>ERZ890510.54-NODE-54-length-92912-cov-7.507867_pt1 | contig 92912 bp, 98 predicted proteins | sample MGYA00521265_ERZ890510 | MGnify/ENA primary metagenome ERZ890510 (study PRJEB32303, sample SAMEA104408624) | aquatic metagenome | biome: Brackish water; feature: Chemocline; material: water | place: Baltic Sea | collected 2014-10-26T21:54:00 | depth 110 m ... | reverse complement strand
AACGTTCACGGTTACGTGAATACTCCTTAGTACTAGCAGCATCCTCAGCATTCCTTGTTTCGTGACGCACACGGATGTCACCGTAAAGGGTCGCCTTCTCAAGCTTGTCTGAAATGGTTAATTTAGATTTGATATCTTTAGAATTTTTCTTAGACTGGCCATTTACACCCTTGGTAAGGAGCGCACCTTCATCTTCAGTTAGGACACCCTTAGTCACCAAAGCGTTGACAAGGTCTTCGGTCGCATCAGCGGCGGCATTAAAAGACATGCCAAGCAGCGCTAAAGACACCGCACCTGCTAGTATTTTATTTCTATTCATAGCCTTAATCTCCAAATTTATAATTTAATTAATGTTTAAACCTTTAAGCCCATTAATTTATTTTTGAACTTGGGATCATTATCGAAAACGTTTATGACAAATCCATGACAAAAAGAGGATTGTGCCCAGTGTCTGGATGTATTTTAGTGATTATTGTGTGGGGTGTTGCAAAAAAACAACAGGTCTAAATCTGGGCGTTATCCACGTCAAACTCAACGACGCCGCTGGTTAGGTTGTAAACGGCCCCTATCAGACCCACCCTCTTGGTCTTGAGTTGAGTTTTAATGATGCCGCTGTATCGAAGCATGCGCTCCATTTGGCATTGGACGTTATGAAAGCAGACTTTTTCAACAAACGATTCATTTTCTGAGTGCCTGTCTTTTGGGTCTAATACTGTCTTTTCTGCTTCCACCGCCGGGTCAATCAGGCGAATGATTTCACCAATGTTTCCACCCTGGTAATGATCGCAGGCGGCCTTGATGGCGCCACAATTTGTGTGGCCCATGATGACAATAATTTTAGAGCCCAGATACTCAGTCGAGAATTCAATGCTGCCAATCGCCTTCCGTGAGGCAATGTTACCCGCAAGCCTCACGCTAAAGATGTCCCCCAAGTTCTGATCGAAGATTAGCTCGACCGTGGTTCTTGAGTCACTGCACCCCAAAACAGACGCGAAAGGATGCTGCTTGTCCTTAATTTCGTCGCGAACATTTAGCATGTCGTGTTGCCGCTTAACGTTGTTCACAAAGCGCTCGTTGCCCTCGAGTAAAACTTTAAGGGCCTCTTTTGGGGTCATTGAGTCACGGTCAAGATCGGGGTGCTTGTACATTTTTACTCCGGCCTCATGTGAGGAAATAAAATCACATCACGGATGCTGGGGCTGTCGGTGACTAACATAACCAGCCTGTCGATGCCGATTCCACAGCCGCCGGTCGGTGGCATGCCGTACTCAAGGGCGCGAATAAAGTCTGCGTCATAGAACATCGCCTCCTCATCCCCAGCCTCCTTGGCTTGGGCCTGCGCCTTAAATCTCGCGGCCTGATCCTCAGCGTCGTTGAGCTCTGAAAAGCCATTGGCAATCTCACGGCCCGCAATAAATAATTCAAAGCGCTCTGTAATCTCAGGGTTAGCGTCTGAAGCTCTTGCCAAAGGTGAGACCTCTATCGGGTAATCAATAATATAGGTCGGGTTCCATAGGTGTTCTTCAGCGACGGCCTCAAAAAGTGCCAGCTGGTGTGCGCCCAGCCCGGCATTTGCCGTTAGGGTGGTCCCTGACTTTTCGAGGGTGGCCTTAACAAAGTTTATGTCGTTGAGTTCGGCTTCTTTGAATCGATCACAGTATTTTAGGATCGCCTGAACCAACGTTAATCGGTCGAACGGCTGGCTAAAGTCAATAGACTTTTCTTGGTACTGAACCTTCGTTGACCCTGTGGTCAGCTCCGCCACGTGACGAATACAGTTTTCCGTGAAGTCCATCAGCCAATGGTAGTCTGTATAGGCCGCATAAAATTCCATCATCGTAAACTCAGGATTGTGCCTCACGCTTAAACCTTCGTTTCTAAAGTTTCGATTGATCTCAAACACCCTATCAAAGCCCCCGACCACTAACCTTTTAAGGTAGAGCTCTGGGGCAATCCTTAAAAACATGTCCATGTCCAAGGCGTTATGATGTGTCTCGAAAGGCTTCGCACTTGCCCCTCCTGGGATCGGGTGCAGCATCGGTGTCTCCACCTCCAGAAATTGATGGCTTGTCATAAAGCTCCGGATGCCAGAGACAATTAGACTTCGCTTCAAAAAGGTGTCGCGAGTCTCCTCATTCACAATCAGGTCGACATAACGCTGGCGGTATTTAGTTTCTTGGTCAGACAGGCCGTGGAACTTTTCTGGGAGCGGCCTTAGGGACTTGGTAAGGAGAACAATCTCCGTGACCTCCAATGAAAGTTCATTGGTGTTAGTTTTGAACAGCCTTCCCTTAGCCCAGAGAATGTCGCCTAAATCCCAGTGTTTAAATTCCGAGTAGAGCTCTGGGTTCGTTTCGTTATTGACCAGGTCTCGCGAAACGTAAAGTTGGATACGACCGGTTGTGTCCTGTATCGTTGCGAAGCTTGCCTTGCCCATCACTCGCTTTAACATCATGCGTCCGGCCACGGCGACCACAATTGATTTGCTCTCTAAGGCTTCCTTATCAAGTGCGTCATACTCATGGTGCAACGCCTTTGCAAATGCGTCCGGCTTAAATTGATTGGGGAACGCTGCGCCCTTTTCACGCAGTGCTTTTAGCTTACTGCGCCGCTCTAAAATTATCGAATTTTCATCCTGTATCACAGGCTGGTTATTTTCACTCAAACTATACCCCTTGCTTTAAACTCTCACTAATGAAAGGGTCCAGATCACCGTCCAGCACCCCCTGTGTATTTCCAATTTCAACGTTGGTCCTCAGATCTTTAATTCTGGACTGGTCCAACACGTAACTTCTAATCTGGTGCCCCCAGCCAATATCGGTTTTCGCATCCTCTACCGCCTGCTTTTCCTCGTTACGCTTATTGAGCTCCATGGCATACAGCTGAGCTTTTAACATATTCATCGCCTCAGCTTTATTGCGATGCTGCGACCGATCGTTTTGACACTGAACAACGGTGTTGGTCGGTATATGCGTAATTCTAACAGCAGAATCTGTTTTATTGATATGTTGACCCCCGGCCCCTGAGGCCCGATAGGTGTCAATCCTCAAGTCAGCAGGATTAACTTCAATGTCTATTGAATCGTCAATTTCCGGATAAACATTGACGCCCGCAAAGGATGTATGACGACGGCTACCGGAATCAAAAGGAGATTTTCTTACCAATCGATGTATCCCTGTCTCCGTCCTAAAGTATCCAAAGGCGTAGTCACCAGATATTTTGAGAGTGGCCCCTTTTATCCCAGCGACATCCCCTTCTGAAAACTCCAACACCTCCACCTTAAAATTTTTCCTCTCGGCGTAACGCATGTACATACGAAACAGCATATTTGCCCAATCCTGGGCCTCAGTCCCACCGCTGCCCGATTGAAAATCAATGAAGCAGTTATTCGGGTCCATTGGGTTCGAAAACATACGCTTAAACTCTATGTCATCAACTTGCTTCTCCAAGCCCTCAGTGTCCTTCTTGATGGTGCCAAGGGTATCAAAATCATTCTCAGCCAGAGCCAGCTCAAAGAGCTCCTCATTGTCATTGAGTTGTTGGGTAAGTTGTTGTGCTTGGTCCACAATCTCTTCGAGGACTTTTTTTTCTTTACCGATCTTTTGGCTTAGTGCCCTATCAGACCAGGTGGCTGGATCTTCTTGACTCAGGGCCAACTCTTCAATTTTTTTTATTTTTTCGTCAAGGTCAAAGATACCTCCGCAAGAGCGTAAACTTTTCATTTACTGCGCCAATGGTCTGTTTTAGCAATGCTATTTCGTCTTGTTCCATATCTTGTCTTTCCATCTCACTGCATCTATATAAGAGCGGTATTATACCTAATAATAAGAATCAATAATGTGTCATTAAACTGTCACAATTAAGTATTAATGTTTCACAACTTGTTAGTTATAACTTGATTAAACCTAAAACCCTAAGGAGCAACAAATAAATGAAAGAAAATAATTTATTGAAAATAAGTATTGCCGCAGCCATTGCCAGCACATTTACTTTTTCAGCAACGACATTTGCAGCTGTGGACATCGTAAAGATAGATGGTTCAAGTACGGTATACCCTATCTCCGAAGCGGTCGCCGAAGAATTTCAAAAGGCAACAGGCATCAAGGTGACTGTAGGCCTGTCTGGTACAGGCGGTGGCTTTAAAAAGTTTTGCCGTGGTGAAACAGTTATCTCAGATGCTTCGCGACCAATTAAAGCAAAAGAAGCAAAAATTTGTGAAGAAGCTGGTATCTCATTCATAGAAATCCCAGTAGCATTTGACGCATTAACTGTGGTTGTTAATAAAAGTAATGACTGGGCTAAAGAATTGACCCCAGCAGAGCTCAAAAAAATGTGGGAGCCGGCTGCGCAAGGTAAAATTATGAGCTGGAATCAAGTTCGCCCAGGCTTTCCTGATCAACCTTTAAAGCTTTTTGGCCCTGGTGCAGACTCAGGAACATTTGACTACTTCACAGAGGCTATTATTGAAAAGTCAAAGGCTATCCGTGGTGACTTTACAGCGTCTGAAGATGATAACGTTCTTGTCCAAGGGGTTTCTGGGGACAAAGGTGCTATTGGTTACTTTGGTCTTGCTTACTACGTAGAGAATAAAGATAAATTAGATGCGGTTGCAGTACAAAATGGCGCAGGAAAATTTGTGCTGCCTTCTGTTGAAACAACTATGGACGGTTCATACAACCCACTTGCAAGGCCTTTATTTATCTACTTAAATGCAACAAAGGCAGCGTTCGATCCAAACGTTAAAAAGTTTGTTGAATTCTATCTAAAAAATGCAGGTAAAATGGCTCAAGAAGTTGGCTACATTCCATTTAGCAATGAAGAGTATGCGGCTATTACAGAGCATTACAGAACACTGAAGACAGGCACTGCATTTGAAAAGCCAGCGATTGGTTTGTCAGTTAAGCAGATGCTAGAACTTTCAGCGGCTAATAAATAAGGAGCAACTAAAAGCGAGCATTTAAAAAAGGGCAATTTTATTGCCCTTTTTTTAGGCTAAAAATTTGAATTAGAAAGAAATTAAAGTAGTATTAGGGAACTAAAATATGAACACATCGGTTATGCCTGAAACAATTATCAGCACAAGATTAGCAAAGAATTTCAGAAGAAACATTATGGAGCGAATGATTGAATTTGCTCTTTTATGTTCAGCAGCCTTTGCCGTATTTGTTACCTGTGCCATTGTCTATGTCTTGGTATCAGAGGCCATTCCATTTTTTCAGCATGTCAGTATTTATGATTTCTTAACCGACACCGTCTGGACACCCAATTACTCAATCAAGCACTATGGCATCATGGCCCTCATTTCCGGAACACTCACAACCACGTTTATCGCTTTAATTGTTGCAGTTCCATTGGGAACCATCACCGCCATTTACTTATCCGAATTTGCAAGTCACAAGGTAAGGGAGACCGTGAAACCCATCCTCGAATTACTAGTCGGAGTTCCGACCGTGGTGTTTGGTTACTTTGCCCTCATGCTGGTCACTCCCTTACTTCAAAAAATATATCCTGATTTGCCACTGTTTAATATGTTGGGTGCCGGCATTGTCATGGGCATCATGATAGTCCCTTACATTGCATCACTTGCCGAGGATTCGATGCGAGCAGTTCCTATGGCCATGAGAGAAGGGGCTTACGCAATGGGGGCAACAAGATTCCAAACTGCGATCCGTGTCATTACCCCGGCAGCAATATCTGGAATCATTGCAGCCTATATACTGGCGATCAGTCGAGCGGTTGGAGAGACAATGATTGTTGCAATTGCGGCAGGTCAGCAACCTACCTTCACTTTTAACCCTATTGAAGGTGCTGCGACTATTACCTCGTACATCGTCTCTGTCGCCTTAGGCGACTTAGAGCATGGCGGTATTGGCTACCAAAGTATTTTTGCGGCCGGTCTCACATTGTTAATCATGACATTACTGCTAAACATATTGGGCCACATGATTCGTAAGAAGTATCGGGAGCGCTACTAAGAAATGGTAAAAAATAAAAAGCAGCCTGCCGTAATTAAAGATCTCGAATCAATTCGGACGATGATTAGGCGCCATAAGAGGAATGATTTAATTTTCGCAGCCGTTGGTATGTTTGTCATTGCCAGCCTTACCATAACATTGCTTGTCCTATTTTTGGATCTCATTTTAGATGGCTACCCAAGGTTTACCCTGGATTTTTTTACAAGCTACCCCTCACGCAAACCAGAAATCGCTGGAATATTATCAGCCTGGGTAGGTTCCTCGTTAGTTTTATTGGTCACTTTTTTTGTGGCCGTTCCATTAGGTATTGCGGCGGGCGTTTATCTGGAAGAGTACGCAAAGAAAAATTGGACCTCAGACATTATTGAAATTAATGTCTCTAATCTAGCTGGTGTCCCTTCCATTATCTACGGGTTACTTGCCCTGGGATTATTTGTCTATGCATTTGGATTAGGGCAGAGCATCCTATCCGCCGGTTTAACATTGGCGCTCTTGATGCTACCTATCGTCATAGTATCAACCCGTGAAGCCATCAGAGCAATCCCAATCCACATTAGAGAGGCGGCTTACGCCGTCGGCGCGACTAAATGGCAGGTCGTTTATGATCATGTTATTCAGTACTCCTACGGCGGAATTTTGACAGGCGTGATTATTGGGATGGCACGCGCAATCGGAGAAACAGCACCAATTATTACCATTGGTGCCTTAACATTCATCGCCTTTCTCCCTCCAACGCCAGTTACAGTGGACCCACCATTTTTAAATTTTGAGTGGTTGAGTTCAGGGTTTACTGTATTACCCATACAAATGTTTAATTGGATATCTAGGCCGCAACATGCTTTTCATATCAACGCCGCCGCCACAGGGGCAATAATTATTATTTTAACGGCCCTAATGAATGGGGCTGCAATTAAACTCAGGTACAACATTAGGAAGAAAATTAAATGGTAATGCAGAAAAATAAACATAACGAAACAATTAAGGCGGAAGCAAAGAATTTAAACTTCTTTTATGCAGATGGCACACAAGCGCTTAAGGGTGTTACGTTACCAATTTATGAAAATAAGATTACAGCGCTTATTGGCCCATCAGGATGTGGTAAATCAACCTTTCTAAGATCCTTCAATCGGATGCATGACCTATACCCTGGAAATAAATACGAAGGTGAAATTATTCTTTACCCGGACAATACAAATATATTAAGTAAAAAAGTTGACCCCATTGAGGTTCGTATGCGAATCAGCATGGTATTCCAAAAACCAAACCCATTTCCTAAATCAATTTTTGAGAATGTAGCCTACGGCTTGAGAGTTAGAGGAGAGAGTAACAAAAGGGTTTTAGATGACAAGGTTGAAGAGGCTTTAAAGGGGGCGTCACTTTGGAATGAGGTGAAGGATCGACTAGAGGACCTAGCATTTAACTTATCAGGAGGTCAACAACAGCGACTATGTATTGCTAGAGCGCTGGCAACCGATCCTGAAATTATGTTATTCGATGAGCCAACCTCAGCCCTCGATCCAATTGCTACCGTGAACATTGAAGAGTTAATGTCTGAGCTAAAGAAAAAACTATCGATCCTAATCGTCACTCACAATATGCAGCAGGCAGCTAGAATTTCAGACTACACAGCCTACATGTACCTTGGAGAATTAGTGGAGCACGATGACACTAATAAGATTTTTACAAATCCATCCAAAAAAGAAACAGAGGATTACATTACAGGAAAATTTGGCTAAATAAATTAGCTGCTATCAAACTATAAACTCTTTATTCTATCGACCAAAAATTGGGCTGCTTTATGAGTTAATGCTTCATTGGGCCCCTCAGTCATAACCCTTAATAGAGATTGGGTCCCAGAAGCCCTAATCAAGACCCGCCCCAACCCTTCCATAATTTCTTCAGCGGCGGCTGTGATTTCTTGTATGAAGCTTGAGCCAACATCAACCTTCTGAGAAAGAGGGATATTAATTAAAACTTGAGGGTACATAGGAAGCTCACACAAAGCCTCGCTTAATTTTTTATTTTTATCCAGCAGAGCTGCTATCGTTTGGAGTGCTGAAATAATACCGTCTCCAGTTGAGTGATGATTTAACAATAGAATATGACCCGAGTTCTCTCCACCCAAAAACCATGACCTCTCACGAAGCTTCTCAGAGACATAACGATCACCCACATTTGACCTCTCAAAGGGAATACCAAGCGCAATACATTTTTCTTCTAAGGCTAGATTTGTCATTAACGTCCCAACCACACCCCCCTTAAGCTCATCCATTTTTAGGTAATAATCCATAATTAAGTATAAAATTTGGTCCCCATCAACCAGCTCCCCTTGGTCGCTTACCATAACAACACGGTCTCCATCTCCATCGAATGCAATACCAAAATCTGCTTTATGGGTCTTCACTGCCTCAATAAGAAATTCTGGGTGAGTTGAGCCTGCCTTAAAATTGATATTCAGCCCGTCAGGCTCATGATTAATTACAATAAGTTCAGCACCCAACCTCTTAAAAATTTCTGGTGCGACTTGGTAGGTTGCACCATGCGCACAGTCAAGGACAATCTTATAAGAGTTAAGATTTATGTCTTTATTAAGTGTTTTTAGACAAAACTCCACGTATTGCTCTCGTGCATTATCAAGGCGCCTTGCTTTGCCGAGCTTATCTGGATCAACGCATTTTATTTGAGTGTCAATCATTGCCTCTATTTCATGTTCCAACTCATCAGATAGCTTGGTCCCATGACCAGAGAATAACTTTATCCCATTGTCCTCATATGGGTTATGGGATGCAGTAATCATTATTCCAATATCGGCGCCTAATGATTGAGTGAGGAATGCAATCGCCGGTGTTGGGATTGGCCCCGTAAGATAAACATCGACTCCGGCTGCTGAAAAACCTGATTCCAAAGCAGATTCCAACATATAGCCAGAGATTCGGGTGTCTTTCCCAATGACGACTGTAGGCTTTATATTTGATTCAACATGCTTTGTGAGCACCAGGCCTGCTGCATAGCCTAACCTAACAAAAAAATCGGGTGTAACCGGATAGTCCCCTGTTTTTCCTCGAATACCATCTGTGCCAAAAAATTTTTTCATGTTATGTTTTATAAATAATTTAATAATTCAATTGCAATTTTGGTGGCTTTCACATCATGCACGCGTAATACTTTTGCACCCTTTTTTCCTGCCATAGCCGCCATTAAAGCACTGCCCTGAATGATAGCACCTTCATTTTCCCCTACCAGATTTTTTATCATAGACTTTCTGGATAAGCCAATCATTAAAGGGCACTGGTTGGAAGCAAGGAGATCAATCTGAGAAAACAACTTCATATTATCATCGTGTGACTTTCCAAAGCCGAAGCCAGGATCAATCATCACCCTTGAAATATCAATGCCATGATCGACACACTTTTGAATTTTCTCCCTTAGGAAGCAATCAACCTCACTTAGAACATCGTGATAGGTGGGGTTATTTTGCATTGTCTCAGGACTCCCCTTCATATGCATCAAACATACATCTACCGCTGACTTAGAAATGACATTCAGCGCATCTGGTTTAGCCAGCGCATAAATATCATTAATCATGTTTACTCCCAAATCAATGCCTAACTTCATCAACTCTGGCTTGTTGGTGTCTAAAGATATATAAATGTCGGTCTCTTTTCGCAAGGCTTTTATAATAGGTTCCACACGATTTTTTTCTTCCTCAAATGGCACCTCATGCGCGCTGGGTCTGGTTGATTCACCGCCAATATCGATGATTAGGGCCCCATCCTCAATCATTCTCATTGCATGCTTGACAGCGACAGCGACATTTAAATATTTTCCTCCGTCAGAAAATGAGTCGGGGGTGACATTTAAAACCCCCATAATTAATGGGGTTTTTTTTTGGATAATAAGCTGTTTGAGTGTCTGCATAAAAAAAAGGGGTGCATCACCCCTTTTGTTATTTTTTGGCGGCTGGTTGAGGTATGACGGTTGGAGCAACTCCTGAACCACCACTCTTATTGCCTTTCGGAGGCGAGGTGCCTCTTGATGGCTTCGGGGGTCTAACTTTTTTTCCAGCCATAATGTCATTAATTTGATCGCTATCAATCGTTTCGTATTCTAGTAATGCTTTAGCCATCGCTTCAATTTTTTTCTTATTCTTTTCAATTAATTTTCTTGCAATTAAATACTGTTGATCAAGAATGGATTTAATCTCAGCATCTACTTTTTGTTGTGTAGCCTCTGAGATTGATTTGGATGACATAAATGACTCCTGGTTGTCGTCGGCATAAACCATCGTTCCTAGCTTATCTGACATGCCATATCGGGTAACCATATCCCTTGCGATCTTTGTGGCTCTTTCGAAGTCGTTTGCGGCACCTGTTGACATTTGCTTCATAAAAACTTCCTCAGCAATTCTTCCGCCAAATAAAATTGAAATCTCTTCGAGCATTTTGTCCTTAAAATTACTAAATCTATCAAACTCAGGAAGTTGCCATGTCAATCCCAGGGCCCATCCTCTTGGCATGATTGTAACTTTATGTACGGGATCCGCTGTAGGTAAAAGCTTCGCAACCACAGCATGGCCTGATTCATGATATGCAGTATTTCGTCTTTCCTCTTCACGCATAATCATAGATTTCCGTTCTGGCCCCATATAAATTTTATCTTTAGCTTGTTCAAAATCCTCCATGTCCACATTATTTTTGCTAAACCTGGCTGCAAACAATGCGGCTTCGTTAACCAAATTAGCAAGATCTGCACCTGAAAATCCTGGTGTACCTCTGGCAATGATGTCGGCTTTTACGTCTACATCCATAGGTATCTTTCTCATATGAACAATAAGGATCTCTTCTCTCCCCTTAATGTCTGGGAGGGATACAGTCACTTGACGATCAAACCTTCCAGGCCTAAGAAGTGCTTTATCTAACACGTCAGCACGGTTTGTTGCAGCGATAACAATCACACCTGAATTGGGTTCAAAACCATCCAGCTCCACAAGTAACTGATTCAATGTCTGCTCTCGCTCATCATTACCCCCGCCCGTCCCAGCTCCACGATGTCGACCTACCGCATCAATTTCATCAATAAATATAATGCATGGGGAGTTTTTCTTAGCCTGTTCAAACATATCTCTTACTCTGGCAGCACCTACACCAACAAACATCTCAACAAAGTCTGAACCAGAAATTGTATAAAAAGGTACTTGGGCTTCACCGGCGATAGCTCGTGCCAACAAAGTTTTCCCAGTTCCTGGGGGGCCTACCATCAGGACCCCTCTAGGTATTTTTCCACCCAATTTATGAAATTTTGATGGCTCTCTTAAGAAATCAACGATTTCCGCAACCTCTTCTTTAGCCTCGTCACATCCGGCAACATCGGCAAATGTTGTTTTATTATTTGTTTGGTCAAGCTGTTTTGCTTTGCTCTTTCCAAACGAAAAAGGACCGCCACCTTTAGATCCGCCTTGCATTTGCTTCATAAAAAATATCCACACCCCAACCAAAAGAATCATCGGGAACCATGAAATAAAAATACTCATCAAGAACGACTGTTGTGCTTTTGGCTTAGCATCTACTGTTACATTATTTTTAAGGAGATCAGATACAAGCCAGGGATCTGTTGGCGCATATGTTGTAAATTTCTTACCGTCCGCTGTTGTTCCAGTTAGGTTATGTTCGTCTATTTCAACCTTGGCAATGTTTCCTGCCTTAACCTCCGCCATAAACTGAGAGTAAACCAGCTTATTTTCAAACCGTGAAGACCCGGAGAATTGATTAAAAATGGTCATCATGACAAGACCCGCTGCAATCCAGATTGCAATAGTTTTCAATGTATTATTATTCAATGCTATGCCTTTATGTTGTTATTAAATTATTCTAAACTAAAATCATTTAATCGCTCTATATTCTTCATTTTTTGTCCAACAATAAAAATCTCGGCGCTTCTGTCTCTAGATGACTTTGGCTTAAATGTCGTCACCTTAGTAAAAACAACTCTTGCAGCTTCGATAAAGCTCTCATACTGCTCCCCAATAAATGATTTGACCAGAAAGTTTCCATTCGGTTTCATCCAATTTATTGCAAAATCAAGCGCCAACTCATTTAAATGAATAATGCCGGCTTGATCTTTTGTTTTTATACCACTTATATTGGGGGCCATATCTGAAATAACAAGGTCTACCTTCAAATCGTTTAGTTTATTTTCTAGTTCATGCAACACCAATTCATCACGAAAATCACCTTGGATGAAATCAACATTTTTAATCGGGTGCATCTCCAGAAGATCCAAAGCAAATATTTTTCCCTGGCTCCCTATGGCGTTATTAATAACCTGACACCAACTACCAGGAGCCGCTCCCAAATCAACGACAACCATGCCCTTCTCTAATAATTTAAATTTTTCATTCGCCTCAATGAGTTTATAAGCTGCTCTAGAGCGATAACCATCTGATTGGGCTTGCCTAACAAAAATATCAGAGACATGTTCGTTCATCCAGCTTTTACTGGTTTTCGACCTTTTCATCTGCTATGATTCATCCAAATTATTTTATTCATTTATTATGTTAAATTCAAAACAAATTGCACACCTTAAAGCCTTGTCACACACTAAGAGTCCTGTCGTTCAAATTGGCAATAAAGGGCTATCCGAGTCAGTTCTAAAGGAAATCGAATTGAATCTTAAGGCTCATGAGCTCATAAAAATCCAAGTACAAGATAATGATAAGGCCAAACGAAGTATTACTTTAGTTTCCATCTGTGAAAAAGTTGGAGCCGAAGCCGTTAATCATATAGGAAAACAAATTGTAATCTTCAGAGCAAACGACAAAACAAAAATTGTCCTACCTTAAATTTACCGAATTTTTAAAACCAAAAATATTCCGAGTACGCATTCCAGTAAGTAAGCCATGCTTGCAATTCCATGCCAGGTTCGATAACGGTCAGAAAAAACACTTTCCATTACCTCTTTTGGGAGCGCCTCTATTTTCAACGCCTCTAATACAGAGCTGATGCCAAAATAATTAACTATGACGACAACCAGCATTATCAAAACAATCCAGAAGTACGACTCTTTAAGTAGCCGGATACCGCTGCGCCTACATCCGAAAAATATTAAATATAAGGAAACAAAAATTCCAAAATAATTAACAAATGCAAACATGTCACCAGCAATGGCTCCAGCAATATAGTTGCTAGGTATCTTCATAAAAAGAACAGATGTAACCATTAACATGGTCCACAAACCTCCCACCCAAAGAGCAGTCAAGACAACAGATAGTTTATTTAAAAAATTTTCCATGTTTTTCCAACTAAATATATTGCACCTTGAGGATTTCAAATGATTTTACACCACCGGGTGATTCAAACTCAACCACATCCCCCTCTTCTTTCCCAATTAATGATTTTGCTAGTGGGGAGTTAATGGAAATTTTATTTCCCTTAATATCTGACTCATCATCTCCGACGATTTGATAGGTCGATTTTTTTTCATTGTCCAGGTCCTCAATGGTAACCGTGGAGCCAAAAACGCATTTACCTTCCGCGTTTAATGAGGCTGGATCAATTACTGTAGCGTGAGATAATTTTGCTTCAATTTCTGCGAGCCGCCCCTCAATAAAAGCTTGCTTCTCTTTTGCGGCATCGTATTCGGCATTCTCTGATAGATCTCCTTGGGCTCTAGCTTCAGAAATGGCTTGTATAACCATCGGACGATCGATACTTTTTAACTGCTGCAATTCTTTTTTGAGCAATTCCTGACCTACACGTGTCATTGGAATTTGATTCATTTATTCTTCCTTTACTTAAAAAATTTTCTACTTGAGTGGTAGTTGTTGTTGGGATCGAGTCTATTTTAAGACGATATTTTATGCAAGCTTTGAAGTGAGTTAACATCCAACTCCTCCTCATAATTCATTCCCATGCATGCAGCCCTTGCTCCGGCTATGGTTGTGTAATAAGTTACCTTGTTTTGTAAGGCATTTCTTCGAATTTCGTAAGAGTCGGCGATGGCTCTTTTATCTTCTGTAATATTCACAATGAAGTCAATTTCGTCATTTTTAATCATATCAACGATGTGGGGCCTGCCTTCTGCAACCTTATTAACCTCTTCGACTTCTAGGCCATGGGCACTAATGGCCTTTGCAGTTCCCTTTGTTGCTACCAAATCGAACCCTAGATTTATTAATGATGTTGCAATATCAAGTACTTTTGAATGGTCTTCTTTTCTTACGCTCAAAAAGGCTTTTCCTCCCTTTGGTAAGATCACTGAGGAACCTAATTGGGACTTAATAAATGCCTCGGCAAATGTCTTGCCAACACCCATAACTTCACCCGTAGATTTCATCTCTGGTCCTAATATTGGATCAACGCCAGGAAATTTTATAAAAGGAAAAACTGCCTCTTTAACGGAAAAGAAGGGTGGGGTAATTTGTTTTAACATATTTTGTTGGGCTAGCGTTTGTCCGGCCATACAATTAGCTGCTATTTTAGCTAAAGGCCTTCCAATGGCCTTGGATACAAAAGGAACTGTTCTTGAGGCTCTTGGATTAACTTCAAGCACAAAAATATTATCACCTTGAACAGCAAACTGAACATTCATCAATCCAATGACATTTAATGCCTTAGCCATTTTCTTAGTTTGCTCTTCAATTTTTTTCTGAATTTCTTTTGAGAGACTGTATGGAGGCAGTGAGCATGCTGAATCTCCAGAGTGAACACCGGCTTGCTCGATATGCTCCATAATTCCACCAATAACAATATCTTTTCCATCAGAAATAGCATCTACATCAATTTCTAGAGCATCATTTAGAAATCGGTCAAGGAGAACTGGGGAATCATTCGAAACTTTTACAGCCTCCCTCATGTATCTCTCAAGGTCAGATTGCTCATGCACTATTTCCATGGCGCGCCCGCCCAAAACGTAACTGGGCCTAACCACTAATGGATAGCCAATTTCCTCGGCAAGCCTAATCGCATCTTCAGGTGTGCGCGCAGTTCTGTTAGGCGGTTGAAGCAAATTCAGATCGACTAAGATTTTTTGAAAGCGCTCTCTATCTTCAGCCGCATCAATGTCATCAGGTAAAGTGCCAATAATTGGAACGCCTTCTTCGGCCAGTGCTTTAGCAAGTTTTAAAGGAGTTTGTCCTCCGTATTGAACAATTACCCCCCAAGGATTTTCTTTTTTTACAATCTCTAAAACATCCTCTAATGTAACCGGGTCAAAATATAGACGATCCGATATGTCGTAATCAGTTGAGACGGTCTCCGGATTACAATTAATCATTATGGTCTCGAACCCACTCTCACGAAGAGCTAGTGACGCATGCACACAACAGTAATCAAACTCTATCCCCTGTCCGATTCGATTCGGCCCGCCGCCAATAATTATTATTTTCTTATTATTTGAAGGCTCTGCCTCGCAGAACTCTTCATAGGTGGAGTAAAGATAAGCAGTTTTGGTTTCGAATTCTGCAGCACAGGTATCAACCCTTTTATAAACAGGGTGCAGATTATTATCGCGCCTAAAATTACGGATATCTGATTCCCTGCATCTCATTAAATAAGCGATGCGGCTATCTGAGAATCCCTTTCTCTTTACCTCGTATATTTTTTGAGGGCTTAATGAGTCAATTTCAAATGCTTTTATTTCTTGTTCTGTGTCAATCAAATCTTTAATTTGATTTAAGAACCAAGGATCAATTTTTGAATGTTGGAATACTTCCTCGATAGAAAGGCCCTCTCTAAAGGCGTCCCCTACAAACCAAATACGATTAGGTCCCGGCTCCCTTAACTCTTTAATAATTTCTTCGAGGTTATTTGAATACTCAACTAAGCCATTGGCATCAGTTTCCAGGCCCCGTAAAGCTTTTTGAAATGATTCCTGAAAGGTTCTTCCAATGGACATTACTTCGCCTACAGATTTCATTTGTGTCGTTAGACGAGAATCGGCTTGAGGAAATTTTTCAAATGCAAAGCGAGGAATTTTAGTAACAACATAATCTATCGTTGGCTCAAAAGATGCAGGCGTTTGTCCACCAGTGATGTCATTTTTAAGCTCATCTAGAGTATATCCGACAGCTAATTTAGCGGCTATTTTTGCAATAGGGAAGCCTGTTGCTTTTGAAGCGAGGGCAGAGGACCTTGAAACTCTTGGGTTCATTTCAATAACGACCATTCGACCGTCTTCGGGGTTAATGGCAAACTGGACATTAGATCCTCCCGTATCTACACCAATCTCTCTCAATACATTGATGGATGCCGTACGCATAATTTGGTATTCTTTATCGGTTAGTGTTTGAGCTGGTGCAACGGTAATTGAGTCGCCAGTATGGACACCCATTGGGTCTATATTTTCAATGGAGCAAATAATAATACAGTTGTCTTTTGAGTCTCTAACAACCTCCATTTCGTATTCTTTCCAACCTAGTAAAGATTCTTCAATTAATAACTCCTTAGTAGGTGAGGCGTCTAAACCTCTCTCACAAATAGCGATAAACTCTTCTCGATTGTAAGCAATGCCTCCACCACTTCCACCCATGGTAAATGATGGCCTGATAATCGATGGATAGCCAATGCCAGCTTGCACCTGGATCGCCTCTTCCATGCTATGAGCAATTACTGATCGTGCTGAAGCTAAACCAATCCGCGTCATCGCCTCTTTAAATTTTTGTCGGTCCTCTGCTTTGTCTATAGATTCTTTTGAGGCACCAATTAACTCAACATTAAATTTTTTCAATATGCCGTGCTTATCTAAGTCTAATGCACAATTCAGAGCTGTTTGTCCCCCCATAGTTGGCAGAAGAGCATCGGGCCTCTCTTTTTCTATAATTCTACTCACGACCTGCCATTGAATAGGTTCAATGTATGTAGCATCCGCTAATTCCGGATCAGTCATAATGGTTGCTGGATTGGAATTAACTAAAATAACTCGATAGCCCTCTTCCTTTAATGCTTTGCATGCCTGAGCGCCAGAGTAATCAAACTCGCATGCCTGTCCAATAATAATTGGACCTGCACCAATGATAAGTATCGATTTTATATCTGTGCGTTTTGCCATTATCTTTTCTTTGCCTTAATCATTAGGTTAATAAATGCATCAAAAAGATAGCTCATTTCTGTTGGCCCTGGACTGGCTTCTGGGTGACCCTGAAAACTGAAAGCAGGAACATCTGTTCTTGAAATTCCCTGAAGTGACCCATCAAATAAGGATCGATGTGTTGCTTTAAGATTTGCAGGTAACGACATTTCATCCACAGCAAATCCATGATTTTGACTTGTAATGAAGACTTTCCCAGTTTCTAAGTCTTGGACTGGGTGATTGGCTCCATGGTGGCCAAATTTCATCTTTAATGTTTTAGCATGACTTGCTAACCCTAGGAGTTGATGTCCAAGACAAATACCAAAAATAGGCATCCTATGATTAATTAAAGTTTGAATATTCGCAATTGCATAAGCACATGGCTCTGGATCACCTGGGCCGTTCGATAAAAATACACCATCAGGGTTTAAAGCCAGTACCTCGTCAGCAGACATAGTGGCTGGAACAACATTTACCTGGCAGCCCCTAGAGGTCAACATCCTTAAAATATTTTTCTTAATGCCATAATCATAAGCGACCACGTTATATAAAGGTTTTTTTGGCTTTTGAAAGCCGGAACCTAGAACCCATTCACCCTCATTGAATAAATAAGCTTTTTGAGTTGAAACAACTTTTGCTAAATCCATGCCTTGTAAGCCTGGAAATTCTTTGGCTTGTTGAGTTATTAGTTCCTCGTTAAAGTTACCAGCAGCAATGCAGCCTGGTTGAGCTCCGTGGATCCGGATATGCTTTGTGAGCTGTCTAGTGTCTATTCCAGCAATTGCAACAATATTTTGAGAATTTAAAAAATCTGAAAGGGAAAGGGTGCTTCTAAAATTTGACTGCGTAATAGGCAAGTCACGAATAATTAGTCCTTTTGCGAAAATCTTATGAGACTCGCTGTCTTCATTGTTAATTCCAGTATTGCCAATGTGAGGGTAGGTGAGCGTAACTAATTGTTCTGTATAAGAGGGGTCAGTTAAAATTTCTTGGTAACCGGTCATAGCGGTATTAAAAACAACCTCCCCCGACGCACTACCCTCTACCCCAATTGAATAACCTCGAAACTTTGTTCCGTCTGCAAGCGCTAAGATGGCCGGCATTTTACTCGACAAGAAGAACTCCCAAGATAATTTTAGACTTAATAAAACAAACGGGTGGATTTAGGTCCGCCCGTTGGCTAGATTATAATGGAATTAGGGGCTTACTTCAATTCAAATGACAGGTATTAATCGATATTTTTAAGATTTAATACGTCTAGAATATCAAATAACCCCGAGGTTTTATCATTGATAAATTTTGCGGCACGAATTGCGCCCTTAGCAAAGGTTTTCCGGCTGCTTGCTTTATGAGTCAACTCAATTCTCTCGCCGTCTCCAGCAAATAATACCGTATGGTCTCCTACGATATCACCGCCACGAATCGTTGAAAACCCTATGTCTGTATTTTTTCGGAGGGGCATAATACCTTCCCGATGAAAAACACCATTTTCTTTTAAGGTTAATCCAGCTGCTTTTGCAACAGCCTCACCCAGCCTTAATGCAGTTCCTGAGGGAGCATCTACTTTTTGACGATGATGCGCTTCGATAATCTCAATATCAAATTCTTTGTGTAAAACTTTTGCTGCAGACTCGACAAGCGCAATTAATAAATTAACTCCAACACTCATATTGGGTGCAAAACAAATCGCTATTTTTTTTCCTGCAGCTTCAATTGTTGCCTTTTCTGACTCATTAAAACCGGTCGTCCCTAAGACATACTTAATATTATTTTTAAGGCAATAATTTAAATAGCCAAGACTGGCTTCTGGTCTCGTGAAATCAATCAAAATATCATTTTTAGCATGGTCATTTGTAAGGGACTCCGAGATTAATACGCCTGTTTTAAGACCCAATAGAGAGCCAGCGTCCTGACCGATCAATGGGCCGGATGGGACGTCAACTGCAGCAGAAAGAATAAGATCTTTATCGCTAAAAATTTCCTGGATGAGGGTTTGTCCCATTTTTCCAGTAGCGCCAACAATAATAATGCTAATAGGTTTCATAATATTAAAATCCAATTTTTTCTAATAGAAGTTTAAAGTAATCTGATTCTTCATTCGTCTCGGGCTTTATTATAACTTCTTTATTCCCCGCTGGCTTTTCAGCGGCCTTCAATTCCCCACCTAAAGAATTAACTGTATCTGAATTTTGTTTTCTTATATCGTCCTTAACAGCTTCATTAATAGATTCGGTTGTATCAATCCTCTGAATAACGTCGCTATTTTTCTGCTGATTATTGTGGCCAGCCTCCCTATCAATATTGGTGTTAGCCTCTCTTGGACTTTCAATAAGAATCTCTTCTGATGGTTTTGAATTTTTTTCCCAAAATTTCATTGAATCTAGCCAAGATGACTCTTCTTTCTCTACCTTATCTTTATCATGACTGTCGATAGGATTTTCTGTTTTTTGGGCATTATTCAGCGACTCATTTTCACCTTTAGGAATTACCTCGCCTGTGATATTTTTAAGCAGGTCTTTTTCAAAGTTAAGGATTACATGACGCTTCTCTATCAACCTCCCCTCCTTTCGCATGGCATAAAGATAATCCCAGCGATTATTATGGAAGCTGTCTTGTATTAAGGGAGTGCCTAAAACAAATCTCACCTGACTTTTGGTCATCCCGGGCTTTAACTTTAAAAGCATTTCGCTGTCTATTTCATTACCTTGTTGAATGTCCATTTTATATACCTGAGGAAGCAAGTCTGTCAGTGACTTCTCGGTTCCACAAGACATCAAGAAAAAGAATAAAATTACGACGAATCTCATAGATAAGGCTTTATTTGCAAAGATTGATAATATACCATGTGATTATTGTGTTTATTTATATTTGAAGGGAGCCGTCATGGAAGATCATATTAATCTTAAAGAAACGGGTTTAAAAGCCACCCTCCCTCGCTTAAAAGTTCTGAATATATTTGAAAACTCCAAAGATAAGCATCTGTCTGCCGAAGACATATACAAAGTCATGTTAAGTTCTGGTGAGGATGTTGGGCTCGCAACAATTTATCGAGTATTAACTCAGTTTGAACAAGCCGGACTGCTTGTAAGACATCACTTTGAAAGCGGCAAGGCAGTTTATGAGCTTAATGAACAGTCCCATCATGATCATATTGTATGCCTTCAATGTGGACATGTTGAAGAGTTTTTCGATTCTGAAATTGAAAATCGCCAAACAATTGTAGCTAAAGAAAAAGGCTTTCAAATTATAGAGCACTCACTTTATATATACGCCGACTGTACAAAAAAACCTTGTCTCAATAGAAAGTAATTTTAATTCAATAATTCTTTTGCGTGATCCAGTGTTGTTGTTGTAATTTCCACTCCTCCGAGCATGCGCGCAACCTCTTTGATTCGGCTGTCCTGATTAAGTAATTCAATTTGACTGACAGTCTGGCCATCAATCTGATCTTTTGAAACCTTGAAATGAAATTTTGACTGGGCTGCTACTTGAGGTAAATGGGTGATGACAAATATTTGTCGGCCCTCAGAGTCCCCCAATGATTTTAATAGTCTCCCAACAATTTCTGCAACACCACCTCCTATCCCAACATCAACCTCATCAAAAATCATAGACGGCACATCTGTGTCTGTCATGGAACAAACTCTAATTGCAAGGCTAATTCGTGATAACTCCCCGCCCGAGGCTACCTTTTGAATAGGTCTGAGCTCCCCTCCTAAATAAGTTGATATTAAAAACTCGGCCTGCTCATTTCCATACTGGCTAGCCTCAGTCGATTTTAAATTTGCAACAAATTGTCCGTGTGTGAATGAAAGTTCTTTTAATTTATTTGTAATTTCTTGGCTTAATTTTTTAGCAGCCGATCCTCTCAATATGGACAATTCTAATGCAGATTCGTCATAATCTTTTTTGGCATTTATAAGGGAATCATCAATGCCGGACTCTCCAAGCATCTCAGATAATAAGGTAATTCTTTCCTCCCAAAGCTGAGATGCTGCCTCTAGCTCATCCGGTTTTAGACGATATTTTCTTAAGAAATCGAACGTTAATTGAATCTTATTTTCAACTTCTTTTTGAAGCTCATAATTGTCCTCTAAAGATTGTGCGTAACGATTTAATTCACGACCAATCTCACTTAATTCTAATGAGGCTGCCTCCAATGTCTTAACATGCTTATTTAATGACTCATCTAGCCCCACCAAATTTAACAAAAGACTGTTCAAGTCAGAAAGTTGTTCGCTAATGGAGGTTGGTTCCTCGCTATCAAGAATCGCTATAGTTTTTTGGGCACCCATAATGAGCTCCGTACGATTATTCAATGCCTTATGCTGCCGTTGTATGCTTTCCCAGTTCTCTAGGGAAAACTCAAGGGGGCGGTATTGAGTATTTTTTTCTACGAGGTCATCTAATTCCATTAGATATAACTCTCGATTCTTTTCAAAGTTTTGATGTTCTAAAAATAATTGATGCCACCTCTTATATAAGCCTTTCACATGAGTCACCTTACTTTTAAGGTGTGCATAATTATCGAGAATGTCACGCTGAGTTGCGGATTTTAACAATGAGTGATGAGAGTTTTGGCTATAGATATCCACCAATAATTCTCCAAGCTCCCTTAGTTGATTAAGCGTCGAATGAGAGCCATTAATATAAGATTTTGATTTACCATCGGCGAATATAACCCTTCTTAGGAGCAGCTCTCCCTCTGTCTCAATATCGTTATCATTAAGCCATTGAACAGCACTATTATTATCGCTGATGACAAAGGTCGCTGCAATTTCTGACTTTTCACAACCATTTCTTACTATCCCGTTCTCACTTCTCTCACCCAGGACTAAAGACAGAGCGTCAATAAGTATCGATTTACCAGCCCCAGTTTCACCTGTTAGCACTGTAAATCCAGCATCAAAATTTAATTCAAGATGGTCAACAATGACAAAATTTCTAATTGATAAACTTTCAAGCATCGCTTTAGCCTAACCCCAATTTAATTTATTTCTTAACATCTCAAAATAACAATAATTCTTTGGATGTAAAATTGAAATAGATTGCTTTGCCTTTTTAATCTCAATGCGGTCCCTTAAGTCCAAGGGGAACTTAATTTGCCCATCTATGCTAGCGTAAGCTTCGTCCATATGAATAATTTTAATGACTATTTCACTTTCTCCACTAACTGCAATGGGTCTATTACTCAAGGTATGAGGGCTAATTGGCACAATAGAAATTGCATCTAAATTAGGATGAAGGATGGGGCCTCCTGCTGACAATGCATACGCAGTAGTTCCAGTTGGTGTACTAACTATAATGCCGTCTGATCTTTGCGTATGTACAAAATTACCATCAATGACGACCTCCAGCTCTATTAATTTTAAGCCACTTTTAATAACAACATCATTTAATGACAAAGACTCATAAATGACCCTGTTCGCCCTAATAATTTTTGTATCAATCAACATTCTGTCATCTTGAACAAAATTACCTTCCAAAATCGTATCAATACCAGCCAACATACTGTCAATGTTTAGGTCTGCCAAAAATCCAAACCTGCCTCTATTTACTCCAATTAAGGGAATTTGAGAGTCAACCAACATCCTAGCCACGCCCAACATTGTTCCGTCACCGCCTACTATGATGGCAACATCAACTTTAGGGCCAATATCCTTAAGGGATAATGATTTAAATTGTTTTAAATTGATTTTTTTTTGTGTTTTTTCCTCAATAATTACCTCAAGGTTCTTTTGGCTTAGATGATGAATCAACTGAATTAATTGTGCATGAAAGTCCTCAGACTCGTCAAGAGATGGGTACTTACCAATTACAGCAATTTTTTTGAATTTATTCACAATTTGTTTTTTATTCTAGCTATATTAGTTTTGAGTTAGTAAAATAAACATTTATACATTTTAATCCATTCACCTTCTAAGGAAAGAATTAATTCATATTAAATGAGCCTAGACATAAGAGCACAAACTCTTTTAAGAGCATTGATCCGGCATCATATTGAGGATGGGCATCCAGTAGCCTCAAAGTCACTGACTTCCTCATCAGGCTTAGACCTAAGCTCTGCTACGATTAGAAGTATTATGAAAGATCTTGAGGAGGAAGGTTTTATCATTAGCCCTCATACCTCATCTGGAAGGATTCCAACCCAAAAAGGCTATCGTTTTTTTGTAGACAGTCTCTTAACCGTTCAGTCACCCAATGCAAAAGAAGTTAATGCGTTAAAGAGTTTAATTGTCTCCGACAAACAAAATTTTAGCAACACAGTTGCAGACACACTTTCTGAGCTAACTAAATTTGCTGGGGTAGTAATGATTCCAAAAGCAAAAAAGCTCACCTATAAACACATCGAATTTTTAAGTCTTTCAGATAAAAGTGTGTTGGTAATTATTGTTACTGCTGATGGCGGGGTACAAAATCGAGTTCTTTTTACTAATGAAAATTATGACAGGGAAACCCTATTAGAGGCATCCAATTATTTTAATCAAAAATTTCAAGGGTATTCAATCGAAGAAGCAAAAGCAAAAATATCAAATGAACTCAAAACAATGAAAAGTGAAATGATTAATTTAATGACATCAGCAATTGAATCGTCTGCTGAGGAAATGAAAAATGATAATATCGTCATCTCTGGCCAAGGAAACTTGCTCGGATCAGCTGAATTATCTCAAAATGTCTCAAGCATAAAAAAAATCATAGAAGTATTTGAAAAAAAATCTGCATTACTTAATCTTTTGGATAAAAGTTACCAAGCAGATGGAATTCAAATTTTTATTGGCCAAGAATCTGGGTATCAGCCCCTGGATGAATGTAGCGTGATTACTGCCCCTTATCATGCTAACGGAGAGATTCTGGGTATGATTGGAGTAATTGGGCCCACTCGAATGGCTTATGAAAGAGTTATTCCAATTGTCGACATCACTGCTAAACTATTGAGCAATTCTATTCAATCAATCAAATAAAAATATGAGCTACTACCAACCTGAGCCAAAATATGAGCATGGAGATCCCCCAAGAATTGGCATTATCCTTGCTAATCTTGGAACCCCAGACGCCCCAAATAAAAAGTCTGTAAAAAAATATTTAGGTCAATTTCTGATGGACAGGAGGGTTGTTGAGATACCTCGATTTATATGGTGCTGGATTTTGCATTGCATTATTTTGGTATTTAGGCCGAGTGCTTCAGCAAAAAAATATCAACAAATTTGGACCAAACAAGGTTCGCCCCTTTTGGTTAACGCTAGTAAGCAAGCTACATTACTTCAAAAACAATTAATGAAGGACTTCAAAGAGCCAATAGAGGTTTCTCTAGGAATGAGTTATGGTAATCCCTCAATGAAAAATGCATTTGAAATATTAAAAAATAAAAACTGCACGAAAATTATTCTTCTGCCCCTATATCCGCAGTACGCTGCATCTTCATCTGCTTCTGCAATGGACAGTTTGTGGCGTGTATTGTTAAGAAGCAGAAATGTACCAGCAATCAGAACTATTCGAAATTATCATGATCACCCAGCGTACATTAATGCACTAAAAGAGTCTGTCCTTAAATTTTGGAAAGTAAATGGAAGGCCTACAAAATTAGTAATGAGTTTTCATGGGATTCCGAAGCGCTCTTTAATGCAAGGAGACCCCTATCATTGTGAGTGTCATAAAACCGGTCGTTTGTTGGCTGAATCGTTAGGGCTGATGAGTGAAGAGTATCTAGTTTGTTTTCAATCAAGGTTTGGAAAGGCTGAGTGGTTAAAGCCATATTTTGCAGATATCATTAAAAAACTTGGCTCTGAAAAAGAGAAAAATATACATGTTATATGTCCAGGATTTTCTAGTGACTGCCTAGAAACATTAGAGGAAATAAATATGGAAGGAAAGGCCATTTTTAAAGAGCACGGAGGTGGAAAGTATCAATATATTCCTGCGCTTAATGACAATCCCATCTGGATTAAATCCATGTCTGAAATTTTAAGGTCTCATCTTGGTGGCTGGGTTGATGATCAGTGGTCAAAAACTAAAGAAAAAAAATCTACCCTGGCCACAAAAAAACAATACGAAAAAATTAACAAAAACATATGATTATTCTTACGGGTGGTGCTGGAATGATAGGGAGCATTATAGCCTGGCACCTCAATACAATCCTTCATGAAGAAGGGTTTGTTATCGTTGATGAGTTAATTCATCCAGATCAGGAAAAAAATTTTAAAAAACGTAAATTTTCCGAATTTGTCCACAAAGATGAATTACATAAATATCTAAAAAATAATAACAAAGTCTCCGCCATTATTCACATGGGTGCTATCAGCGCAACAACAGAAACTAACTTCAATCGTCTGTTAAATTCAAATATCCGATACAGCCAAATGCTATGGAATTGGTGTGCCTTGAATAACGTCCCGTTTATTTATGCCAGCTCGGCCGCAACCTATGGTTTGGGTGAAAATGGTTATAATGACAGCGAAAGTCAAATTAATAATTTAACTCCGCTAAACGGTTACGGATATTCCAAACAATTTTTTGATCAATGGGTCCAGCAACAGATTAATACGGGAGCAACAAAGCCGCCTCAATGGTGTGGTTTAAAGTTTTTTAACGTTTACGGACCAAACGAGTACCATAAGGGAAGAATGGCAAGTGTGGTATACCATGCATTCAATCAATATCAAAAAGAAAACGAAGTGAGGCTTTTTAAAAGCGATCGACCAGATTTTTCAGACGGAATGCAGTTGCGAGACTTTGTATACGTTAAGGACGCAGTTGAGTGCGTTATTTATTTATTAAAAAATCATCAAATTTCTGGAATATTTAATATTGGAACAGGTAAAGCTGATTCCTTTAAAAATCTAGGGTTATCTGTAGTTAATAACTTAGGTGGCGATAGCTCAGCAATTAAATATATTGACCTGCCATCAGACCTAAAAAACAAGTACCAGTACTTTACTGAGGCAAATATTGATAAGATAAGAGGTCATGGATTTAAACATCAATTTAAGACCCTGTCGGAAGGTGTGTCAGATTATGTACAAAATTATTTACTGCAAAAGGACATGTATGCCTAATATTACTAATCAAACTGGCTACGGCACATAAGCCTATGGAAAAAAGTATTATTGAAAAGATAAAAATAAATTTTACCAATAATGGCCAATGGTGCCTAGTTATTGGTGATCTGATGTTAGATCAATATATTTTTGGGGAAATTACCCGCATATCACCTGAAGCACCCATCCCCATTCTTAAAAAAGAAAAGCAACATTTCCGAATGGGAGGTGCAGCAAATGTTGCAGCAAACCTTAGTGGGCTCGGAATTAAAACTACTATTGCGGGCATGATAGGAAGTGACCTGAGCGGAGACCGCCTAACTCAGCTTCTTAAAGAAAAATTAATTTCTTGTAGGGGCGTTATAAAAAGAAAAATTCCTACCACCACTAAAACTAGGATCATTAGCGGGCAACAGCAAATCATTAGAATTGATGAGGAGGAAATTGTTGCTCCTTTATCAAAAAAAGACATTGAAAAAATTATTAGTCTCATCAAGAAAAAACCCTCAATCATAATAGTTTCCGATTATGCAAAAGGCTTTATTTCAGAAGCGCTTATGAAGCCAGTTATCAAGGCAGCAAAACAGTTGCAAATTCGTATTATTGTCGACCCTAAAGGGGATAGCCTCGAAAAATATAGAGGCGTGACAGCAATAACCCCGAATAAAAATGAGGCGTACACCCTCACAGGTAACTCATCTAAAGATGAGCTTCTTCTTGAAAAAAATCTTAAAAAATTAAGAAAGCAGTTTGATATTGAATTTATAGCGATGACACAAGGCGAGCTTGGGATCAAATTAATGTCTGAAAAAGTTACTCAAACTATTCCAGCATCAAAACTTAAGCAGATCTTCGATGTGTCGGGAGCAGGTGACACTGTTATTTCTACGTTAGCAGCAGGTATGTTGGCTGACTTGAGCATTCAAGAGTCACTAGAGATAGCAAATATTGCAGCAGGTATAGTAATAGGGAAAATTGGAACGATTCCAATTGAAAAAAATGAATTAATTGCTGAGCTTGAAATTGAAAATCACGGGCAAAAAAATAAATTATTCACTGAAAAATTTTTAATAAATGAATTAAAAAGACGTCAGGCAATGAATGAGAAAATTGGATTTACTAATGGCTGCTTCGATATTCTACATGCAGGTCATGTTACCTACTTAGAGCAAGCCAAAAATAAGGTAGATTTTTTGATTGTTGGGCTTAATTCCGATACCTCAGTAAGGAAATTAAAAGGAGCTAACCGACCCATTATCAATGAAATAGATAGAGCAAGGGTCCTTTGCAGCCTCCAATCTGTTGATGCCGTTATTATTTTTAGCCATGAAACTCCTATTAATTTAATTAATATAATTAAGCCAAATTTATTAATTAAAGGAAATGATTACTCCGTCAGTGAGGTTGTTGGGCATAAAGAAATTAAAAAATGGGGGGGGAAAGTAGAGCTTGTTCCGCTTTTACAGGGCCGGAGTACAACTAAAATAATTAAAAAGCTAAGTTAAATTAAGTCACTTATACTGCTTATAGACTCAACACCATACGACTTACAAATTAATTCCCATTCTTCTAAGTCTGTCCAGTTAGAGACAAAAAGAAAGTCTAAATTATATTTCTTTGCTGTCTCTATATCGTAGAGTGAGTCGCCGAGAAATAATGCTGGATGAAATGTATTTGTTGAAAGATGGTCATCAATTATTTCATGTTTAGATTTAGGGCTACCAAATATTCCTCCGTCAAAAAAATGATCAATATTTTTGTCTAAAAATAAATACCTTAGTTCTTCCTGATCCCCTCCTGACGCAATAATCCATGAAGCTCCTTGCGTCTTTTCCCTTAGCTCTTTTAATCCTGAAGCAATCTCACAATTTTTTAAAAGTTGAATGACTTCATTATTCAAACTTTCAATTAAAAAATCCATATCAACTTTAGTTACCTTACGATTCATAATCGTTTCTAAAAAGAATTGAAATTTAATATATCTTGAGATTCCTGTGAGCTCTACGTGATGTTTAACTAATGCTGCAGCTTGATTTTTATCTGCCCCAAATTTAATTGCAGTATTTCTATAGGCCTCAATTTTTTGAAAGTTAGAATTTAGAATTACTCCGTCACAATCGAATATAAGCGTGGCATATTGATTTAGACTTTTCATCTGGTATAAAAACTAGAGGCTACTAGCCTCTTTTGCAAGTTTGGTAATTTCTGCCCATTTTTTTGCCTCAACTAATGCTTTTGGCGTTAGCCATGTTCCACCGCAAACCGGGACATTGGGTAACGATAAAAAGTCTCTCGCAGTATCGATTGTTATTCCTCCGGTAGGGCAAAATTTTATGTCCGCAAAGGGTCCAGAGAACCCTTTTAAAAGGCTAATGCCTCCGACTGCAACGGCAGGAAATAGCTTTAAAAACTGATACCCCTCGTTATTTGCCATCATAACTTCACTTCCAGTGGAGACGCCTGGTAACAGAGGAAGATTGATCTCCCTACAAATTGCTCCCATTTCTGATGTATACCCTGGACTTACTGCAAACTGACTTCCAGCCAATTTTGCATTCGTTGCATCCGCTCTTGTTCGGAGTGTTCCAGCACCTACTATAGCTTGTGGGACATTTCTGCTAATTGCCTCGATAGCCTTAAGTGCACATTCGGTTCTAAGTGTCACCTCTAATACCCTTATCCCGCCTGCAATTAAAGCCTCTGCAATAGGAACTGCTTCATCAATATGATTAATTACGATAACGGGAATTACAGGGCCGTACTCAGCCAATTCAATAGTTTTCATAAGTTCCTTAAATTAATTTATCCATGTTATGGCACCTTCTTCAGCAGACAAGACATTATTTCGCATACTGCCAAATAACTCTCTGCCAATGCCATGGCCATTTCTTGTTTTCTCTGCTTCACTCATCACAGCAAGCTCTCTGTCGCCCCAAGAATTTTCATCTATTAGTACGTTCATTGTTCCAACAGTTGCATTAATTCTAATCACATCCCCCTCGCGGATTTTTGCAATTGCTCCGCCTGCGGCAGCTTCTGGACTTAAATGAATTGCTGCAGGAATTTTACCTGACGCACCACTCATCCTCCCATCGGTAACAATAGCAACTTTAAAGCCTTTACTTTGTATAACAGACAAGGGTGGAGTTAATTTGTGAAGCTCTGGCATACCATTAGCCTTGGGTCCCTGAAACCGAACAACAGCAATAAAATCCTTCTCTAATTTTCCTTCATCAAATGCTCTAAGTAAATCTTCTTGGCTGTTAAATATCATGGCTGGGGCCTCAATAATGTGCTTATCTTCAGGTACAGCAGACACTTTGATCACTGATCTACCTATGTTCCCCTTCAACAATCTTAAGCCACCTGTTGGGCTAAATGGATTGTCTGCTTTTCTAACGATTGATTCATCGCCACTCTCAGAAGGAAGGTCTTCCCAAATCAATTTATCTCCTTTAACCGCAGGAACTTTTGTATATTCTGCCAGGCCCCCTTTTGAAACAGTTACAACATCTGGGAACATACAACCAGAGTCTAATAACTCACGAATGACAAATCCTGGGCCACCGGCTCTCTGAAACTCGTTAACATCAGCAGTGCCGTTGGGATAAACACTCGCTAACAGTGGAACAGATTTTGCAAGATCATGAAAATCTGACCAATCAATAATAATGCCAGCTGCTCTCGCTATAGCAACCCAGTGTATTAAGTGGTTAGTCGACCCGCCAGTCGATACCAATGCGGCCATGGCATTAATAATGACTCGCTCATCAACCAACTCGCCGATAGGCGTCATATTCTTATCTTCAATATTTTCAATTAACTGTTTTACAGCCTCCACAGTTAAATGTTTACGAACACCGTCATGGGGGTGAATAAAAGCAGCACCAGGAATATGAAGTCCCATAGCCTCCATTAGCATCTGGTTGCTATTTGCAGTTCCATAAAATGTACAAGTTCCTTCCCCATGGTAAGCAGCTGATTCAGACTCAAGCAATTCATCACGGCCTACTTTCCCCTGCGCATAGAGCTCTCTGACTTTAGATTTTTTGGTATTATCAATTCCTGTCGACATCGGTCCCGCGGGGACAAATATTGTAGGTAAATGTCCAAAATGAAGAGCTCCGATAAGTAAACCTGGGACAATTTTGTCACAGATACCAAGCATCAGACTTCCATCAAACACATCATGCGACAAGCCAATGGCGGCGCCCATTGCAATAGTATCTCTTGAAAATAAACTTAACTCCATTCCGGGCTCGCCCTGCGTAACACCATCACACATGGCAGGAACTCCACCAGCCACTTGCGCTGTTGCTCCAAGGGATGAAGCGGCGTCGCGAATAATTTGTGGGTAGCTTTCGTAGGGTTTGTGAGCTGACAGCATGTCGTTATACGCCGTCACAATTGCAATATTGGGAGCTTTCTTCTCAACAATTCTTAATTTGTCATTTTGAGGCAGTGCTGCGATAGCATGGGCTACATTTGCACAGCCCATTCTGTCGGCTCCACGTTGTCGTTGCTTCATCTCTGAAACACGTTTCAAGTAGGCGGTCCTTGTAGGACGGCTCTTCTCTCTTATTCTTTCTGTGATTTCTATAATTGAATTTTTCATATAAATTTTCGTAACCCGGACCTTCCATTATCAGTTAAATAAGCATAACAAGTCAAACCCCTAAGAAAAAAATTTAATTAGGGGTTGAAAAAACTAAAAAGAACTCCATATTGGATTTATCTAAAATTAAAAAAAATAATACCATGGCGACTGAAGATACAAAAAAACAAACCAAAACGACTAAAAAGGCCAATGAAATAAACAAAGAAATTACAGAGCTTAAAGAGCTTATAGCTAAACTTGAAGCAGATATTCTTTATTCAAAAGCAGAGGCAGAGAATATAAGAAAAAGATCATTAGAGGAAATAGAAAAAGCGAGAAAGTTTGCAGTTGAAAGATTTAGTCAGGAGATTCTTCTTGTAAAAGATAGCTTAGATGCAGCATTAATTATCGAAAAAGCATCGTTGGATGACTATAAAAATGGCATGGAACTCACAAAAAAACAACTAATTAATATTTTCGAAAAATTTGGAATTGAAGAGATTGATCCAGTCGGTGAAACCTTCGACCCAAATTATCATCAAGCAATGTCAATGATTGAGTCTGAAGATGATCCTAATAAGGTTCTTACAGTTATGCAAAAAGGTTATAAGTTAAATGAGCGCATGTTGCGACCAGCATTAGTTTCAGTCTCTAAACAAAAATAAGAAGAAAGGTGGCTTGAATTTAAAATTTCATGCCCCCATTAATAAACAATAAGAAATTTATATTTAAGGAAAAGTAAAATGGCGAAAATAATTGGGATTGATTTAGGAACAACAAATTCATGTGTTTCAGTTATGGAGGGTGGAAAACCTAAAGTAATTGAAAACTCTGAGGGCGCAAGAACTACCCCATCTGTTATAGCTTACCAAGAGGGGGGAGAAACCCTAGTTGGCGCAGCCGCCAAACGCCAGGCTGTAACTAATCCAAAAAATACAATTTATGCTGTCAAGCGACTCATCGGAAGAAAGTTTGAAGAGGACGAGGTTCAGAAAGATATTGATCTGATGCCTTATACCATCTCCAAAGCTGACAACGGTGATGCATGGGTAGAGGTTCATGGTGAAAAAATGGCTCCCCCACAAATCTCTGCAGACATTTTACGTAAAATGAAGAAAACAGCAGAAGACTACCTCGGCGAAACAGTCACAGAGGCAGTCATTACGGTTCCAGCATACTTTAATGATAGCCAAAGACAGGCTACCAAAGATGCAGGGAAAATTGCTGGCTTAGATGTTAAAAGAATTATCAATGAACCAACTGCCGCTGCATTAGCTTTTGGGCTAGATAAACAAGAAGGTGATAGAAAAATTGCCGTCTATGACTTGGGTGGTGGAACATTCGATATTTCAATTATTGAAATTAGCAGCGTGGATGGGGAGCATCAATTTGAAGTTTTATCAACCAATGGAGACACGTTCTTAGGCGGGGAAGATTTTGATAACCGCATTATTGACTTTCTTGCAGAAGAATTTAAAAAAGAAAACTCAGTTGATCTTACCAAAGATGTTTTAGCTAAACAGAGACTCAAAGAGGCCGCTGAAAAAGCTAAAATCGAGTTATCTAGCAGTAATCAAACAGAAATCAACCTCCCATACATTACGGCTGACGCATCTGGGCCTAAACATTTAGTTGTTAAATTAACCCGGTCTAAACTAGAGTCATTAGTCGAGGATTTAATTGAGCGTACAATTGCCCCATGCAAGATGGCAATAAAAGATTCTGGTATCTCAACAAGTGATATTTCAGATGTAATTCTAGTGGGTGGTCAAACTAGAATGCCAAAAGTTCAAGAAAAAGTTAAAGAAATTTTTGGTGTTGAGCCTCGTAAAGACGTGAATCCAGATGAGGCGGTTGCTGCAGGCGCTGCAATTCAAGGTGGAGTTCTTCAAGGAGACGTTAAAGATGTTCTTTTACTAGACGTTACACCATTAAGTCTTGGTATAGAAACGCTTGGCAGCGTTATGACAAAGCTTATCAAGAAAAATACAACAATTCCTACTAAAGCCTCTCAAGTTTTTTCAACAGCAGAAGACAATCAAGGTGCAGTTACAATTCACGTCCTTCAAGGTGAGCGAGAAATGGCTAATGGCAACAAAAGCTTAGGTCAATTCAATTTGAGTGATATTCCATCAGCTCCAAGGGGCACCCCACAAATTGAAGTCTCCTTCGATATCGACGCAAATGGTATTCTTCATGTCACAGCTAAAGACAAAGCAACTGGTAAGGAAAATAAAATCACTATTAAAGCTAATGGCGGATTAAGTGATGAAGAAATTAAGAAGATGGAAGAGGATGCGGAGCGATATGCAGATGAAGATAAAAAACTCCGGGAACTTGTAGATGCTAAAAATTCCTCAGAATCAATGATACATTCAGTAAAAAAAACAATGACCGAACATGCTGATAAATTATCAGATGAAGAGAAAGAAAGTATTGAGGCTGCAATTAATGATCTTGAGGCATCAATAAAAACTGATGATAAAGATGATATTGAAGCAAAAAATAAAGTTTTAGCTGAGGCGTCTCAAAAACTAGGTGAAAAAGCGTATGCTGAGCAACAAGCAGCAGAGCAACCCCAAGGTGATAATGAGAAAAATGAAAAAACAGTTGACGCAGAAGTTGTTGATACTGAGTTTGAAGAAGTAGAAAAAGAAAAAAAATCAGATAAATAAATTTAAATTCAGGCGCGGCGTTAAACCGCCTCGCCATATAAACTCCTTATGGCTACAAAAAAAGATTACTACGAAGTTCTTGGGTTAAATCGACAATCTTCAGACGAAGAAATTAAAAAGTCTTTCAAAAGACTTGCGATGAAACACCATCCAGACAGAAACCCTGACAACCCTAAATCCGAAGGATTATTTAAAGAGGCAAAAGAGGCATACGAAGTTCTATCCGACCCTCAAAAAAAATCTGCTTATGATCAATACGGTCACGCCGGTGTGGATCAAGGAATGGGAGGTGGTGGAGCTAATGATTTTGGTGATGCTTTTGGTGATATATTTGGAGACATATTTGGCGGAGGTCGAAGTAACAAAAGGTCTAATGTGTATCGTGGTGCAGACCTTCGTTACAATATGCAAATTACATTAGAGCAAGCGGCAAAAGGAACGGAAACAAAAATTAAAATACCCGTGATGTCTTTATGTAAGCCTTGTAGTGGATCTGGGGCAAGGAAAGGAACTCAGCCTGTTAATTGTGGTACCTGCCAAGGCCATGGCCAGGTAAGAATGCAGCAAGGTTTCTTTTCGGTTCAGCAAGCATGTCCGAACTGTCAAGGGACAGGTAAAATGATTAAGGATCCATGTTCTGATTGCCGAGGATCTGGCCGAACTGAAGTCTCTAAAACCCTAACAGTTAAGATCCCTGCGGGAGTTGATGAGGGTGACAGGATACGCCTAAGTGGAGAAGGTGAAGCCGGATTAAACGGAGGTCCTACAGGCGACCTATATGTTGTTGTCAGCCTAAAGCCTCATGCTATTTTTGAGAGAGATGGAGCTAATTTACATTGTGAAATGCCAATTAGCTTTACAGCTGCTGCACTAGGTGGAAACTTAGAAGTACCAACACTTGATGGTAGCGCTAAAATTAAAATTCCGCCAGAAACACAAACAGGTGCTACATTTAGACTTAAAGGTAAGGGAATCAAGCCAATAAGATCAAGTAATTACGGCGATCTCCATTGCCATGTGGTAATAGAAACGCCTATCAAATTAACTGAAAAACAAAAAAAACTGATGGAGCAACTAGAAGCTCTTAATAGTGAAAAACATAGCCCAAGGCACACAACTTGGGTCGATAAAGTTAAAGATTTTTTTGATTAAAAAGTTCCCTTTTGGATTAATTCAACCTTATATCCATTGGGATCTTCAATAAATGCAATAACAGTAGTGCCGTGCATCATAGGTCCTGCCTCACGCAAAACTTTTCCCCCCATCGCTTTAATTTTATTGCATGTCTCATAAGCGTCATCCACCTCAATTGCTATGTGTCCGTATGCTTCCCCATGCTCATAGCTCTTTGTCTCCCAATTATGGGTCAGCTCAATTACTGTATTAGCAGACTCATCACCGTACCCAATGAATGCCAGTGAAAATTTTCCATCCGGATAGTCTTGTTGTCTTAAGACTTTCATCCCAAAAAATTTGCTGTAGAAATCGATTGTTTCTTGCAGTTGATTTACTCTTAGCATTGTATGTAATAAGCGCATAGAATTCTCCGTTTCGTTTAAATGGATTTTGATTTAGACAGCACTAAAAACTTTTCAAAAAGTTGATCTTTACTCTCATTGAATTCAGGGTTAAGAGGAATACAGGCCACCGGACATACTACAACACACTGAGGTGTATCAAAATGCCCCACACATTCGGTGCATAAGCTCGGATTAATCTCATAAATCTCTAAGCCTTGATAAATGGCCTCATTTGGACACTCAGGCTCACAAACATCACAATTTATACACTCATCTGTAATCATCAAAGCCATAATTATTTTCTAAGAGTCTTTAAGTAACTATAAGTTTTATCTGAAACAAAGTTAGTGATATTTCCACCCAATGTGAATATTTCTCTTACCCGCGATGATGAAATGGATCTAAATTTATCAGAGGATGATAATAATAATGTCTCAATGTTATTGCTCATCATAAAATTGATGTTTGACATCTCTGCTTCATAATCATAATCTTGCTGACTTCTAATACCGCGAATAATAATTCTAGACTGTAATCCGCTGACAAAATTTATTGTTAGCCCTTCGTAGCTCTCTACTGAAACTTTTTTGTTGTCTCCAATTATGGATTTTACTAACTCAAATCTCTGCTCAAAGCTTAACAATGTATTTTTTGAGTTATCTCTGGCGACAGCTACAACAAGGTGATCAAATAGCATGCTGGCTCGCATGATAATATCTTCATGACCTAGGGTTATGGGGTCAAAGGACCCAGGATAAACAGCAATCATAGTTATTTATATTTATTGTAAAAGATAAAAGTATACCTTCCCTGCCCTAGAACTTTTAATGATTTTAAAATGCTCTTCTTCAAATTTATTATCTGACTCAAAATAAATGAGCCCATCAGGAGCTAAATGTTGCTTCAGGAGAGGCAAGAGTGAGATCTGATTTTTATCCTGAAAAGGGGGGTCGAAGAAAATAATGTCAAAAAGTACATGATTTTGACTGATAAAATTTTCGGCAGTAGTATTAATAATGACTGCTTTATCAGTCTTTAGATGGTCTTTATTTGCAACTAATACCTTATAAATATTGTTATCTTTTTCAATCATATAAGTGATGCTGGCATTTCTAGATAAGGCTTCAAAACCTAAGGCCCCACTGCCAGAAAATAAATCAAGGCAGGATTTGTCGGTCAGGTCTTGATTTAACCAATTAAAAAGAGTCTCTCTCACCCTTCCCAGTGTGGGTCGAAGTCCATCTTTGTCAGAAAAAATAATATTTTTTCTTTTCCAATGGCCTCCGATAATCTTTACGTTATTATTTAATTTATTCAATTCCAACTATGATAGTGGAAAATTGATTAATATCCACCCTGCTTTGAAAGGCTTTTTTTACTTGCTTGGTTGTTACCTTATTCACAGAAACCGAAAAGGTATCCAAATAGTCGACAGGGTAATCATAAAAAGCCATCATTGTTAGATAATCAAGAATTTTTTTATTGCTGTCCAAGCGCATCGGAAATCCGCCAATCAAGTTATCCTTTGCTGCCTGTAGTTCTTTTTCAGATGGGCCATCACTGATAAATTTGTTGATGGTTGATTTAACAAGATTTAATGCCTCATCAATTTGGTCTTTTTTTGTCTGAAGGCCAACCTGAAAAGGACCTTTTTCAATCAATGGCATAAAGTAGCTGTAGACACTATAAACAAGGCCTTTTTTTTCACGTACCTCCTCTGTAAGCCTTGAAGAAAAGCCTCCCCCTCCTAGAATGTAATTTCCTACGTATAAAGGAAAGAAGTCGGGGTCTCCCCGCTTCATAATGGGAGCGCCAAATAAAAGATGCGCTTGTGACGATGGGTGGGAAATTTTAATATCCTCCTTCGACTTTATAAGCACTTCCGTATATGGCTGAATAACTGTAGGCTCTGGCAGACCATTACTCAGATCCTCAGAGAATAATTTAGCCTCATCTACCGTCAAATCCCCAACAATTACTATTGAGGCATTGCTTGAAGAGTAATAGCTCTTATAAAAATAAATGAGGTCTTTAATGGTTAATTTCTCAATTGTATTGATAGTTCCAGACCCAGACAATGCGTAAGGGTGTGAACCGTATATTGCCTTTAGAAAGGCTTTATTTGCAATTGCATCAGGCTCAGTCTCACCTTGACTTATGCTGGCGTAATATTTAATTTTTTCTCTATTTAAGATGGCGCTATCAAAATTGGGTTTATGCATAACAATTTTAAAAAGATTAAAGGCTTCCAACTTTTTTTCACTTAACGTTCGCAAAGAAAATCCGCTCTTATCTTGATCAAATTCACTGTCTAGTTGTGCACCAATATCTGTAAATTTATTGGCTAAATCCTTTTCATTGATTTGGTCTGAACCAAGCAACATAAGGTTGTTAGTTATAGATGCTAAACCATTGATTTCATTAGTATCTCTAGCGCTACCCGCCCTAAAACTGATGCTGACATCTATTATTGGTAAATCATGATTTTCAACGAAAAAAACTTTTGATCCTGCGGATGTTTTCCAAACTTCGATCTTAACCCCTGCATTAACTAAAAAGGAAAAGCTGGTGGCCAGCAAAATAATAAAAAATCTAGTGAGCATGAGGTTTTCCTTGGGGCAATTTATTAGGCTCTAATGGCTGTGGATCTAATGTAACTACAGTCAAATAATCATCATTTAAATATTTTTTTGCCACGTCTTGTATTTGTTTAGAGGTAATTTTTTTTATATTATCAATGTATCCCTCCATCAGGGTATGTGAATAACCCATGGTTTCGAGCTGCCCAATAAGCATTGCTTGATAAAAAACTGAATCTTTTTGATAGACTTCCCCAGCGATAACTCCTATTTTTATTCTTTCTAACTCCACATCAGTTACCCCATCATTAATAATTTTTTTAATTTCATCCTTTAATGCACTTTCAACTGAACCAGCTGTAACGCCTTCAGCAGGTGTCGCATAAAGTTCGAACAGGCTCGGTCCGCCACGAGTAGTCATCGCATAGCTAGCACTTGCACTTAAAGCTAAACCTCTGTCGTTTACAACGCTTTGGTGTAGCCTAGAAGTGCTTGTATTAGACAAAATACCAGCAAGCACTTCGAGCGCATAGGCTTCGCTTGCATTGCTCTCTAAGTCCTTAGTTAAGGCAGGGGCATGGTATGCCATTTGAATATAGCCTAATTTGCTTGGCGCTTTTAGGGTGGCTCTTCTTATGCCTTCTTGTAATGGTTCTAATTGAGGCTTTCTCTGTTTAATATCAATTTTTTTAATCTTACCAAAGTACTTGTTAGCAAGTTCAAAAACCTCATCAGATTTAACATCACCTGCCACAACGAGGATTGAATTATTTGGCGCGTACCAGTCTTGGTACCATTCATTCGCATCCTTATAACTCATATTTTCAAGGTCGTTCATCCACCCAACAACAGGTCTTCTATAAGGGTGAGTTCTAAAAGTAAGTGATTGAGAAAGTTCATTAGCCTGCGACGTTGGTTTATCATCTGTCCGCCACCTTCTTTCCTCCATAACAACTTTGATTTCTTTATTAAACTCTTCTTCTGAAATAACTAGATTTTCCATTCTGTCAGCCTCCATTTTTAGAGCGATTGGTAGCTTTGACTTTTCTAGCTGCTGAAAATAACAGGTGTAATCTGCACCAGTAAAAGCATTTTCTTTGCCTCCGGCAGCAGCAATGATCTCCGAAAACTCTCCGGGTTTGGTAGTTTTAGTGCCCTTAAACATCATATGCTCTAAGACATGTGCGACGCCAGTTTTACCATTAACTTCATCAATACTTCCTGCACGGTACCAAACTTGAGAGACAACTACGGGAGAGCGATGGTCTTCGACAACAAAGACTCTTAGGCCATTAAGTAAAGTTTTTTCATGAACTTCCGCAATGGCTAAAGATGAACAAAAAAGGGTAATTATAAAAAATTTTAATAAATTCACTGTCAATCCTAATGGTTAAAGCTTGTATAATGTTAAGCTAACTTGACCATAATCCAAAGATTAAGTTCTTGAAAAAATATGTTTGAATTTCTAAAAAAACTAATAAAGAAAACTCCAGCGAAAAGTAACAAGATAAAAAAACTTACTTCTAAAAAAAGCACGCCTAAGGCAATAGCATCAAAACCTAAGGCAATAGCATCAAAACCTAAGGCAATAGCATCAAAACCTAAGGCAATAGCATCAGTAGTTGCTGAAAAAAAACCTGGCATATTCTCCTTTAGTGAAAAAATAAAAGTAGGCCTAACTAAAACAAGGGAAAAACTTGGCGCTCAATTAATTGAATTATTTCATGCGAAAAAAATAGACGAAAGCTTTTATGAGGACTTAGAAATGATTTTATTGTCTTCCGACGTCGGTATTGCCGCGACCAATATGTTAATTGATAATGTTAAATTCTCTGTCAAACAAAATAAAGTTACTGATCCAAGCAAGCTTAAGAGTTTTTTGAAATTACATTTAACGGAGCTTTTAGCAACGATAGAGCAGCCGTTGTCTATCAATCAAACATACCCATTTGTAATTATGGTGGTTGGAGTTAATGGTACCGGTAAAACAACGTCTATTGGAAAATTAACTAAATTATTGATAGAGGATAAGCACAAGATTTTAATAGCAGCGGGTGACACATTTAGAGCGGCCGCATCAGAACAGCTTGCTGTATGGGGGGAAAGAAATGACGTCCAGGTTATTAGCCAGTCTAATGGCGATCCTAGTGCCGTAATTTTTGATGCTGTCACATCAGCCAAAGCAAAAAATATTGATGTCGTTATCGCAGATACCGCAGGAAGGCTTCCTACCCAAAAGCATTTAATTGATGAGATCACCAAAATAAAACGGGTTATTAATAAATGTCACAACCATGCTCCACAGGAGATTCTATTGGTGATCGATGCTAACACTGGTCAAAATGCAATCAACCAACTAAAAATATTTGATGCTGCACTAGGTATTACAGGGATTATTATTACAAAACTAGATGGCACTGCCAAAGGCGGTGTTCTTGCAGCGATTGCGAAAGAGTTACCGGTCCCAATTAGATTTATCGGAGTCGGAGAAGGCATTGATGACCTAAGAATATTTAATGCGGCTGATTATGTGGAGGCAATGTTTGAATGATCAGCTTTAGTAATGTATTTAAACGCTATCCGGGAGAAATGGACGCCTTACAGGATATCAATATAGAAATATCCACAGGAGAATTGGTCTTTGTGACTGGTCCATCAGGTGCCGGTAAGTCAACATTGCTCAAACTTATATCTGCCATTGAAAAACCAACGTCTGGGTCTATTATTTTTGAAAATTTAAATTTAGCCGAGTTAAAAAATAAAGACATGCCTTTTCTGAGAAGAAAATTTGGGATGATTTTTCAGGATCATAAATTACTTTATGATCGTAATTGCTTTGAAAATGTAGTTCTCCCTTTAGAGATAAACGACATCAACCCTACCGACTCAGCAAGGAGAGTTAGGGCTGCATTAAATAAAGTAGGGTTATTAAATAAAGAAAAGGTGAGCCCTATATCATTATCCGGTGGTGAGCAGCAGAGGCTGGCGATTGCAAGAGCCATTGTATCGAGGCCGTCTATTTTAATTGCCGATGAACCAACAGGCAATCTAGATAAAGGCTATGCCGATGAAATTATGAATATTTTTTACAGCTTCCAGCAGGTTGGGGTTACCGTGATTGTGTCATGTCATGAGTTGCCGATATCGCCCATAAAATTTAAACAAATACATCTGATTAATGGAAAATTAACACAACCTGAAGACAATGTTCCCTTACTTACATAACCACTTTCAAGCCTTTATCAGAGGTTTAATCCGAATCAAGTCAAATATTGGCTCATCAATAATCATGTTTATTGTGATTGGTATTTCACTCTGCCTTCCTTCTGCAGGTTATTTAATTGTTGAGAATGTTCGTCAAATCTCAACAAAAGTTCAGCATGAAGCAGAAATTAGTATTTTTTTAAAAAAAGACATCACTCAGGAGCAAATAAGCTTCATTGATTCGGCATTGAAAAATAGTTCAGAAATAAAAAAAATTCACTTTGAGCCCAAGTTATTGGCATGGGAGAAATTACAGGCTAAATTAAAATTAACAACCCTCGATATTGGAGCCTCCGAAAACCCCTTGCCAGATGGTTTCTTTATTACATTAAACACATTAAGTAATGTAAAAATTAATGGGTTAATTGACAGCTTAAAGGTGGTCGACGGAGTCGACAACATAGTAGTGGATGGTAGCTGGATTAAGAAATTAAGGGCTATTATTTTTATGATCAAAATTGGTCTATTTTCACTTGGCGGACTACTTGTTATTGTCCTAATTGTTATTATTAGCAATACTATTCGCCTTCAAACCCTTACGTTTCAAGAGGAAATACTTGTTAGTAAGCTTATTGGTGCGACAAACTCATTCATTCATCGCCCATTTATGTATACCGGCCTAATATATGGTCTCGGCGGAAGCCTGGTTACAATTAGCATTTTAAAAGCTATGGTCATTACATTTAATCGAGCTGCCGAAAGATTTGAATATATTTTAGGTAATACGATCACCCTAAAGGACCTTCCAGTCACCGATTATACGATAATTATTTTCGCTGCAATGTTTATTGGTTTGTTCGCCTCCTTCTTTGCTGCAAGGCAATCCATAAAAAAATTAGAAAAATCTAACTAAACTCTTGTATTTAAGAGAACTTTTTATTAAAATTAGCACTCATATGTAAAGAGTGCTAACATTATTACAGACATGACAAACAATTTATCAATAACTGCGTTTCACCCCTTAGGTGATTTTGACTTGCTTCAAAACACCATTAGATCAATTCCTTCACTTACTGCAGACGAGGAATATGAGCTTGCCATCAGACTCAAAAGAAATAATGATCTGGAGGCAGCTAAGAAACTAATTCTTTCGCACCTTAAATTAGTGATGAAAATTGCCCGATCCTATAGTGGATATAATCTTCCACACGCCGATCTCGTTCAGGAAGGTAATATTGGTCTAATGAAAGCTGTAAAAAGATTTGACCCTGATCGTGGGGTTCGCTTAGTCTCATTCGCAATCTATTGGATCAAAGCTGAAATACAAGAGTATGTTGTTAGAAATTGGCGCCTTGTTAAAACTGCTACAACTAAAGCACAGCGTAAATTATTCTTTAATTTAAGGAGCCTGAAGAAGACCCTCAAGCCACTTAAAGGTGACGAAATAAAAGCAATCGCACTAGAATTAAATGTTAAAGAAGATGAGGTTCGTGAGATGGAGTTTCGTCTTTCCGGCCAAGAAATCTCGATTGACTATTCAGACGATGAGTCTGAGGATGATTACTACCGACCAATATCTTACCTTCAAGATAGTGCGCTCGAACAATCAGATCAAATTGAAAAAGACGAAACTGAAAGTAATGGCACAGAGTCATTAAAAACTGCGCTATCAAAATTAGATGAGCGAAGCAAGGCTATCGTCCAATCAAGATGGCTGACTGAAGATAAATCTGCAACACTGCATGAGCTTGCATTGAGATATAACGTTTCAGCAGAAAGAGTTAGGCAGATTGAGCAGAACGCTTTAAAGAAAATTAAAGCCCTAATGCTTAATAAATCATAACAATCAATTAAACTTGTAAGTCTGTTAAAATTCGCCTTTTATACACATAAATTCAATGGCGACATTCCCTAATCCAAAAGAAATAAAATTTCACCAACAATCAAAGTTGCTGGAAATTAGCTTTGATGACAACACAGACTGCATGCTGTCATCTGAGTTTCTTAGAGTTTACTCACCATCAGCAGAAGTCCAAGGTCATTCCCCAGAACAAGCCGTTCTTCAAATTGGGAAAGAGAATGTCAGCATTATCAACATAGAACCTGTAGGAAACTATGCCATTAAAATTATCTTTACTGACGGGCACGATACAGGGCTATATTCATGGCAATACCTGCACAAACTTGCTAAAAATTACCAAGAGTTATGGACAGAATATATAGGTAAGCTAGAAGCCTCTGGTATTAGAAGGGTTAAGAATGAAGAATGAAGAAACCAATTTTGGATTTAAGAAAATCAAAAAAGAGGAAAAAGTTGGAAGGGTTGGAGAAGTTTTCAACTCCGTAGCAACCAACTATGACTTAATGAACAACCTGATGTCTTTTGGTCTGCACAAGGCATGGAAAAAGGTAGTAATTGAGACCGCCTTCCTCAAATCCAAAGCTAAAATATTGGATATTGCTGCAGGAACCGCTGATCTAACATTATCATTTGCTAACGAAAAAAAAGATTATGAAATTTTTCATACAGATATTAATTTCTCAATGCTCAAAGAAGGTAAAAAAAAGTTAGTTAATAATGGGAAGATATTACCGAGTATTGTATGTGATGCGGAATCACTTCCGTTTCCTTCAAATTATTTTGATTGTGTCACAGTTGGCTTTGGCTTGAGAAATATGACACATAAAGAAAAAGCACTATCTGAGATGTACCGCGTATTAAGCCCTGGTGGAAAATTAATAATATTAGAGTTTTCAAAAATATGGGGGCCATTACGTAAGGTCTATGATCTCTTCTCCTTCAACGTTGTGCCCAAGTTAGGCAAGTATATTGTGAATGACGAGGAAAGTTATAGATATTTAGTTGAGTCAATTAGGATGCATCCAAGCCAGGATGAACTTAAAAAAATAATGATAGCTGAAGGATTTGAAAATGTTAGCTACCTAAATTTGAATGCAGGTATCGTTGCAATTCATAAGGGTTATAAGTTTTGATTGCTAAAATAAAATTTAAATTAATCAACCATCTTCTTGGTCAAAATGATTGGATGCAAACTAAGCTAAAGCCCTACTCTGGCAAGTTAATTTCACTAGAGATAGATTCATTAATAATAAAGCTTGTAGTTAATGATCAAGGGCAGCTAATATTAAGCGAGGCCAATGGGTCTCCTGATGCATCAATTCAAATGAGCCTCACAAGCTTTATCCAATTAGTGACTCAAAAAAAGAAAATGGGAATCACGGTAAAAGGTAATGTCGATTTTGCTCATGACTTCTCGATTGTCATACAAAGTCTTCAGTGGGATATCGAAGAGGACTTAAGTAGATTTATTGGAGATATACCTGCAACTGAATTAACAAAAATAGGTAAAGTATTTCTTAAGCACTCAAAAAATAATATACGAAATCTGGCTGAAAACTTTATTGAGTTTTGGCAGGAAGAGAATAAAATTTTATCGAAGACTAATGATTTGAATGATTTTTACCGTCAAGTCGACAAGCTCACTGAGGATGTGGATAGAGTTGAAGCGAAAATAAATAGCCTTATGGGTGAGGTATCAAAATGAACGTATTACGCTTTTTTTATATTATTTATATTGTTATCAAATTTAGGTTAGATGAATTTGTCGATTCAAAATCTATCAAAATTATACAGGCCCTACTTTTTCCAATTCGAATATTTCAACCTAACAAAATAAGCAGATCTGTTAGGTTGCGTATAGCGCTTGAATCACTCGGTCCAATATTTATTAAATTTGGTCAAATGCTATCTACCAGAAGGGACCTTCTTCCTATTGATATAGCAGACGAACTAGCGAAACTTCAAGATCAAGTGGCCCCATTCGACTTTATTATCGTTAAAAAAATTATTGAAGACGCCTATGGTCTGCCAATTGAAAAACAGTTCTTACAATTCGAAAAGGTACCAGTTGCTAGCGCTTCTGTTGCTCAAGTCCATTTCGCAAAATTAGTATCCGGAAAAGAAGTTGCAGTTAAGGTCCTAAGGCCCAACATTAAAACAAAAGTTAAAAAAAATCTTCAGCTACTAAAGTGGGTTGCGGCCATCTTGCAATATATATGGAAGGATGGAAAAAGACTACGTCCGACCGAGGTGGTAGAAGAGTTTTCAAGGCATACCGACTCAGAACTAAATCTTCTGCTAGAGGCAGCTCATTGCAGCCATCTTGGCCAAAATTTTAAAAATAAAAAGTTACTCATTGTTCCTGATGTTTATTGGGACTATTGTCATGAAAAAATTATGGTAATGGAAAGAATGAATGGGATTCCAGTAAGTGATATTGATGCACTTAAAAAAAATAAGATAGACATCCCCCTACTTGCAAAGAATGGCGTTGAAATATTTTTTACTCAGGTATTTAGGGATGGGTTTTTTCATGCAGACATGCATCCTGGAAATATTCAAGTGGCAAAAGATGGTCGCTATATAGCTATGGACTTTGGAATTATGGGGACATTAAGTGATAAAGATAAACATTATTTGGCCCGTAATTTTGTCTGCTTTTTTAAAAGAGATTACCGCGGAGTGGCAGAAGCACACATCGAATCTGGTTGGGTTCCGCCTGAAACATCAATAGATGACTTTGAAAATGCTATTCGATCAGTGTGTGAGCCTATTTTTGAAAAGCCCCTTAAAGAAATTTCTTTTGGTAAACTTTTAATCCGTCTTTTTCAAACATCCAGAAAATTTAATATGGAAATACAGCCTCAGTTAACTATGTTGCAAAAAACACTTCTCAATGTTGAGGGCTTAGGTAGAGATTTAGATCCGAATCTTGATTTGTGGAAAACTGCCCGTCCTTTTCTAGAGAAATGGCTAAAAGCACAAACTGGGCCAAAAAATATTTTGAAATTACTAAAAAAAGAAATACCGTCATGGGTGAGTCTTGTTCCTGAAATACCAAGGGTTCTCCATGCTTACCTAAAAAATAATGAATATAAAAACAATACTAATACGATCAATAATCTTCAACAGTCGATCGACAACCTTATTAACTCTCAGAAACTAACTAAAATAATTTTTACAGTTATATTGTTTTTGTTTATGATTTTATTTTATATGATCATGAAATAAGATTTCCAATGTTAATTATATTTGTTACTTTATATATTTTCTTATCTGTCGCTATTGGTTTATTTGTTTCTAGAAAAGTTAAGACTAGTAGAGACTTTGCAATGGCCAATAGAAGCTTACCTCTCCCAATAGTTATTGCCTCTGTTTTTGCAACTTGGTTTGGTGCCGAAGCAGTTTTTGGTATCTCTGCAACATTCGTGGATGAGGGTTTAAATGGAGTAGTCGCTGATCCTTTTGGCGCCAGTCTATGCTTAATAATTGCTGGGATAATTTTCTCAAAGTACTTATACAAACTTAACATGATTACCCTAGGTGATTTTTATAGAAAACGATATAACAAAACTATAGAAATCATTACCACTGTCATTATTATGATTTCATATTTAGGTTGGGTAGCTGCACAAATTACTGCCATTGGTCTTATATTAAGCGCACTAACGAACGGCCAAATTAGTGAGTCATTGGGCATGATTCTTGGTACGCTAATTATTATCTCTTATACATCTATTGGGGGGATGCTCTCAATAGCAATATTAGATTTTGTTCAGATGCTGGTGATTATAATCGGGTTAATTATTATCAGTTATTATGTAGTAGGGCTAACTGGAGGAATTACTCCAGTAATCAATGCTGCAAATAACGCTGGAAAATTAGATTTTTTTCCTAAGGGTGACATTTTTTTATGGCTTAGTTTTCTGGCCAGCTTTATTACAATGATGCTTGGATCTATAACTCAACAAGATGTGTATCAAAGAATAACCTCAGCTAAAAGTGCAAAAATTGCATTATGGGGGTCTATCTTTGGTGGTTTGATTTACTTTATATTTGCATTTATTCCTATGTTTATTGCTTACTCAGCAATACTCATTCACCCTGATTTCACAGTCAACATAAGCGAAATTAATACACAGAGTATGCTTCCAGCTTTTATCATTCAATACACCCCACTGTTTGCTCAAATTCTATTTTTTGGCGCTGTTCTTTCTGCAATCATGAGCACCTCATCAGCAACAATTCTAGCGCCTTCAGTTTTGTTCGTTGAAAATATTTTGAAAGGGTTTATTCCACAGATGACCGATAAAAAAACACTATTATTTATGCGGTTAACCTTAGTAGTATTTTCTTTTATTGTGCTTATTTATGCTTTAAATTCTGAATTGTCTATTTTTGGTATGGTGGAATCAGCCTACAAGGTTACATTGGTAGGTGCTTTTACACCCCTAATATTTGGTATATTTTGGAAAAATTCTAATGACATGGGTGCATTTATGTCAATTATTGGTGGTGTGGGATCATGGTTAGTTATTGAATTATTGTATGGCGATGAGTTTATTATTCCCTCACAATTAGTTGGGCTTGCAATAAGTATCTCAGGAATGCTAATAGGATCTATTTTCTTCAAAACAAATCTTAAAAATAAACTTATTATTTAATAAATTCTACTTTTGACAATTTTTACAATAGAAGCTGGATCTTTGTCCTAAGGTAATTTGAAGGATTGGATGATCACATAAATAACATGGCATACCTTTGCGTGCATAGACGTGATGTTCATTTTGAAAATATCCACTCTTTCCATCTACGTCAAAAAAATCATTTAGGGTGCTGCCACCTTTATTTATTGCATTCTCAATAACGTCTTTAATTGCGTCAACTATACTTTTAATTTCATCTTTGGAGATTTTATGTGCCGGCCTATGAGGTTGAACCCTGGCTTGGAATAATGACTCACTAGCATAGATATTACCAACACCAACAACAACATGGCTATTCATAATCGCATTCTTTATGCACACTGACTTATTTCTAAGTTTTTCATAAAGATAATCAGCACTAAATTCATTATCTAAAGGTTCTGGGCCTAAACTCATAATTAACTTATGTTGATAGGGGTCATCCTCTGTCCATGTTATGGAACCAAACCTTCTAGGATCTCGATAACGTAATATTTTATTTTCTGGACCATTAAAAATTATATCAACATGATCATGTTTTTGAACCTCCGACTTTTTCGAGGCAATACACAGGCGCCCAGACATTCCTAAATGAATGATTAAGGTTCCAATAGGGAAACTAGCAAAAATGTACTTACCCCTTCGCTGGAGACCAACCAATGGCATGTCTTTTAAAATACTATTAAGCGCTAAATTGACAGGCCATCTTAATGAAGAATTACGAATAACTACTTGGGAGACCTTATGGTTAATTAAAGGCATTAATCCTAACCGGGTAATTTCTACCTCCGGCAATTCGGGCATTACTTTTCCTCTTTAGCGATGACGTTTGGATTCAGCATTGTGAACCCAAGGTCTCCTGGAAAGTGGTAGAGTAAATTCTCGTCTTTTCTAAGAAGAAGTAGTTCTGGAGACTCTTGAATCCGATAAAAGGTAATTTTTTTATTTCCATGTAATACAACATCAAAACTTTTATGGCCTGCGCGTGGATCCAGCTTATAAAATTCCACTGATTTTGCTGCTATAGCATTCCAGGTTAGATTAAACCATTCGTCCATATCAGCTCCACTAACTAATATATCTAACCCTAAGGCCTTCCACTTACCGCCTTCAAGAGATAATTTTAAACCTACGCCTTGCCATTGTTCTAATCGGGAAAAATCATAGCCTATTATTTTTTCATCGGACGCTATGGGGGTTTTATTTATTAGCTCAAGCGGCTCAAAGGATGATGTCTCCGAGAAGCCTCCATTCACTATAAAAACATTGCCGCCATAAAAAAGGTATTGATTTTCTGTTATTGGGTTATATGTTCCAAATAAAAACTCTTCTTTATGTTTTACACCAGTAAATGTGATTTTTAATTTTGGCTGATCAAGTCCGTACTTTGCTAAATCGTCTGCACTTAATTTTTCTGAACTTGTGGTAGCTATTAATGAAAGAATTCTATACACATAAAGCTCGTCCGCTCTGGCTTCATATGGGGCTGTCATTAGCCACCCGTTTGCGCTTAACTTAAATGAAGTTTTTGCTCTGTCGGGAAAATTAATGGTTATTTCATTAAAGTCAGAAAGTTTGAGATCTGAAATCGCATGGCCAATTTTTTTTTCTGGCTCCTTATTGACGAAGGTAAAAGCATAAATTACACCGGCCAACAATAATATTAGCATTAGAATATTAACTAGCCATCGACCATTCATGGTCTATACCTTCCTTCTACGGTGCCACTGCCAGAAACCATAGATAAACAACCCTATAGGAATAAAGTATTGAAACGCATGGAATACCGTCCAGGCTATCATGAATGACCTGCTGTCCTCAGGGATCACAACATTAATGTCCTTGAGCGGCATCGGCTGAATTGTAATGAGTCGATCATCTCCGGCCAACCAATTCATAATATTTACACCCAAATCGAGATTTCCGCCTGATGTAATAAGGTTGTTAGATAAAAATGATGAATTTCCCACAACAATTACCCTTTGTCCTTTTTTTTCATAAGTTCTTTTAAGGGCTACAGCAATATTGATAGGGCCCTTCTTGTCGAATTTTGAATCATATGTGAGTTGCTTATCTTGATCTTTTTTCTTTGAACTCACCCAACCATTAGGAGCGACATCAATTAAATTACTAACCTCCCAACCATTCTCAAATGTACCCTTGGCAATTACTTCATGGGCATTAAGATACTGCGTTCTCAACATAAAATTATTTGTAATGGGATGGTCGCCGTAAGCTAGAGCAAAAGAAACATTTTCACTTGCGCCGTATTGAAGTGATGAAGGATCAATAACTTTGCTGTCTGAAATAGTAACCCCTAAATAAGCTGCTACCTTATCAAGTCCGCGTAAATTATTGTCATCTAAGAGCCATAGTAAATTACCTCCACTATTGAGATACGTCAGTATTTTATTCGCCTCAACCTTGGTAACATCAACCTTTGGGCTTGCAATAACGAGCATTGCTCCTTCATCAGGAACCCTGTCCAGCACAGTTAAGTCTGGATTAGAAAACTTAAGACCTTTATTTTCAAGCTGTTTACCAAACTCACCTAAATCATAATTTTTTAAGCCTCTTAAGTTTTTTTCGCCGTGACCATCAAGATACATAACCGGTTTATTGTTTGTCCTGGACAACCTTACAAATAGATTAGTTAGGTCTTGTTCAGCAAATGGTGGAGTAATATGCTCTGTTCGCTTGTTGTATTCAACAACAACCTCTCCATCTACTCGAACACCCATGTCTTGGGCAAGCTTTGGCTCCTCAACTGGGTTGATGAACTTAATTTTAATATCACCTTTAGATCTTTGATATTTTGCAATAAAATTAATTATCCCCTGTCTGAAAGTATTTCCATTATTTGCATCGTCATTGGTGGCAAAAATGGTTAAATTAATTGGGCCACTCATTTGCTCTAGAATTTCAATGCTACCTTTCGTAAGGACACTTCGGTTTGCTTGGGTCATATCCTTAACAAACACAAATTGATTCGATAAAAACCCAGTAAGAATAACGAGCGACAGGAATAGAAAAACAAATAAACTGTTTTGAGCAATGTATTGTAATTTAAGCTTTCTGTTAATTTTCATATTTTAAATCACCCACTCAATCTATCTGAGTCTAATCGTCTTATAGTTAGAGTTAGAAATGTCGCAATAAATAAAATAAAATAAACTACGTCAGAACTATCAATAACCCCCCGTGTAAATGCCTGGTAGTGCTTGGTTAGCGATACATAATTAAACCAATGACTTGGATCGCTTGCGAAGTAATTAGATAAAACACCCATCGCAAATAAGGCGATAAAAGTTAAAATTGCCGCAATAATAGGCTGATTAGTTAGGCTTGAAAAATAAATTCCCAGTGAGGAAAAGCTAGCCACTAACAACATCAATCCAAAAGAATTTCCTAGTAAATAACCAAAATCAATATCTGCCCAAATATTAAGTGTCGATAACATCACAAAAATATATATAATTAATATAGCTAAAAAGAGGACTAACCCAAGAAATTTTCCTAGCACTATTTCGGTTAATGTAATTGGCGCACTAAATAGAAAAGGGAGTGTTTGATTTCTTCTTTCCTCACTGATTAATCGCATTGTTAATAGGGGCGTAGCAACTGTCATCAAGAAATTAGCTGCGCCATAAACGGTTTGCCCGACAAATATAGTGACACCCACTCTCTCAGCCGGGCGGATGGATCCTGACATAATTTGAAAATAATTATTCACTCCGTCTAGGTACATAAACCCAAAACCAAACATCAGAAGTGATAGAATAATCCATCCCATTGGGGACGAAAAAACACTTTTCAGTTCTTTTCTAGCTATATTAATAATCATATGTAATAACCTAATACCTTTATTTGCTTGTCAGTTGCGTTAATTGAACAAAAATATCTTCTAAGCTAGTAATGTCGGGCGCAACATGAAATAATCCCCAGCCCTTTTTAATAGATATCGTAACAATTTCTTCTGCCGGAATGTAGGTTCCTTTAAAATGAATTCGAAACATACCATGCTCAACCTTCTCTACTAATGTGACACCATCGATCAGTGAGATCTCCTTGATCGATGGAGGTTTTGAGAGGCCTACTAGTAATTTATTGCCTTTTCTTTGTTGCTTCAGGTCATCAATCGAACCATGAAACACTAAGCTGCCTTTATCGATAATTTGAACGCGATCACAGACCATTTCAACTTCCGGCAAAATATGAGTTGATAAAATTACGCTATGTTTTTTCCCAATATCTTTAATGAGCTTTCTAATCTCTCTTATTTGTATAGGGTCCAATCCAACGGTTGGCTCATCTAATATAACTATTTCGGGCTCATGAATTATCGCCTGTGCAATTCCTACTCTCTGTTGATATCCATTTGATAAATTTTCAATTAGCCTTTTACTCATATGACCCAGGCCACATTTATCTTTTGCTGCCTCAACAGATTTTCTTATTTTTCTTGAGTCTACCTTATGAAATCTTGCAGCAATTGTTAAAAACTCATCTACCGTAAATTCTTTATAAAGTGGCCTCATTTCAGGAAGGTAACCAATGTTTCCCTTGGCCTCCTTGGGCTTGTCTATAATATCTACTCCGCAAATCCGAATGGCCCCCTCAGTCGGTGCCAAATTGCCTGTAAGCATTCTCATTGTTGTTGATTTTCCAGCGCCATTCGGGCCTAGAAAACCCAAAACCTCACCTTTGTTAAGATGAAAGCTAACATTCTTTACTGCATGATTTGCACCAAACAATCTAGATAGGTCAATTGCTTCTAAGGTATGAGTTGCCATAAGTTTAATCCGTGATTGATTAGTTTAAGTAGGGTCTGACAATAAAAATATAATGTAATGTTTAATATTATAGATATAAAATATTTAAGAAAAATGAATTATAAGCAAAAAATGTGGTCTTTTATAGTAAATATTGAAGGGTAGATAATTTAGTTTACACTTAACCCTAACCTTAATAGTAATTTAATTTAATTTAACCATAATGATAAAAAACAAACTAACACGCTTTTTTTTAGCTTTTATTACCACATTAAGCCTAAATGCAAACGGCATTGAAGCTGACGTATTTGATGAGAATAAGCCGGCTGTCATTCAAAGCGCTAATGCCGAATTTATTTATAAATTTTTACTAGCTGAAATTGCCACTCAAAGAGGTGATCTTAATTCAGCTGGGCACCTTTATCTAGACCTCGCTAAATTAACCAAAGATGTTTCATTGGCTCAAAGAGCTACAGACATTGCTGGTCAGGCTAGAAATGGGCGCTTAGCTATGGATTCAGCTGAGGTATGGATAAAACTTGACAATACCTCTGTTGCGGCAGAGCAAGTCCTAGCAGAACTATTCATTGCAAGTGGCAATCTTGGAAAAGCCAAGCCACTAGTAGAAAAGCTGCTAAGGGAACAAGAAAAAAGCCGCGCCGATGGCTTTATGTACTTAAATGGTATTTTAACTAAAGTTGAAAATAAGAAGAATGCCCTGAGATTTGTTTTGGAAATTGCAAAGCCATACGATGGTATGCCAGAAGCTCATTTTATTATTGCTCATGCGGCCTTCATGGCGGGGGATAAAAAATTGGCTGAGTCTGAACTTGATGTTGTGGAAAGACTTAATCCTAGCTGGGAAACTTCGGCGCTTTTTAAAGGCTATATGTTGGCAAGGGATTGGCCAGAAAAAGCCTCCTCCTTCTACCAAACCTTTCTTGAAAAAAATCCTAAATCAAACGAGGTGCGTCTGGAGTATGCAAAGACATTAACAAATTTGAAGGATTATGAGGCTGCAAAAAAAGAATTTTTAAAGCTTGTTAATGGGTCATTAGCATCTCCAGAAATTAGCTTAACAGTTGCATTACTTTCTTTGGAATTAAATGATCTTAATTTAGCAGAAACCTACCTCAATCAAGCATTAGAAAGGGGGTATAAAAACCCAGAACAAATTTTTATTTATCTTGCTAAGATATATAACGAAAGAAAAAAATATCAAGAGGCAATATCTTATTTAAATAAAATTACCTCAGGTGAGTTCTTTGTTGAGTCAAAATTACTAGCCGCACAACTTATTGCAGAAAATGAATCAATAGAAAATGCTATTTTATCCCTTGATCCATATCAAAATTTAACTGTAGAGGATCGCATAAGAATTTTACAGTTGAAAGTTTCGTTGCTATATAACAGCGGGAAAAAAACTGAAAGCTTTGATCTTATTAAGGATGAAGAAAAGAACTTTCAAAACTCTCCTGAGTTTAAATTTGAATATGCAATGCTTGCTGAAAAATTAGGAAATGCGGTTCTATCCGAACAGTTACTTAAAGAGGCTATTAAACTAAAGCCTGACTATGCTCTTGCATACAATGCTCTTGGGTACTCATATGCAGACAGAAATGTTAATCTCGCCGAGGCCAAGAAGAATATTGAAATTGCATTATCAATCGAACCCAAAAATCATTACATACTAGATAGTATGGGATGGGTTTACTATAAATTGGGCGACCTAAATCTTGCCCACGAGTTTATTAAAAAAGCATTTGCAGTTCAAGAAGATCCTGAGATTGCTGCGCATCTTGGAGAGGTGCTTTGGAAGCAAGGAAAAAAAGAAGATGCTCAAAAGATCTGGCTTGATTCACTAAAAAAATATCCTGGAAATTCAATAGTCTCCGAAACATTGAAAAGATTAAAATAAAAACATATATTAGATGAAGATAGTTCTTATTTTATTTTTACTTACAATTACTGTTAGTTGCTCAACCCTTCAACAATCCAAAGAAGATATTGATTTAAATTATATCGATTATAAAAATAATTCAGATCATAACAAGATAAAAAGCTTTACTCTATCTGGAAAAATTTCATTATTTCTGAAGGAAAAAGGATTTTCAGGTCGCATCAAGTGGAGCTCAGAGAGTGGGTATGACGTCATTGAAATATACAACCCATTCAACAGCATTATCTCTAAAATCTCCCTTAATGAATCCTTAGGGGAGATAACATTTGACCCCGCTTCAGAAAATAAATCAAAAGATACGGAGCTCGCCATAAGGCAAATATTTGGTGATACGGCCAATATTTTTGTATTAAAGAATTTTTTATTGCACCCCCCAAACCAACTAACAGAAAATGAAACAGTTTCAGTCGTCTTTCAGGGCTGGACTATTAAATATAGCGGGTATCAAGATGCTGGCCACATAACAACAAAAACGGTGGAGTACACGAAGGGCAACAATAGCCTTAAAATTTTCATCAACGACCTAAAAATATGAAAATTGATAGGCGCTCAAATGATACATTCTCAAAGTTTTTAGCACCGGCAAAGATAAATCTATTCTTAAAAGTAAAAAACAAAAGGCCCGACGGCTATCATAACTTGCAAAGCGTATTCCAGTTTATAAGTCTTTATGATGAAATTCTGATAAGAGTTAGAAATGATTCACAAATCAACATCAAGAATAGCTCGCCATTTGTTTCCAATAAAAATGACATCGCATACAAGGCATGTAAATTGATTTTAACTGGAAGAGATATAGGCGTAGACATAGAGATCAAAAAAAATATCCCTATAGGGTCTGGTTTAGGTGGGGGAAGCTCGGATGCTGCTACCGTATTAATGGCTCTTAACCAGCTCTGTCGTCTCGGGCTATCCAAAAACAAACTTATGGAGCTAGGGCTAAAGCTTGGAGCAGATGTTCCATTTTTTATCTTTGGAGAGAATGCATGGGCTGAAGGCATTGGAGAGGTGCTTTATCCTATTGCTATTCCAGAGTTTGATTACATAGTTGCTGTTCCAAATATTTCAATTTCAACAAGTTTAATATTTGCCTCTTTTGAATTGACAAACCATACAAATCCGTTGAAAATAGCGACCTCATTTAACTCAATAGAGCATGAATTTATTGATAATGATCTTGAAAGCCTGGTAATCAAAAAATTTCCAGCTATGATCAAACTAATGAACTGGATGAATGGTTTTGGTTATGCGAAAATGTCAGGAACGGGATCAAGTATATTTTTAAAACCACAAAGCGAGGGTCAGTTTCAAGAAATGGAACGCCTAAAGCCAAAGAATACAAATATTTACGCGTTAAAGGGTTTATCGGTTCACCCTTTTTACTTGACCGATTAATTGGGGAGTCGCCAAGCTGGTTAAGGCTCAGGGTTTTGATCCCTGCATGCGAAGGTTCGAATCCTTCCTCCCCAGCCAATTAAAAGGAAAGCTCTTGAATACTAAGTCATTAATGGTTTTTACTGGTAACGCCAATTTTGATCTAGCAGAGAAGGTTTCTACACATCTAGGTATAAAATTAGGTCAGGCATCTGTTGGGCGTTTTAGCGACGGCGAAACGACGGTCGAGCTCTTAGAAAATGTCCGAGGAAAAGATGTCTTTATCTTGCAATCAACCAGCCACCCTACTAATGATAATCTGATGGAGATTATGGTAATGGTCGATGCATTAAGACGCTCATCCGCGGCTAGAATTACTGCCGCCATTCCCTACCTTGGGTATTCAAGACAGGACAGAAGGCCACGCTCAGCAAGGGTAGCGATTACTGCTAAAGTAGTTGCAAATATGCTTACCAGCGTCGGTGTTAATAGACTGCTAACCATGGACTTGCATTCAGATCAAATACAAGGATTTTTTGACATCCCCGTTGATAATATTTATGCCACCCCCGTATTAATAGAGGATCTTAGCAAGCAAAATTATCAAGATATCGTCATAGTATCCCCTGATGTTGGAGGTGTAGTTAGGGCTAGGGCTTGGTCAAAAATACTGGGGTCAGATCTAGCTATTATCGACAAAAGAAGGCCAAAACCTAATGTGTCAGAAGTTATGAATATTATTGGGGACGTAAAGGACAGAACCTGTGTAATTATTGATGATATTGTTGATACAGCTAATACCTTGTCAGAAGCTGCAACAGCATTAAAAAAACAAGGCGCAAAAAAAGTAGTCGCCTATGCTACGCATCCCATCTTATCTGGATCAGCTATCGAACTGATAAATAAATCCCATCTTGATGAAATCGTAATTACTGATACAATTACGCTTTCTCAGGATGCTAAAAATTCAAAAAAAATCAGACAGGTATCAGTAGCAGGAATTTTAGCAGAAACTATTAAGCGAATTAGCCACGAAGATTCTGTTAGCTCGTTATTTATAGATTAAATTTATTGGCTGAAAAGCCATTGTTACAATAGACCTGGTCGCGGGTCTATTTTTTTAGGAGTGTACTAAATGAAAATTGAAATAACTGCAAATGCACGAGAGTTGAAAGGTACGGGTGCGAGCCGCCGTCTTCGACATTCAGGTAAAACACCTGGAATTCTATATGGCGGAAAAAATGAAGCAAAAAGCATTGAGTTGGACAGCAAAGATCTTTCTATGCAGTTTAAACATGAAGCATTTCATGCCTCAATCCTATCGTTAAACCTTGATGGTAAATCTGAAAAAGTTCTCCTTAGAGACTTTCAGCTACATCCAGTAAGAAATAATATTTTGCACATTGACTTTCAAAGAGTGAATGAAAACGAAAAGATTCATGTGAAGGTTCCATTCCACTTTATCAATGAAGACACAGCGCCAGGAGTAAAAATAGGTGGTGGCCTTATCTCTCATATCCTAACGGAAGTTGATATTTCTTGCTTACCAAAAGACTTACCTCAATATCTAGAGGTTGATTTAGGTGCGCTAGAAATTGGAGATTCTATCCACTTGTCTGGTATTAAAGTGCCGGATGGCGTTGAATTAACTTCTTTAAGCCACGGAAATGATTCCACCATAACCACTATCTCAAAACCAAAAGTTGTTAAGGATGATGAAGTTGTTACAGAAGAAGCTTCAGCAGACGGTGAAGCTTCATCAGACGGTGAAACTTCAGCAGACGGTGAAACTTCAGCAGACGGTGAAACTTCAGCAGACGAGCCAAAAGAGTAGGTAAAATAAAAACGCCCTAACCAGGGCGTTTTATTTTTATGAGCAAAATTAAACTTTTTGTAGGTCTTGGAAATCCTGGAGAGAATTACCAAAAAACTCGACATAACGCAGGATTCTGGTGGATAGACTTTATTGCCGCCAATCACAAGTTAACTCTTAAAAATTCATCTAAGTTTATCGGCAGCTTTGCTAAATATACAGAAGACAGCGACCATTACTTTCTTAAACCCAGTACGTTCATGAATGAAAGTGGTCGATCAATTTCAATGCTATCAAAATTCTACAAGATAGAGCCAGAAGAGATACTGGTCATTCACGACGAGCTAGATATTGAGGCTGGAAATAGTAAGCTAAAGCTGGGTGGTGGCCATGGTGGCCATAATGGGCTTAAAAGTATTATTTCATCATTACAATCAAATAATTTTTGGCGGCTAAGAATTGGTATTGGGCACCCAGGAGATAAGGACTTGGTCTCAGATTACGTTTTAAATAAACCAACAAAAGATGAGATGTCCAGCATTGAGACAAGTATCTATAATAGCTACAAGGTTTTTTCTTTATTAACAGCGGGTGAGTTTGAAAAAGCCATGCTTAATCTTCACTCAAATTAGAACATTAGGAACATCTTATGAAATGTGGAATTGTCGGACTACCTAATGTAGGGAAATCAACTTTATTCAACGCTATTACAAAGGCTGGTATTGAAGCTGCAAACTATCCCTTTTGTACAATTGAGCCAAATATTGGCATTGTTGAGGTTCCTGACACAAGAATTAAAGGGTTGTGTGACATTGTAAATCCAGAAAAAATTCAGCCTGCCATTGTGGAGTTTGTCGATATCGCTGGTTTAGTTGCCGGAGCTTCCAAAGGTGAAGGTCTGGGAAATAAATTTTTAGCTAATATCCGAGAAACAGATGCCATCATGCATGTTGTTCGTTGCTTTAATGACGAAAATATCATTCACGTCTCAAATAAAATTAATCCTTTATCTGATATAGAAACTATCAACACAGAGCTAATTCTTGCGGACATGGAAACTTTAGATAAAGCTATCCACAAAGAATCAAAAAAATCTAAATCAGGTGATAAGGAAGCGATTAAATTACTTCAGACTTATCAAAAGCTCCAAGAGGGTTTTGATAAGGGGTTGCTCGCAATCAATTTAGGTCTTGATAAAGAAGAGTTATTATTGATTCGCCCTTTGTGTCTAATTACTGTAAAACCAGTCATGTTTCTAGCTAACGTTGATGAGTCAGGCTTTGAGAATAACCCCTTGCTGGACGACCTTAACAATTACGCTTCATCCATACATTGCCCAGTAGTTTCAGTCTGTGCAAAGATTGAATCCGATATTTCAGAGCTGGAAGACGATGAAAAGCTATTATTTCTCTCCGAATTAAATTTAGATGAACCTGGCCTCAACAGACTTATTCGGACCGCTTATCAACTACTAGGATTGCAGACATACTTCACAGCCGGAGTAAAAGAAGTTAGGGCCTGGACTATAAAAATAGGCGCTACTGCCCCTGAAGCAGCAGGCGTTATTCATACCGACTTTGAAAAAGGCTTTATACGCGCTGAGGTAATCAGCTTTAATGACTTTATTCAGTACAAAGGTGAATTAAAATCAAAAGAAGCGGGAAAAATGCGTCTAGAAGGAAAAGATTACGTTGTTAAGGATGGTGACGTTATGCATTTTCGATTTAACGTCTGATGATCCTTTGACTTTGTAGGCTTATAAAAATATAATCTCACGCTTAGCAATTTAAGGTGATGTAGCTCAGCTGGTTAGAGCGCAGGATTCATAATCCTGAGGTCGGGAGTTCAATTCTCCCCATCACCACCAATTAATTACAACTATAGCTGATCATGCTTAATGACCAATGCCAGATTTATTCCACTAGTTTGTATTATTATCTAGATAGACTATGATTTAATCTATGAAAATAATTCGCATAATCCAAAGTGTGTTGTGTGCCTTCTTTGGGGTGCAGAACAATGATAAATTTAATCAAGACGATGAATTTATTGAAAAAAATGGGGTTAGGTATTTTTTAATAGTGGGATTTTTGCTAGTTTTTTCCCTATTAATCTTGCTAAGTTTAATTGTTAGTTATATTCTAACTTAGCCCTATAGGCTCTTCTTGTAGGGCTTACGATCATCGAGATCGTGAGAATATTCATGCATCTTCTCAGATTCCTCATCTAAAAAATTTTTAATGGCCCCTCTAAAGTCGGAGTTAACAATGTAATGATTGGAGTAAGTGGTAAAAGGCTCAAAACCACGCGCTAATTTATGCTCTCCTTGAGCTCCCCCCTCAAAATATTCCAACTTATTTTCAATGCAAAATTCTTGCCCCTGGTAATAACATAACTCAAAATGAAGCCCAGGAATGTAAATAAGGGCCCCCCAATATCGCCCATATAATGTATCAAGACCAATAACATTAAAAGCACTCGCAATAAGACGTCCGTCAATCTCGGCCTCAATTAACAATAACTTTTCAGGCATAACCGTCAATAACTGAAAAAAGAAATCTATAGTGAGATAAGGTGTTGAATTATGTTCCTGGTAGGTGTTGCAATAACATTGATAAAAAAAGCTGATATCTTCGTTAGTTATAGTTTCTCCAACCTTTTGGATAATTTCAACATTAGATCTTTTTATCTTTTTTCTTTCCTGCTTAATTTTCTTTCTCTTATCATGAGACAAGGTCATCAGGAAATCATCGAAATGATTATAGTTTTTGTTGTGCCATTTGAATTGGACTCCATGTCTGGATAACCAACCCATTTCTTTTAAAATTTGATGGTCCTGCTGATTGGGAAAAAGGATGTGGCATGACGAGATACTATGTTGCTCTAAAAATTTTTCGAGCGCCCTTATTAGCATCCTCTTAACTTCTTTGTCCCGAGCATAAAACCTAGGTCCAGTAATCGGGGTAAAAGGAATAGCACAGAGCATTTTAGGGTAATACTTTAATCCGTGCTGATGAAAAGCCTCTGCCCACGACCAATCAAACACATACTCCCCGTAAGAATGTTCTTTTAGAAAAATCGGCATGAAGCCTACGATTAGATCATTTTCTTTAGCAAGAATTGGAAATGAAATCCAACCAGTGCCTTTTCCGATCGACTTCGAGTCTTCGAGTGCCAAAAAAAATTTCAAATCAAAAAATGGATTATTCGAAATAAGCCCATCAGTGGCTAATGAAAGATTATGAAAGGTATTGCTAGAGATAATTTCTATCATGAGTTCTGGATTTTATACCAGAACTCAGGTCAATCAAAGCGGGGAATCTTGATTGTCTCGTATGCGTTTTGATGAAATAACGTCGGTTGATTTTTTGTTGTCTTTAGCAACATTTGGGTGCGAAACCTTTGTTCTTTCTACAAACTCTCTAGCCATGATTGAAATTTCATCTAGGGTAATAAGATTGTCTTTGTCTATATCAACTTTTCTAAATTGTCTAGCAACTTGAGGAAGGCATTGTGTTGTCTCAAAGACGTCAAGAGTGTTGTCATTGTCTCTATCACAGGCAAGGAAGCGTGCTTCAACACTGTCTAGCATTTCTCTTAATTTTTGCTGGTAAATGTAATTATTTTTATCTTCTGTTTGTGAAAACCTTGTCAAAGCCTCGTGAATTTCTTGTAATTCGGTTGCTTGGTCGGCTGTAATTATGGAACTATCAGTCGCTTCATTATTTCTCACTTCACCGTATGCGAAATTTGTGATAAAAATACTTATAATTATCAATAACTTATTAAAATTTAATACCATAAAATTTTGTCATCATTATTTGAAATGGATAATAAGTATGCAAAGTAAATGTTAATTTAATATTACAAATTACGCATAAATTGTAACTGAATTGTAACAATACAATCGTGAACATTTAGGGTTAAAATGATGTAATTAATAATAACTTACAAAATTAAATTAATATATGACTGAAAAAAAACAGCAATTAATTGCCTTGGTAGATGATGATCCGCGCATCAGGGACTTGACAGCGAAATACCTCACCGACCAGGGTTTGCAGATATTGACTGCTGAAAGTGGTAAAGCATTGGATTTAGTTCTTAAAAACAATGATATTAGTCTAATTGTGCTTGACCTAATGATGCCTGATGAAACTGGCCTTAACATTTGCCAAAGACTTCGAGTAAACAACATTAATATCCCTATAATCATGTTGACTGCAAAAGGGGATGAAGTTGATAGAATTGTCGGATTGGAGATGGGAGCGGATGACTACCTACCAAAACCGTTTAATCCCAGAGAACTTCTCGCAAGAATTACAGCTATCCTACGCCGACAAAATACAATAGAAAATACCAACAAGAATAAGGTGGTTAAATTTGGTGCCTTTATTTTTAATGTTGACCAAAGAAGTCTTTATAAAAAAGATGTTGAAATTTCGATTACTGCCGGAGAATATGATCTATTAAAGATATTCGTTGAGCGGCCAATGCAACCATTGTCGCGAGACCAAATCATGCAACTTTCCAAAGGCAAAGAGCTAGATGTATTTGACCGGAGCATTGATGTGCAAATTTCTCGCCTTAGAAGGCTTATTGAGGATGATTTAAATAAACCTGTCTTTCTTCAAACAAAATGGGGTTTTGGTTATATCTTCAACCCAGATGGTGACACTGCTAATTGAAATTTCTCCCATCAAGCCTTCTTTACAGATTTACCCTGTTAATTTCGGTGCTTCTTATTCTGGCTCAGCTTGTATCGTTAAAAATATTCGACTACTTTGAAAGGGAACCAAGGGCCAATGCAATGGCTCAGGAAATTATTACAATAGTCAACTTTACGCAGGCGTCTCTTGCGGCTGCTGCATCCCAAAAAAGGTTTAACTTGTTAAGTCAGCTTTCAGGCATGGGGGATGTAAGTATTTACCCTGCTTATTATTTTGAGCCTCTAGAACCCGTCCCTGAAGATCCATTCCTCCAGCTAGTAGTCAAAAAAATATCTAATGCTCTGCCAGAAGGTACTATGATTACCGTCAATCATTATGATATTCCTGGCATATGGGTAAGCTTTGAGATTGATTATGATCTTTTTTGGATAGTAATTCCAAGGGCAATAAGTGATAGGCCATTTCCATTCCACTGGATTGGATGGGGCGTAATTATTTTAGGGTTTGCTATTGGTGGGGCCTACCTTGTTACTCAGAGAATAAGCCGGCCAATTAACAGGTTGATAGAGAGTGTAGATAAAATTCGATTTGGGCAAGCCATAAAACGCCTGCCAAGTGATAGTGTCGCAGAATTTAATGCCGTTAGTGAAGCATTTAATGAAATGTCAGACAATTTAGCGAAAATTAACAAGGATAGAAGATTCCTTCTTGCGAGTGTCTCACACGATATTAGGACTCCATTAACAAGACTTAGGCTTGTTGCAGAAATGTTGCCAGAAAAGTCCGACGATTTAAAAGAAAGTATGAAGCAGGATATTTCAGAAATTAATGAAATTATCAATCAATTTCTAGATTTTGCCAGAGGGTTTGAGGATGAGCCTATTAGCAGTGTTAATTTAGGTAAATTACTTCGTGAAGTCCAATTGAAACATAGGCGAATGGGGCATAAATTTAAGCTTAAAAAAATAAATATTAAAATTGATGTACCCAAAAAATTGTTTGTGGACCTAAGAGTTTTAGCATTTAACAGGTGTCTTGATAACCTTATTAACAATGCTTTTTTTTATACAAAAGGTGATGTGACAGTTGTTGCTGTTCTTAATGAAGAGAGTTTTTCAATTAGCATCATTGACCAAGGACCAGGTATACCCGAAGATCAAAAAAACAGACTTCTCGAACCTTTTGAAAGGGTGGATGAGGCGCGGGGCAATGAAGGCGGATCTGGTTTAGGATTAACTATTGCTGATCGTATTGCTAAAGCACATTGGGGAAAGCTGGAGCTAATCAACATTAAGCAAGGTGGACTTGAAGCTAAATTAACCATCCCATTAAATTTAGGATAAACTTAACTAAACCAATTAAGCTTTTCTCTTAACTTTACAACGGTACCGACGATAATTAGTGCTGGCGACTTAATCCTAGCTCTTGTAACTTTTCCCTTAATATTTTTTAGCTCTCCTGTAACTACCTTTTGATTTTTAGTGGTTCCATTTTCAATGACTGCAATTGGCATAAGCTTACTCATCCCATGATCAATGAGATTTTTAGTTAATTCACCAAGACTGAGTAGCCCCATATAAATAACGAGAGTTTGTTTTTCAACAATAAGCTTAGGCCATTCAAAATCGATCGCTCCGTCTTTGAAGTGACCCGTTAAAAATAAACAGCTTTGAGCGTGATCGCGATGCGTCAAAGGGATTCCAGCATAGGAAGATATGCCATTTGCTGCAGATATTCCAGGCACTACTTGAAAAGATATTTTGTGCATCATTAGACTTTCAATCTCCTCGCCGCCTCGTCCGAATATAAAAGGGTCGCCTCCTTTAAGCCTAAGGACTCTCTTTCCTTGTTTTGCGAAAGTCACCAACAAGTCATTAATTTTTTCCTGTGAAAGGGTATGTTGATCCCTTTTCTTTCCCGCATAAATCATTTCGGCATCACGCCGCACAAGCTCTAGAATGTCATCTGACACCAAATTATCATAAATACAAACATCACACTTTTGCATCAAATGAAGCGCCCTTAATGTTAAAAGGTCTCTTTCCCCAGGCCCTGCACCGACCAAAAAAACTTCTCCATAATTATCTGAATTTTGTTTGTTAAAAAATTTAATAAAATCACTTTTTGTTGGAATATTTTTATGTGAAGTAAAGCGTTCAATAAAGTCACTTTCAAAAAAATTTTCCCAAAATATTCTTCTGTTATTTCCCTCCTTAATATTTTGTTTAACAAACTCTCTTAAATTTCCAGCATAGTTAACAAGCGTCGCATATGATCCTGGGATAAGCGCCTCAATCTTCTCTCTTAACATTCTGGCAAGTACGGGTGCCTTTCCACCGCTAGTTATTGCTATAACCAAAGCATCTCTTTCTACGATTGAGCCCATCGTAAAAGAGCAAAGTTCAGGCTGGTCGACTACATTAATAGGAATATTTTTCTTATTTGCTACGCGATAAATTTTTTTATTAACACTAAAATTATTAGTTGCGGCGACAATTAAAATAGGATTTTTAATGTCGTCATCTGAGAAGCTTTTTTGAATAAATTTTCCATGATTTTTTTTTAATAAATCCTGAAGCTCACTGCTAATAGTTTCAGAGATAACCGTAATTTTTGGGTTGGCTTTTAATAATAAGATTACTTTTCTTAGCGCAATACTGCCTCCGCCAATAACGGTGACTGGTTTTGATCTAATATTAATAAAAATTGGGAAGTTTTCCATTTCAAAATGTTACTCTATTCAGGTCAGGATATACACAATCAACTAAAAATTTCTCTTATTAAAAGCTATAATATTAATTATGATTAAATTAAAATAATTAAATGGCAAACAAATACTATATAAAAACTTTTGGCTGCCAAATGAATGAATACGATTCTGAAAAAATAGGTGCGGTCTTAAGTAAAAAAAATCAGCTCACCTCAACATCAGACCCAAATGAAGCAGACCTGATTATTCTAAATACTTGCTCTATTCGAGAAAAAGCAGAGGTTAAGGTTTTCAGTGACCTCGGAAGATTTCGAGAATTAAAAGCAAGCAATCCAAATCTAAGGATAGCGGTCGGTGGATGCGTTGCTAGTCAAGAAGGCGAAAATATTATTAAGCGGGCACCTTTTGTTGATCTTGTTTTTGGGCCACAATCTCTTCATAGAGTGTCGGATCTTCTTAATCAAAGAGAAATTTCTGGAAAGCCGCAAATTGATATCTCCTTTCCTGAGATCGAAAAATTTGACCATCTCCCAGCAGACGAATCAACGCGCTCTTCTGCATCAGTTTCAATTATGGAAGGTTGCAGTAAATACTGTTCATTTTGTGTTGTCCCATACACCAGAGGAGAAGAAATATCTCGTCCCTTAGAGGGGGTCCTAAATGAAATAGTTAGGCTTACATTTAACGGGGTTAGTGAAATTACTCTCCTTGGGCAAAATGTAAATGCCTATCGAGGCGTTATGAGTAATGGTGAAATAGCTGATTTTTCAATTTTGTTAGAGTATGTAGCAGAAATTGATGAGATTAAACGAATACGATTTACAACAAGCCACCCTAACGAAATGACTGACAATCTTATCAACTGCTTTAAAAGTATTGATAAACTAGCAAAAGCAATTCATCTACCAATGCAATCGGGATCAGATAGGGTATTGTCCGCAATGAAAAGAAATTATACATCCATAGAATACAAATCAATTATCAGAAAGCTAAGGAAAGTCTGTCCAGACATCTCGTTAACCTCTGATTTTATTATTGGGTTTCCTAACGAAACAGACCTGGAGTTTATGTCGACATTGAATGTAATGAAGGAGCTTGAATTTGACTATAGCTATAGTTTTTTATATAGTCCCAGACCGGGAACGCCTGCATCCTACATTGAAGACAATATTCCAAATACCCTTAAGCAGCAGCGATTAGAAGTTTTTCAAAATCTTAATGCAACACAGGGAAGAAAATATACTGAATCGATGAAGGGAACGGTTCAAAGAGTTTTATTTGACCACTATTCAGTAAAAAAGAAAGATACATTGTTAGGAAAGACAGACAATAATCGTGTTGTTGAGATTGCTTCGAATTCAGATTTACTTAATAAATTTGTAAGTGTTAGGATCGTTCAAGCCGAAGAAAAAAACCTAAAAGGAGAGATTTTAGCTTAATGAAACACAACTTAAAGCTACCTGATAACGACAATAAAAAACTCGCTAACTTATGCGGCGTTCTTGATGAAAATATAAAACAAATTGCAGCGGGTTTTGATATCAGCATCTCTAGAAAAGGGTCAAGCTTTACGCTGGATGGGAACAAAAAAGAAACTGCCCTCGCTTCACAGATCATTGAAAGTTTTTATCACCGAGCAAATCAGCTAATTTCTCAGGAAGATATACAGCTTTTGATGATTCAGGTAAATAAAGTCGCACCAGAAAAATTAAATGCCTCTCCACAATTATTAACTAATAAAACTGAATTGCAAGGGAGGACGCCTCGCCAGGTTCAATACCTACAAAGCATACAAAGAGATGATATAAATTTTGGAATTGGTCCTGCTGGAACAGGGAAAACTTATTTGGCAGTAGCATCGGCCTTAGATGCTTTAAATAGAGAGAAGGTCAAACGAATCGTCTTGGTCAGGCCTGCAGTCGAAGCTGGGGAGAGATTAGGTTTTTTGCCTGGTGATTTAGCACAAAAAGTGGACCCCTATCTGAGGCCTCTATATGATGCGCTGTACGATTTGGCTGGCTATGATCATGTGACAAAGTTATTTGAAAAAGGAATACTAGAGGTAGCCCCCCTTGCCTATATGAGAGGAAGAACACTGAGTCAAAGTTTTATTATTCTCGATGAAGCACAAAACACAACCCCCGAACAAATGAAAATGTTTTTAACGCGAATTGGGTTCGGGACGAAAGCAGTTATTACGGGTGATATTACGCAAATTGATTTAGCAAAGGGGCAATTAAGTGGCTTAATTGAAATTCAAAAAATTCTAACAAATATTAATGGAATTGAATTTACTCAATTCACGTCAGAGGATGTCGTAAGGCATCCCTTGGTGCAAAAAATTATTAATGCATACGAAAAGTATTCTGATAGATAAATACATATGCCTGCTCAATCAAACTTGTCATTAGAAATTCAAGATACGTTACACAATAAAAAAGCACTTAAAATAAAAGACTGCAAGCTATGGCTAGCTGATTTAGCAAAAAAGGAATCAATTATTACAATAAGGCTAGTTTCTGAAAAAGATTCCTCGGAATTGAATGTCCAATATAGGAACATTAATAAGCCTACTAATGTATTATCGTTCCTAATTGATGACGCCCCTTTAATGGGGGACCTTGTGTTATGTCATCCCATTGTTAAAGCAGAGGCCAGGCAGCAAAAGAAGAAAATTATTGCCCATTATGCTCACCTAGTGATTCATGGCTATCTTCATTTATTAGGCTATGATCACGAAAATGATATTGAGGCTAAAAAAATGGAAGCTACGGAAATAAAGGTATTAAGAAAGCTTGGTTATCCAAATCCCTACACTTCAAATATAATAAAATAGATGAAAAATAAAAAAAATCGAATAATTAAGCATATTAGAAAGTTTTTATTCAAGCCTAAAAATAAAGAACAAGTTTCTGAAATTTTAAAAGCGGCTTTTGACCAACGCATAATAGATACAGACTCTCTAACTATGCTAGAAGGAGTTCTAAATGTCTCTGAAATGCAGGTAAGAGACATTATGATTCCAAGGTCCCAAATTGATTTTATTGATATAACCAAAAAACCTGAAGAATTTATCCCTTACGTTATAGAAACTGCACATTCTCGGTTTCCCGTTATAGAAGATGACGTAAATGATGTTTTGGGAATTTTATTAGCTAAAGACTTGCTTAGATATATTGCAGGGGACGAGTTTGAATTAAGAGACAAGCTCAGGCCAGCTGTGTTTGTTCCGGAATCAAAGCGACTGAATGTTTTACTCAAGGAATTTAGAAGCAATCGCAACCATATTGCAATCGTTGTTGATGAGTATGGTGGAGTTAGTGGAATGGTCACAATTGAGGATGTCTTAGAGCAAATTGTAGGAGAAATAGAAGATGAGTTCGACTATGACGAAACAGAAGACAATATTATTGAAGATAATGAAAGGGAATTTAGAGTAAAGGCATCGACTGAAATTAATGACTTCAATGCCTACTTCGGAACAAATTATAGCGACGATGAATTCTCAACAATTGGGGGATTGGTAACCCATCATTTTGGATACCTCCCAAACAAAGATGAAATCATAACATTCGATGCATTTGATATAAAAATACTTCGCTCTGATAGCAGGCAGATTCATTCAATACAAATTAAAGTCGCTAATCCGGAAAATATTGAAAGTAAAGATTGAACTAATTTATTAAGCAATCACTCATACTGCCTTTAGGGGAAATTATGCGTCTACTACTTGCCAGCTTACTTCTAATATCTTACGCATCATTTGCAGAGCATCATAACGAGTCTCCACGAGCCGAAATTCCTCCAATAGTTGATAACCTACCAACTTTATATCATGAGTTTGTAGAGGTGATAGGGATACTAACAACCGATGAGATTATTGCAATTATTGGTCAGCCTGTAAAAAAAATAGATATTAAGATGCAGTCATCTAATAATATTATTGCTAGCACATGGTATTACCACAATATAAATACAGATGAATCTGGAAAATACTTTCCAACAACGGAGTTAGATATAGTTGACGGCTTTGTAGAGTCAGTTACCTTTATGAATAATATTAATGAATCAAATTTAATCGATGGGACCCAATTTGACGTAAAAAAAGGTCCTGATAATATTTTTTAAATGGTCTTAATAAAAAAATAAAGCAAGGTACAATTGCTTTATGAAATATAGTAGTTTTTTAGAAAAAAAAACTTTTACATCACTTATTCCCTCCTTCTTGCTAGGAGGTTTTTGTGTCCTATCATTCGCCCCGTTTAACCTCCCTATAATTATATTTATATGCCTCATAGGCTTATTGATCATTATAAAAAAAAATCGACTTAACGGAAGTTATCATGCCGTAGTTTTTGGTCTTGGATTTTTTTTATCAGGTATTTATTGGATAACAATATGCCTTAATGAATATGGACAGATGCATATTTTTTTATCGGTTATATTTACATTTTTTTTGTGTTTTTTTCTAGCTCTTTTTTTCTTCCCTCTTAGTTTTTTTAAAAAATATCACCTACACATATTTTTGATACCAGTTATTTTTACCTTAACTGAATGGTTCAGAAGTATTATTTTCACTGGATTCCCTTGGCTCTCTCTAGGTTATAGTCAAGTCCCAAATGGTCCCTTGGCTGGCTTTATACCTATAGCAGGCATCCATGGGGTCACTTTTTTAATTCTTATTACCATAACAATACTATTCAAAATATTCCAAAATAAATACAACTCAAAATCTGCACTACTTATTGTATTTTTGTTTATTATTTGGGGTGCAGGAGAGGCGCTAAAAAAAATTGACTGGGTTAACCCAGTCAATGACCCAATCAGTATTAGCCTAATCCAAGGCAATATCGCGCAGGATAAAAAATGGAGCCAAGACTTTTTAAATGAAAGCCTTCTTAAGTACCTAAATTTAATAAAAAGCTCTGACGCTAAACTTATTATCTTGCCTGAAACATCAATTCCTCTAATGTTTCATCAGATTCCCAGCAGCTACCTTGATGAAATTATGAGTCATGCAACAATTAATAACGGAAATGTTATTCTTGGGGCGATAGAAAAAAAAGAAAATCAGTTCTTTAATGCTGCATTTTCAATTGGCATTGATCCTATTCAGTATTATAGAAAACATCACTTAGTTCCTTTTGGTGAATTCATGCCTCTTAAACCTCTAATTAATTATATTTATGAGCATTGGCTAAATATCCCATTCAGCGATCTGTCTAGTGGGAATAAAATCCAGGCCCCGATAAGTGTTAGCAATCAAATTATAGGTTTGAATATCTGCTATGAGGATGTTTTTGGTTATGAGATTATAAAGGCCCTACCAGAAGCAACATTATTAGTTAATCTTAGCAACGATGCTTGGTATGGTAATTCGATTGCAGCCAGCCAGCACTTACAAATATCACAAGCACGAGCGATAGAGACTCAGAGAATGATGTTAAGAGCTACAAACACTGGTGTTACATCCATTATTGATAAAAATGGTTATCTTATTGGTAGTCTTCCTCAGCATAAAACAGCCAAGCTAGATGGTCTCGCTCAAGGATATCAAGGCAGCACCCCTTTTAGTAGGCTCGGTAATTTCCCACTCATCCTTCTTTGTTTAGCCTATCTTTTGTTTTTTGTTTTCATTAAGAATAAAAGAAATATATCCTCCCTTTGATGTGACTGAAAAAAACAGTAAAATGGCCTATTGAAAACAGAAACAATAATATGAACCCTACATTCCAAGAAATTATTCTTAACCTTCAGAAATACTGGGCAAACCAAGGTTGCGCACTGATTCAATCCTATGACATGGAAGTCGGTGCAGGAACATCACATACAGCAACTTTTTTAAGGGCGCTCGGACCGGAACCATGGAAAGCAGCTTACATTCAACCAAGCCGACGACCTAAGGATGGTCGTTATGGGGAAAACCCGAACCGCTTACAACATTACTATCAATTTCAGGTAGTACTTAAACCTTCCCCAGGGAATATTGTAGACCTATATATGGGCTCACTAGAAAACCTTGGATTTAACCTAAAAGAAAATGATGTGAGGCTAGTTGAAGATAATTGGGAAAATCCAACATTAGGTGCATGGGGGCTTGGCTGGGAGGTATGGTTAAACGGAATGGAGGTAACTCAGTTTACATACTTTCAGCAGGTGGGTGGTATAGCTTGTAAGCCAATCACTGGAGAAATTACCTACGGCCTAGAAAGATTAGCCATGTACATTCAAAATGTCGATAATGTATTCGACATACAATGGACGAAGGATTTAAAGTATGGCGATATATTTCTTCAAAACGAAATAGAACAGAGTGCCTACAACTTTGAACATAGTGATGCGGAGTTTCTATTAAGTGCATTCTCATCACACGAAAAACAAGCAAGCAATCTAGTTAGTAAGTCACTTGCATTGCCTGCATATGAGCAGGTACTGAAAGCAGCACACACCTTCAATTTACTCGATGCACGAGGGGTGATTAGCGTAACAGAGAGGGCTGACTTTATTGCTAAAATAAGAAAAATTTCACGTGAGGTTGCATCCTCCTATCTCGAAAGTAGGAAAAAACTTGGCTTTCCATTAGCCAATCCTAAACATGCTAAAGAGGCGATGGACAATCTAAAAAATGATAAATGATACTTTACTTATAGAGCTAATAACTGAAGAGCTCCCCCCTTTATCTCAAAAAGAACTTGGTGAGCATTTTGGAAAAAATATTTACGAAAGTTTAATCCACAATCAATTAACCAGCGCTTCAGAATATGAAACATTTAGCACCCCTCGAAGGTTGGGGGTAAAAATATTTAATGTTGCATCGGAAGGATTAGCAGAAAAAAAATTAATCAAGTTAATGCCAAAAAAGATAGGTTTAGATAGCGAAGGAAATGCTCAACAAGCACTGAATAAAAAATTAGAATCTATTGGTGAAGCATCATCATTTTCAAAAATAATCGTACGAGATGACGATCTCTATATTGAAAAAAATATTGTTGGTAAGAAACTATATGAAATTCTAGAAAATCTTATTAATGACTCAATAAAAAATCTCCCAATAAAAAAAGTAATGAGCTACCAATTAGATGATGGTTGGGAAACAGTTAGCTTTGTTAGGCCTGTTAAAAATTTAGTGGTTATTCATGGAAGAGAAATAGTCAGCATGAGTATCTTGGGAATAAAATCTTCAAGATTTTCAATTGGGCATAGATTTGAATCAGAAAGAAAATTAATTGAATTAAGTCATGCAAATGAATATGAAGATAAACTTTTAAATGAAGGGCGTGTGATTGCTAACTTTCAAAAAAGAAAAAATGCAATCGAAAATCAAATCATTAAAGCTTCAGAAGGAATGAACATAAATCACTCTGATTTCAAAGATGAGGCTCTTTTGGAGGAAGTAACAGCATTAGTTGAAATGCCAAATATATTAGTCGGTGAATTTGAAAGCAAGTATCTGAATGTTCCCCATGAGTGCTTAATTCTGACAATGAAATCAAACCAGAAATATTTTCCAATCCTAGGTCGTGATGGCCAGCTGACTAATCAGTTTTTCATTGTTTCTAATCTTACCCCAGATAATCCAAAAATGATTATTGAGGGCAATGAGAAAGTAATCCGTCCGAGACTTGCCGACGCTGAATTCTTTTTTAAGCAAGATAAAAAAAATACCTTAATTGAAATGTCGCATAAGCTCGATAAGATTATTTATCACAACAAATTAGGAACCCAAGCCGAGAGGGCTAAAAGAGTCTCAAAAATTCATCGCTACATCCACGAGGAACTATCTCTTAATAATTTTAAAGAGTATGACCGCCTTTCTCTGCTAGCAAAAGCAGATCTGGTGAGCTTAATGGTCGGAGAGTTTCCGGAGCTGCAAGGAATAATGGGTCGATACTACGCGCTCCATATTAATGAAAATACAGATATTGCTGATGCTATAGAGGATCATTACAAACCAAAATTTTCTGGTGATACATTACCAAGAGGTCAACTAGGTTCAACACTTGCACTGGCAGATAAATTTGAGACCTTAATTAGTCTATTCTCAATTGATGAAAAACCAACAGGAGATAAAGACCCTTTTGGATTAAGAAGGAATGCTATTGGAGTGGTTAGACTTCTAATTGAGAATAATTTAGAGTTAAATGTTACTAGGCTGATAGAAAATTTTATGCCAAAAAATAATACAAATAAGACTATTGAATTAAAAACATTTATCGATGACCGCCTAATAAACTTTCTCAAGGAAAGGAACTACCTACCCCAAGAAATTGATTCGGTTATGGCTAACAGTCCTTGTACCTTTTATAATCTTATCGAAAAAATCGATGCGATTAGAATTTTTTCAAAGCTAGATGGGGCTGAGCAACTATCAGCAGCCAATAAGCGCGTATCCAATATACTAAAAAAATATGATCAAACTAATTTTGAGGAAATTCAAACCTCACTTCTTTTAGAATCACAGGAAAAAGATCTATTTGATTCTTTAAATAAAGTTATACCAATAATAGATGGGCATTTAAAGCACAATAATTATATCGATGCATTAAAAAATCTAGCGGCCCTTAAGGACCCTATTGATAATTTTTTTGATAAAGTTATGGTCAACGCGGAAAACGTCGAGGTTAAAAATAATAGGCACAATCTTTTAATAAAGCTACATCAAACATTAAACTGTGTAGCGGATATTTCTAGAATATCAATGTCATGAAAATTGTTATTTTAGATCGTGACGGAGTTATCAATCAGGATAATGTAAACTACATTAAGAGTCCTAACGAATGGATTCCAATTCCACAAAGCCTAGAAGCTATTACCCTACTTAACCAGCACGGATTTTATGTTGTGATCGCCACAAATCAATCGGGTATCGGTCGTGGACTTTTTGACTTTGAAAGTTTAAATCTTATTCATAGCAAAATGGTAAAAATGCTTGGACAGCTTGGTGGCCATATTGATGCAATCTTTTACTGTCCCCACATAGACGAAGATAATTGTGGATGTAGAAAACCAAATATTGGAATGTTGGAAGAAATTAGCAAAAGGTTTTCTGTGCCGTTAAAAAAAATACCCGCGATTGGAGACTCCTTAAGAGACCTTGAGGCCTATAAAAAAATTGGGGCCCAGCCAATATTAGTCAGGACAGGGAATGGCGAAGAAACATTGCTCAAAAAAAAATATCCAAAAAATACTTGGGTGTTTAATGATCTATTTGAGGCAGCAGAGAAAATAATAGAGATATATTAATTGATGGCACTTATTATTAGATCCATAATCTTTCAATTAGGCATGTGGATTTTTACCATACCCTTTACTGTTTCAATATTATTATGTCTTCCGTTTAATCCTATAAATAGATACAGATACATATCGTTATGGGCAAAAACTATTCTTAAATGGCTAAAGTTCACTTGTAATATAGACTTTGAGGTTATCGGGATTGAAAATATACCCAAAGATCCTGCTTTAATTCTCTCAAAACATCAATCCGCCTGGGAGACATTGGCTTTTCAGAAAATATTTCCACCCCAAGTCTGGGTTCTTAAGCGAGAGTTGCTTTGGGTGCCATTTTTTGGATGGGGTTTAGCCATGACCTCGCCTATCGCAATCAATCGAAAAGCTGGAAAAAAATCGTTGAATCAAATGCTGTTACAGGGAATTGATCGTTTAAAGAAGGGTTTTTGGATTGTAATTTTTCCAGAAGGGACGCGCATTAAACCTGGTGATATAGGTAAATTCCATATTGGTGGTGCGTGGTTGGCTTCTCAAGCTGGGGTGAATGTTGTTCCTGTTGCTCATAATGCAGGACGCTTCTGGCCGAAAAATTCCTTGTTAAAGTTGCCGGGGGTAATCAAGGTTTCTATTGGCAAATCAATCTCATCTAAAGGAAAAACTGCCGAGGAATTAAATCTTCTTGTAAAGAATTGGATTGAGAGTGAAATGAAAGTGATTGATGTTTGAAACGGAATTACAATCCACGGAATCAATAGAGCTTCTTAACGGGACCACGATTAATTTTTTGCTCATTAAAAAATACAGGCGCTCCATTGGGTTAAAGATTACAAAAGATGGGCTAATCGTTCATGCACCAATATTAATGACAAAAAGTAGCATTAAAAAGGCAATTATTTCAAAACAAAAATGGATTGAGTCAAAACTAGACCTTATTAATGTAAGCCCAATTACATTCTCTATAAGCAGCCTGCAGACTTTTAATCTTCTTGGTAAAGCTATGACACTTCAATGCTCTACAGGGCCTAAAAAAATATTTGTTAAAGGGGATAAATGCTTTCTATCTTTTAACGATTTAAATAATCAAGAGAAACTAAAAAAATACTTCGTGAAGTGGCTTAAGGACTATGCGCTTGATTATTTTAAGGCTCGAGTGTATCTCCATTCAAAAAATAATAACCTAATCGTCAATAACGTCTTACTCTCAAATGCAAAAACTAAATGGGGGACGTGCAATTACAAAAGAGAAGTAAGATTAAACTGGCGTCTTATTCAGGCCAGCACTTTTATTATTGATTACGTTATCTGTCATGAACTCTCACACCTAAAATTCATGAATCATTCCAAACAATTCTGGGATTTAGTGGAAGACATTTTTCCAGACTACAAAGAAGCTCAAAAGCAATTAAAATTAATAGGTTTTCATCTTTATCAGCTAGATTAGCAATAGCGTTTTGATGTCATCGACAATCATTTCCTGGGAGGAGCCGTAAGGATGCCTCACACGAATGTTTCCTAATTTATCAATTAAATAGATGGCGGACGAATGATCTATTGTGTAATTTTTTTGGTCGCCCACCTTCTGGTAGAAAATTTTATACTGGCCGGCTATTTTCTTTATATCTTCAGGCGTGCCTGTAAGTCCAATAAATGAAAGGTCAAATGAGGGAATAAATTTTGCTAACAGGTCAATAGTGTCTCGCTCAGGATCAAGGGAAACAAAAATTACCTGCAGGCTGTCAGCATCTTCTCCTAATGATTTTTTTATGGCTTTAAGTTCATGCATTGTTGTGGGGCATATATCAGGGCAATGCGTAAAGCCAAAGAAGATTGCAACCACTTTTCCCTTAAAGTCATTAATACTTGTGGGTTGGCCTAAATTCGAGGTAAGCTCAAACGATGGGTTTAATTTAGCCTCTGTAATATCAGAACCATTAAAGTTAACTCCCGGGCTCTGTGAGCAAGAAATGAGTAGGAAAATTAACGAAAAATATAATAATTTATTACGCATAAGAGTTTCTCAAAAATAGTTTTTCATTTTATCATGTTATCTTATTGCTAAATCAATGCAGAAACGTTTGGCTAAAAATTATTTAAAGGAAAAATATGGCAGCTCCCCAATCAATGGATGATAGAGATGGTGTAATCTGGTTCGATAATGTTCTGGTTCCATGGCGCGAAGCTAAAACGCATGTTTTAACTCATACGCTGCATTATGGCCTTGGAGTATTCGAAGGTGTTAGAGCTTATGAAACCAAAAACGGCACTGCCATTTTTAGGCTTGAAGATCACACAAAGCGATTATTTAATTCAGCACATATTGTAGGGATGAAAATGCCATACGATAAGGAAGCCTTGAATAATGCCCATAAAATATCTGTCAAAGAAAATAATTTGAAATCCGCATATATTCGGCCAATGGCTTTTTATGGTTCAGAAGCCATGGGAATTTCTGCAAAAACACTCACGACACACGTCATTGTTGCAGCATGGAGTTGGGGAGCATATATGGGACAAGAAGCTTTAGAAAAAGGCATTAACGTTAAAACATCTTCCTTTTCTAGGCACCATGTTAATAGCACTATGTGCAAAGCTAAAGCAAACGGTAATTATCTAAACTCTATTTTAGCTCATCAGGAAGCAACGACAGATGGTTATGATGAGGCTCTTCTTTTAGACTCGCAGGGGTTTGTAGCCGAAGGGTCGGGAGAAAATATTTTTATAGTTAAAAATGGTAAATTAATAACTCCATCTCTTACAAGCGCACTTGAAGGAATCACCAGAGACTCAGTAATGACAATATCTAAAGACATGGGTATAGAGGTTATTGAAAGAAATATTACTCGGGATGAAATTTATACAGCAGATGAAGCCTTTTTCACTGGTACGGCTGCCGAAGTTACTCCAATAAAACAGCTTGATAAAAGACAAATTGGGACTGGGGTTCGCGGACAAATAACTGGGGAAATTCAATCTATTTATTTCGATGCGGTAAAAGGAAATAACGCTAAGTACAAAAAATGGCTAAGCTATATTGATGCATAAAAAAAAAGTTACTGAAATAACAGAGAAAGATCTGCCGTTATTTTGCCCCCCAAAGGATCAGAACTTTTGGGCGATGCATCCACGAGTATTTTTGGAGGTAGCGGCAGGCAATAAAGTGTCGTGTCCTTATTGTGGCAGCACTTACAAATTTATTGCTCCTCATTCCAATTAGAATAAAACACGTATTCAAACTTATTAGCAGCTAGTATCGAATGAATGATTTTATCCATATTTTCGTTTGGACTGTTGCTATAAATAATGCACTGAATATTTGGCCCGTTATTTTCAAGGCTAAATTCATTTAATTTTCTTTGCACCTGAATTGCAACTGCGCTTCCAGTTTCAATGACGGTGACTTTTTTATCAAAAAAATCCTCAACGATATTTTTGATAAAAATAAAGTGAGTGCACCCCAAAACAATAACATCAACATTTTTCTCATACAGGGGCATTAAATTTTTATGCACTAAAGTGATAATTTCTTTAGTCTCTAAATGTCCTTGTTCAATCAGCTCAACTAAACCAACACAGGGTTGGGTGTAAAATTGCGTGTCACCAGAGTAGGTATCTAGCAGGGCAGAAAATTTTGAGCTTTTTAAAGTGCCTTCTGTCGCAAGAATGCCAACTTTTTTTAATGCCGACGCTTCATTTGCTGGTTTTATTGCAGGCTCCATCCCTACAATGGGAATGCTATATATGCTCCTTAATTCTTTGATGGCTGCTGCAGTTGCTGTATTACATGCAATTACTAGTAGTTTAATTTGGTGATGTTTAATTAAAAAATCAACAATAATTATTGCGCGCCGTAATATAATTAAGTTATCTTTAGTGCCGTAAGGTGCATTAAGTGAATCCGCTACGTATATTAATGACTCTCCAGGTAGCTGAGATTGAATTTTTGAAAGTACAGACAACCCTCCAATACCAGAGTCGAAAATACCAATAGGAAAAGATTTATTCATTTTAGGTCATTATAAAGCCAATGGATTAAAGAAGGTTAATGTACAATTAGTTTAAGGAAAAATATGGGAAATAGATTAACAAAAATATATACCAAAACCGGTGATGATGGAAAAACTGGATTGGGGGATGGCTCTAGAGTTGATAAATTTAATGTTCGCATTGAGGGACTTGGAAATATAGATGAGCTCAATTCTATCGTAGGGATGATACTCAGTGAGGACATCCCAGCTACGGAGTCTGAGTGGCTTCAAAGAATTCAACATGATTTATTTGATATAGGCGGCGAATTATCTATTCCTGACTTTAATAAGCTATCAATGTCAAAACTTACCTTCCTGGAATCATGTATTGATGAAATGAATAAGGACCTACCACCACTAAAAGAGTTTATTCTTCCAGGGGGATCAAAGGCTTCTTCATTCACACATCTCGCAAGAACTGTATGTAGGAGAGTTGAAAGAAATTTGTTTAAATTAAATCAAACAGACAAAGTTAATGAAGTTTCCTTAAAGTATATTAATCGACTGTCTGACTTTCTTTTCGTCCTCGCTCGCCATATTAATAAATCAAAAAATATTAATGATATTTTTTGGAAAAAAAATATTTAGCATCATTGAAATTTATGTCCACCAACCTTCTTAGTATTATTAAAAAAAAAATAAGCACATTTTTGAGTCATGAAAAAATTGACCATAATTTAATCAGTGTATTTGCTATTGAAATAATTAAGACGCTCAAAAATAATAAATTTGATGCCTACATTGTAGGTGGTGCCATCAGAGACATTTTAACTGGACTCAAACCGAAAGATTTTGATATTGCAACGAATGCTACCCCTGAGGAAGTTAGGGCGATCTTCAAAAAATCAAGAATTATTGGCCGAAGATTTCAAATTGTACATGTCATAAAGAATTACGAAACAATAGAAGTTTCAACCTTTAGATCACCCCCACAAAATAGAGTCAAAATGGCGAATGGCATATTCAAAGATAATGAGTTTGGCTCTATTAATGAGGATGCTGCAAGACGAGATTTTACATGCAACGCATTGTATTATGACCCCATAGACAATAAATTAATTGATTTTTACGATGGCACATTAGCTATCAAGAAAAAACAACTAACTTTAATCGGTGATCCCAAGATTCGCTTTGTTGAGGACCCAATAAGAATTTTGAGGGCCATCCGCTTTTCCGCAAAATTAGATATGCCTCTTAATGCCTCATTGAGCGATCAAATTAATAAATCTGTAGACCTTCTCGGCACCGTTCCATACTCTAGACTGTTTGATGAAATTATGAAATTATTTTTAACCGGTCATGCAGTTGAAAGTATGAGACTGTTTAAAGAGTTTCAGTTGGCAAAACATTATTTCCCGTCAGTTCTTAATCCACAGTATATTGATTTTATTAATCAAGGGCTCATTAATACTGACTTTAGAATCTTGAACAATAAATCTATTAACCCAGGATTTCTCCTTGCTATATTTTTATGGTCAGACGTAAAGATTGCATGGGATAAAAATATAACAAACCATCACCCCTCAATTGCTTTAAATGAGGCAATCGAAAGCACCATGCACAAACAATCGAAATTATTTCTTATTCAGAAAAGGTTTTCAATCACCATGTCTGAAATATGGAGGCTTCAGCCTCGTTTTGATAATCTAAATCCAAAAAGAATATATCGTCTATCTGGTCACCCAAGATTTAGAGCAGCCTATGATTTTTTACTGCTGAGAAGTCTTCATGATAAATCCCTTAATACTTCAGCTGCATGGTGGACAAATTTTATGTCGGCTGATGAGAATACAAAGAGTGAAATGATACAACAAAGAAATACTAAAAAATATGCATAAGATTTTTATTGGTTTAGGCAGTAATCTTAAAAATCCTCAACAAAAAATTAAGTCGGCTATTCAATTAATTCAAGAGATTGATACTGTAAATTTAATCTCACAATCAAGCCTCTATGAAACCCCGCCTATTGGATTTATAGATCAACCACATTTTATTAATGCGGTTATTGAAATTTCATCGCCCATTAACTTTAGTGATCTACTAGTTAATTTGTTACGGGTTGAAGAAGATTTTGGAAGAATTAGAATGCAGAAGAATGGTCCCAGAACGTTAGACCTTGATATTTTGTTATTTGATGACTTGGTACTAAACAGCCAAACATTAACTATTCCACATCCAAGGATGCATGAAAGATTATTTGTTTTGATACCTCTACTGGAAATTTCTCCTTTATTATCGATGCCAAATCATGGCTCAATTAGTACGTTGATAGCTAACTTGCCTACACAGGATATTAAAAGGATCGACTCTTGAATATTTTTGATAAATATCCATACATCGTGGTTGAAGGGCCTATAGGTTCTGGGAAGTCTACTTTAGCTAAACTTCTAGCAAATCGGTTTAATGCAAATATGTTCTCTGAAAAGGCAGAAAGAAATCCATTTTTACCAAAATTTTACGAAGACATGAAACATTACGCTCTCCCTACTCAGCTTTTTTTCCTTTTTCAACGAGCTAATCAAATCAGCGAATTAAATCAGAAAGACTTTTTCCGAAGCGGGATAGTTTCAGACTTTTTTCTGCAAAAAGACCCTATCTTCGCGAGATTAAATCTTGATAACGATGAATTTAAGCTCTACCTTCAAATATACCAACACCTAGAACTAAAGGCTCCCGTGCCAGACCTGGTAATTTACCTTCAAACACCAGTTGACCTATTAAGACAACGGGTTGAAAAAAGAAATATTGGTTATGAGCAAAAAATTACAACAGAATATTTAGAGCGAATTGCAGAGTCTTATAGTAATTATTTCCACAATGATCATAAATCTAATTTATTGATCGTTAACAATCAGGACCTTGATATCTTGGAAAATAAATCAGCATTAGATATGCTGATAGACAGAATCGATCAAATTTCAAGTATCCGCGAATACTTTAATCCGAGATTATTGTGATTAGATTAAATAGACTATTAAAAAAGAATAGTATCGCGATCATTACATGCTATGACGCAACATTTTCTAATCTCCTCGAAAAATGTCGCTGCGATGCAGTATTAGTTGGGGATTCTTTGGGCATCGTCATTAAGGGGGACAAATCCACCAGGGCAGTTATGAACGATGAGATGGTCTACCATACGCGTGCTGTTAGATCAGGCTCAAATAAGCTCCCAATTATTTCAGACATGCCTTTACTGTCAATAAAAAATAAAAAGAGCGCCTTAAAGTACGCAAGGTTATTAATTGAATCAGGGGCTGATATGGTTAAAATTGAGGGTGGTGCCTCGGTATTAAATCTTATTAAGTATCTCTCAGAAAATAATATAAGGGTCTGTGCGCATATTGGGTATACCCCTCAATCGATGAAACAACCACTGTCTAAAGTAGACCCCCGGAAATCATTGGAAATAGCCACATCACTCCAGGAGCATGGGGCGGAAATGATTGTCTTATCAATGATGGGTGCGGAAACCGATGCATTAATAACAAAAAATTTAACTATACCCACTATCGCTTTTAGGTCTTCAAATCTTTGCACTGGAAATGTTGAGATTATTTATGACTTAATCGGTGTCACCTCAAAGTTTCTTGAAGGCAAAAAAACTGGGCAGAAGAGTCAGTCAAGCCCATCTATTTCAGCCGTTAAAAATTACATTGAGTCTATTCACAAAGCTCGTCAATGATAAAAGTCGAAAGTGTTAGCGGTCTTCGCGAGTTGCTTAATGATAAGAAAAATATTGTATTTATTCCCACAATGGGAAACCTTCATGAAGGGCATCTAAGTCTTATCGATCAGGCTACCCTAATCTCCAGGACTGTAGTGGTCTCTATATTTATTAACCCTGCTCAATTTAATTCCAGCCAAGACCTTGAAAAATACCCAAGAACGATTGGGCAAGACATTGCCTTACTTAGGCCATACGAAAATGTAATTATTTTTGTGCCCCAATTAAATGAAATTTACCCTGAAACCCCCAATATAAATTACGACCTTCCGCCTATAGCTAATGAATTATGTGGAAAATATAGACCGGGACATTTTAATGGCGTCATTACTGTCATAGATAGATTATTTAATTTAATCAAACCTCAGGCAGCAATTTTCGGAAAAAAAGACTACCAGCAGCTTCATTTAATTAAAGAATTTAGTAAGGTAAGTTACCCAACAATTGAAATTATCGGAATGCCAACCATTAGGGATGGAAATGGTTTAGCCCTGAGTTCTCGAAACAATCTATTTGAAAAAGAGCAGTTAATTGATATTTCATTTTTTAATCAATCACTTACTAATATAGTTCATCGCGCTCAGTCCGGCGAGAATTACCAAGAAAGTATTTTATTTGGTATTGATGCACTAAATGAGCGTGGATGGTTAATCGACTACATAGAGGTTAGAAGGTCCTCAGACCTAAAGGTGGCTTTACCTGGGGACCGCCATCTTATAATCCTAGGCGCCGCTAATTATAAAAATATTCGACTAATTGATAACATAGAGTTTTGCATAGATGGGTCTAACTGACTATAATGGTTACGTTTTTTATTAAGAATACATAATATGCAAAGAGTCATGCTTAAATCAAAATTACACCGCGTTACGGTCACACACTCTGAATTGGAGTATGAGGGCTCTTGCGCTATTGATATCGGACTGTTAGAAGCTGCTAACATTACCGAGTATGAGCAAATTAATATTTATAACATTACGAATGGTGAGCGCTTTACTACCTACGCAATATCTGCTGAGAAGAACTCTGGGATTATTTCTATAAATGGTGCTGCTGCACATAAAGCCAACCCAGGGGATAAGCTAATAATTGCAACCTATGGCAACTACAATGAACAAGAATTAGAAAAATATCAACCCTTGCTTGTTTATGTAAACAATAAAAATGAGATCACAATTAGCAAGCATTCAATTGCGATCCAAGCGGCCTAAATATAATACTTGGCTTCCGTTACCTATATAAAAAAACAAATTGTCTCAGCATTGGAAGATATTAAAGGCTTTGATATCGTATCTCTTGATGTGAGGAAGCTTACCTCGATCGCCGACTATATGATTATCGCGAGCGCTAGCTCATCAAGACAAACAAGGGCTTTAGCTAAGAATGTCGTAGAAAAAATGAAAGAGATTGAAGTGGGCATAATTGGTCTTGAAGGCGAGCAAGAGGGTGATTGGGTCTTAGTGGATATGGGAGATGTCATTGTCCATATTATGACCTCGCCAACCCGGGCCTATTATAATTTAGAAGAATTATGGGTGAAAACTTAACCGTATTGGCACCGTGAAAATAAGAATTATATCAATTGGAAATAAAGCTCCAAAGTGGGTTGAGGAATCATTGTCATCCTATGCATCAAGAATTCAACATCCAGTCTCATTAGAGTGGGTCGAAATAAAATCTGAAGTTAAATTTGACTCTGTCCCTCAAAAAAAGAAGCAAGAAGCACAAAGACTCCGCACTCACCTTAGTAACACTTATGTTGTTGCGTTAGATGAAAATGGGCCACAGTATTCTTCTGTGGATTTTTCAGAAAAATTATCCAGTTGGATAGATAATTTTCCATCAATTACTTTTGTTATTGGGGGGGCGGACGGTCTTGATCCTTCAATTATAAATGAATCTTCGGCTATTTTAAGCTTATCGCAAATGACCTTGCCACACCATCTTGTAAAAATATTTCTTGTTGAGCAAATTTATCGATCGCTATCAATACTGAACAATCACCCCTACCACCGTGAATAAATATAAAAAAAGTTTACTATGGCTGAGGCGAGATCTTCGTCTGTATGACAATGCCGCCCTTTGCCATGCTTTAAGCGAGTCGGAATCCGTTCATTGCGCTTTTATTTTTGATTCGGTTATTTTAGAAGCCCTCACTAATAAAGAAGATCAAAGAGTTGAGTTCATCTGGGAGTCATTGCTACAAATAAAAAATGAATTGAATCAATTAGGGTCTGATTTGATAGTTAAATACGGTGATCCTCTAAACGTAATTCCAGAGCTAATTACAGAATACCAGTGCGATGCTTTATACATGAATAAGGATTACGAACAATATGCCCAAAAAAGAGACAGTGAAATTATTTGTCAATTAAAAATTAAGAGTTTTCAATACAAAGACCAAGTGCTTTACGAAGAACAAGAGATATTAACTCAAGCCGGAAACCCGTACAGTGTTTTTACTCCCTACAAGAATAACCATTTAAAAAAAATATTTCTTGAGGGAATAACACAATACGACTGTGATTCACCTAATAAGAATTATGCACAAATAAAGCCCAGTCGCATGCTTACTCTGGATGAAATTGGTTTCAAAAAATCAAACTTAGCAGATGTGGGAATACCCGTAGGTATAAAAGGCGGGGAATTACTAATTGAAGACTTTAAAAACAGAATACATAACTACAAATTAAAAAGAGATTTTCCTGGAAAAAAAGGCGTGTCCTATCTTTCAGTTCACAACAGGTTCGGAACAGTGTCCATAAGGCATTTAGCAAAAATTGCATTAGAAAATTTATCCGAAGGATCTTCGGTATGGCTAAATGAATTAATTTGGCGAGACTTTTACTTTCAAATTTTATTTAATTTCCCACATATCAATGAAGGAAAGGCGTTCAAGCCACAATACAACCAGCTTGAATTTGAAAATAATCAAGAATATTTTATGGCATGGAAAGAAGGGAGGACAGGTTACCCCATAATCGATGCAGCAATGAGACAGCTAAACAATACTGGCTTTATGCACAATCGACTCAGAATGATCGTTGCCTCATTTTTAGTAAAGGATTTATTGATTGACTGGCGTTGGGGTGAGGCTTATTTTGAAGAAAAATTGATTGATTTTGATTTCTCTGCCAATAACGGAGGATGGCAGTGGGCCGCATCTACCGGGTGTGATGCTCAGCCCTGGTTTAGAATTTTTAACCCCGTCCTACAGTCCAGAAAATTCGACCCCGAGGGCCAATTCATTAAAAAATATGTTCCAGAGCTTTGTACTTTAACCTCGGATGAAATTCATGAGCCATGGGCAGATAAGAAGAAAAACGTTGTAATGCGTAAACTTAATTTGGGTGTCGACTACCCTCTACCAATCGTAGATCATTCGGAGCAGAGAATTAAAACATTAGCCATTTATTCACCCCACAAATAAATGTATCAAAAAAACAACATAAAGTAGGTATTTTGTTGTTTTTAATAGACAAAATTTCTTATCTGACGGATAATCTCGTCTATATGAATAAATTTTTAAAATACACACTCACAATAGCCCTCTTAGTTCCAACCATAGGTTTATCTGCGTCAGACAATGACCCTCTTGAGGGTATGAATCGTGGTATCTACAGTTTCAATGAGGTGGTTAATAATGCTATTTTAGAGCCAGTTGCCAAAGGCTACAAAGCAGTGCTGCCAGACTTTGCAATCAAGGGTGTCAATAATTTTTACAATAATTTGCGTGACGTAATTACTGTCATCAACGACGTCCTTCAGTTTAAAGGTGAGCATGCGATAAATGACACAGGCCGTGTGTTAGTGAATAGTACGGTCGGAATTTTAGGCCTTATTGACGTGCATAGCATGGGTGGCGGAGAACGAAGAAAAGAGGATTTTGGACAAACACTGGGTTATTGGGGGATTGGAAATGGCGCGTATCTTGTTTTGCCATTCATAGGCCCTTCTACCCTTAGGGATGGAGCAGGACTGGTCGTGGATACCTTATACTTAGACCCGATTAGTTACATCGATGATGTGCGAACCAGGAATCAAGTTAGAGTCCTTCAGTTTATTGATATGCGGGCCGAATTACTTCACACAACAGACATTCTTGATCAAGCCTCACTGGATCCTTATGCCTTCCAAAGGGACGCATACCTTCAGTACAGAGAAGCGTTAGTTAATGATCAAAAAACCCATATGATTGACTACAATGATTCTGCGAAATCAGATTTTGAGCCCTACGTTGAAGATCAGCCAAATACCTCCTTGCCAAATGAAATTACTATAAGTGAGCCAACTGAAAAAAAAGATTCGGAGCAGGTCGTTTCACTTAACTAGCCGTTCGCAGCAATCATCATCCCATCAATTAATATTGACCCAGTATATTTAGAGCTGTTGTTATAGGTGTCATTTCCGACAGCTATAATGTTAGCTAGCATTGTCCTTAAGTTTCCTGCTATCGTAATTTCTTCCACGGCATGTTGTATTTGGCCTGACTCCACCCAAAGCCCAGCTGCGCCACGAGAGTAATCTCCGGTAACCATATTTGTGCCGTGACCCAGTAGTTCCGTGACAATTAAACCGGTACCCATCTTGGCAAGGAGTTGCTCTAACGTGTTGTCAGAAGATTGAATGAGTAAGTTGTGAGCGCCACCTGCATTCCCTGTACTTTCCATGCCTAACCGCCTAGCTGAGTACGTGGATAAAAAATAACCGTTTAGAACACCCTTTTCAACTAAAATTCTAGGCTGGACTCTAACGCCTTCATCATCAAAATAGGTGCTTGCATTGCCCTTAGGTAAAAAAGGGTCCTCATGAATTGTAAGGGCTTCAGATGCAATTTTTGTTCCAATGGACCCCATCAAAAACGAGGTCTCTCGGTACAAATTTCCTCCTGATATTGCCGATACCAAACTTGAGATTATAGATGTCGCAATAGGGGCTTCAAAAATTACTGGGTATTTTCCAGTCTTAATAGAGCGAGGGTTGAGTCTGCTTAAGGCTCTTTGGGATGCTTCTCTACCAAGTAATTTCCCATCCACTAAGTCACCAAAAGATCGAGTTGAGCTGTATGCGCTGTCTCTTTGCATGCCCTGACTATCACTAGCTAACACAGAGCAGCTTAAAGAGAATCTTGAGGAAGGAAAACCACCCAAGAACCCCATCGAATTTCCATAAACAAATATTGCATCCGACTTGCTCATCTGAGCACCTTCGGAATTATCTATGCGCTTATCAAAAGAAAGGGCCTCCTCTTCGCACTCTAGCGCCCTGTCAATCATAATGCTTTCATCCTCTTTCCATGGATGAAAAAGATCTAAGTCTCTTGTCCCAATGGCAAACTGAGATTTTTCTGGGAGACCAAATGCGTTATCTTCAGCGGTGTATTTGGCAATTTGACAGGCGGCCTTGACGCTGTCCTCTATGGCATGACTGCTAAAATCAGAGGTTGATGCCATGCCTCGACGATTACCAAAGTAAACTGTCAAAGACAGGCTCTTATCATTGTTAAGCTCCACTGTCTCAAGGTTACCTAAGCGTACCGAAACATTTTTACCTGAGGCAACGCTAATCTCTGCCTCGGCACTAGTCGCTCCATTAGCCTTAGCGACTGACAAGACATGGCTAACAATGTCTGAAAGATTTTCATAATTAAAATTAAGGATCTGTGGCTGCATAAAAAATAAGTTATCTAAAAGCTGATATGATACCGAATCTTAAGCGCAAACAGGTATTTAACGACGAAGATGGATGCAGAAGAACTCAATATCATCAGCAAAACTGAATTAAAAAAAGACTCCAAGAAGGTTCAAGCGTTTGGTCGGTCTATTGCTGAGCTGAGTAATGACGAGATTAAGAAATTTAATTTTCCCGTCAACATTCAGGAAGCCATCAAAGAATTTAAGGCCATTAAGTCAAACTCTGCAAAAAAAAGACAAGTACAGTTTTTAGGAAAGCTTCTCCGTGAAGTTGATCTTACAGAAGCATACGGGGTTATGGAGCGATTAAGAACAAACTCCCAACAAGAAATACAAGCCAATCACTACATTGAAAAATGGCGAGATAAGCTTTTAAGCAACAAGGAAGCCATCACAGAATTTATTTCTTTATACCCCGAGGCAGACAGTCAAAGTCTTCGCCAATTAATACAAAATAGTTTAAAGGAAAAAAGTTTAAACAAGCCCCCCAAATCTTATCGGCAACTATTTCAAATCATTAAATCAATGATTAAGGAATTATAGGGCTACTGAAACCTTGGAAGACTCTCCGCCTCTTTCGTAAACAACATCAATCGATTTGCCTTTATTCTCTCGAATGATATTAATCAAATCATCAGGTGAATTAACCTCAACATTATTAATCGACAGGATATTGTCATTTTTTTTTATTCCGGCAGTCGCTGCGGCTGACTCCTTAATCACTGCGATTACCCTAACGCCACGAGTGTCTTGTTCGTCAGATTTTAATTTAATGAAATGCGTACCAAATGATGGTTTAGGTAGCTTTACCCAGTAAGTGAGGAAAAAATCATACTTAGCATTGTCATCGACTAAGTCCTCTTCTGTAATAGTAATCTCTGTAATTTCACCTTTATTTTTGATGCGATTAGCTGCCCTGGCTTTTTCTCGAGCTTTTTGGATTTGGGTTGCTCGCGTATTTTCATTGACTTGCCTGTCATAGATCAATACAAAATCTGCGTTAATTTTTTGAGCATGGTCTAACGCTAAGCTTGGCGGAACGTTTGGCCCAACAAATCCTGAAATCCCCATTAAGTCGTAGCCATCTTCTAACATTTTTATATTATCAGTTTCTTTTTCCCATCCCCTCATAACCTTTGGTTGTGGATTGTCTGAAAAGGATCTAAAGCCTTTAGGGCTTTGAGATTCATAGTTTTTTTCAAAAGGATTTTCAGCTGCTGTCGCCGAAAAAGATACGGCAAATAAAGAGATAAAAAAATACGAAGCCATCGATTTAAACATAGTGATCCTAGATGAAGATGATAAGATTATTTATAATAATATCTAAGAGACTTAAGATTGGAAAAAAAATTCATTAAAATTGGTTTAATCTCAATTAGCGACCGAGCATCGGCAGGAATATACAAAGACGAAGGCATTCCCTCCCTTACCGATTGGCTCACCAAAGCCTTAATTAATGAGTTTGAATTAGAAACTGCTCTTATTAATGACGATATTGAGACCGTCAAAAAAACGTTAATTTCATTTACAGATGAAAAACATTGCGATCTCGTTTTCACAACAGGGGGGACAGGCCCCTCCCCTAGAGACATTACACCCGAGGCAACATTAAGCGTTGGCCATAAGGAAATGCCTGGCTTCGGCGAACAAATGCGTCAAATTAGCTTAAACTTTGTCCCCACAGCAATTCTATCAAGACAGACGGCTGTCATAAGGCATAAAAGTTTGATCGTCAACCTCCCAGGACAGCCCAGATCTATTCAGCAAACATTAGAGGGGCTTAAAGACTCAAATAGCGACACTATTGTGCAGGGAATTTTTTCAGCAATTCCTTACTGCCTTGATTTGATAGGTGCACCTTTTATAGAAACGAGAGAGTCTGTCGTAAAATCTTTTAGACCAAAAAATAAGTAGCCATCCTTATGTTAAAAGAATTTGAAATCATTAAGAAAAATTTTCAAAAGGGGTCTGCTTCAATTTTTTTAGGGATAGGTGATGATGCCGCGCTCTTTGAAAAGAATAAAGATAGCTATTGGGCAATTTCCCAAGACACGCTCAATATTGACACACATTTTTTATCCAATACTAACCCAGAAAATTTAGGATGGAAGTCACTGGCGGTTAATGTGTCTGATATTTTAGCGATGGGTGGCCACCCAAAATATGCCCTCCTATCTTTATCTATGCCTTCAGCCAATGAGCTGTGGGTTAAAAAATTCTCAAGAGGCTTTTTTAAGTGTGCAAAAAATTACGGCGTTGAATTGATCGGGGGTGATACCACCCATGGAAGCCTATCCATTAGTATTTGTATCTTAGGTGAGGTATTAAAAAGCAATGTACTTTTAAGAGCTAACGCGAAGGTAGGCGATGATATCTGGGTGACTGGTGAATTAGGCCTTGCGGCGCTCGGCTTAAAATATAAAAAAAGGAAATTTGATGTACCTAAAGCATTGATTAATAAAGCTATTATCTCACTAGAAAAACCACAGCCAATTAAGGTAGATATGCAAAAGCTTGCTAAACTATCCAACAGTGCAATTGATTTGTCGGATGGTTTAATTTCTGATTTAGAGCATATTCTTAGCCAGTCCAAGGTGGGTGCTAATATTTTTCTTGAGAGCCTCCCAACCCCGGTCTGGATTAAAGAAAAGAAGGGATTTTCATTGGCGTTAAGTGGAGGCGATGATTATCAATTATTGCTGACCGCACCAGAAGGCAACCGGCAGAAATTGATTCAATTTTCAACTAAAAACCAAATAAAACTAACGCGCATCGGGTCAATTACTGCCAACAAAAATATGGCCCTTATGAAAGCCAATGGGCAGCTGCTGACCTTCAAAGAAAAGGGATTTGAACACTTTGCCTAATACAAAATTTTTACTTCAAAATATGTCGCACTTCATTGCCTTAGGCTTTGGATCTGGTCTTTCTAAAAAAGCTCCGGGGACATTGGGAACCCTAGTAGCCCTTCCCTTCTTTCTGCTGATTAATGAAACAAATATTATTTTTCAAGTCCTATTTGTTACGGTAAGTTTTTTTATTGGGCTTTGGGCTTCTAACATCACCAGTGAATCGCTTAAGCTTAAAGATCCATCGTGCATTGTGATTGACGAGGTTGCTGCCTTCCTGTTGCTATTAATTTTAATTAATCCAAACTTATATCAGGCAATCTATGCATTTATACTATTTAGACTCTTTGATATTTGGAAGCCTTACCCAATATCATGGCTTGAAGAAAAGTATTCAGGGGGCTTCGGAATTATGATTGACGACATTGGTGCAGCCCTAATGGCATTTATTATTTATACAATAACGAACTATGCATTCTGAGGAAATTTACACTCTCGCCGAGGTATTAGGAAAGCAATGCTTAGAAAATAACTTCGTCTTAGTTACCGCAGAATCTTGTACGGGTGGATTAATAGCACAAACAATCACCGACATTCCAGGGAGCTCCAACTGGTTTGAAAGAGGTTTTGTCACTTACAGTAACCAATCCAAAATCGATTGTTTAAAGGTGAATGCAGACACCTTAAAAGTTTATGGGGCTGTGAGTCAAGAGGTGGCAAATGAAATGGCAGTCGGCGCCCTTTCAATGGGTATTGGTAATTTAAGCATCAGCATTACTGGAATAGCCGGTCCAGATGGGGGCTCAGAATCAAAGCCTGTGGGTAGCGTTTTCTTCGCGGCCAGCCATCATAAAAAAATTATTGTAGAGCACCGTGCAGATTTTATCGGGGATAGAAGTATGATTAGAAGGAAAGCGCTGCTATTTTCATTAAATACGCTCCTGAAGCTTACTTTGAACCCTCAAGTATGAAATAATTAGACGTTAAATAGGACTTATAAAAGGCAAACAAGAAATGGATGAAAATAAGAAAAAAGCGCTAGATGCAGCATTAGCTCAAATTGATAAACAGTTCGGGAAAGGCTCCGTCATGAGGATGGATGGATCGCAGGTTGTTCGGGGCATAGAAACCGTCTCCACCGGATCCTTAGGACTTGATATTGCTTTAGGCATTGGAGGTTTACCTCGCGGCAGGGTCGTTGAAGTCTATGGCCCAGAATCCTCAGGAAAAACCTCACTTACATTGTCGGTCATCGCCCAGATGCAAAAAATTGGCGGTACTGCAGCATTTATTGACGCTGAGCATGCTTTAGACACGCAATACGCTAAAAAACTAGGGGTTAATATTGAAGAGTTATTAGTCTCCCAGCCCGATACAGGCGAACAAGCATTGGAGATTGTGGACATGCTTGTTAGGAGTGGCTCAATTGACATTATCGTTATTGATTCCGTTGCCGCACTTACGCCTCGGGCAGAGATTGAAGGGGACATGGGCGATTCACACATGGGCCTTCAGGCAAGATTAATGTCCCAAGCCCTTAGAAAGTTAACCGGGACCATTAAAAAAACTAATACCTTGGTTATTTTTATTAACCAAATTCGCATGAAAATTGGTGTAATGTTTGGTAACCCCGAAACTACAACCGGTGGTAACGCACTTAAATTTTACTCCTCCGTTCGATTAGACATTCGACGCATTGGCGCAATTAAAAAAGGTGATGAGGTTATTGGTGCAGAAACACGGGTTAAAGTCGTAAAGAATAAGGTTGCGCCTCCATTCAGGCAGGCTGAATTTGACGTGCTCTACGGTGAAGGAATCTCATTGGAGGGTGAAATTATTGAACAAGGGGTCAAACTTGATCTCATTGAGAAATCTGGATCCTGGTATGCCTATAAGGGTGAAAAAATTGGCCAAGGAAAAGACAATGCACGGGAGTTTTTGAAAGAAAACCCAGAAATTTCAAAAGAAATTGAAAATCTAATTCGGAGCGATTCAATCCTTGCCAGCGTCAAAATTATTGATGAGGATGAGGATGAGGAGCTTATAGAAACTGACGAAGTCTGACCAACGTCCGCTTACCTCCTTAAAAAAAAGAGCCCTATATTATTTAGGTAAGAGGGAGTACTCCAGAGCTGAGTTAAGGAAAAAAATTTCAGCTTATGCTGCGTCTCTTGACATTGATAAACACGAAATAGAAATTATGCTCAGCGACCTTGAGAGCAATGCGTGGTTATCAGACAAGAGGTTTGCTGAGCAATATATTTTTTCAAAAAAAATTAAATATGGCATAAAAAAAATTGCCTACGAACTAAAAATAAGGGGCGTAAACGAACTGATTATAAGTGAAGCAATAGGCTCCATACGGGCAGAGGAATTTTCTCTGGCGCAAGCAATATGGAAAAAGAAATTTAAAGGCCCGCCTCAAGACAATCAGGAAAAAATTAAACAGATAAGGTTTCTGCAGGGGCGGGGGATTGATTCATCCGTTATTCAGAAAATTTTATCCGGGAAATCATTTGAGTATTATGAAAATGTTAACTAGCCAACAAATACGTTCAATGTTTCTCAGCTACTTTGAGAAGCAAGGGCATCATATTGTCGATTCTAGCAGCTTGGTGCCTCATGACGATCCCACGCTTCTATTCACAAATGCTGGTATGAATCAATTTAAGGACACCTTTCTAGGTCTTGAAAAAAGGAAATACGTTAAGGCCGCATCAAGTCAAAAATGTGTGCGGGCCGGCGGCAAGCACAATGATCTAGAAAATGTCGGTTACACCGCAAGGCATCATACTTTTTTTGAGATGTTAGGAAATTTTAGTTTTGGAGATTATTTTAAAGAGGATGCTATTAACTATGCATGGGATCTCCTAACCAACACATACCAGATACC
>ERZ890510.52-NODE-52-length-94833-cov-13.556912_pt1 | contig 94833 bp, 93 predicted proteins | sample MGYA00521265_ERZ890510 | MGnify/ENA primary metagenome ERZ890510 (study PRJEB32303, sample SAMEA104408624) | aquatic metagenome | biome: Brackish water; feature: Chemocline; material: water | place: Baltic Sea | collected 2014-10-26T21:54:00 | depth 110 m ... | reverse complement strand
CATCGAAAACTAGCTAAAGAAATGGATCTCTTTCATTTTCAAGAAGAGGCACCTGGCATGGTGTTTTGGCATCCTAAGGGATGGTCTATTTACCTTGCTCTGCAAAATTACATGCGTAAGAAGCAAGCTGCAAATGGATACGATGAAATTAACACTCCATTAGTAGTTGATCGCAAGCTTTGGGAGGCATCGGGGCATTGGGATAAGTATAGAGAGAACATGTTCATTACTGAGATTGATGAAGAGCATGCTAATGAAAAGCGAGTGAATGCACTTAAGCCTATGAATTGCCCGTGTCATGTGCAAGTTTATAACCATGGGTTGAAATCTTACCGAGATTTACCAGTTCGCTTGGCTGAGTTTGGTTCATGCCACAGATATGAAGCGTCTGGAACTATGCATGGATTAATGCGAGTGAGAGGCTTCACACAAGATGACGGACATATTTTTTGTACAGAAGATCAGATTGAAAGCGAAACCGCATCATTTATTTCTCTGCTCTCCACCATCTATGCTGATTTAGGATTTAACAGTTTTGATATAAAGCTCTCAACCAGACCGGAGGTTAGAGTGGGATCTGATGAGGTCTGGGATAAAGCTGAAAATGCTCTTAAATCTGCAATAACAAAGTTAGATCTTCCTTATTCTATCGAAGAAGGAGGCGGAGCTTTTTATGGGCCGAAGTTAGATTTTGTTTTGACTGACGCAATAGGCAGGGAATGGCAATGCGGTACATTTCAAGCAGATTTCAATCTTCCTGAACGTCTAGATGCCGAGTATGTTGGAGAGGATGGGTCCAAGCATAGACCGGTAATGATGCATCGCGCAATTCTTGGTTCTTTTGAAAGATTCTTAGGCGTTTTAATAGAAAACTATTCTGGTAAGTTACCACTGTGGCTTGCTCCAACTCAGATTGTTTTTATGACCGTCACCGACGAAGTGGCTGATTATGCTAGCAAGCTTAAGGGTAGATGTGATGCTTTGAATTTAAGAGCTGAGCTAGACCTTAGAAATGAAAAAATTGGATATAAGATCAGAGAACACAGCAATGCCAAGGTTCCTTTGATGGCGGTCATTGGCAAAGAGGAGATGGGATCGAATACCGTCTCAATAAGAAATCTCAGCGCAAATCAAACCAACAATTATTCAATAGAAGAGGCTCTCACTTTGTTAGTTGATAGCTCTGCATTGCCTTCGTAAAACTATACTCTCCAACCCTCTCGATCAAAGACTCTCAAGTACGTAAGCTGATCATGCTCAGATTCATTTGCCACTTTCACAAAATCACCTGACTGAACCAAAATAACATCTCCTTGAGTTAAAGAGTATGAATCTTGATGCTCTATTCCTTGGCTAGGATCTTGACCATGACCCTCCATAGAATTCATATACTCAATTACATCCATAGTGCCTCTACCATTTACAATAATATACACCACGTCCGACTCAATTAATCTGTGACCCACTGTTGATTTACCTGGTTGAATTACAGTTTTGCTGGCAATGACCTTGCCAAGCAGGTCATTCGTCCACACTGAGTAGTCGTCCGTTACTTTCTGAGGACTGCCGCCAACTCGAAAATTTACATATTTTTTTGCCATGATGTTTTTAAGATATTTAATGTGTAGTGGATTTAAATTCATACCAATAAAAATGTCAACAAACTTAATTTGTGTTGTTTTAAAAGCGTTTAGTGATATTTTGTATTGTAGTTTTACTACAAATTAAAAAAATGTAGCCATTTGATTATTTTTATATATAATTTTGGTAAGCGCTAATTTGACTAGCTTGCAAGCGCTTTTATAAATAAATTGTGCTAAACCAGATTTCCTTTCGTAAAGAATTTCCTTTAGCAACAAGTTACCATTTTAAATAACAAGTTAGCTATATTGGAGAAATAACATGACTGATAAAAATTATACAAATCCCGCTACAATTGCCTTGCATACTGGTTGGAGGAAGGATGAAACAACAAATTCTGTTGCAGTGCCTATTCATATGACTTCGAGCTATCAGTTTGATAGCGCTGATCATGCAGCAAATCTTTTTGCATTGAGTGAGCTGGGAAATATTTACTCACGCATTATGAATCCGACGAATGCTGTTCTTGAGGCTAGAGTTGCAGCCCTTGAAGGTGGAGTGGCGGCTTTATGTGTGGCATCAGGGCAGGCAGCATCAGCTTATTCCATTCAAAATTTGTGCACCCATGGAGATAATATTGTTGCTTCATCACATCTTTATGGCGGAACATACAACCAATTTAAAAATGTTTTAAGTGATATGGGTATTGAAGTGAGATTTGTTGATCCTGCTGACCCTCAGAATTTTCTTAATGCAACCGATGAAAAAACTCGCGCATACTATGGAGAGGTTTTACCTAATCCAAGCTTTGAAGTATTTCCAATCGCAGAGGTTGCAGATCTTGGGAGGCCGCTTGGCATTCCATTAATTGTTGATAATACTGCCGCACCGTTAATCTGCAAACCATTTGATCATGGCGCAGCTGTTCTCATCCACTCAACCACTAAATACATTGGTGGTCATGGAACTTCTATCGGGGGAATTATTGTCGATAGCGGTAAATTTGATTGGGAAGCTCATCCCAAGCGACAGCCTAAACTAAACTCTCCTGATCCATCCTATAACGGAGTCATTTGGACTGAGGCGGTGAAGCCGATGGGACCTATTGCATACATATTAAAAGCTAGAACAACGATTTTAAGAGATTTAGGCGCAGCAATGAGTCCATTTAATGCTTTTATGTTCATCCAGGGCTTGGAGACCTTACATCTAAGAATGAAAGAGCATTCCCTTAACGGTCAAAAAGTAGCTGAATTTTTAGTAAATCATCCCATGGTTGAGAGAGTTTCATATCCTGGCGTGGCAACAGGGTTGCCAAAAGAAAGGGCGGATAAATATCTCTCTGGAGGCCATGGTGGTTTACAAGGATTTGAAATTAAAGGCGGCATCGAGGCTGGCAAGCGCTTTGTGAATTCTTTAGAGATGTTATATCACGTTGCTAATATTGGCGATTCAAGAAGTTTGGCCATACACCCTGCAAGCACCACTCATTCTCAGCTAAATGAGCAGGAGCTTCTAGCGGCCGGAGTGAGCTCTGGATTTGTACGTTTATCTATTGGAATTGAGCACATTGATGACATCATTGCAGACATAGACCAAGCGCTAGCAAAAGCTAGTTAGCTCATAGAGAATGCCTATGAGCCCGCCCAATGTTAGTTACATTATTATTGGGTCTAGGGAGAGACTATCAAAAATCAAGTCCTACCAAATTGAAGATGGGACAGAATGTATACTCTGTCCATTTTCATCGCTAGCAGATTTACCAGCAATTTTAGATGCAACAATTGCAGCGCTAGACTCCAAAGTAATCTCTTTAATTCCTGTGGGTGCGTTTCCAAGAAAGATTGGGAGATCGCAATTGTTTGATTTTGCAAGAAGCGAATATCAGTTTTGGGGTTGGTATCATTTTGGGAATAAGTTTAAAGGTGCTCTGCAGAGCATTAGCAAGATCAATACCTTTCTTAATAAAGTGCCTCAGATAGAGCAGGGAATCTTTTTTTCTAAATCTCTTTATTTTTCAGTGGGTGGGATCGGAGAGATCCACTCTAATCCATTTGCTGAGTTAGCGAAACGGTTTTATCTCAGACTGGATCCACAAAACCCACTACCATCGCTTACAATAAGAGGAAAATCTCTATTAACTTAATTTTATGCAATTAATTACTGCAAGCAACCTTGGATATTCCATTAATGAAAATAGGCTATTCCATAATCTGACATTTTCTTTAGAGACAGGTTGCGGGCTTCACATCAAGGGTGGCAATGGATCAGGGAAGAGCACTTTAATAAGAATTTTACTGGGGCTGACTTCTCCAAGCAAAGGCGAGGTAGTATTTTCCAAGCCAAGTCTAAACATTTCATATCTTGGTCATAAAAATGCTATTAAGCAGTACTTAACCCCGTTGCAAAATTTAGAACTAATATTTGCTCCCTCAGAGCTAGATGATGCTATGACATGGATGCAGACGTTTGGACTGACCAAGGTTCAAGATGAGATGACGGCGACCTTATCCTTTGGACAGCAAAAAAAACTTGCGCTTATCAGGGTGCTTGGGAAATCATCGGATTTAATTGTTTTAGACGAACCGTTTGTGGGTTTAGATGATTTATCTAGGGATTTGGTGAGTCAGTTTCTTTGCTCAAGATTGGCAGATGGGACTAGCCTAGTGCTAACTTCACACATTGATCCTGCCATACCGTGCGTGGAGCTCATTCTTTCGGAGCAGAGCGATGATTAACTTATTAACGCATGAGGCTTTTAAACTTAGGTATAGATTGAGAGCTTGGCTAGGACCGCTATTGATCATGGTCCTTGTTCTTATAGCATTCCCTTTAAGTATTGATGTGTCCCAGTATGATCTAAACAAATTCTACTTTTCTATCATTGTTGTTTCTTTGTTAATGATTTCATTTCTTGCAACAGAGTCTATTTTTTCTGAAGATTATGAGGACGGATCACTGGAACAAATCTATTTAGAGGAAAAAGACTTTTACAAAGTTGTGTTAACCAAAATATCAATTTATATTTTCTTTATCGGCATTCCTATGTCGCTTATTGGCTCATTATTTTCTTTTGCTAATGGCGTTGCTGCTGATGAAGCACCAAAAATTTTTGTTATTTTGACCTTTTCTACATTAATTTTATTCAACATATTTTCTTTTGGCAGCGCTCTATCCATCAATAAAGGAGCAATGCTTGGTGTGTTGGTTAGCCTGCCTTTGGCTCTTCCAGTCATTGTACTTTTAGGACGCGCCATAAGAACTGTTCAATATGGAGAAGGCTTCATTGAGGTGCTCTCTTTGCTAGCAGGGGTGGGGCTAATCCTTGCGGCTGTAATGCCTATCATTATCTCAGCTACATTAAAAACCCATCTAGAATGAGTGACTTCAGTTTATAATATTCTCTGTGATTACATCATTTATCCATAGATTCTCTTCACCTAAAAGCTTTGTTGAGGTCACAGCGCGTTTTTTTCCATACGTCATGTATCTAGGCTTGTTCTTGCTCGCTACCGGATGGATCTGGGGCCTTGCATTTGCACCTGAAGATGCAATTCAGGGAAATTCATACCGCATTATCTTTCTTCATGTTCCAGCCTCTATCTTTGCGCAATTAATTTATTTTTTTATGGCTGTTTGTGCTTTGATGCATCTTGTTTGGAGAGTCAAACTAGCCGCTTATTTGATCAAATCTTCAGCGCCAGTTGGCGTGCTTATTACTTTTATTGCACTATTCTCAGGCTCTATATGGGGCATTCCTACCTGGGGGACATGGTGGCAGTGGGATGCAAGAATTACTTCAACTTTAATACTTTTTATTATGTATCTAGGGATTATTACCCTTCATAGCTCTTTTTCAAATGCTGAAAAAGCAGATCGATTAATGTCAATTTTAGTGGTGGTTGGTGTTGTAAACATACCTATTATCAAAAAATCTGTGGACTGGTGGTCCACGCTCCATCAGCCAGCTTCTATTACTATTTCTGAGGCTCCATCCATTGATTTATCCATGCTGTATCCTTTGCTGATCTCAATTAGCGGTATGGGCTTAACCCTAATTGCGCTTGGAATTTTAATTAGTAAGCTTTATATCATTACTCGAGAAAAGACTAAAAAATGGGTGCAGAATTATGTTTAATTTTGCTTTTTCTAGCCTTCACCATTTTTTAATAATGGATGGCCATGGCATATATGTATGGCCAGTTTATCTGGTTTCCATCCTACTTATAAGCATTGGCTTTCAGGTAACTATTCGAAAGCTTAAAGCACTCTTAAAAAAGATTAAAGATGCTTAAAAGTAGACAAAAAAGATTGCAGAAATTTTTTATTATTTTGCTTTTATCTGCTGCCGGAATCTCACTTGTATTGTTCTCTCTTAATTCCAAGCTAGACCTTTTTTACTCTCCAACAGAAATGTTAGCATCTGAGCTAAAGTCAGGATCACGAATCAAGCTTGGGGGCATGGTAAAAATAGGCTCTATTAGACGTGTTGATACTGATATTTTTTTTATTGTCACGGATTTTGAAAGTGAGGTGCCAGTTACTTTTCGCGGCATAACCCCAGACTTATTTAAAGAGGATAGTGGTGTTGTGGCTTTGGGATATTATCAAAACGGTTCTTTTATTGCAGAGCAAATTTTTGCGAAACATGACGAAAATTATATGCCGCCAGAATTAATGCCAGTGAGCAAGAAAAATGATAGTTGAAATTGCACATTTTTTAAGCGTAACCTCGGCGATTGTTCTTTCATTAATATTAATTTTTAATCTCTTTTTTTATTTTGCAGACTCTCATACCAATCAGATCATTCTTTCTAATAAATTATTTAATCAAGCCTGCTTCTTAATCTTTATTTCTTTTGGTCTGTATGTCTACTTGGCAGCAATAGATGATTTTTCTATTAGCTATATTGCCAATCACTCAAACTCCCAACTTCCTATCTTTTATAAAATTACCTCTATATGGAGCGCCCATGAGGGCTCAATGTTTCTATGGATAGTCTTTTTAACAATATGGAGTGTGCTTTTTGTTAATTCTCTGACTCTGGAGCACCCTTTAAAGCGCGGAACTATGCTGATGCTTACCTTAATTATCCTGGGTTTTTTATTGTTTCTTTTGATTACCTCTAACCCATTTGAGCGAATCTTACCTTTTGCAGCCCTGGAGGGAGCAGATATCAACCCGGTTCTTCAAGACCCAGCTTTAGCCATTCATCCCCCCATGCTATATCTAGGATATGTCGGTTTTGTCATCTCTTTTAGTTTCATTACTGCCTATCTCTTTCACGGGGACTTTAATTATTCCTGGGAAAAAGACATTAAAAGTTGGTCCTTGATGGCATGGATATTCCTAACCATTGGGATCACTTTAGGATCTTGGTGGGCATATTATGAGCTCGGCTGGGGCGGTTACTGGTTTTGGGATCCTGTAGAAAATGTTGCGCTCATGCCATGGCTTGCTGCTACGGCATTCATGCATTCCCTTTTTGCTTCATCAAAATCTAGTGTTTTAAAGACATGGACTTTATTTTTAGGGATCATGATTTTTACTTTGAGTTTATTTGGGGCTTTTATAGTGAGATCGGGAATAATTGATAGCGTCCATTCATTTGCTAATGATCCTCAAAGAGGACTTTATCTTTTAGGGTTTTCTGGTTTTATTACCTTAATCTCTCTAGCCATACTGGCCTATAGATTGCCGCAATTACAATCTTCAAAATTAATAGTTGCAGGATCCAAAGAATCATTCTTATCAATGAACAATATCTTAATGCTCACTGCTATTTTTTCTATTTTTCTGGGCGTAACGTATCCCTTAATCTTGGAGTCTTTGAACGGCAATAAAGTTAGCATTGGCCCCCCTTACTACAATACTATTTTCTCTCCATTAATTCTTATTACATCAATTTTTATGATGGGATCAATTGATGCTTTGTGGCAAAGAGGTATGCAGCTTCGCAAGCTTTGCATTGCAGTAGCTCCCACTCTTTTGTTATCAATACTGGGCGTATATGCAATCTGGCATTTCACGCAAATATTTTCACTCATTGCCTATGTCGGAATATTTTCTGGCTTACTAATAATCATGAGTTATGCATTAAAATTATTCTCATCACTCTATACCAAAGCCTATTTTAATAAGGGCAGTCTTTTAGCGCACATTGGTTTAGGCCTTTTATTCTTCTCAGTTTCTATGAACAGTATTTTAAGCTACCAGAAAAATATCAGTCTCTTTGTTGGCGAAGAGCAGTTTGTTAATGCGTCTTTGCCAAAGTTTCAATTTCTAGATTTGAAAAAAACTAAAGCTAGCAATCATGATGTGGTTGCAGCAAAAATTTTGGTGCTCCATGACAATCAATCTATCTACCTCAACCCAGAAAAAAGGAAGTACTTTGCAAGAGGTCAAATCACCTCAGAGACCGCAATTCATACATCATTCTTGAGAGATACTTATTTAACAATAGGAGATCAGCTAGACAATGGAAGCTGGACATTCAGCCTGCAGATTAATTATTTTGTGAAATGGATTTGGTTTTCATCAGCCTTAATGGTTGCGGGAATAGCAATGACAATATTTAAAAAGAAAATTCTATGAACAGAATATACAGCCTGCTGCTTATTGTACTTCCAGTGCTTATTTTTATTTTCTTTGGCAAGGTGTTGCTAACAGATGAGAGTGAACTAGTTAGCTATTATGAGCCAAAACCCATTCCTCAATTTCAACTTTTAGACTTACAAGACCAGCAGATTTCCCCATCAGCCTTTAACAATATTAGCTTGTTAAATGTATGGGCTAGTTGGTGCATTACTTGTTTGGTGGAACATCCTTTTTTAACTCAATTATCAAAAAATGATATAGATCTGATTGGATTAAATTACAAAGACTCAAAAGCAAGTGCTCAACAATGGCTGCAAAAGAGAGGAAACCCTTACCAATTCTCTATCTTTGATCCTAGGGGCGATCTAGCTTTTGAGCTGGGCGTTACAGGCGCCCCAGAAACCTTTCTGATTGCGAACCAGCAGATTATTGGACATGTTCAGGGTGAGCTTAATCAAGAAAAATGGGAATCCATTTTTCTACCATTGATTCGTGGCATTCAAAATAAAGATCAATGACAGCATCCGCACTAATCTATCTATTCTTATTTTCTATGTCTAACGGCCTGAATGCTGAGGCTGTTTATATGTTTGATGATGCCTCTGAGGAAAAGCGTTTTTATTCTTTGATATCTGAGATCAGATGTCCTAAATGCACAAGTGGGAGCATCGCAAGCTCAGACGTTCCTGTGTCCCGAGATCTAAAGCAACGAGTCTACGAGCTCATTAAGTCTGGGTCGTCTAATGAAGAAATTAAAGATTATGTCAAACAGCGATTTGGTGAATCCTCAGATTACAAACCAGCATTTGATGGACTTAATTATATTTTATGGTTTGGTCCATTTATATTCCTAGGGCTTCTCATGGCTATTTTCTATTCAAAGAGAAGGCTGTAATGCTTTCCCTTATAACCATTTTAGCTTTTGTCTCCCTGCCGATCATTGCCTATTTACTAAGTGATGCTGCCTCTCAAAAAGCGTTAGTATTTTTTACAACAGCAATGCTCTTTGGAGCACTTATTTTAAATCATTCATCCGCCCAACCTCTTTTTGGATCTTGGGCTAACTCTATGCAATCCAATGCCATTGAAAATAAGATATTCAAAAATCTTGAGCTGTCAGATGAGACAATCATAAGCTTTCTAGGACAAAAGGATCTGCCTGAAGATTCATTCTCACTAGGCACCATAGTTTTTTACAAAGCTCTAGAATTTAAATCCTTCAATTCAGCTGAAAGTATCTTGCGTAGTTTAAATTCTAATTTTAGAGATCCAGAGTTTCAGTTGCCCATATACAACTTGCTGGCTGATTTGCGAGACGTTAAATACCCCATGATTTCAAATGCAAAACTGTTACTTGCTGTTGAGCCACCAGTCAATTGCAGCATTGATGATCGGCTAACGGTGAGCGCAGAGATTCCCAATGGTCCTGCGGTAGATATTGCTGTGAAAGATTTCACAGGAGTAGATTTAGCTCAAGAAATCTTCCTTGATAAATCTGATGCGCTTGTTCGAGGCTTTGACCTTCCATCAGCTTTTTTAAATCAAGAAATTATTAAAGTAGAATCCTCAATAATCTGTGAAAATAATGAATTCTATTCCATCAAAACCATTGATTTAAAAGGTTCTACGAACAATCAGGATAAAGTATTTATTTATGCGAACGAATGGTTAAAAAAGGAACAATAGTTTAAAATGGGAAAAGGATAAATTAAATGCAGCTTAAACACATTAAACTGGCTGGATTCAAAAGTTTCGTGGACCCCACGAGGATATCTTTCCCCACAAATATGGTCGCTGTCGTTGGCCCAAATGGATGTGGCAAATCAAATGTTATAGATGCAATACGCTGGGTTTTAGGAGAGCTTTCTGCTAAAAATCTTCGAGGCGACTCTATGTCAGACGTCATCTTCAATGGTTCAGATCTAAGGAAGCCATCAGGCCAATGCAGCATTGAGCTCCTGTTTGATAATTCCATGGGTAAATTGGGCGGTGAGTATGCACAATACAATGAAATCTCTATTAAGAGACTCATGACCAGAGATGGCCAGTCCAACTATTCAATAAATAATACCTCCTGCAGACGGAAAGACGTGCAAGATATCTTCCTAGGAACTGGCTTGGGACCAAGAAGTTACGCAATTATTGAACAGGGAATGGTTTCAAAAATTGTGAGTGCTAAGCCTGACGAAATGAGAACTTTTATTGAAGAGGCGGCTGGAATCTCAAAATACAAAGAACGGAGAAAAGAGACCGAACAGCGCATCAAAAAAACAAAGGAAAACCTCTCCAGAGTTCAAGATATACGAGAGGAGATTAACCGATTGATTAATCGACTGCAGAACCAAGCTAATGCTGCAGAGAAATACAAAAAGTTTCAAGTTGAAGAAAAAGAATTTAAGTTGAATATATCCATCTTGAATACTTTGAGTGCAAAGGCTCAAAAGGACAAACTTACTTCTGAGGTTGCAACGCTTAAGAACCAAATTACCGTTAAATCCGCTGAAGTAGAAACACATCAATCTACCATCGATCAAATTCGTACAGAGCATTCAACTGTTTTATCGTTATTTGAAACGGCTCAGAAAACCTTTTATTCAATTGGTGCAGATATTGCTAGGCATGAAGCCAATTTACAAAATTTAAATAAAACTCAATCTCAGACAGCAGAGGATCTAGCGAGAGCAAAGGAAAGCTACGCAAAAGCCATTGAAAAAGAATCAACATTTGAAACTTTGAACCCTCAAGAGAATGAATTGAAGCTCAACATTGCAATTCTTAAAGCGTTACAAGCAAATGATCAAAAAAAGATCTTGCAAACTCAAGTGACAGAGCTTGAAGAAAGTCTCAGGCAAAAATCTTCCCATGTTGATAAATATCAAGCAGAGATAGACCAAATTAAAAATGACAATATAGCTATGTCCTCGCGACTAGATTCAGCGCAAAGCGCTTCATCGCTTATTGGAGCTGAAATTGCTGGGCTAGAAGCTAATCTTAAAAATCTCATCAAAACAAAAGCTCAGGCAGAGGATGACCTGGTAAGAGCCCAGGCTAGCTATCAAAAAGCCTTGGAGAAAGAATCAAATCAAGAGAATTTAAGCCCAAAGGAAAAGGCGATGAACTTGCTTGATCACATCCTTGAAGCCCTTCAAAAGCTTGGATTAAACGGAGACCCTATTAAGCAGAAAGCCCTTGAGTTAAAAGAGTCACTTGTAAGTATTTTAAAGATCGCGTCTGATCAATCAAAAAGTATGACTGAAGAGTACTTGCAGCGACAAACCAGGCTTGAGGAATTATTGCGTCAGACCAATGAGAAACAGCTCCAGCTTGCACAAGAGCTTGAGCTCTCACAAGAGAAAAGAATAAATGCTGATAGAGATTTGGTGAGCTATAAAGGCAAGCAATCTGCAGTCAATGCAAGCATTCAAACATTAGACGATTCAAAATTATTGGTTTCGCGTGAACTAAGAGCTATTGAGTCTGAGATCAATAGCTTAAAGCTAGATCTTAGAACTTTTGAAGTAAACCTGGATAATGCATCAATCATCTTAGAGAAAGCAGATGTATTACTAAAAAATATAAACCCGGCTGATTATGTTCAGATGGATTTAAGTAGCTTAGAGGCATCCCTCTCGGAAATTCAGAGCAGTATCTCCGCTCTGGGCTCAATTAATTTAGCCGCACCAGATGAATATCTATCAAGGCAAAAGCATCTAACTGAACTTCTTGAGCAAACTGAATTAAAAAAAATAGATGTTAGTAATGAGTTGTCATTGATAATTGAGAAGAGTGCTTCTGCAGAAGCTGACCTGAATACTATTAGGCAAAAACAATCCAAGGTAGATGAATCTATTCGTGTGTCAGAAAATAAAAAATCTATTGCCTCTCTTGATCTCAGAGGTCTTGAAGAGAAATCTAATAACAGAAAATTAGACTTAAGAACCTTTGAGGTGAATTTGGATAATGCATCACAAGCGCTGATCAAAGCTGGAATAGCAATCGTTGATCTTGACCCCTCAGAGTTTGAGGGAATGAATATCACCCAGCTTGAACAATCACTTGCATCAGTTCAAGCTAAAATTATTTCTCTGGGAGCTATTAATTTAGCCGCACCTGATGAGATTGCCGAGGAGTCTAAGCGTATGGAGGAGCTGGATGCTCAATTGGAAGATTTAAATGAGGCGCTGGATAAATTGCAGGGAGCAATCAAGAAAATAGACGCTGAATCCAAGCTAAAATTTGATGACAGTTTTAATGCTGTTAACTCTAAGATTAAAGAGATTTTTCCCAAGTTATTTGGCGGTGGAAAAGCAGCACTAGAATTGCTTGATGGAGATTCTTTGAATGCAGGTATTGCTCTTTCTGCTCAGCCTCCTGGCAAGAAAAATGCAACTATCTCTCAGCTTTCAGGTGGCGAGAAGGCTATGACTGCTTTGTCTTTGGTCTTTGCTCTCTTCGAGCTTAACCCAGCGCCTTTTTGCCTGCTAGATGAAGTCGACGCTCCACTAGATGATTTAAATGCAACCAGGTTTGTAGCTATGGTTGAGGAGATGTCCGATAGAGTCCAATTCATTTTTATCACCCATAATAAAATTTCTATGGAAAAAAGTGATCACTTGATGGGTGTGACTATGCAAGAAGCAGGTGTTTCTAGGGTAGTGTCTGTTGACGTTAAGGAAGCGCTAAAATTAGCTGCTTCTTAAGATGTTATCTAATCTAGAAATTTTATTAATCGCTGGTGCGATTTTGGTATTTTTAATTACACTCTATCTTTTTTATAGGTCCCATTTTTCAAGAAAGTTAGTTGAATCAAACATTGCAGATTCTCGCTCCATGTTATTCGATGAAAAGGTAGAGCAAGGGTCGCTTAGCTTTGAGAGCGACTTGAAGACCCCTCTCGGCCAAGAATTAGTCATTTTAAATCTAATCTCCATGGATAAATCTAACTTTGATACTAATCAGGTGCTTACTCTCTTGAAGAACCTAGGTACAAAATATAGCGATGGCTTTTTTAGTTATCGTGATGCCACTGGCACGGAGCTTTTTCGAGTAGCCAGTGGAATTAATCCTGGGGTGCTAGAGTTAAATACAGAAACACATATTTTATTGATGGCTGTAGATCTCTACATGGTCCCAAACCCATTAAAGGCTTTTGAGCAAATGCTGGATTTTGCAGTTGAGATTGCTGAAAAATTACATGCGAGTATATGTGATGAAGCAAGAGCTCCATTGAGCAAGCAGAGGATTGAGCACTATAAGTCAAAGGCCCAGGAAGTTAGCCGCATTAAGGTGATGCAAAAAACCCCATAACAATGGCCGTCACAAAAGAGCAGTATCAAGAATTACAGAATAAGATTCGAGCTAACGATCATGCCTATTACATACTAGATGATCCAATTATTGCTGATTATGAGTATGATTTATTCTTCAAAGAATTACTTCAAATAGAATTAGATTATCCGTCCTGGATTTCTCGCGAATCTCCATCTCAAAGGGTGGGCATTAAACCGCAAGCAGATTTTTCTACTTTTGAGCATCACAAGCCCATGCTTTCTCTGGCAAATGCTTTTAATAATCAAGATATTCTGGGTTTCCATGAGAGAACGATTAAAAATCTTCAGGACACAGAAGAATTACAATATTTCTGCGAGCCTAAAATGGATGGCGCGGCAATTTCATTGATTTATGAGAATGGTATTTTAGTTCGAGGCGTGACCAGAGGAGATGGAAGTTTTGGTGAAGACATCACCTCTAACATTCGAACGGTAAAATCCATCCCATTAACTTTAACTAAATCTGAAGAGCCTTTTCCTCGTTTGATAGAGATTAGGGGCGAAATATTCATTCGCAAGGCATCTTTCAAGAAGTTAAATCAATTGGCTGAAAAAGAAGGCCAAAAAATTTTTGCAAATCCTAGAAATGCAGCAGCAGGAAGTCTTAGGCAACTTGACCCCATGATTACTAACTCTAGACCATTGGATTTTTTTGCACATGGAATTGGTGTCTGCGAAGGCAGAAATTTTCCATCTCTAGATATAGTATTTAATACTTTTGCTGCATGGGGGCTTCCAATCAACAAGTTGAATGCTTTGGTAGATTCCATAGATGATTGCTTACAGTACTTTAGAGATATCGAAGCTAACAGAGATCAAATTCCTTTTGATATAGATGGAGTAGTCTTTAAAGTTGCCAGTCTCCAGATGCAAAATAGCTTAGGTGAAATAGCGCGATCGCCAAGGTGGGCTATAGCACATAAATTTGCTGCAGAAGAAGCCGTAACAAAGATTGAAGCGATTGAGTTTCAAGTGGGTAGAACCGGCATATTAACCCCAGTGGCTAAATTAAAATCAGTCAATGTTGGAGGGGTGAATGTAAGTAAGTGTACCTTACATAATATGGATGAATTAAAGCGATTAGACCCTCGAATTGGCGATGAAGCAGTGATCAAAAGAGCCGGTGATGTTATTCCAAAGATGATTAGGGTCATTCCTGCGATAGGCAACAGGGGTTCCGAAGTTCGCGCCCCTAAATTTTGTCCTAGCTGTAATTCCAAGGTTGTTACGAACTTTCAATCTGACTGGTCTATAGCCAATCGAGATCATCAGCCGATCAAAAAATTTTCTAGCCTGCATGAAGCAAAGCAATATCTTGAATACCATTCTGACCCCGGACTTACGATCGAAGAAATCAAAATCTCCAGCCCTTTTATTAAATGTTCAGGCGGTAATTTATGCCCTGAGATTATTCAGGGCAAGTTCACTCATTTCGTATCGCGCAAAGCTATGGACATAGATGGTTTGGGCCAAGAAATTCTCGATGCTCTAATTCGAAATAAATTTATCAAGGAGTATGCTGATATATATTCCCTTGGCAATCATCGATTGGAGCTAGAGGTCTTAGAGCGATTCGGTCAAAAATCAGTTGATAACCTTATCAAGTCTATTAAAGAGTCATCTAGAGTTGATCTATTTAGGTTCCTTTTTTCTCTAGGAATAGAAGAAGTGGGAGAGACAACTGCACGGAATCTTGCATCACAGTTTCATGACTTCCATCAAATCTCACAAGCTTCCTTTGAAGAATTATTAGCAATCCCAGATATTGGACCCAGGGTTGCTTCAAAAATTAAGGATTACTTTAAAGATGAAGATAACCAGCGACAGCTCAGCAATCTCCTTCCATATCTAGAGTTGATTCTACCTTCTGCTAATTCTGAGCTAGATGCTCGGTTAGCAGGGTTGCAAATTGCAATTACAGGAAAATTAATTTTAATGTCTCGAGATGAGCTAAAGAATTTGTTACTTCAAAAAGGAGCCAAAGTTACTTCTACAGTCTCCCAAAAAACTGATGTTCTTATAGCGGGAGAGAATGCTGGCTCAAAGCTGACCAAAGCTCAAGAGCTTGGTGTTAAAATTATTATAGAAAATGAAATAGATAATTTTTTAAATGATTCATAGCAATTCACTTATAGCTTCTGTATTTTTATCGGCATTGCTGGTGTCTTGCGTGAGCTCGCCACCAGAGCAACCCGATGATATTTGTAAAATATTTAAAGAAAAAAAAAGCTGGTATAAAGCTGCAATAAAGACTGAAAAACGCTGGAAATTACCACCCTATGTATTGATGGCATTCTTTCACCAAGAATCAAGTTTTCAAGCAAAAATCCGTCCTGAAAGAGAGAAATTACTTGGGTTGATTCCCTGGTTTAGGCCATCATCTTCTGTGGGGTACTCTCAGGCATTAAAGAATACTTGGGAAGACTATCAGGATGAAACGGGGAGCTCGAGAGCCAAGAGAACAGATTTTGCTGATTCAGCTGATTTCGCAGGCTGGTATGCTAGCAAAGGTTTTTATCAAGGCTTCTCTCCTACAGATGCTCGCTCTCTTTATCTTGCCTATCATGAAGGGTATGGGGGATTTCAAAAGAAGACCTACCGTAAGAAACAATGGCTTATTAATGTTGCAGATAGAGTACAAGAACGCTCAACGATGTATCAAAAACAATATTGGGGCTGTGCCAAGGAATTGAAAAAGAAGAGGTTCTTCTTTTTTTAATCTAGACCTCTAATATTTTTAATCCTAATTCTTCTGCTTGAGCTTTAAAACTTTCCCCAGCTAATATAGATTTCCTGGATTCCTTTGTTAGATATGTCTCATTGACTCTAATAAGATCATCTATGGAGCAACGAATAACTTTTTGTCTCATCTCAAGGCGCTCCTTAATACCGATTGATTCTAAATTGTAATTAAAATCATTTTTTGCTTCTCCCACAGGAGATAGCGGTTTATCAATAGATGAAATCACTCCCAGGATCGCTTCCTCTAGGTGTTGTGAGGTAATTGAGATTTTTGCCCACTCTATTGCGTCTTGAAAAGCTTGGAAGGTCTCGCTGCATTTTGGATCCCTGTACGAAAAGAGCTTGAATGTATTTGTTGAGGTATCGTTAGTCGCACCAGCTCCATAAGCCCCACCTTTTTCTCTGATGGCCGTATGCAGAAATCCATTTCTTAGAACAGTCGCTAAGACAGATAAGGGCGCTGCATCAGGATGCTCTCTTGAGACACCCTCAAATGCTTGAGCACAATAACAAACTTGCGAACCAGTAATCCAAGCAACCTGAGCATTCATCGGCTTAATGAGTTCTTGCTCGCCACTAGATAGTAGATTTTTGAACTCTTTAGCCTTATCTCCAACAGTGCCTGGAGAGCAAGCAGTAAAAATTTTATAGGGCTCGCGAGACATCTTGGCGTGAATATTTTTTAAGATACCACTAATGTAATCAGTGTCTCCATCACGCTGAATCTTTGTAATTACTTGTTTAGATCGATGCAGCATTTGCAACCCAGAGATATTAAAAGATGTTGCTGCTAATGAGTTCAACGAGCTTGCAGCTGAGTTCATGGCTAAGTAATGACCATTTTGATTTAAAGACTCCTCATTTCTTGCAACAAATATATTTAATAAATCCAACAACCGCTTCTGCTCATCAAATCTAACATTCTGGACCGTGTTGAGTATCATGGCTTCCATTGCTTCAAAATTTTCTGCAAGACATTTAGAGCTAATACTTAAATATAATGCCCTATCCTCTGATGGTGTATTAGTCTGGAGGTTTATCGAAGCGCCGATCCCTCCGCTAATTTTTGATTGATATGCTTGGATTTCCTCATAGGATTGATCTAAAAGACCAACCTCAGTAATGATAAACGTATAGAGAGAAGAGAAAAGTAGCTCTTCATTGGTTAGGTTAGAGCACGAAAACAGAAAGTCCGAATAAATTAAACCATTGGTCCCAACCTCATAGATAGATCTATTTCCCTTAGATTTCTTTATCTCTGTGTATTTTCGCTTTAAGGGAATATCGGAAATAGTTACCTTAGGCAAGATATCCACATCATCTATAGCTTCTTGTCTTTGTTTTAAATCATCCGCTAATTTAATAATATTATTTTTTTCATCCACAGTAAGAGCTTGTTCTTTTTCTTTCAGCTTGGAAGAAAAGTAGGTATCTAAATTCTCATTAAAATTTACATCAGGCTTTAATTCATAGGTAAGACGGTGGGGGTTGAGAAGCAAGGAAGAGTTAATCAGCTCTTCAACATACCCATCATCACTAATTTTCTTTTTTAATGCGGTAAAATTCTTGTCTAAATCTAACATTGAGATGGGGTTTTCATAGTGCATGCATGCATTCATACAGCCCAGCATTAATTGCAACCCATACGGCATTCCTCCGCCAGATATTTCTCTTTGACCAATTTCTAGTTGATGCAGGGCAGATGAGATGAGATCTTTGGGCACACCATTTTTTACTAAATCTTTTAAAGTAGAGAGAATCAGCTCTTCAATTGCTTCAGATTGACCAGCTTGAGCGCCTTCAAGACCAGCCATAAAAACAATTTCTTTGTTGCTTGGCTCTAACCCCAAGAAAGGCGATGGAGATTTCCCTAGATTTGTAAGCTCTAAAGCTTTTCTGAGGGGAGATGATGAATTATCAAGCAGAATATTAGATAGAAAATATTTTTCTAGAAGATTGAGTGGCTCATGGCTATTGCCAAGCAACCAGCTCACTACAACATGATGGTTTTGCTCATCTCCTGGTAAGGGTTGATAGGTTCCTTGAGCACTTTGCGGCGCTTGAAATATTTTAGCAGGAGGGATGATGAGCTTTGTTGGGGCAGGAGTAAATTTACTGAATACATTTTTCTCCAAGTGATCATGAATCTCTGCGATAGAGACATTGCCAAATGTAAAAAAAGTAGCATTGCTAGGGTGATAATGTTTTTTGTGAAAGGCAACTAAATCTTCATGAGTCAAATCGATAATTTTTTCAGGATCGCCGCCACTGTTATGGTGATAGGTGGTTTCCTCGAATAGATGCTTAGACATGCCATGCCATAGCTGATCAGTTGGCGAGCTCATTGCACCTTTCATTTCATTAAACACAACACCTTTAATTTCTAACTCTTGATTGGAATCTAGCTCTAATCTATGACCTTCCTGAGAAAAATCCAATGGATCTAATCTAGGAAAAAATGCTGAATCTACATATACATCTAGCAAGTTATTGAAGTCTTTATTATTTTGAGTTGCAAAAGGGTAGGCCGTCCAATCACTCGAAGTAAATGCATTCATAAAAGAATTTAATGAGCGTCTGATCATCATAAAAAAAGGATCACGAACTGGGTACCTTGCTGATCCACAGAGGGATGTATGCTCTAAAATATGAGCTACCCCAGTTGAATCTTCGGGGATAGTGCGGAAGGCAACCATAAATACTTTCTCATCATTTGATGAGTCCAGGTGAATATGCTGAGTTTCAAATTCTGAATGCTGATAGATTTGCGCATTAACGTTCAGTAACCCTATCTCTTGTGATTCTTTTAGTTCAAACATAGCTTTTCATACAAAGTAAATGCATTATATTAGTCATATTAACGATAGATTACTATTACCTATGACATATAAAACCTATTCCTTTGTTGCCTCTATGCTTTTCTTGGTTTCGGCTTGCGTGACCACGCCCTTTATGGAGCTAAATAGTAGAAATAATTTTCAACTTGAGCCTGCGTCAGAATTTCAGATTTCTTTAAATAAGGATAATTTCCCTGTTGAAATGGATCCTATTTTAATTGAAAACTTGGGAGAAGCAGCTCAAAATTATCTATCTGGAATAGGCCATATAGCATCCTCTGATGCTTCGCTGGTGATTGAGATTGGCCTTGCAAGCAAGGAAAAAATTAAAGTTGATGATTTCCGCTTTTATGGCTATCCGTTGCATAGGAATTATTTGTACGATTCTGATCGTGTCAATGCAGTTCCAGAGTTTTATTTAAGAATTTCAGTGAAGGATATTAACCAAGATAAGACTTTATGGACCGGACTAACAAAATGGCGCAAAGGTTCTGCTTATACTCCTTCTGATGCCTCTTCAGCAGAGCTCCTCGTCGAGCATCTATTGATTAACTTATAAATCTTTGAGGGTTAACCGACAAAGCCATTGCAGTTGAAATCGGATTAGGCGCATGACTAATCTGCGAAACAATGTATTCAGAGAGAAGGGGGGCCAAGCTAAAACCTCTAGAGCCTAGTGCTCCCAAGCCATAGATATTTTGGCTCGTCAAAAGCTTTCCTGCAATTGGCAGCCGATCCTTGCTGCCAACTCTTAGACGCGCTTCAGACATGATTGAATCTTTGGTGTCGAAACTTAAATTAAAATTTCTTTCTGTCCGTGAGATTAATTCTTGTGCTGACTCCTTCGATGCTTCAAGGTTAAGAAAATCTTTATCATGCGTGGATCCAATCCACATTACTCCATTGATAGCTGGAAGAATATAACCCTCAGAATTCACCGGTAGATTGGGTGAAATTACTTGCGGTCTTGTTAATCCAGCAAGCTGACCTTTTGAAATCTTGAGAGTGGGAATGAAAGGCAATAATCCAGCGCCGCTAGCAATAATGACAGCATCATAAGTCTTAAGGTTACCGGGCTGATTGGAGAAACTTAGCTTGAGGTTGGACCCTTTGCCCGTTACTTCACCAAAGCAATGATCTGTAAAAACATTCACACTTGGATGATCCAGCAAGCTCTGGCAAAGCCTTTGTGGAAATAGGTAACCTCCTTGAAGCACCTTTAATCCCTGTGAGCTTAATCCAAATTTTTGTTGCATGACTTTCTCATCAATGAATTGAAAAATATCATTTCTCTTGAGCGCCAGCATGCTTTCCAGCCACTCCGTTTGATATTGATTGAAGTGAGAAAACAGCAACCCTGATCTCTTGTATTGAGCTGGAAAATTAGTATATAACTTATCGGCATAAAAATAGCTTTGAGCAATGAGATGAGCATACGAGCTATTATTTGCTGAAAATCTTGGATACATGGCTGCTACAGGATTACTGGAAGTCCCGCATGCAACTTCTTGCCCATACTCAAAGACATCAACGCTCATGCCATGGTTGGCAGCTGAGAAGGCACAACTACTTCCAGCAATGCCGGAGCCTATAATTGCAATTCTAGGTTTGATGCTATCCATAGCATTAAACAGGCTATGACCCCGTCTCTTTTTTCCAATCAACTTATGCCTTTTATTACCAAAGCCTTGCACTTTGGTAACCTGGAAACCAAATTTTTGTAAATTTCTTTTTACAAAACCTGCGGATGTAAAAGTTCCAAAAGTAGCTTTATTAGCGGACAGCATTCCAATGTATTGGATCAACTCACTGCTCCACATGGCTTGATTTTTTGAAGGATCAAAACCATCGAGGTACCAAGCATCCACTAAATTATTTGAAAATCCTAAAAGATTTTTTAAAGCAAGTTCAGCATTATTCTGTACCAGAGTTAGGCGAATATTTAATTTCGGCAAATGGATTCGATGCATGTCATTATGCATGGGTAAATATTGGCTGATAAAGTATTCACCCACTTCTTGAAGCTCAGGAAATTGCTGTATCACCCTTAAGATTTGTTCTTTGGTGGGCAATGCTTCATCAATGGATATGTAGTCCAGAGTCTCGATGTTTGAGGCATCCTTCCAATTGCTCCATATCATCGCTGTCACTAAAAAATTAAGACCAAAACCAAAGCCTAATTCCCCAATGGTTAATCGACCAGCTATGCTAAAACGTTTCTCTAGATCATTGGGCTCTATAAAGACGTTTCTTATTTCTTTAATTGCATCTGCCTGAAAGAATCGATCATCATAATCACAAGAGTGCGGCAACTCATCAATCCATCGCACATCTTGGTCTTTGACCTCAAATGGATTGTTAAATAGACTATGATGACTTGGCATGAAGGAGCAATTTATGAAATTCTATTTTAATTTTCTATACGCATTTATTATATGTGGTCTTGTTCTCTCATGCTCAAAAACTGAGCCAGTACTGATGGAGAATCAGAACATCAGCGCTTCAGTTCAAAGCTTATATGAGCACTCCAAAGAGTTTACCCAGCAGGTTTATTCCTATGATGGCGGGATTCATGCGGCGGTGGGCTATGGTATAGCCAACTCATATTTAGTCGAAGGTGATGGCAGTAATATTATCATTGATGCTACTGACAGTGTATTTCAGGCAGAAAAAGTCTACGCACAATTTGCAGCCATTAATCCCAATCCAATTTCTGCAATTATCTATACCCATAACCATGGAGATCATACTTTGGGAGCAAGGTATTTTGTGGATCAGCAAGCCGAAGCGCCTTTGATTATTGCTCATGCATCTACAGCAAAAGCAGTGGAAAAAATATTTGGCATTCTGAACCCCATTATCTCTGCTAGGTCTGAAAAAATGTTTGGCACAGAACTTCCTGAGGCAGACGTTGTGAATGTTGGAATTGGCCCATATTTAAGTGTGGGCAAAAGTGCCCCAGGTTACGTCAAGCCTACCCTGACCTTTGAAGATGAACTGAAGATTAATTTAGCAGGCATTGCATTTGAACTCTATCACGCACCAGGAGAAACGGATGATCAATTATTCGTGTGGCTGCCAGAGCTTAATGCTTTGTTTCCAGGTGATAATGTATATAAGACATTCCCTAACCTCTATACCATTCGAGGAACATCACACAGAAATGTTAAAGCTTGGGTCGAGAGCTTAGATCACATGTTAACTTTTGAACCCCAAAATTTATACCCTAGTCACACGCTTCCCATACAAGGGCAAGAGGTTGTAGAAGTCTTGCAAGTTTATAGAGACGGCATCCAGTATGTGCATGATCAAACAATTCGTTTGATGAATTTAGGATTCTATCCTGAGGAGATTATTGAGCAACTTAAGTTGCCCGATAGCCTTGCCTCATCGCCCTTTTTACAAGAATTTTACGGGACCGTTAGATGGTCAGTGCGGAGTATATTTAATGGTTATCTGGGCTGGTTCTCTGGCAATGTCTCAGAGCTAGACCCGACTCCTATCTTTCGAAAGGCTGAGCTCATGTCTGAGTTAGTTGGCGGCTCTGATTATCTGTATCAAGCATTAGAATTGGCGATCGACAATGAAGAAATGCAGTGGGCGCTTGAATTATCAGATTTACTTATCGCACTAGATTATAAATCTGAGGAAGTTATTGCAATGCGTGCTCAGGCTACATATTTTCTTGGAAGCATGTCTTCCAATCCAAATAAACGAAATTATTTTTTAAGCGAAGCCCAGAAACTAGCCGGCAAAGAAAATAAACGGAATATTATTAAACCAGACGCAGTAATGCTCAATGAAATTCCAATAGATATGTTTTTTGATGTTTTAAGTGTGAACTTAAATCCCGCCAAGGTGAAAGCATCGGAATTAATTTATGCGTGTTTTGAATTTTCTTCTGGCCTCATCAAAACCATGATCGTTCGAAATCAAATTGTGCAGATCACAGACGCGGCTCCAGATTTTTGTAATTTTAGGATCAATACCTCAGAGGAAACTTTAAAGCAGGTTTTAGCAGGATTAAGAAATCCTGTAACTGCGATAGCATCCAATGATCTAATCGTCGATCAAGATGTAGCCTTTTTAAGATTCCTGGCTAGTTTTAAACCTTAGTTGGAATATCTTTAAAAGCTAAGCCTTTATCAGCCCTTGGGTCTTGCGGAAGTCCAAGTACTCTTTCTGCAATAACGTTGCGTAAAATCTCATCTGTACCACCGGCAATTCTTAATCCCGGAGCGCCCAGCCATGCTCCTTGAAAAGAACTTACACCTTCATCCTCATCAATAAGCATACCGGCCATGTCACCAGCATCAATCCCAAAGTTTCCAATGGATTGAAGTTTATTGGCACTCACAATTTTTGTAATTGAAGCCTCTGGCCCAGGAGCCTCTCCTTTGGATAGGGCTGAGATAGTTCTAAATTTAGTGTACTTAAGGCCATTGGCTTCACAAAACCAGTCCGCCAATCTTTCTCTCACAGCATCATTTTTTATTAACGCCTCTCCTGCATCATCTTTTGTTTTGGAGAGCGTAAGAGCTTCTTCTATGTCCGAACCACGAGCATCACCAACAGCTAATCTCTCATTCATTAGGGTTGTAATGGCTACTTTCCATCCGTCCCCAATTTCACCTAATCTTTGTGAATCTGGGATTCGCACATCATCAAAATAGACTTCATTAAAGCCAGAGCCACTTCCTGCCTGACCTGTGATCTGTTTAATAGGTTTGACGGTGATGCCTGGAGATTTCATGTCCACAAAAAAGAAGGTCAAACCTTTGTGTTTTGCTATATCTGGATCATGCCGAACAACCAAAATTCCAAAATCAGAATAGTGAGCGCCAGAGGTCCAAACTTTTTGCCCGTTAATCACCCATTCATTGCCATCTTTTTCTGCTTTACTTCTAAGACCCGCAACATCAGATCCAGCTGATGGCTCTGAAAAAAGCTGGCACCAGATTTCTTTTCCTTCGGCCATTGGCGCAAGGTATCTATTTTTTTGTTCTTCGGTTGCATATTGCATCATTACCGGGCCACACATCCCAAGACCAATTTCAAAAATTCCTCCAGGCACATTGAATTTTGCTTCTTCCTGACCCCAAATAATTCTTTCAATGGGGGTCGCTTCTCTGCCACCATATTCTTTTGGCCAATGCAGCATGGCCCAGCCGGCGTCATACTTCTTTTTTTGCCATTCTTTAGATGTTTTTAGATGGCTTTCTAGAGATGATTCTCCGTGAGCATTTGATTGTCCCTCTTTAAGCTGTGCATTTACTTCTAACCATTCTCTACATGTTGTTCTAAATTTTGCTTGATCGGGCGTATCGTTAAAGTCCATAATTTACTCCTTGATTAGGGTGTTTGTTTTTTCTAGATTGGCCACCAGCTTTTCTTTCCATGTTGCCGCTGATCCAAGAAGAACCGAAAGTACCTTCGAACGTTTATAAAATAAATGGCAATCATATTCCCAGGTAAATCCATTCCCACCATGCGTTTGAATATTCTCTTTCGAACATAATTGAAAAGCTTTGGTTGAGCTTACTCGAGCTGTTGCGGCAGCTAATGGGAGTTCAGATGACTCGGAAGATAATGCCCATGCACCATAGTAACAATTAGATTTAGCTAGAGTTATAGCAATGTACATGTCTGCTAGCTTGTGTTTGATGGCTTGGTAAGAACCAATCTGCCTTCCAAAAGCAAATCTTTCTAGGGCATAGGCTTTGGCCATGTCTAAAGCAGCCTGAGAGCCTCCCACTTGCTCAAAAGCAAACAAAACAGCTGCTTGATCTAATAGATGTTGGATATATTGCCAACCTTGGCCTGATTGACCCAGAAGCTGAGAAGGGGTGTTGTTAAAAACTACTTTAAAGAAAGCTTTAGAAGTATCTATATTTTTTTGCGGGCTCACAGTTACAGAAGGGTCTTTTAAATCCACCAATCTTAATTCAGTCCCGTTATTTGATGTTGTAACCACGACTATATGAGAAGCCAATCCTGCGTCTGGAACGGCAATTTTTATTCCATTGAGCACATCACCAGAAGAGGTGACTTCTAAATTAGATTCGGTGGCTTGGTGAGACGTTTCAGCAATCGCATAGGTCCCAATAACTTCACCTGTGACTAGTTTGGGAAGGAGATCTGCCTTGACTTCTTTCGAGCCATATTTAATCAGAGCTTCGGTAAAAAAATAGACTGAGGAAGAAAACGGAACAGGCGCCAAGGAACGTCCGAGCTCTTCTGCTATCACACATAACTCTAGATGCCCAAGTCCCAAGCCTTCATAAGCCTCTGGAATTCTAATCGCGGTCCACCCTAGGCTAACTATTTTATTCCATAGCTCATGATCAGCATCCTGTGATTGGTCCATGACCTTTCGAGCATTGCTTAACCCACCTTCTTTTTCAAAGAATTTTCTTGCTTCTTCTTGAAGGTACTTTTGATCATCCGAGAAATCTAAATTCATAATATTTATTTAATATAGTTTAAAGTTACAGCTTATAATCTGCTTATATTAGAACATATTATTACTTACAATTTAACAAGTTAGGCGCTGCACATCATGGCCATTAAAATATCAGCTGATCAAGAGGCTCATAAAGCAGGAAATAAAAACTCAAGTGGATTATTTCTTGGAGTAGTCTTTGTTTTGTTGCTCTGCGGTATTCTCGCGCTATCTCTTTGGGTTAGTGAACTTTCGCGCGCTTCAGCTAATACAGATGAGTTGGTTGAGTCAAGGCTCGCGATTCTTGAAGAGCAATTACAACTTGCTGATTCCACTTCTACTGATTTTTTAAGTGATATTAATACCCAACTTCAATTCCTAGATAAAGAAATTAAAAAGCTCTGGGATTTAAGTAACAAGAGAAACAAAGTAAATATTTCTAATCTCACACAGGATATGAGCAAGCAATCGGCTCTTTTAAAGGAGATGGCAATAACCCAAACCAATGACCAAAAAAATATTCAAAATTTTAGAGTTCAATTGGCAAACCTCGACAAGGTAACCAAGAGCCTTAATCAACTTAACGATAGCAAGAACGCAACTGAAATAAAACTTGGCGAGCTTAGTAATAATCTTTTGATACTAGAGGAGACTGTCCAAGCCTTCGATTCTTATAGAAAACAAAATAATGAATTAATGCAAGAGCTGCAATTACAAATTTCTACCCTTACCCCCATTTCTCCTGAATAATTCAAAATTTAACTTTTAAGTAAATAGTTTGGGGTTTCTCTAAAAAGCAGGTATATTTTGACTAATTACATTCTTCAATTATGGGGGGGGAACCATGAAGAGACTATTAAGAGTATTAACTATTGCAACTTTTGTTGCGATTCCTAATGTTGCTTTTGCACAAGAAGCAGGATTAGTTTTAGAGGAAGTTGTTGTTACAGCAACCAAGAAAGAAGAAAACGTTCAGGATATTGCACAAACCGTAAATGCGGTATCTGGCAGCAGACTGGATAATTATCAAATTAGAGATCTAAGCGAATTAGCTCAGGTTGTCTCTGGTGTTGAGTTTACTCAGATTGATCCAAGAAGAGCGACCATCATTATACGAGGTCAAAAACTCGATCCAGATGGTGGCAATGATCAGCCAATTCAAGGATATTTAGATGATGTGCCACTAAGAGCAGGCGAAATATTTCTTCAACTTTACGATACAGAGCGTGTAGAGGTCCTTAAGGGCGCTCAAGGCACTCTTCAAGGCGTAGTCAGTACTGGTGGAGCTTTGCAAATTTACTCAAGATCAGCTCAAGTCGGTAGCGATGAGAGAAATGGCTATGTTAAAACAACATGGGCAGACAACATGACTTCTATTGTTGAAGCTGCTAGCGATGTGAAGCTTACAGACACTATGTCTTTAAGATTTGCTGGAGTTAGAAATAATAATGAGGGCCAACAAGTTAAAAATATTAGAACAGGCGTCAAACAAAGTAACAGGTATGACTCTGGTCGTATCAGTCTTTCATGGGAGCCCTCAGATGACTTAAGCGTTAGATTTAAGTACCAAAACATGGAAACAGATTCAATTTATCCTCAGCCAGTAGCTGGTTCAAACGGCTCTCCTTCATACGCAGATGCCATTAATGGTTGGATTGGAGGGATTGCCTATTACGAGTCATTGGGTTATGCGCCTCCTGGAAGTGCAGCTCAATTGATGTTTACGCACAGACCTAGCTATTCAGATATTCCAGCGGGCGGCATAGATGTTGAGGCTGGTGTTGCTCTGCATTACCAAAATCCAAGACAGAATACTTCTGCTGAAATTCATAACCTGATGATTGACTATGATATGGGCAGCCATGCGCTGGCTTTAAGATTCTCAGATTCTCAAAGTGACTCTATGGGTCTTATCGATCGAGACTATGCTGGAGCATATACTTACGGCTATCCACAAGAGGTGAGAACAAATACAGGCATTGAAACCATTGAAATGCGAATCTCAAATCAAGACAACGATAAGCTTGAGTACACGGTTGGTTTCTTCTCAAGAGATTCTCAAACTTTTACGCACGCAGATTTAGATGTCTCCATGGACAGGTATGAAGTTCATCCTGGCCTGTTTAAGCCGCTCGTAGGGTTTGAATATAAAACTCCACATCAAGCCTGTTTAGCTGAAAGAGCTAGCCCAGGTTTATTTGCTGCTAAACCTGTTGTGATGACTTGTATGGGCATTCCATTGAATAATAAAACAGAAGCTTGGTTTGCAAACTTTAAATACAATTTATCGGATAAAACCTTTGTCCAATTTGGTATTCGTGAGCAAGAGATTGTTGGGTATAGAGCACAAAACATGTACCTACCTACAACTGCGTTGGTTACAGCAGCATCAGGTGGCGGAATGACAATTCCAAGAATTCCAGCCAACCTCATGAACTCTAGCAACGATTCTACGACTGGTAGCTTTAAGATTGGACATTACTTTAATGAAGATGTCATGCTTTATGTTTCTACAGAAAGTGGCTTCAGGAGTCCTGGCGCTACTATTTCACCTGTTGCAATTAACCCTTCACTAATTACTTTTGAAAAAGAAGAAAGTGACATGGTTGAGATTGGTATGAAAGGTGAATTTATGGACGGCAGACTCAGACTGAATGCTGCTTACTATGACTATTCCTTTGAAGGCTATCAGACTAAGTGGGATAACGTTTCTGCTAGAGCATTTACAGCCGCTGGTCCAGGTGTCATTCAGCAAGTCCAAGGCGGAATCTTTAACAACAACGATGCCTCTATTTCAGGCCTAGACCTTGAATATGCCTATGTTGTTAATACTGATTTAACTCTTGGTGGCAGTTACACTTCTACTGATTCAGAGTTTGATGCTGGGTCTATTGGTTATGCTAATGATCCTTCCTATGCAGGAATGTCAGCTGCAACACGTGATGTGAGCGGCCAGCCAGTTGGCGATGCTGCCGAATCATCCCTAACATTCTACCTAGATCATACAACTGCTGCCTCATGGGGCGGCGAAAGATACACTAGATATAATATTAGCTGGAGAGATGAGAGAACGAGCGCTATTAATCCTGATCTTTCCATCAAAGCTTTAGTCTTAGCAAATATCATTGTGGGCTGGAAATCAGCGGATGATGTGTGGGATGCAAGTTTCTTTGTGAAAAATATGCTGGATGATGTAGATCTTTCTCACATCCAATCATATTACTCAGACTATCATATTCCAGGAGGCGGAAGCTTGCCTTCTAAATTCTATGCTGCTAATACCAATATGGGTAGACAGCTTGGAGCTCAGTTAGTCTATAGATTCTAAGAAATTAGTAATGAATATAAAACGGCAACTTCGGTTGCCGTTTTTTTTGAAGAGACATTAAATGAAACTAGTTTTCCTTGCGTTTTACCTAGTTGTTTGGAGCAGTTTGACGTATGGAGCTGAAATTCAACCCTACCAGTATGAAACAAGAGCGCCTTGCCAGGTGCATGTTAAAAATAGAATCCCTTTATTTGGTGATCTGCATGTTCATACAGCCCTTTCATTGGATGCTAATACTCAAGGCACTCTCAATACGCCAGATGATGCTTACCGGTATGCTAAAGGACAATCATTATATCTTCAGCCATATTTAGATGATGGGACCAGCGAGAGAGTCTCAAGGCTCAAGCAATCTCTAGATTTTGCTGCTGTGACTGACCATGCTGAACTGCTGGGAGAGGTAAGAATATGTAGCGATATTAACTCTCTAAAATATAAGAGTTTTCACTGCCGCGTTTATAGAAATTTCCCTAAACTCTCTTATTTCTACTTGAACGCTAAAGCTAGCGTGAGAGGTGAGGCAAGTGTGTGCGGTGATGCGAGAGAATTTTGCCTTGATGCCGCTCAAACTCCATGGCATGAAACCATTGCTGCAGCTGAGTCTCATTATGATCGTACAAGCGATTGTAGCTTTTCATCATTTGTTGGGTATGAGTGGACGGGCGCGGCTTACTCTGGCAACAACCTACATCGTAATATTATTTTTAATAATGCCAATGTTCCACCAAGCCCAGTGAGTTTTTATGAAGCCCCATCTAGAAAAGAGCTATGGGATCAATTAGACCAAAGCTGCAATGAAAATTGTGACTATGTTGTGATTCCTCATAATTCTAATCTAAGCAATGGCTATATGTTTGAAAAGCCCGATCAAGATGAGCTCTTTATTCAAAGTAAAAAAGAGCCATTAGTAGAGATTTTTCAGCACAAAGGCAGCTCAGAATGTAATATTAGTTTAAGCGATCCATTGTGTGATTTTGAGCAACTTCCCTATAAAGATTTCAGATCAAAATTTCAAAAAGATTTCTCAGCATCTCCCGATGCTAGCTTTATTAGAGAGTCTTTAGGGCAGGGCTTATTATTTCAAGATGATTTATCAGTCAATCCATTAAAGTTTGGAGTCATCGCAAGCACGGACACCCACCTAGGAACTCCTGGAGCGGTCGATGAAAACACCTTCCAGGGTCACGGAGGCGCTGGTAAATCTTTCCGATCATCTATCCCCAAGGGTCTGCCAGACGACATTGAATTTAATCCAGGAGGCTTGGCAGTAGCCTGGGCAGAAGAAAATTCTAGAAGCTCAATTTTTGATGCTTTTAAAAGAAAAGAGGTTTATGGCACCTCGGGCCCTCGTTTCATTGTTCGATTCTTTATGGGGGACGATTTAGAGACCACACTTTGTCAAAATCCTGATGCTATTTCTGATGCTTACGAGCATGGGGTTCCCATGGGCGGTACTTTAAAATCACAAGCTGTAAGCCAAGCCAGACTCTTTATTTCATCCCAAGCAGATGCAAGTCTTCCTGATCAATTTATAGATAAGTTGCAAGTTATAAAGGGGGTTGTAAGAAATGGTGAGCTGATAACCTCCATCCATGATGTTGCAATCACAGACTCTCCTGTTGAGCTAGACGAAGGCACTTGCAGGGTTCAAGGCAAGGGCCAGAAGAGTATGTGTACCGTCTGGAATGATCCTAATTTTAATAACGCTGAAAATGCTTATTACTATGTGCGAGTCGTCGCTAATAAGTCATGTCGCTGGTCCTATAATCTTTGTTTAAAAAATTCAGAATATTGTGATTCCGAGTCTAAGGTAGAACCATCTAATGCTAAATTTATTCAAGAAAGGGCTTGGACCTCTCCTATCTGGCTAGAAAACACTTAAAGATGTTTGACAGATAGTAGAGAAATATGTTCCCCTATAAAATATGAATAAACTAGCGCTGCAATTATTTTTAGTATTAGCTTTTATACCTATCGCTATTTTAATCAGCTCTATCATCATTACCTTGGCCCCGTTGTATTGTTGGGGACTTGCAATCAACGCTTACAGATTTGGCAATACCAAAGAACTTTATTTTTGGTTAGCCATGGGGGTGGTAGCATTTTTCTTGGCTTTATTTATTTTAGGAGTGTTGTAACAGATGATTAAATTCTCTATTTTGTTCTCAGCTGCATGTTTATTTATGATTGGTTGCTATGTAATGTTTAAGCCTGACTTGTCTGATCTAGGCTTTATTCCAGTCCTTGCAACAAACCCAGAGACCTCCTCAGAATTTAGATCCTTGTTTGCTGGATCCTTTATTGCTTATGCTTACCTTTTAACAAGGTTTGTCTTTTCTTATAATTCAATTTCCATTGCAGTGATTATTGCTATCATCATGGGATGGATTGCTTTTGGTAGACTTGTAAGTTTTTTCTATGACGGCTTTAATTTTTTTGGATTCTATGTCTTGCTTGGAGAAATTTTCTTAGTGATTATCTTGTTGTTAGCACATAAAAAAAGAAAAAATGAAATTCCTTATTTCTAGAATCGCTTCCAACAATAAAAGTTCTTAACATTCACTCATTCTGTAATATAATTCTTTTTCTTCTGGGGATGTGATGGAACTGGTAGACATGCTTGGCTTAGAACCAAGTGCCGTAAGGCGTGGGGGTTCGACTCCCTCCATCCCTACCACTAATTAAATAGTTGTATTTAAAATTCGCATAAAGATGTCTTTTTGCTATATTGGTTGTATGAAAAACATACAATTATTATTAATCGGCATTTTTATTTTTGCAGTGAGTTGCTCTCAGGGCGATGACTACTCAACCAGAGCGCTAAGCGCAGACTCTGATTCCGACAACTGGTTACTGCACGGCAGAACCTACGACGAATCCCGTTTCAGCCCATTAAAAGATATCAACGACTCAAATGTTAAGGATCTAGGGCTGGCTTGGTCCTTTGAGACAGGAACAAACAGAGGGCATGAAGCCACACCTATTGTTGTCGATGGCATGATGTTTATCTCAGCCCCATGGAGCGTGGTATTTGCCTTAGACCCAATAACTGGTGAAGAGATATGGTCTTTTGACCCTCAAGCAGATAAAGCCTGGGCTAGAAATGCATGCTGTGATGTCGTCAATCGAGGCGTAGCTGTATGGGGAGATCAGGTTATTTTTGCCACCATAGATGGAAGGTTAATTTCTTTGAATAAATATTCCGGCAAAGTGAATTGGGATATTCTAACCATTGATAAATCGAAGCCTTACACAATCACAGGCGCTCCTCGAATCATTGATGGCAAAATTATTATTGGTAATGGTGGCGCGGAGTATGGCGTGAGAGGCTACATCTCTGCTTATGCTGTAACCGATGGCTCTCTTTTATGGAGATTTTTTACGGTTCCTGGTAATCCAGCCGAACCTTTTGAATCTCAAGCATTGGCGGATGCAGCAGAGACTTGGTCTGGAGGCAAATGGTGGGAAGTTGGCGGCGGGGGAACGGTTTGGGACTCCATGGCTTACGATCCAGAGTTAAATCTCCTCTACATCGGTACTGGTAATGGCTCTCCATGGAATCGTTACGAACGCAGCCCTGGAGGCGGGGATAACCTTTATTTATCTTCCATTGTTGCAATCAATCCTGACAATGGCGAGTATGTTTGGCATTACCAAACAACCCCGGGCGATTCCTGGGATTACACAGCCACTCAGCACATGATTTTAGCTGATATAGAGATTGAAGGAGAGCTAAGACAAGTTCTGATGCAGGCTCCAAAAAATGGTTTTTTCTATGTCATAGATAGAGTGACTGGAGAATTTATTTCTGCTAATAATTATGTTCCTATGAACTGGGCATCTCATGTCGACCCAGAAACTGGAAGACCTGTTGAGTTAGCCGGCGGTAATCATGAATTGCAACCAGCTTTAACCACACCCGGACCTCTTGGAGGCCACAACTGGCACCCAATGTCATATAACCCTTCAACAGGTTTAGTTTATATACCTGCCCAAGAGACTTTGTTTGTTTATTCAACAGATACTAATTTTGAATACAATCCTAAAACTTGGAACACAGCGCAGCAAATGGAAATGACCTATTTGCCCAAAGACCCCAATGAATTAGCCATGGTAGATTCTGCTACCCTTGGCTATTTACTTGCCTGGGATCCCAAGACTCAAAAAGAAGTATGGAGAGCTCAATATAAAAGGCCATGGAGTGGGGGAGTGCTGTCCACCGATGGAAATTTAGTTTTTCAAGGAACGTCAGATGGACGATTCATCGCATATGCGGCCGATAGCGGAGAGCTGCTGTGGAGCATGGATACTGGTCAAGGCATCGTAGCCCCTCCTATCAGCTATAAGGTTGACGGAGAGCAGTTTATAGGTGTGCAGGTTGGTTATGGGGGAGCCTATGCTCTTATGGGAGGTCTTGAGGCAGCAAATAAGAACCCAGAGAGAAATGGCAGAATGATGGTGTTTAAACTGGGAGGTGAGGAGCTCGAAAAGCCTGTGGCGACAATTGCACAATTAAATCCAACGCTCATTGAGCTGAATCCTGATTCACTAACTATTGCCAAGGGAGAGTATGAGTTTCATGAGCATTGCCAGTTCTGTCATGGCACAGGAGCAATTGGTGGCGGAGTTCTTCCTGACTTGAGAATGCTAGATACCGAGGGAAATGCTGCATTTTTAGGCAGCGTCTTGGGCGGGGTGCATGGAAGTGGTATGGCTTCATTTAAAGATGTATTAACTCTAGAGCAAGGCATGCAAATCCATGAATACATTAAATCTCAGGCTATTTTAACAGGGGTTGCAACTGCAGCAGAGCAGTAAACTGTCTTGCTTGGATGCAGATGGTTTATAATGTGCAATGGATAATAAATACGATATAGCTAAAGATTGGCTTCCAAGATACACAGGCATGCCTGTAGATGATTTTGGAGATTACATACTTCTTACAAACTTTCAAAATTATGTGGAGCAATTCTCTTCACGATTTGATGCTGATATTCAGGGAGAAAATCGTCCCATGTCCTCATGCACCAACTCTGATGGCCTCAGCATCATTAATTTTGGGATCGGATCACCTAATGCTGCCACTATTATGGATTTATTGGTTGCACGAAAACCCAAGGGTGTTTTGTTTCTAGGCAAATGCGGGGGTTTAAAAGAATCATCAGAAATTGGAAATTTAATTCTTCCAATTGCTGCTATTAGAGGCGAGGGAACTTCAAATGACTATTTTCCACCAGAGGTTCCTGCTCTTCCTTCATTTAAGCTGCACAAATTTGTATCAGATAAAATTTTAGATGCGGGCCAAGATTATAGAACGGGAGTAATTTACACAACTAATAGAAGGGTCTGGGAGCACGACAAAACCTTCTTAAAAAAATTAAAAAAGACGACCGCCATCGGTATCGACATGGAAGTAGCGACTGTCTTTATTGTGGGTCATTACAATGAGATTCCCAGAGGTGCTTTATTATTAGTTTCTGATGTTCCCGTGACTCCTGACGGAGTTAAGACAGAAGCTTCGGATAAAGCTGTGACATCTAAATGGGCCGATCAACATCTAGACATAGGGATTGAAGCCATGACTGATATTGGGCAAAGTCGAGATAAAATTAAGCACTTTCGCTATTAGTCATCCTGTCAAAGCAAAACTCTGAAAGTAATTAAATATTGCCTGAGGTTCTTGCTCTCTTGCTGTCCTCATCTGATCATTGACCTTAAGATTAATAGTTTCTCCAGTATGGTTCAGGATGAATATCCTTGGAATACCATCTTGAATTGCTGAGTCAAAAAAATTAAATAGCTCTGTATTTCTTTCATATTTACCCACATCTACATGAAGCAATAAGAAGTGGTTATCAATAAAATTTTTCACACTTGGCAGTTCAAGAACACCTGCCAGATATCTAGCATCAGGACACCAGTTTGCACCAAAAATAATTACAGGCTGCTTGCCTGCTTTTAGCGAGTCTGCAATAAATAAATGAAGCTCCTCAAGAGAGATTGATAGTCCTGCAAAGGGTTCAGGGTGGGGAGGTTTAACTTCTTCTATTTGGTCTAGATAAATCATAAAGAATAATTACAGAGAAAAGAAAAGATTTAATATCTTACTAGATAAAGTGTATTCTACTAAGCTACAGATTAAAGACAAATTTTCAGGATTGATATGATTTGGATAATTCGCATTCTACTTTTCAGCTATGCAGTGATTTACTTTGGAATTGGAGCTTGGGCTATCCTTGATCCAGTAAAGGATGCCCTTGAATTAAATTACGCCATCCCATCTTTCATGGATGCCGTTGGGCTTAAAGTAATAACCCCTATTGGCTATTCAGAAATTGCTGGTTTGTATGGTGGGATTAATCTAATTGTCGGGTTCCTGTGTTTGCTTGGTTTATTTAGCAGAGGAATAGCGACCTATGCCCTCTCTCTGCTAGCTTTTTTAACCTTTAGCATTGCCTTGGGAAGATATTTATTTGCATTGATTCCCTCAACACCAACTTTTTATAACACCTTCTTTATTTTCGAGGTCACAACGTTTGTATTGTCGCTCACTTTTTTCTTGTATCTGAAATATCTATACAACCCCAGAAAGAAGGCCCATGTAGAGGATGTAACTGCCAACTAAAGCAATACCAGCAGCTACAAAAAGCGCTCGTTTGAATTTAAATTTGGTTAGAGCAAAAACTAACACAATCAATACTGCGCTTAAAGCTGCAAGAATATAGAAGTCCCTCTGCATCACCATTGGATTGAGTGGTGCAGATCCAAAAAAACCAATAATTGGAATAATAAAAACCAGGTTGAAAACATTTGAACCGATGATATTCCCGACCACCATTTGTTGCTTGCCTTTTGTCAGGGCTGCAATGGTCGCAGCCAATTCAGGTAAACTAGTTCCAAGCGCAATAATAGTAAGTCCTATAATTAACTCTGGAATCCCCAATAACAAGGCAGCATTCTCCGCATAGATGATCGCAATATGAGCTCCTGCGATTAGACCCAATAAACCGATCATTGATAAAAATAGGCTTTTCCTAAACTCAGGTGCATCTGAGCTTTCTTCTCCTGTCATTCCATCTGTTTTCATCAGCATGAACATAAAGAGCATCAACACACCCACGAAACCTAGGCTCTCATCGACAGAGATGGACCCATCAATCAGAGTGAAGCCCAGCAATGCAACCGAAAGACCAAAAGGCAATAAATTCCATAATTGAGTCTGCAATGAAACATTAAAGTACACACAAGCAATTCCAAAGATGAGTGCGATATTTGATATGTTTGAACCTATCGCAGTTCCCAGAGCAATATCATCATTTCCGTTCAACACAGCAGAAATGCCAACAAATATTTCAGGCGCAGAGGTTCCAAATGCGATCAAGGTTAACCCAATAACAAGGTCACTAATGCCTAAGTGTTTAGCCAATATAGATGCGTGATCAACAAATTTATTTGCGCCCCAGACAAGAATAGAAATTCCCGCAAGTAGCAAGGTAATATTTGTGGCAAGCTCCATGAAAGTATTCTAAAGCTAATGCTATTGAATTCATAATGATTTCAAGAGAACATAAGTATTCAATTCACTACACAAGGATCAGTATGAAAATCACGGAACTCTTTAACGTCTCAGGAAAAATAGCAATCGTAACTGGAGGCTCCAGAGGAATTGGTGAAATGATAGCTGCAGGCTTTTTAGCTAATGGAGTTAAGGTTTATATAACAGCAAGAAAGGAAGCTGCTCTCATAGAAAAAGCCAAAGAATTATCTGATCTTTATGGTGCAGACTGTATTCCGGTGCCTTGTGATCTAAGCACGATGCATGGCATGGAAGAATTTGTAACATTCATGGAATCAAAAGAAGAGCATATTGATTTTTTAATTAATAATGCAGGCGCTTCCTGGGGTGAACCTTACGCAGAATACTCTGAGAAGGGTTGGGATAAGGTGATGGATCTGAACGTTAAAAGCATCTTCTATTTAACTCAGAAACTCACCCCCATGCTCAGCCTCAAGGCTTCGGCAGAAGATCCTTCAAGGGTCATCAATATTGGCTCAGTAGATGGATTAAATGTCCCTGTAATAGAAGCTTATGCGTACGGAACCTCCAAGGCTGCAGTGCATCATTTAACCAGAATTATGGCTAAAAGGCTGGTTGGAGAAAACATTCTTGTTAATGCTATTGCTCCTGGTCCATACGAGTCAATGATGCTTGGCGCTGCAGTCAATCATGATTACTCCCACATAGAGTCCAGAAATCCAAGAAAAAGAATTGGCTCCCCAGAGGATATGGCCGGATTGGTTATATTTTTATGTTCAAGAGCCGGTGCTTATACTGTTGGTGCTGTCATTCCATCAGATGGAGGTTTAGTTGGAACTGCAGGACATGATCTGAGTCAATCATGAGCTTATATGAGACCTATGTTCTCCCTAGATTACTAGATTTTTGTTGTGGCACGGAGGGGTTTCAAAATAAACGTTCGCAGATTGTTCCTTTGGCATATGGAAGAATTCTGGAAATTGGCATAGGGTCAGGACTAAATTTTGACCATTATAATTTTCAAAGAGTGGAGGAAATTATTGGAGTAGATCCAGCTGTTTCCTCTGTTGCCATGGCGAGATCTCGAGCCTCTCAATACAACTCAAAAATTTCATTTATTGAATCAAGCGCAGAATCAATAGACTTGCCATCCTCGTCTTTTGATTGCGTGGTGATTGGTTATAGTCTTTGCACCATCCCCGAGCCTCTCAAAGCCTTGGCAGAGGCACGTAGACTTTTAAAGCCTGAGGGCTCACTGCTATTCATGGAGCATGGTTTAGCACCAGAAGCGCATATTCAAAAATGGCAGCGTCGCCTCACTCCAGCATGGAAGCGGATAGGCGGGGGGTGTAATTTGGATAGGAATATAGAAGAATTAATTCAACTCTCTGGATTTAAATTTGAACAACTCACTAAAAAATATATTAAAGGCCCAAAGGTTGCAACATTTCAGTACTGCGGCAAAGCAATGAAAGCTTAGTCTAAAGCTATCTCTTTAAAAGCCTCAGCAATTAGTCCTCTCATCCACATATGAGACCCATCGTTGTCGTCGCTGGAATGCCAGATGAGATATTGCTCAAGTGGAGGCACTTCAAATGGCAGTTCACAAAAACTTAAACCGTGCTTTCCTGCAAAAGATTTAGCGCAAAGCAAGACCAAGTCCGTGGATCTTACAATTTCGGGAGTTACTAGAAAATGCTGAGATCTCAATGCAATATTTGGTTTAAGTTGCATTTTTTGTAGCTCCAACTCTACCACCGAAGCTCCTCTTTTACGGTTGGAGATATTAATAAATTTAAGTTTTAAAATTTCCTCTAGATCTATTTTTTCAATTTTTGTTATAGGGTGATTGGCTCGATGAGCAATAACAAAATGATCTGAAAATACCTTCATGGATTTAGTATCTTTTGCATTGGGAATAAATGGGTCAACAGCAAAACTAAGCTCATTCGTAGCAAGCGCATGAGGGACATCCGCTCTTGCTGAGTAAAAGCTCTCTAGCAGAATATTTGGCGCTACTTTAGAAATTTTTTCTAACAACTTAGCCAGAATACGACCTTCATTAATATCACCCAGAGAGATGCGAAAAGTTTTCTCGCTAGTGGACGGATCAAACTCGTCAGGCTCATTCACACTTTTTTGCATCAGTTTCAGAGCATGCTGGACATCTTGTATGATATTTTCAGTTTTTTGAGTTGGAATCATGCCGCTGCCAGTTCTCACAAATAACTCATCATCAAATTTTTCTCTCAATCGAGACAAGGCATTAGATACAGCTGGCTGAGTAATTCCAACAACCTCAGCAGCCTTGGTTAAACTCCCTTCTGTATAAATCGAATTCATAATTACAAATAAATTTAAATCAAACGAGCTTATTTTCATATTTTCCTATAGATTTGATGATCTTGAGCGGCTATCATACAAACTGATTTTTTAAAAAATGAATTCAATATAATATTCATATAACTTATATTAGCAGATAATAATTGCTAATAACAGGAGAAACCATGAAAGACCTTAAACCAGAAGTCCAAGCATTTTTAGATCGAGTGTCTAATTTTATAGATACGGAAATTCGACCAAATGAAACTTTGTATCATGAGCAAATGGAAGAAGGTGGAAGATGGTGCGTTCCAGCAATCATGGAAGACATGAAAGCCAAAGCTAAGGCAGAGGGATTATGGAATTTTTTCTTGCCTGGGTATGAGGGTGATTTTGGAACCGGGCTTTCAAACTTTGAATACGCGCATCTTGCCGAAAAAATGGGCGCAGTTGGGATAGCATCTGAAGTATTTAACTGCTCAGCACCTGACACGGGGAATATGGAAGTGCTGGAGCGCTATGGTTCAGAAGAACAAAAAGAACAATGGCTGAAACCACTACTTGCTGGCGACATCAGATCTGCTTTTGGCATGACAGAACCAGGCGTGGCTTCTTCTGATGCAACCAACATGGCAGCAACAGCAGTATTAGATGGAGATGAATATGTGATTAATGGAGAAAAATGGTGGACCTCTGGAGCAGGAGATCCAAGGTGTAAAGTTATTATCTTTATGTGTGTTACAGACCAAGATCCTGACTCTCCGAGACATAAAAGACATTCACAAATTCTGGTTCCCACAGATGCTGAGGGAATAGAAACTATAAAAATGATGGAAGTCTTTGGCTGGGATGATGCGCCGCATGGCCATGCTCACCTTAAATTTACCAATGTTCGCGTTCCAAAAAGCAACATGATACTTGGTGAAGGCAGAGGTTTTGAGATTGCCCAAGGCCGTCTTGGACCGGGAAGAATTCACCATTGCATGAGAGCAGTTGGTTTGGGCGAAAGAGCCTTGCAGATGATGTGCGAAAGGTCGCAAAGCAGAGTGGCTTTTGGCAAACCTCTTGCTCAGCTGGGTGGCAACATGGACATCATTGCAAATTCAAGAATTGAATTAAACATGGCAAGACTTTTAACGCTTCAAGCAGCTCATATGATGGACACAGTAGGCAACAAAGGCGCCGCAAGTGAGATCGCTCAGATTAAAGTGATTGTTCCTAATATCGTTTGTGATGTTATTGATAGAGCGATTCAGATGCATGGCGGAGCAGGTGTCTCTCAGGTATTCCCACTCGCAAGATTCTATGCTGGCATGAGAACCCTAAGATTGGCAGATGGGCCGGATGAGGTCCATAGAAGAACTGTTGCTAAGCACGAGCTTGGAAAATATCCTAGCTAGTGACTGCAAGTTCTAATTTAATTTTTTATGACACTGAAACCACAGGGCTTCTAAAAGATTTTGCTCAGATTCTGCAATGCGGTTCAATTCAAACAGACCGCAATTTAGATATATTAAATGAACAAAACCTAGGCTGCGCCCCTTTGCCTTGGGCTATTCCTCATCCCATGGCCATGGTGACTAACAAGAAAACCAATCTCTTCCATTCCAATGTTTCTCATTATGAGTTAATGAGAGATCTTAATAGGCAATGGCGACAGTGGACCATTGATGAGCCTGCAACTTTTATAACATTTAACGGCATGGCATATGATGAAGAGCTGGTTCGAAGGCAGTTCTATTGGAATCTTTTTGAATCCTATCTGACAAATACAAATGGCAATGGAAGACTAGATATTTTATTGATGATGAATAATGTGGCAGCATTCTCACCTGATGTTTTAAATATACCTTTGTTCAATGGCGGCCCAGGCATTAGCCTCAAACAGGCGGATATTGCTGAAGCGAATGGCATTGAGATTGGTGATGCCCATGATGCTATAGCAGACTGCAAATTAATGATTGGCCTTCTCAAGCAGATTAATGCTAAAAAACCCGAGCTAATAGATTTCTTTTTAAGTATTTCGACGAAGCCTGGCGTACAAGCAGCTGTGCAGCAACCTGGATTTCTTGGTCTAGGCGAAGTCTTTAGGCGTGAAATTTTTAAATACCCCGTTGTTCCTTGCGGCAATAAAGCACCCAATGACTTAATGTTTTTTGATTTAAGTTTTGAGCCAGAAGAGATATTTGAAATGGATACTCAAGAAATATATTCATTAGTACAAAAACCTAGCAAATCAGGCCCTTTTAAAAAGTATGGCATTAATAAAACGATTCCTATTTGCCCAAGCAGCATGATAGACAATAAAGATATCTTTGATATGGATTTTGCCATCCTGGAGAAGAGAGCAGAGCAGGTCAGAGGCAATACAGACTTTCAGGCTCTTGTTAGTCAAGCCATGGCAGATAAGATTGATAATTGGGATAATGAGTATGACCATATAGAGCAGATGATTTATGCGGGTGGCTTTCCTTCAAAGCAAGATAAAGAGCTTATGGCTGATTTTCATAGAATTGATTCAGCTGAAGAGCGAATAAAGATTTGTAGAAATATTGCTGATGATCGGCATCGATTATTTGCAGAGAGGCTTATCTGCCAGTTTTACCCTCAAGAAGCGCCTGAAGATATGTCGAATCGCTATCAATCCTTAATTGCTCAGCGCCTCAATGAAGAGGGACCATGGGGCTCCATGAGCAAGGTTATGACGGAGCTAGACAAGCTTTTAGAAAAAGATAATTCCTCCGAAACTCAAACTATTCTTGAAGAAACAAAAGAGTTTTTAACCCAAAGATCTATATTAATAGAATAAAACACAACCCTCTATCATTTCATTTCAAATGAATTTGGGTTGAATATACCCTTACCCCTATAGCTTTTTAGTAAAGATGACATTTTATCAATTTTATGTATACTTAAGGTTCCTATCATTTCGCAAAGCTGTAAAAATTTTCTAGACATGCAATTAAAGTTACCAAAGATTACGCCTTCACTGAGATCTGCGCATACATGCAAGATAGGAATAGCATTTAAGGAACGAAGGTTATTGTTATGCTTATCACAAACTGAGGCTGCATCTCAAACCTACATTAATATTAACTACATTCAGGCTATAGAGTCAGGTGATTATTCGATTTTTCCTGCAAGAATTTTTGCAACACAGTATTTTCGAAAATATGCAGATTTTTTACATCTGAAATTAAATTTTTTTGACATCTATAATTCTCCTTTATAGTTCTCAATAAATATTCCCGCCCAATTATTCCTTTTTTAAAAAAATCAGAGCAGAGGATTGCTCTATAGAATTATTCAGGCTTATCTTATTTTTTTAGTAGCTGTATAATACCTTAACATTTTAGACCCGTAGCTCAGTTTTGGTTAGAGCGCCGCATTGACATTGCGGAGGTCGATGGTTCGAGTCCATTCGGGTCTACCAATTTTATGTGGAGTTTAGTTGTTAGAAACTAGCCATGCATCACCATCAAGCAAAATCTACATCAGAATTATTGCTGAATTAAGAAAGTTTATTTATTTGTTTGATGCGATATTTTGCAAAACTATGCAAGTAAATTTTTTTCAAAATATTTTATAGATTTTCGTATATACAATTGATGAGTTTCATGAGGGAAATTAAAAATATTAGAGGCGTTCATCACCCCAGTAAAAACATCGACTGTTTTTTTACCTTCAAGCAATTCACTCAAGCAGTGTGGATACATCCAAAAAATATAAGGACGCACTTTCATATAATGCGCAGCATTTTTCTTTGTAAAACCAGGATCCTTTGAATCTCCTATGGCTTCTTGTATCCAAGCCTCACTCACTGGTTGAGTATTAAAAAAAGCTTTATTAATTTTTCCGGGATGCTCTAACAGCCAGGTAGCAGTATTTCTTTCTTTAAAAAAATCAATCACTACATACCATGCTAAATAGATTCTTAAAGGAGCTGGGTTGATGGTCGCTAAATCCTGTCCAAGCTTTAAAGAAAGCTGAACCAATAATGCTTCGATAGCTTGATAGTAGATTTCATCTAAATCTTTGAAGTATCTATAAAAAGTACCATACGCAAGCTTTGCCCTTTTGGTTATTGCGCTTACTGAGACCTTCTCTCCCTTGGAGATAAGCGATTGGACTGCGTTTAGAAGCTTTGCCTTAGTTTTTTCTGTTTTTTTTATATGCACCATCACTCCATTGTTAAATAAACCTTTAAGTCCACACAAATAAAATCATAGGTATCGATATCACGACGATCACGCATTCTAGTGGCAATCCAAGACGCCAGTAATCTCCAAACTTATAGTTTCCAGGAGCCATCACCAAAGTATTGCATTGATGGCCAATTGGAGAGAGAAAAGCGCAACTAGCGCCAACAGCTACGGCCATCAGGAAGGGGTCCACAGGATGACCTGCTTGGATTGCTAGATTGGCTGCTATTGGCGCCATGATCACGGCTGTGGCGGCATTATTTACAATATCCGATACAAACATAGTGATGACTAGAACCATGAGAATAAGCCAAGGCATATCCATGCCCTGAGTGGTGGTGGAGATAAAATTGGCTATGTTCAGAGAGATACCGGATGTTTCCAATGCTTGACCTACTGGAATCATTGCAGCAAGCATGACCACGACGGGCCATTCAATATTTCTATACAAGTTACCATTGAGAACTTTAATAGAAATAAATGCGATCACGCACAGTAAAAATGCTACAACAATGTCAATGACATTGAACGCAGTCAACCCAATTGCTAGACTAAAAAAGACTAAACTTTTTAACAGTCGACTGCGACTTGGGATGGTTTGCAATTCTCTTTCCATTAGTGGCATCAAACCCAAATGCTTAATTTTCTGTTTAACCCCTTCATCATCCTTTGTGCGAACACCCAGCAGCAATACGTCACCCACCTTAAATGCCTCTCTTGCTAATCTTGTTCTAAACTTTGCGCCTTGCCTCCACAGACCAAGCAATGCAAGATCTTCTGATGCTAGTCTTTTTAAGAATTCATGCTTGCGACCGATGAGTCTAGAGCCAGCAGTCACCATCACTTCCATTTCATCTAAGTCAGATTCTTGAATCGTATTTAGATTGTCTGCGATTTCAAAACCCAGCGCTTCTTGAATGGATGAGATATCATCCGGCGATGTTTTAATTACCAAAATCTGTCCAGCTTGGATCTTTGTTGCCATGGAGACGCTTGAAACGGCACCCGTTTCATTCACCAACCCTAAAATCTCGGTCTCTGGCCCCGCTATCTTTTTAATTTCAGACAATCTTAGGCCAATTGCTTTGCTGTCCTCTCGAACGGTGACCTCAAATAAGTAGTTTTTTAAATCAATCAGACGAGTGATTTCGGTCGTATTTTCTCTTACTTTTACCAGTCGATAACCAATGATGGAAATAAACAAGATGCCTAGAACACTTACGGCTAGCCCCACCAGGGAGTAATCAAAGAAATTAAAACTAACCCCGGTATATTCTTCTCTGTATTGGGCAATGATGATATTTGGAGGAGTGCCTATCACCGTATTCATCCCTCCTAAAATACTTGCAAAAGCCAATGGCATTAAAAATTTAGATGGGTTCCACGCCATTTTTTGGCAAACGGATAGGGTGATAGGAAGCAATAAAGCCATGGCCCCAATATTGTTCATAAATGAAGACAGAAGGGCTGCAATGACCATGATCATAATAAGAAATTGATTTTCGCCCAGGGTTAATCTTGAAAATAGATTGCCAGCCAGACTGACCATGCCAGCTTCTTGTAGCCCTTTGCTGATCAGCAGCACCAGAGCCACTGTCACGACTGCGGGGTGGCCAAATCCAGAAAATGCATCGTTAGCAGGCACAATTCCCAGTAGAACCAAGGCTGCTAAGCATAATAAAGTCACAGCGTCATAACGCCACTTTCCCCAGATAAGTAAGCCCATTAGTATTATTAACGTTCCCGCTAATATTGTTTGATCAGTCATTTATAATTTTTTACTTTCCACGATAATAATCTATCAGTCATCCTATCAAATTATATCAAGCTATAAGAGCTATTCTTTGTTTATAGGAAATTACTGTGAACCCTGCATTTCTGTCTGTTTTATATATAATCACCGCATGACCAATAGACCAAATTTTAAAGTACTCTTTTTGATCACGACCCTAGTGTCTCTAACTCTTCTTTCCAATAGTTTATTTGCCCAGGCGATTGTAAATATTGAAGACCTGAGGCGCGAAGGAGAGATAGGGTTTTTTGCAAGTAGCTCTATTGGTTTAGAGGCCTCTAGAGGTAATGCAGATAGAGATTTTTATTCCGTCTTATTTCGCTTTGATTCAAACACCAAAGATACAGAATCCTTTCTAATTCTCCAAGACAATGAGCGCAAGTCAAATAATAAATTGTCAGATAAATCTAGATTCCTGCATGCTAGATATATTTTACTGGGAGAGGATAGGGTTCACTGGGAGCTATACTCACAATATAGCGAAAATCCATTTAGAAATTATCAGAAAAGATCAGTTCTAGGTTTGGGAATGCGCATCCTCCTGTCAGATACTGCCAGATTAGGAATTGGAGTCTTAAAGGAAGACGAGAAAGATTTGGGTGGCCTAACTGCCAAAACAGATCGCCTGGGATTGTATCTTCGCGACCTAAAAGAGGTTGGCGAAAATATTAATTTTCACTCGACCCTGTACCTTCAACCGAGCATTGAGAACTTTGATAATGATTATAAAGCAAGTATCATTTTAGGCTTAGACTTTAATGTTAATAAAAATTTGAAAATTACTGTGCAATATTCATCATTTCATGATTCCAGCCCCCCAAGGCTGGCTGAGAAGACTGACGAATCCTTGGCAACAAAATTTTCATACGACCTGAGTACTCTATGGAAGGATTAATACAAATAATTAATAATGTTTGGACTCAAGGGTTCCTAGGCATTGGCATTACTGAGATCATTATCTCTTTTTTAATATTTATTGTTGGGGCAATCAGCAGGGCTTTTTTTGTTGGCAGAGTGCTGAAATGGCTTGAGAGTATTACTGCTAAAACAGACTCAGAAATAGATGACGTTTTATTACAATCTTTTCGAAAACCCTTGGGGTTCATCCCAATTACTATTGCCCTTTACTGTATTGCAGTTTACTTGCCACTTTCTGGAGTGGCCGATCTTTTTGCAACAAATATTATTAAGGCCCTGATTGCTTTTACAATTTTTAGCACCTTAGCAAATAGTATTTCTCCTATTTTTAATGCATTTACCTCCACGGCTGTGCTTACAAAATCAATGACTGTGTGGCTTGAAAGGGCAGCTAGAATTATTATTTGGATTATTGGAATTGGGGTGATTTTTGATATTTTTGGTATTCAAATAGGCCCATTAGTTGCTGGGCTAGGCCTATTTTCTGTGGCTGTGGCATTAGGAGCCCAAGATTTATTTAAAAATTTAATCTCAGGTTTGCTGATCATTGGAGAGAATAGATTTCAGCCTGGAGATAGAATTGAAGTTTCCGGTCAATTGCATGGAATAGTTGAGGATATTGGTTTTAGATCAACTCTCATCAGAATGTTTGACACCGCCCCAATGCTTGTTCCGAACAAGGATTTATCAGATGTCATGGTAATCAATCACGGAAAAATGAAATTTAGGAGAATTAGCTGGGCCTTAAATCTAGTCTACTCAACCACACAGGAGCAACTTGCAAAAATTTGTGATGATATATCTGAATATATTAACCACTCTGATCAGTTTGCGACTAATCCTGAACAAGAATCATTCGCCAGGACAGAGGAGCTTGCTTCAAGCTCAATTGATGTCCGGGTTCTATGTTATACAGATCCAATAGGTTTAACAGATTTTTCAAAAATTAAACAAAATTTAATTTTTGAGATCATTAAAATTGTTCGTTTAAATGGATCTGAGTTCGCCTACCCATCTTCTTCAATTTACATAGAAAACAATGAATCTGTGGACCCAAGTATTTATGCAGCATTGGGTCTCAATGCAGAAAAAATTTCTCATGCTTCTGCTCCAGACCAAGGCAATGAATAGCCTAAATAAAATTTAGTTTCCTACAATCCAATGAATAGTTTTATTAATTTCTTTCTAAGCATCAGAAATAGCCAGATTTTTAATATTATTGTTATCTCGGTTATTGTGGCCTCTGCAATCTATGCAGGCGTTAGCTCTTATGATCTTTCGCCTGAGTATGTTGTGTATCTTAATCTCTTTGATTACGCGATCACAATATTTTTTGTTGTTGAATTGCTCATCCGGATGATCTCAGAAAGGTCGCTGCTTAAATTTTTTCAAGATGGCTGGAATATTTTTGATTTTTGTATTGTTGTGATTTCTCTTGTTCCCATTTCTAACGTTGAGAGTATTTTTGTGGCTCGCTTGTTAAGAATTATTAGAGTACTGAGAATCATCACAGTTGTTCCAGAATTTAGACGCATCATTGACTCGCTGATCAAAACTATTCCTCGAGTTGGCTTCATTGCGCTGTTGATGTTTATTTTTATGTATGTATGGGGAGCTATTGGCACAATGTTTTTTGGGCCCATTGATCCTGCGCACTGGGGAAACATTGGATTAGCTCTAATTACATTAGTGCAAATTGCCACTTACGATGATTGGGCTGCAATTATGGGCCATATCACCCCCATATATCCTTTTGCCTGGATTTTCTTTATCTCATTTATTATGGTTAATGCAGTGGTCTTACTGAATATGGTTATAGGCGTTATTGTTGATGTCATGATGGCAGAAGAAACTCAAAGCAATTTAGAGAAAGACAGCAAAGAAGAAGCTAATTAGAAGCCTGACTTAAACATTTGGAAAAAGTGTCCTCGTCAACGTTACCGCCAGAAAGCATGACCAAGGTTCTGGAACCTTTAAATTTCTCTTTATCTGCCAAGAGGCAAGCAAGTGCAATGGCACCACTCGGCTCCAGCTTCAAATTCAGTATATTAAAGGCATAGCTCATGGCATTGCAGACCTCTTGATCAGAAGCACTTAAACCTGTCACTCCAAAATGTTGATTGATTTGAAAGGGTATCTCCCCTGGAGTGGGAGTTAAAAGACCATCACACAAGCCTGTTCTGTTTGCATCAAGAGTGACCCTCTCATTCTTTGCAAAGGATTGCTGGTGATCATTCCACTCATCAGGCTCAGCCGTGTATACATGGCAATTTGGATTGATGTGTTTGAGAGCCATGCAAGATCCAGCAGTCAGACCTCCGCCTCCAGCACAAATAATCGCATTATCAATCTTGGGATTATTGGCGTCCTGAATGACTTCATACGCGGCAGTGGCTTGGCCGTAAATCGTGGTCAATGCATCGTATGGGTTAATCAGGGTAAGATTTCTTTGTTTCGCAATCTCTTGACTGATGGCCTCTCTACTTTCTGTGCGACGATTATAAAAAATAACTTCTGCGCCTAACTCTCTAGCATTGGAAATTTTCTTTGACGGCGCATCTTCTGGCATTACAACCGTAGCAGGGGTATTAAAAATCTTTGCAGCATGAGCAACGCCTTGCGCATGGTTTCCTGAAGAATAGGCAATCACACCCTGTTTTAGCTGATCATCTGACAGTCTTGAGATGGCGGAGAGGGCTCCTCTAACTTTAAATGAGCCTGTAATCTGTAAAGATTCTGCCTTAAATATACATTTCCCACCCAATTCTTCATTCAGCTCAGGGCAGGTCACCAAGGGAGTATGGTTGATATAAGGAGAGATAATCCGATGGGTTTTGACTACCTCGTCGAACCAGGTCTCAGGTCTCAGCTCTATCATTATTATTTAGATATGAGATCTTTGATCCAATAGGGCAGGTATGCCACATAAAATAAGAATATACCCAAGGGTATAACTCCTATTAAATGCATGGGCGGATCTGGAAAGTAGTCCATCAAAGAGCCCCCGTCTGGACGATCAACCAAGAACCAAAAATTTGTTGGAGGCCCTAGTAAAATATTTACCATATAGACACCCATCAAAAGGACAGAAGTTGTGACGATGACCTTGGGTATATCAGCTAAATAAGGCCTATCTTGTTTGACAATAAGTACATAGAACACACCCAGCAAGATCAGGCTGTGACCAAAAAAGAAAGGGGTGTATTCTCTATGTGGGAATCCATGCACTAAATCTGGAGTTACAAGAGCCATGGTTGCTCCACATATTCCCCAAAAATAGGCGCAGTGAAATAATAGCTTTGGAGCGTTCTCTTTTAGTAAAAATATAATCAGCGCAAAGGATGAGAAATCGCACATATGAAGAGGGAGCTCATCTTGCCAAGGCAAATTAAATAATAGAATGTCATAAATTGGTTGCGTGATCAGATGCAAGGTGATGAGCCCAGCGACTATTTTTGCTCCAAAGACCTTATTGTCATCCGATGTATTGTGAAAGAATTTAGGAAATCCTAGAATTACTATCAAGCAAATAAGGAGAGTGACCAGATGCTGGGTTCCAAAAATTTGAAAAGGTAAATAATCCATTAAAAACCGTTATTTTTAAACTCATCTTATATCAGACTTTACAGAAAATATATCTTTTAAGCTGCTCAACCTAGCCCTACTTTTAAGACTCTAGGCTGCAGAGTTTTACTGCATGCTATTGATTAGAATGTCTTCTGTTAAGACTGCTGGCAGTATTTTGGAGTTTTGCATCCCGGGTTTCCAGAAGATATACAGCGGCACCCCACTGCGGCCATATGCAGCCAAACTTTTAGTAATGTCTGCATTTCTATTGGTCCAGTCTGCTTTGATGTATCGAATATTATTGCTGGCTAAATATTCTTTAACCCTCTCTCTTCCAAGACTGGTTTTTTCGTTTGCTTGGCATGTAATACACCATGCTGCAGTAAAGTTAATTAGGTAGGCTTGGTTTTGCACTTTGAGCTTTGACTCTGTAGTCATATCCCAACTTGTCGGTGATATATTTTGCTCTTCAGTTGTCTGAACTAGTGGTAGATGAGTTAAAAATTGGATGGTTGCAATTATTGTTAGCGCTAAACCGACCCATCTAAGTGCACTTTTAAAAGTTGAGATCATCCAGATGGAGGCAGCTAACAATAAACTTAAAACAAGCAATTGAATTAAAGTGTCTCCGGAGGTTTGGAGCATAAAAACCCACATTAGCCAGAGAGCCGTGGCAATCATAGGAAAAGCAAAGAATTGCTTCAAGGTTTCCATCCAGGCCCCTGGTTTAGGTAATGTGCTAATCCAACTAGGTTTAAGGGCTAAGATTAAATAAGGCCCAGCAAACCCTAGGCCAAGCGCAAGAAAAATAGGCAAGGTAGCAAGAGAGGGTTGCAGCAACGCATAGCCAATTGCAGCACCCATAAAAGGTGCAGTACAGGGTGAGGCGACCACCACTGCCAGGACCCCAGTAAAAAAAGAGCCTGAATAATCATTCCGTGATTGTACGCCTGAGCCGAGAGTAGTTAGGCGTGATGCCACATTGATATCTGTGAGCAATACCAGCCCAATCCCAAGCATGATCAGAGTCAAGACTCCCACTAACTCAGGTGATTGCAATTGAAATCCCCACCCAATGATTGCGCCACTGGATCTCAGAAACATTAAAACAGAAGCAATCAGCAAAAAGGTAAACAATACACCAGCCACAAAGGTTAAGGCATGGTTTCGAATTTTTGCATGGTCATCACCTCCCATAGCAACAAAGCTCAGGACTTTAAGTGAAATAACTGGAAACACACAGGGCATGAGATTTAAGATCAGACCGCCAAGCAAAGCAAACATGAGGGCTGTTAGTAAAGACATGCTGGTAGCAGATACTGGCAAGGATTCTTTCACTTGATAACCGCGCCCATCTAAACTAAGAATACCTGAGAAGCTGCTGATATCAGAGGCTAGGCTTGGGACTAATATTTGAAAGGTCCGCTCATCAATCTGAGATAGATCCTGTTCAGAGGTGTAACTAAAGAGGTCAGTCTCGCGAGGGAAAAAATAGGCTTTTGAAAAACTGTGTGGAGCTTGAAATTCAATTCGCATTGCATCGCTGGAGGCGATGGTTTTTGTTGTAATAAAAGTGACAGGAAGCTGCTTAATTGCCTCATCAAGCATGGCGCTTGGTTTGGCAGTTGAGAGATCAATTTCTACCTGAGCCTCTTCTGGAATGCAGATATCAGCACAAATCAAAAAAGAAAATTTGAGGCTAACAGTAGAAAGTTCTGCATCAGTTGCTCTAAATACCTTAAAAGGAAAAATAACATCTCCTTCATACCCGTAGGTCATTAACGGAGGGTAGGGGATGGTCACGGGAGTTGGCCACTCAACATTCTCAACAATTATACCTTCATCTGTTACCCAGTTTGCTTCAAAGGCACCACCTGAATCCCCGGGATTTTCCCAGTAGGTATGCCAGCCATCCTGCATGTTTAGCCTCACACCTAGATAAAAAGACTCTTGTTGGTTGTTTTGAAGATTTGTAATCAAGCTTGCCTCTGCGTGGCCAGTATCAACTGGGGCTGCATTGATCAGCGAGGAAAGTAACAGGCTGAAAGCTAGAAGGGTGTTACGCATGATTTTTATTTTAAAGCATTGTCATAAAAAAAGGGGGGCTGCTGCCCCCCGATCCTCATTAAATTTTTTTACTTGGACCCTAAGGCTTTGGGGTCTCTAATCTCAATTAGACGTGGTTTTTGAGCATCTGGAATGATTTTTTCTAATTCAAGAGTTAACATGCCATTAACCAATTCTGCGCCGTGCACCTCAACATTTTCAGCTAGCGTGAATTGTTGTTTAAAAGCACGCTGTGCAATGCCTTGATAGACCACTTCCTTTGAGCTTTGCAAGAGCTCAGCTTTAGGGCCTTTGTGCTCAATGGTTAATATACCTTCTGCCAGCTCGATGTTGAGGTCTTCACGAGCAAGACCAGCAACAGCCACATCAATGAAGATTTGATTCCCATCTCTTCTGATGTTGTATGGCGGATAGCTTGAAGATTTTTCTGTGGTATCAGAAAATCTCTGCAATCTATCAAATAGGTTTTCAAACCCTAACACACGAGTTGTTAGGAACGGATCGGTAAAGTTAAGTACCATAATATAGTCCTCCTTAGTAGCGACTAAAAATGCATATCCTTGCGGCCTATGCTGTTAATAAACGTAGACCCAATTGGCATCTACCCCTCTTATTTTGGAGCAATTAAAAAAAAATCAAGAGGTTGGAAAAATTTATTAGTCCCAGTAAGTAACAAAGCTTTCAAGATCAAGGCTAGGTATAGTTTTCATGGTTCCTTTCGGGGTTCCTACATAAAGGTAACCAATAATCCTATGTTCGGGCGAGAGGTTAAATGACTCCACCATCTTTTGATTAAAAGCCAGCTTGCCGGTTCTCCATATCCCTGCGTAGTTTTTTGCATGCAGGGCCAATAGGATATTTTGTGCAGCCGTAGCAGTTGAAAGTATTTGCTCGATCTCTGGAACCTTGGGGTGCTCAGAAACCTTTGTCACGAGAACTATAACCATTGGCGCTCTGTAGGGTGCAGATTTGTATTTTTCTAGTTGCAAAGGCGTTACATCCTTGAGATGTTTTGCTGCAAAGTTTGCATAAAGCTCGGAGAGTTTATCGAGCCCTTTGCCAGTGACTTGAATAAACCGAGAGGGACGCAGCCATGCATGATCTGGTGCCCGCAGCGCTGCTTGATAGATTTCACTCATGTCTTCTTTTGAGGGTATTGGGGTCGTTAGTTCTCGAGGAGAGTTGCGTGATAAAAGGTTTTCCATTGCATCCATCAGACTATTCTAATCGATGCGCCATCTTTTTTTCAGAAATACTCCCATCTTTAACATCATAGGATTAAACTTAAAGAACGACTATTCAACTATTAGAAAATACTATTATGGAAATCACACTTTTATACGCATCCCTTCTATCACTGCTGGCTGTATCTTTGGCTTTTAAGACCGGATTACTTCGAGGGAAAACCAATACCATGCTTGGAGAGGGTGATGCCCCAGAGATGCTGCAAGCTATCAGGGCATTTGGCAATTTAATTGAATATGCGCCCTTGGCTATTATTATGCTGGGGTTACTGGAAATACAAGACGTGGGTGGATGGAAGCTTCATATACTTGGATCTACTTTTTTTGTAAGTCGCATTTTGCATGCCTATGGAATAACTATCTCAAGAGAAAGCACGCCTTATAGAGTGGTTGGTATTTTAGGAACATGGCTGACTATTTTGGTTATGGCTATCTCAGGCATTTGGATGTCACTACCTTTTTAGAAACTTTTCTCGGATTAAGCTGTCTAAAATAATATGAATACTGTTAAACATTTAACTCTTCTTGCTCTTACATGCTTTAGTGCAAGCACGCTCTTTGCAGGCAGTGAGATAGATCAAGGCGAAAGTATGATTGGGAGTGTGTGGCAGTTAGATCGCAATGGCTCATCCTTGGCATCACAAAGTCATGGCCAGGTCATATATTTTTTCTCTAGAGATGCTTATCAAACCTATCGAGCTAGAAAATTTCAAGACTGGGATTATTTCTCACCCGTTGACTCAAGAAACTTAGTAAGATTAAAAAAGCATCAAAAAATTAAATTAGAAAAAATCCAATTTAACAAAGCGATTTATGCGGTAAAATTGCTTGATGGATTACATGCAGGCAAGACCTATTATTTAATCGCAGAAGAGTTGAAACAAAACTTTATTCAGGAGAAAGACCATGTTGAATCAGTCTAAATATTTCACGATCCTCATCCTCTCTACGCTACTGGTCTCCAGTTGCTCATACAATTCTTTAAAGCCAGAGGTGGTAGATCGCTCTTCTGCACAAAGGATGCAGACCGTTGTATTTGCAACAGTTGTTTCGGTGGATAGAGTCATTTTATCGGGAAATGGGGATACGGGCGCAGTCGCAGGAGCAATTATCGGAGCGATGGCAGGCTCATCTATTACTGACTCTGATACTGAGTCTGATATAGCTGGCGTCCTTGGCGCTTTGGTAGGTTCCGCTATTGGAGCTAAAGCGGGAGATGCTGCTACTCGCAAACCTGCCATTGAATTATTGCTAGACTTAGATTCGGGTAAAACCGTCTCAATTATTCAAGAAGAGGGCGATTACTCTTTTGATGTGGGCCAGCGAGTAAAAATAATCAAAAACAAAGGCACATCTCGAGTTATGCCTTTGAAATGAGCCCAGAAGCTTTTACTGTTATTTACAACAAAGGTTTAGATTTAGTATCTAGACGCGAGCACTCGCGTCATGAATTAATGGAGAAACTTGCCAAACGTTACCCAGAAACCTCTCCAATAATCGAAGAGGCACTTGATAAGCTTGAAATTAACAAAATTTTAGACGACGAGCGCTTTACAGAGATGTACATCAATTCAAGAGCGCGAAAAGGTTTTGGCCCAAAGAAAATTGAGATGGAGCTCAGTGCCAAGCGCGTAGATTCTACATTTATCTCGAACGCTCTGGAGGCATACGAGACCTGGCTAGAAAATGCTCAAAAAGAGCTAAAAAAGAAATTTAAAGATCAAAAACCTATGGATTACCAATCTAAGATGAAGCAAAAACAATTTCTATTTATGAGAGGGTTTTCCGCCTCAATTATCGACAAAGTTTTATAAATTGACATGGTATGATTGACCCTATGTCCTATCAGGTTCTAGCTAGAAAATACCGACCCTCTTCCTTTGCCGAGGTAGTAGGGCAAGAGCATATTCTTAAGGCTCTAGAAAATAGCATTCTGCAAAATAAACTTCATCAAGCATATATTTTTAGCGGCACTCGAGGGGTCGGAAAAACCACGATTGCTAGAGTATTTGCTAAGTGCTTAAATTGCATGCAGACAGATTCTCCCCAGGTCACTCCTTGCAATAGTTGCACCGCTTGTGAGGAAATTAAAATTGGTCGACACATGGAATTTCTAGAAGTGGATGCCGCCTCTAGAACTGGTGTGGATGATATGAGGGATTTACTGGCGTCAGTCCAGTACAAGCCTGCCAATGCTCGTTTTAAAATATACCTAATTGATGAGGTGCACATGCTCTCTAAGAGTAGCTTTAATGCTTTGTTAAAGACTCTCGAAGAGCCACCACCTCATGTAATGTTTTTAATGGCAACCACGGAAGTTGAAAAGGTTCCTAAGACCGTTTTATCACGTTGCTTGCAACTAAATCTTAAGGTTATTCCGGAGACTCAAATTCAACTGCATATTAAATCTTTGCTTGATATGGAGTCTATTAGCTACGATGAAGAGTCCATTGCACTGATCTCAGATGCAGCTCAAGGGTCAGTCCGGGATGGTTTGACACTATTAGATCAAGCAATAGCACATGGCAATGGTGCCTTGACCTCAGAAGATGTTAAAGCTCTTCTTGGCACGATTGATCAATCATACATTATTGAGCTACTTGAGCAGATTGCAGCTAAGAATGGTGATGGGGCCTATAACGCTTTGCATAAAATTACCGAGCTCAATGTTGAATATGAGCAAGTGCTAAAGATTCTTATTTCAGTTATCCATAAGATTTCATTGCAACAACAACTCCACAATAGCGACAGCGCTTCTGTTCAAAAGTTAGCACAAGCTTTAGACCCTCAGATCACTCAACTACATTATGAAATAGCATTAAATTCATTGAGTAAATTTCATGTCCACCCACATCCCAAACAAGCCTTGGAATTATGCATATTGCGCATGCTTGCATTTCAACCTGCAAGTGAAGGGATGCCTTCGGCAGAAGAAAAAAAAAATCCTAAAATAAGTTGCGAGCCATCGGTTCACTTAGCGCCAGTAGAAAGCCCAAAAAAAATCTCCTCGCCAACCATAAAGCCATCTCTCGATAATGTTGTTGAGGTGTCCGTTCTAGAGATTGAGAAGTCGACCCCTTCTCACCTCGATCTAACGGGATGGAACTCCATGTTTAACTCCCTTGAGCTCTCGATGTTTGTTAAACAGGTTTTTTCAGAGTTTGAATTTCTTAACTTTGAAAATAATATTTTAACTTTAAAGAAATCTGATGATCTGATTAATCCGACAGAAGGTCTAAAATCTGAGTTGATAGAAGCTCTCTCGAAAAGGCTGGGCGATCAAATTTCTCTAGTGATTGAAAGCGGCGATGTTTTGTTATCTCCTGCAGCGATACAAGACCAAGAAACTAAGCAGCAACTTGATCAAGACAAGGCTGCGCTGCTTGAAAATCCTGTGCTAAAAGATATTCTTGAATCCTTTGATGGCAAAATAATCGATGAATCGGTGAACAAGGCAAGCACATGAGCAAAGATCTGCTTTATGAATTAATTGAGTCTCTAACTATTCTTCCTGGGGTTGGGAAGAAGTCTGCCCAACGCATGGCTTTATTTTTGCTAGATAAGAATAAAGATGGAGCAGCACATTTGGCTAAGACTTTAGAGGAATGCCTGAATACCATTCAGCGCTGTGAAACCTGCAGGCAATTAACTTCAGAGTCCATCTGTAGAATCTGCAGCGATTCTTCAAGAGATGCCTATAGCTTATGTGTCGTCGAAAGCCCCTCGGATGTCTTGGCGATTGAATCAACAGGAGGCTTCAAGGGAAGATATTTTGTATTGATGGGGCGACTGTCTCCAATTGATGGCATTTCCCCGGAAGATCTAGGCATACCAGATTTACTCCGTCACATTCAGCATGCTCAAATTGAAGAAGTAATCTTGGCAACCAGCTCAACCATTGAGGGTGATGCAACGGCTTCTTTTCTCAAAGACCATCTACAATCTGTCAAAGTTTCAAGGATCTCTTATGGTATTCCTATAGGAGGCGAGTTAGAGTATGTCGATGGCAACACTATTGCTAGAGCAATCCAAGGGAGGATCGAAATTTAATGTCCATTAAACCTGATGTATGGATCAAACGTAAGGCTAAAAACGAAGGCATGATCGAGCCTTTCTCTGAGAACCAAGTCAGGGTAGATGAGAAAGGTGAAAAGTTAATTTCTTATGGCGTATCAAGCTTTGGGTATGATGTTCGTTGTGCCAATGAATTTAAAGTGTTTACAAACATTTATTCGGCGACCGTAGATCCAAAAGCCTTTGACGACAAAAGTTTCGTGGACATTACAGCTGATGTTTGCATTATTCCGCCGAATTCATTTGCCTTAGCCAGAACGGTTGAATATTTTCGGATCCCAAGAAATGTATTAACGATTTGCCTCGGTAAATCAACTTATGCAAGATGCGGAATTATTGTTAATGTGACGCCTCTAGAGCCTGAATGGGAAGGGCATGTAACATTGGAATTTTCTAATACAACCAATCTACCTGCCAAAATTTATGCTGGTGAAGGCGTTGCTCAGATGATTTTCTTTGAATCTGACGAAGAATGTGAAGTCAGCTACAAAGACAGGGGTGGAAAATACCAAGGTCAAACCGGGGTTACGCTGCCTAAAACTTAGAGTAGGCTTTGAAGCTCAAGGAGAGTGTCGCCATCCTTGTCTTTATCATCAATCCTCACGATCATATACCCAAGCTCTGGCGCTAAAAAATAAGTAGTTATTCTGTCTTCCTGGGGTCTTTCTCTCTGCACAACTTTGCATTGATAGATCTGATTCCCCACCCTGCATTCATCATCTGCGTTCAGTTTGTATTGATTAGATTCAATCTCGCCCGTTTTAATCTCAGGCATTAAAAGAGAGAATATCTGATGGCCTTGCATCACTTTTTTTCTAATCTGTATTTGCGCATTCAAAGGATCAAAAATTTCTATATTATCTGGCAAAGCTTTTACCCATTCAAATTTTCCAGATGCGCTCATGGTCTTTTCTTGTCGATTAAATTTCAAAGCGCGCTCTTGTTTTATGAGCGTCCACTGAGCGCTGACGGTATATAGATCTGTTGAAATAATTCCTTGGACCTCATGAAATGCTGAGCCGATATCAATCTTACCTAAAGGAAACGTTGCGTTAAATGATAAAGATCTCGTGCCATCTGCAAATGTCTTTAATTCTCGCACACCTTCCATGCTTACATTCGAGTTTGTAAACGTATAGTTAGCTCTGTAGTCAGGGATGACTTGATCTGCAGTATTAGCGCTCACAGCCAGGAGTATCAAGAGCGCTCCAATAGATCTATACATTAAAAAATTCCATCTTATTTTTACCAAAGTGACTGTCAGTCTCAAAATGAACGACTTCATCCTTTAGACAGATTAAGCCTTTTAAAAGTTCAGCAATGACTTTGGGAAAGAGCGCATGCTCGATTTTATGAATTCTCTGAATGAGCTTAGCTTCAGTTTGAGATGGATCAATTTTTAATGCTCCTTGAGCAATAATAGGCCCATTATCTAGACCTCCATCCACGAAATGCACTGTGACCCCATGCATTAAATCTCCATTATCTAAAGCTTGCCTGTGAGTATTGAGTCCTGGATATTCAGGAAGCAAAGAGGGGTGAATATTAATTAATTTTCCAGCAAAAGCATCTGTAAATGTTGTTGTGAGAATTCTCATAAAGCCAGCTAGAACTACTAAGTCTGGTTCTATTGATAGCACCTGTTCGACCAAGGCCTGGTCAAAGTCTTCTCTGGAAGGAAAGTCAGTATGGCTAATCGTTTGAGCCATTAGGTGGTATTTTTGTGCACGCTCAAGCCCCTTCACCCCTGGCTGATTGGATATTACTAACTCAATAGCACCAGGGATACTATTGTTTAGACAGGCTTTTGCAATCGCCTCTAGGTTAGAGCCGTTACCTGAAATTAAAACAACAATTTTTTGCATAATTTATATGTATTCAATCTGGGATGCAGAGTCAGACTTCTTAATTGTACCGAGCTTAAAAGATTTAAACTTATGTTTTTTTAGTAGTATTTGAGCTTTTTTGAGATCCCCTGGCTCTAGAATGCAAATCATACCTATGCCGCAATTAAAAATTCTTAACATATCATTGTTAGATATTTTTCCTGAGTCTTGCAGCCATTGAAAGACTTTTGGAAACTTCCACGCAGATAGCTCTACCTGAGCTTTGAATCCTTTTTTAATAATCCTTGGAATATTTTCAGTTAATCCGCCGCCAGTGATGTGAGCCATGCCTTTGACATTAACTTTTTTAATTAACTCCAAAATTGCTCGAGGATATAGGTGAGTGGGCTTCAGTAGAGCATTCATAATGGGTTGAGGGGGCTTCTTCTTCTTAATGATAGATCGAATTAAAGAATAGCCATTTGAATGGGGGCCGCTTGATTCTATTGCAAGGATGACTTGCCCAGCTTTTATTTTCTTTCCGTCAATGAGCTGGGATTTCTCGATGACTCCCACAGAAAAACCAGCTAAATCAAAGTTATTCCCCACATAGTGCCCAGGCATTTCTGCTGTTTCTCCACCAAGCAGGGCGCAATCAGAGCTCTTGCATGCTTTCGCGATACTTTTAACAATCTTAGCCGCAGAGGTTGGTTCTAGCTTTGAAGCCGCAAAATAATCTAGAAAAAATAGAGGCTTAGCACCGCAAGTTACCATGTCGTTTAAACACATGGCTACCAAATCCTGCCCAATTGAATCCGTTGTGTGGTGTGCTTGACTTAAGGAAACCTTAGTTCCAACGCCATCAGTGCAGCCAACCAGGATTGGGTTCTTATAACTCCCTCCGAGCTGAAAGAGCCCTGCAAATCCACCTATCCCGCCTAAGACACGTTTGTCGTGAGTAGCATTAACACTTGCTTTAATAGATTCTACTAAATCATTTCCTGCATCTATATTGACACCAGATTTTGCGTAAGGATCTTTAGGTTTTACTTTGTTAGTCATTTACAATTAAAAATTATGATTAATAAATTTTGCTTCTTTGCTGCGGTTGTTTTTAGCATCATCAGTTCGGTCCATGCTAAAGAATTACCTAGCCTGTTTGAAGTCAGCCTTTCATCTACCCAGTATACCAATACTAATGATGGATTGAATAAGGCATTTAATCTATTGATCAAAAAACTATCCGGTTCACGTAACTCAACTTATCTATGGAAAATAGGAGATGCCAAGCTCAATAAGATAGATTTTGTTTCCTCTTATGCTCTTAATTTAGTGAATGGCCAAGAAACTCTATTTGTTGAATTTAACCGGGAAACACTTCTTCCAGAGCTAAGAAAGGCTGGCATTCCATTGATTGGTTATACGCGTCCAGTTATTCTCTTTTTAATTAAAATTGACACGGGGGAGGCTGCACCATTTTATTTAGACGTGAACAATCCATCGGACGAATTACAAAGTAATTTACAACTTACTTTGCAAGACCTTGCATCGGAAAGAGGGGTCTATTTAGAATTGCCATCCTTTGACCTTGAAGATCAAAATTTCTTACAGCAAACCAATATCTTGCTATCCCCAAAGCAGTACATTGCTGAAAAATTTTACAATGATGCCATTTTGTCGATTGAACTTTCTAGGGTTGGAATCAATCAATGGCTGGTTGGTGGAGATTTAAATTCTGCAAGTTTATTGCAGGATGATCAGATTATTGATGTTGTCTCAACAGAGCTGGAGCTTTTCCTTGATAATTTTATTGCCGTTGAGCCTCTTGCACCAGGAGCTAGTGGCGATGAGATTTTTTTGTCAATCAAAGGCCTAGATTCATTTGAAGATTTTTTAGCAGTTGAAGAGGAGTTAGCAAAAATTTTTGCTATCAAATCTAAAGGATTTTATGCATTTGATCGCTCACAAATTGAATATAAAATACAGCTCTTTCAAACCACACAATCTCTGCTAAAGGAGCTGAGAGGCAACAGTAAACTCCTATTCAAACAATTAAACCAAGAGGAACAAACCTTATATTTAGAGTACTTAAATTAGAATGAGTAAATATTTTATTTTTCTTCCAAACCTATTATCAATCATCAGGATATTGTTGATGTACCCCTTGCTCTCATTCATTGGTGATGAGAATTTTCTGTTCGCTTTGTATATTTTTGTCATAGCGGCAGCCACCGATGGTTTGGATGGTTATCTTGCTCGGGTGATGGACTGGCAGACTGATCTGGGAAAAATTTTAGATCCTATCGCAGATAAAGTATTGCTCATAGGCACAATTTTTATCTTGTGGATGAATGGATACATCCCGCTCTTTGTATTAATTATCTTTGTTCTACGAGATTTTATTATCATCCTTGGCGCTGCATTTCATATGACTGTTTACGACACCGACGCTCCTGCGCCGAATATATTTGGCAAGATCACTACTTTTTCTCATATTGCCTATCTAGCATTTGTATTTATCGACATTATTTTTGGGCTCAATATTACGACTCTTGCTATGGATATAATTATTGCAAGCATTACCTTTGTCAGTCTTGCTCTATATGGAGCTGGCTGGTCTAAATTAACTGCTAAACTGCATCGTGAATAATCCCCAACAACTGATTTTCCCATTCAAAGCTGATCAGAGAGCCTCTTTCTCAAATTTTTTCTGTACCCAAGATAATTCTCCACTGCTAACGCGTTTAGATCAGATTGTGAATGATGAGAATAGCCATGAATTAATCATTGATGGGATAGAAGGCTCTGGCAAATCATTTCTTATCCAATCTATTTGCAATGAACTGAGCTTAGCTCAAAAAAAACTTGCATTTATACCCATGAAAAAAGCTTTAAATATGGGCGTGGAGATTATTCAAAATCTTGCGTCACTAGATGCTGTCTGTATTGATGATATCCAGCACATAGAAAATAATGCAAAGTGGGAAGAGGCTTTTTTTCACCTCATTAATGAGTGCCATCAATCAAAGTGCACCCTCATTTTTTCAGTGACCAGCAATAAGTCATTGGATGATTTATTTCAGTTGCCCGATCTTCTGTCTAGAGTGAAGCGCATGGAGCACATGACTTTGAAGGCAGTCCAAGATCAAGATCTCATAGAAGCCTTGATCTTTAATTGCAAAAAGTTAGACATTAATCTCGGCCAATTAGAGCTTGATTTCTTGGTTAAATACCATGCCCGAGATTTTTCCATCCTGTTAGAAAAAGTAATGTTTTTAGATCAACGGGCTGGTGAGCTCAAAAGAAAGATCACCATCCCGCTTATCAAAGAAATCCTATCTCTTTAATCAATATCAACCAAGCAAAGCTCGCAGGTTAGAAGAACCTGAGGGTTTTTAATACCAGCTAATGTTTTGTAAATCTCTGTCAGGCCTTCCAGCATAGTAAATACAGCTGGCTCTTGAACATTGACATCAAAATTCTTAAAAATCTCCTTAAGTATCAGCTCTTCTGGACTGAGTTTTTTTTGATAGTATTTCACCACATGATCTTCAAGTGCTGCCATTTCAACGGCATAGGCAATAGCTTCTTCTACACCACCAATGCCATCGATTAGACCAAGCTCTTTTGCGCTCGTAGCGATCCAAACTCTACCGCCAGCAATCGCCTTGATATCTTCATATGGCTGGGACCTTGATTCGGCAACAAAGCCTATAAAGCGATCATAGGCATCCGCTCCCCAGCCTGCAAAAATCTTATCCAAGTCTTCATCAATAGGTTGGGTTGGGTCCCAACCCCCATGTTTTGATGTTACCACGCCATCAAACTTAACCCCAATGTAGTCCATGGCATTTTCAAGTGTGGGAAGAGCGATCGCTACACCAATAGAGCCAGTAATCGTCGTGGGTTCTGCAAAAATATAATCTGCCGGAGTGGCGATATAGACACCGCCTGAAGCTGCATAATCTCCCATGGAGACAATAACTGGTATACCTTTTTCTTTTGCTACAAAAAGCTCGTCGCGCATCATCTCGCTGGCAATAATAGATCCGCCAGGGCTATTGACTCTAAAAACAATGGCCTTGGTTTTTTTATTCTCATGAGCTGAGCGAATTAGTTTCACGATGCCAGTAGAGCCAGCCACCCCTTGTGAAATATCTCCTTCCATAATTGCGCCTTCAGCAGTGATTAGAGCAATAACATTCTCACTCTCAGAGAATTCTTCATCCATCTGATCCGCATATGCTTGATATGAGATAATTTTATAGGTCTCGGTGTCAGCCTCTTCATCTATACCAAAATTCTCTATCATGTATTGGCGAAATTCAGGGAAAGACTTGGTACCATCGATGATATTATTTAATTGGGCATAGGCTATATTTCCTATTGCGGCCTCACCAAAAAATCCAACATAATTGTCAGCAAAATATTGGATATCCGATGCATTGATTCCTCGGCCAGAAGCCATCAGAGATTTCATCTCTGCCCATATTGGAGTGAGCAGCTCTGTGCGTTGCAAGCGATCATTTTCAGACATATCAGTTCTGGTATTGCCTTCAACTGCAGATTTAAAATCTCCCTGTGAGTAGTTGTGAAAGTTAATCTTAAGTTTTTCAAACAACTCTTTTTGATAAGGGCGCATGCCTCCAATTCCTCGCACACTGATGCTGCCAACTGGATGCATCCATAGCTCTGATGCTTGAGAAGCCATCATGTATGAAGCAGAAGATAGGCGGTCACTGTAAGCAATCACCCTTTTACCTGACTCGCGTAGAGCTTTTAATTCTTTTGCAATATTGATCGCAGTGGTAGGCCCAGCAAAACCGGTGGATGAGAAATCAATATACACTGCAGGAATCTTGTCATCTTTAGCAGCCGCTCTTATTAAGGCTATGAGATCTCTAGTTTGAATCTGCTCAGCAGAAGAATCTCCTGCAAAGTTAAATGGAAAATCTGAGGAGTAAACTTCTTGGTCTACAACTATACCTTCGGGGTTAAGAAATAAAACTCGTCCCTCTGTTTCTGTTGCATCGGGTCCAGTAGAAGAGATGACACCTATAATAGCTACCGTAATAACAATTAACACAAAGGCTGTTCCCAAGTTAAGCATGACAGTTCTAGCTCTCTCTAAAAACCTGCCAAGCCAAGAAAAAATTGATTTAAGTGCATTCATGCTGATTCTCCAAAATTAAAAAATTAATAAACTCAAAAGACCTGAGACCAAGACTGAAATAATGACCACAACAAATGTGAGCATCATCACAAAAAACGAAAAAATTAAAGCTAAAAAGGTAATACTCATGGCAAGCAAGGTCATCACAAGACCAAACGCTATGACAATGAACTTAGATATTATTGCACCCCCGCCTATACCAGCCAGTATCCCTAAAATAAAAATTGCCGCAAGAGCTATCATGCATTCTCCTCAAATATAAAAATTGATTCTAGCTCAGCCTTAAAAAACCGAGTTATCTTGATTACCAATTTTAAGGAGGGATCAAACTTCCCTGTTTCAATTGAATTAATCGTTTGTCGACTGACCCCTAAGACAGAGGCAAGCTCTTCTTGACTGATGCTTTGTTCTTGCCTGAGGGCTTTAAGATTATTTTTCAAGTTTATGCAATGTGCTCACGATAAAACATATAAGCACCAATGCCATTGCCGGCAGCAAAAGCTAAGAAAAATTCATAGAAATTTGGATGATAGTCAAAGTAAGGAGAGAGAAGAGATAAGCCTAATCCAAAAATAACAAACCCTGCAGACCCTCCTGCAAAACATGCATTTTCATAGCCTTTGTATAATTCATCTTGAGTTATAGAAAATTTATAATAATAAAAAGACCCAACAAAAAAGAAGATAATCATTGATATTCTTAATATCAATAACCAGGGCTCGGTGATGCCTGTTTCTAAATCACCCTTCCCGAGAAAACCTATGTGTGTCAGGTGAATGCCAAGCAACATGCCGGCTACAAGAGAAAAAGCCAAGCATTTAATATAATTTTTTTTATCCGATGGATTGAGCGATGCTATGTCTACCCATAGTCCTTTGTGTGTAATTTTAGCCATTCTTGTAATTTATAATTACTATGAAAACAATCTTACTGTAAAGTTTACTTGTCTGTCAAGCTTACTTTACATTGCGAAGTTGCTCTCTGGCAGCATAAACAGCGACAAAGAAAATACAAACTATTTCGATGAGCTCAAGCCAGCTTAATAAGCTTGCATTAGGCAACCCAAAGACAATCAAGCAGGTAGTCATGAAGTAAAGCAAAATAATAAAACTAAAGATTTGATAAACCCTAGCACTTGGTTTTAACCAGGCTTGCAGTAAAAAAAGACTTAAGGGGAATGACCAAATAATAATGCCTATCCATGGTGTCCCGATAGCAAGGCTATTGCTTGCATGGGTTAGGAGCAGCGCTCCACTTAAACTAATAAATAATTTACGCAGATTCATGGGATTCAAGTGAGTTAATAATTTTTGCAATTCTTTGCCCAGTAGCGCTGGCAATATCATATTCATGAGGGGTCAACTCAATCGAGTGATTGAGGCTTGTCACATGAGATGGTCCATAGGGCGTGCCCCCAGATTTGGTCTCATGCAAGGCTTTGACAGAATAGGGTGAACCAACGCAGATCATCCCATGATGCAGAAGATAGGTCATGAGGTTAAAGAGCGTCATTTCCTGCCCCCCATGCATAGAGCCAGTGGAGGTGAACACGCAGGCAGGTTTATTTTCAAGCACGTTGTTTGCCCAAAGCTCGCCGGTAGAATCAAGAAAATATTTCATTGGCGCTGCCATGGAACCAAAGCGAGTGGGAGAGCCAAGAGCCAATCCAGAGCAATTAATTAAATCTTGTTTGGTGCAATAAACCTCACCTGATTCAGGAATGCTTGATTCTGTGGCTTCCGTGTTTGCAGAAACTTTGGGTACGGTTCTGATCTTTACTACCAAGCCTTCTTTTTCAGCGCCATCAGCTATGGCGTGGGCTAGATTTTTTACAGCTCCTGTGCCTGAGTAAAAGAGAATGAGGAGATATTTTTCATGCATAATAGTTTCCATTTGCCTTACTATAAATCATGAAATTAAAATTACCATTATATCTCCTTTGTCTTTTTTGTATTTCCTGTGAACGAGGAGATATTGAAATTTTTGATGCTCGACCCATGTTTTCCTCTAACCTCAATGGCCAGTGGATTTTAGTGAACTATTGGGCTGATTGGTGCCCGCCGTGCATTAAAGAAATCCCAGAAATAAATAATTTTGCTAGCAAGCATCCTGAGGTCATTGTTTTAGCTTTTAATTTTGATCGCTTAGAAGCAGAAGATCTTAGGCCTCAAATTAAAAAATTTGGTATCAAATACCCATCCCTGATCACCCACCCCAAAGGTCTATGGGGAATAGCTACCCCAACAACCTTGCCTGCAACTTATTTTATTTCTCCGGGTGGTGAAATAGCTTTTACTAGCTTGAAACCTCAAGATGAGAAGAGTTTAAGTTTAATTTATGACTCCCTTCAAAAGGGAGGATAGAAAGCCTTTTTTTACCAAGGACTCAGGGTTCACCTTGTTGCCATCAAAATAAACCGTCCAATGAAGATGAGGCCCTGTGACTCTTCCGGTGGAACCAACCAATCCAATTAACTCTGATTGCTCTAAGAAGTCACCAACTTGAACTTGAGTGTCACTCATATGAGCATAGGATGAGAAGAGACCATACCCATGATCCAGAATGACAGTATGACCTGTGTAAAAAAAGTCTCCCACCAACACAACAACTCCTTTTAATGGCGCGCTAATTAAAGTGCCTTCGCTGCCAGCTAAATCTAAGGCAAGATGAGCAGATCCAGGTAGCCCATTGATAAATCTTTGCTTTCCAAATGGCGAAGTAATCATGCCTGGTACGGGAGGCATAAATTGAAAAGAGGGTGTTATGTTTTGGGTTGATGCGCTTAAAGCGTTGTTAATCTGAACTGCCTCCGCATTTGCTCGCATTTGATCTTCTTGGTTTAGGTTGACCTTAGAAGCATCGGCAATAGTGATTCTTGATTCGCCAAAGTTCACTTGCTTCACCAGCACATCCTTAGCATGTCTGGTAATCAGCAGATCACTTTTTACAAAAGGCAAACTTATCAATTGCAAGACTTGAGATTGTTGCTTGATTAGAAACTGGCCCGTTTTAAGCTGCTGAGATGCTGGAATAGCAATAATTTCACCACTCCTGCCTTCAATGGGCTCAGCCTTTGCATGGCTCATAAGAATTACTAGAGCGCCGAGAGCAATTAAACGACTATTACTCTTTCTTTGTAACATTAGAAATAATTTTTCCCTTGGCTAGTCGCGCATGAATAGTGTCACCAACTTTAATATTTTCTGAGGATGTTAAAGCTTTTCCAGATGCATTCATCACGATTGCATAACCTCTATCCAAGACTGCTAAAGGGCTAACAGCAGTTAAATTAGTAGAAAGATTTTTGATAGCAAACATTTTTTTGACTAATGCATTGTTTATGTGATGTTGAATATTTTGCAGATGAGCATTCAGGATCCCTTGAAACTTCTCAACTGTTCTCATGGCATTAGATTGATGAAGAGCACTAGAAGTCATCTTGAGATTTTGTTTCGCTGAGGTGATTACATTCCCTATGACCTGAGATAAACGAATTTCTAGATTATCTAAGGATTGAGATTGCTCCTTTAAAAGGGTCATAGGACTTTTTAAGCTCTGAGAAGTAAATAAAAGTTTTTGAGATTTTTCTTTTAAAGCCTCTTGAAAGTTATGAAGAAGCTTATTGCTTAAATCATCAAGATGACCTTCAAGCTGAAAAAAATACTCAGTGACAAGCTCAGCAGCAGCAGTAGGGGTCGGAGCTCTCAGATCAGATACAAAATCTGCAATGGTGAAATCTATCTCATGACCTACACCTGAAATAATAGGGATAGGAAAATCAAACATCTCTCTTGCCAAGCTTTCATTATTAAACGCCCATAAATCTTCAATGGATCCACCACCTCTACACATTAAAATTACATCAAAAGGATTTAGTGGATTTACATTATTAAACTCTAATGCTTGGTGCAAAGCATTGATTAGCGTTCTTGGCGCTGTATCTCCCTGAACCGTTGCAGGGATCAGGGTCACCTGGCTAATAGGCGCTCTTCTTTTGATTGTTGTTAATACATCCTGTAATGCAGCGGTAGATTCTGAAGTGATAACGCCTATATGTCTAGGCTGGGCTGGCAAGGACAGCTTTGCGGCTTGTGAAAATAATCCCTCTGCATCTAATTTCTTTTTTAACTCGTCAAATTGCTGCATTAAATTGCCTGAACCAGCGGGCTGCATTGAGCTAACAATTAGCTGATAGTCACCCCTTGGTGCATATAAACTAACTTGTCCTTTTAGAATGCATTGGTCTCCATTCTCAGGTTCAAAATTTAGCCTGGAGTTTTGATTGCGGAACATGGCACATCTAATAGCTCCTTCCTCATCCTTTAAAGTGAAATATATATGTCCCGAAGACGGCCGGGCTAAATTAGAAATCTCCCCCAGCACTGAAATACCTCGGAATTGACTCTCAAGTAATTGCTTTGCCTGTTGATTGAGTTGCCCAACAGAGATAACCTCGTCTTCATGATTTACAATAGCTGCACACATAACTGAAGTATATCTTGATGTCCTCACAATTAAACCCAGCGAAAAATTTTTTTATTCTGTTGCTTGGAGCTGGATTAATAGGTTTGGCCCCATTGTTTGTAAGGTGGAGTGAGTTATCTCCATCATGGATTCTGTTTTACAGAATGTTTCTTGCTTTACCATTTTTAGCTCTCATCAATATTTATTTTAACAAGCACCAAGCTTTTAAATTACGCAATGGTAAGAGCTTACTTTTTGCGATGATCGCTGCCTTCGCTTTCACAACAGACATGAGTGCCTGGCACTGGAGTCTTCAATACACCTCTATCGCAAACTCCACAATCATAGTGAATACTGCGCCAATATATGTGGCCATTCTTGGAATTTTTCTGTTTAAAGAATCTGTGAGCGGACGCTTCTTGGTGTCGTTTGTTTCCACCTATGTCGGAGTGTTTGGTTTGGTTTACTTTTCATCCACCAAAACAGACGGCGCATTATTTGGTGATGCTTTAGCATTAATGGCAGCATTTATGTATGCAACCTATCTGTTGATTATTTCGAGACTAGGGAAAGAAAGTTCAATCAATATCATTTTTTATACCACCTTATTTACATGCTTATTTTCACTCATCCCCGCATTGATTGAATCAAGAGACTTTCTTCCAGCCAGCAAGATGGAAATCATTAATTTGTTTGCCATGGCAATACTGTGCCAAGTGGGGGGCCAATTCTTTATAACCTACAGCATGCCAAAAATTACTGCATCCTTCGGCTCGGTGGGTTTGCTCATGCAGCCAATAGTTGCAACAATTTTTGGGGCCTTAATCTTTTTAGAGTATTTAAATTTTACTCAACTTTGCTTTGTGATCTTGGCTTTGGTGGGCATATACTTTGCTAGACTGGAGATTAATCCGCCAACAGAGGAGCGATAAGATGAACTATAAAACTAAAGCTCAAGAGTTAAGTTTTCTGTCACGAGACTATGCTGTAGCTAAAGATAAAAAGAACTGGCTTGCGCTGTTTGATAAAAATGCGCTTGTGCAGGACCCAATTGGCAAAAGCCCATTAGACCTAGAGGGCAACGGCCACAAAGGCCTTGCTGCGATCGAACAGTTTTATGACACTGTTATTGCTAATGGAAATATTGAGTTCACCATTCTTGCGTCCATTCCTTGTGGCGATGAATGCGCTAATTATGCGCAAATAGTTAACTTGATTGGCGAGGTAAAAATAGAAACTAAAATGATTGTGATTTATCGCATCAATTCAAACAATAAAATTGAGTCCTTGCGAGCATTTTGGGATTACCAGAAAATGGAAAATCAGCTTAACGTAATGCTTTCAACCTAAGCTAGAGCAATCTCACATTAGACAGGAGAAGAATAAACATGTCCAAATTTGCAGGAAAAACGGCTGTGATTAGCGGTGGAGCTGAAGGCATTGGCTTGTCTATTGCTCAAGCCTTAGGCGATCAAAAGATGAATATTGTTATCGCAGACATTGATGAAGCAAACCTTCAAAAAGCCGGTTCAGTTTTAGCAGATTCAGGCATTTCTGTATTGACAGTTGCGCTCGATGTAGCTCAAGAAGATCAGTGGCAAGAAGTTGCTAATCAGGCAATAGCTCGATTTAAAAAAATTCATATGGTTGTAAATAATGCTGGTGTTGGCGGAGACACAGGACCGATTGAGACTCAGGATCAAAAAGGCTGGCAATGGGCCCTGGATGTCAACTTGATGGGCGTTGTATATGGAGCCAAAGTCATGACTCCACTGATCAAGCAGCACGGAGAAGGCGGATGGATTGTGAATGTCGCCTCGATGGCGGGCATGGGTGGCGTGCCTTATTTGGGAGCTTACACTGCGACCAAAGCCGCTGTGGTGGCTTTGTCAGAAAGCTGGGCAGGAGAATTAGAAGAGAAGGGCATACATGTGTCCGTCTTGTGCCCTGCTTTTGTTCAAACTAGGATTCATGAATCTGAAAGAAACCGTCCAGCTAAATACGAATCTGGCTCAGCCCACGCACCAGATGAAGGTAGTTTTGCGAATTCAACCAAGCAAATGGTAGAAAATGGAATTGAAGCGTCGATTGTTGGAAGGCGTGTTGTGGAAGCACTGGAAGACGGGGAGTTTTATATTTTTACTCACCCCAACTACCACCCTGTAATGCAAGAACGAAATGCAGCAATTGACGCAGCATTTATTAAATCTGCACAAAGCCCTCTGCTTAAACATATTATTAATCAAAAAATTGAGATGCCTTAAGCAAAATTTTATGAAATTGAGAAGAGGTCATGGAATCTACTGAAGCGCTCTATGAATAATAGAAAATTTACCAAGCCTTTTTTAAGGGGTTACTTTCACGAATGGATGTTCTTTATTTCAGTGGGAGCATGTATTCCCTTGATTGCTAACAGCACCAATTCAGTTGAATTGGCAGCCACCATTGTTTATTCGCTGGGTGTTTGCATGATGTTTGGGTTTAGCGCTTTGTATCACAGGGTTGAGTGGAAGGCTAGAGTTCTAATACTTATGCAAAAACTGGATCATTCAGCAATCTTTGTAATGATTGCGGGCAGCTTTACTCCGATATGTCTTCTTGTTCTTCCTGGTGACACAGGGATTCAGCTACTCTTTATAATATGGATTATTGCAGGAATCGGAATCCTGCAAACAATGCTATTCACTCAAACACCACGCTTGGTTAGAGCTGGTATTTACTTGGTTGCAGGATACATGGCCATACCTTATCTATCGGTAATGTTTTCAGTCATGAGCATGACCAACTTTACTTTAACTGCTGCTGGTGGGACTGTTTATACCGTTGGGGCCATTGGGTATGGTTTTAAGTTTCCAGATATTAGCCCTCAATATTTTGGTTATCATGAATTTTTTCATATCTTAGTTTCTATAGCCGCAGTGCTTCACTTCATTGTTATTTATTCTATCGTGGGTTAAATAATTACTAATATCTTTGAATCGTAATCGAAGGAAATTTTTCTCTAACTGTAGAAATAAAAGTTGGCTCTGCTTGAAAACTCCCTATATAATTCTTTCCTTGATAGAAGGTCATCTTCTTCAAGTCATGGGTGATTAGCTCAGTTGGGAGAGCATCTCGTTTACACCGAGAGGGTCGGCAGTTCGAGCCTGTCATCACCCACCAAACTACCAAAAAAAACCCGGTAAAACCGGGTTTTTTAAAATTCTTAATTCTAAGCGTTACGCGTTAGATTCTTTAACAGCAACATTCCAGATGATTAAACCAAATAGAATCTTGTTAACAAAGTCAGCAAGGTTGTAAATTAGGTTTAAGTTCATCGCAGAAGTTCCAGCATCACCCATTAGGTAACCTGAAGCATATCCTATTGGATAAATTGCCCAACCTACGATAATAATCCACATCATGGCGTTGTATGCTGATTGAACAGCAGGGCTTGCAGTATTACTAGCCGCTTTTCCCTCGCCGAACCATAGCTCGTAAATCATATACACCCATGCAAGACATCCGATGATAAATGCTGGTAATGCAGCCATAAGTCCTGCTTCACCTAGGTATCCAAAAATTAGCATTACTAAAGATCCAGCAAGCAATTTCTTAAATAATGAGCCAGCAACATTTGTAGCTGCTGCAAGTATTAAATAGAATTCACATATTAATAAGGGAACCGTTAATAACCAATCGATGTATCTAAATACTGTTGGAGTTTCACCAGTATCAATCCAAACACCTCTCATATAAAGATAATGCCAGAACGCTATACCAGTAACTAAACCAGATACTGTTAGAGAAGTTTTCCACTTAGAGCTTACGTTGTCTCTTTCAATAAAGAAAAATACAGTAGCCGCTAACAGAGCTGCAGTCACTAACCAAAAAGACACACCAGTATAATCACTGGCAACCAGATCACCGCCACTTGCTGCAAAAGATGGCACCGCCATTACTGCAGTTAAAAGCATTAATAATTTCATACCATACCTCTATATTTAAATGCTCCTCGACATGAAGAACTTGAATAGCTTACCAATTAATTCACCCTGAGGTAAAATATTTTTTTAATAAAATACAAAAAAATTTGACATTAAAAAAGTCATTTGATAGTTAAAAAAAAGTTGCAGAAAAATTAAAAAAAGCTATCATTCTCAAGCGTTCGCGGTCCGGTAGTTCAATCTGGTTAGAACGCCGCCCTGTCACGGCGGAGGTTGCGAGTTCGAGTCTCGTCCGGATCGCCATTATAATTGCCATTATAATAAATGCATTATAATAACTTCATGACTACCCTAATCACCCTCTCTTTTTTTAATGCTTTAATTATTGGCGTGATCTTTGCTCATTTAGCCCTCACGACCCCAGCTATTTTTCGAGCACTAGACCCAGATTCCGCGTCAAAATTATTACGCACTATTTTTCCTAGATATTATCTTTTATTAATCAGCTTATCCTTGCCCCCTTTGCTGGTCCTATTTTTCCAGGACACTTCTTTGCACTGGTGGCTAGGTGTCAATATTACATTCCATGGTGCCTTGGGCTTACTGGCAATACCGCTGACCAATGCCGCAAAGGATAGAGGATGGGACAAGGTATTTTCTTTTACTCACGGCTTGAGTATTTATTGCACTGTGGTTATTCTTTTGCTCAGCAGCATTCAATTTTTTACTTATATCAGTTAGATTTTTATGGCAGAGCATCGCAAGATCAATCTTCCTAAAAAAATTTGTTATCACTGTAAGAAACAATTTGCATGGCGAAAAAAATGGGAAAGAGCCTGGGAAGAAATAAAATTTTGCAGTCTAAAATGTAAATCAGAATCAAAAAAAACTGTGCCACCCTTGAACTTCATTCATTAGACTCCATATTGCAACAAAGAGGATAAAAATTATGCCAAGAGCTAAAACCAAGTCATTTCAAACAGAAACTAAGCAGCTATTACAGCTAATGATCCATTCGTTGTATTCCAACAAAGAGATTTTTTTAAGAGAGCTGGTCTCTAATGGCTCTGACGCTCTTGATAAAATTCGCTTTCAATCGATCGAGAACTCAAAACTACTTGGCGATGACTCAGATTTAAAGATTCATATTCATCTTAATGCTCAGAATAATACCATTACCATTGCTGATAACGGCATTGGTATGAATGAAGAAGAGATTATTCAAAATATTGGAACCATAGCAAAATCAGGCACCGCGCAATTTCTGTCTGAGATGGCAGGGGAGAAGAAAAGAGATTCTAATCTTATCGGTCAATTTGGCGTCGGTTTCTATTCCGTGTTTATGGTTGCAGACAAGGTCTCTGTGCACTCCCGTGGAGCAACAGCTAAAGCTGAAGAGGCTGTATTGTGGGAAAGCTCTGGCGAGGATACCTATCAGCTCTCCTCTATTCCCAAGCAAGATCGTGGTACCACTATTACCGTGTACCTGAATGAAGAAAATAAAGAGTTTTCAGAGTTAATGCGCGTTAAATTTCTATTACAAAAATACTCTCAATACATTAACTTTCCCTTGATTCTGAATCCAGAAGAAGGGGAAGCAGAAACAATTAATGATTCTGACGCAATATGGTTAAAATCTAAGCGTTCAGTCAAAGATCAAGAGTACAAAGATTTTTATAAATTTATTTCATATGACAACAATGACCCTTTAGCCTGGATGCACAATAAAGTTGAGGGCAAGCAAGAGTATACAAGCCTGTTGTTTATTCCAGAAAAATCTCCCTATGATTTATGGAATCGGGATACTCCTCGAGGAATAAAATTATTTATCCAGCGTGTTTTTATTATGGATGATGCGGCGCATTTTCTTCCTTTGTACCTAAGGTTTATGAAAGGCGTTGTTGATTCCAGCGATCTTCCTTTAAATGTTTCGCGAGAGATTCTGCAAGATCATCCCCTCGTAGATTCTATTAAAAAAGGCCTCACAAAAAGAGTGCTTGATTCTTTGAAGAAAATGCAAAAAGACACGCCTGAGGATTATCAGAAATTTTGGAAGGCATTCGGTTTAGTTATCAAAGAAGGTCCAGCAGAAGATTATGAAAACTCTGAATCTATTGCAGAACTTTTTCTATTTGCGAGCTCTTTATCAGACTCGCACGAGCTAGACACAACCTTAGATCAATATGTTGGTAGACTCAAAGATGGCGAAGACAAAATTTATTACTCCATTGCGGATTCTTATGAAGCAGCAGCGAACTCGCCTCACACAGAGCATCTTAAAGCTAACGACACTGAGGTTTTACTTTTAACCGATCGAATTGATGAATGGCTCATGTCAACACTCATGCAGTTCAAGGGTAAAACCCTGGTCAATGTTGCAAAAGAAGAACTAGATGAAACTGAGAACAAGCCCAAGGTAACCAAAGAAAAACAAGAAATTATTGATAAGTTAAAAACATCGTTAGATGCAAAAGTCTCAGATGTTGTTGCCAGTTCTCGTCTTGTGGATTCCGCCGTTTGTTTAGTTTTGTCTAAAAATGAGCCTGGTGCCCAGCTGAAAAGAATACTAGAGGCCTCAGGTCAAAGTTTTGGAGATTCCAAGCCCGTCTTTGAAGTGAACCTAAAACACAAGCTGATTAAAAAACTTGGCACTCTGTCAGGCAAAGAGTTTACAAACTTCTCTCAGTTCTTGTTTGATTATGCGGTGATTGCAGAGGGCGGGACCCCTAAAGATCCTTCAAAGTATCTGCGACAGCTAGATAAATATCTCGCATAAATGATTGATACAAAACAGGTCGCAGTTCTCGGTGGCGGGAGCTTTGGCACTGTTTTGGCTAATATTGCCGCCTCGAATGGTCATGAGGTTCGTTTGTGGGTTAGGGATGCAGAGCAGGCTTTACGCATTAACTCTGAAGGCGCAAATGCCACCTATCATCCAGAGCTCATACTCTCAGATAATATTTCGGCTTCTGAGGATTTAGAGTCTGTTGTTAGTAACGCGGAATATATCTTAGTTGCAACGCCGAGTTTAATATTTGAGCAAATTATTGCTCGTCTTGCGCCCTATATTCACTCATCTGTTTCTATTATTTCTTGTACCAAGGGGATCCAACCTGATCCATTTAGAACAATGACAGAAATTATTTCGCATCATTTGAGTCATATTATTGGCAATCAGATAGGTGCGTTGAGCGGGCCCAACCTAGCCAAAGAAATTGCTGAACAAAAAATTGCAGGCACCGTTATTGCATCTTCTAACTCAGAGTTAACATCTAACATTAAGTTAATCCTGTCTTCCTCTACCTTTAAAGTTTTTTCAAGTTCAGATATTCAGGGGGTTGAGTTAGCTGGAGCGCTAAAAAATATTTATGCAATCTGTTGCGGTATTGCACATGCAAAGAATGTTGGTGAAAATGCACTTGGGTTTATTATCACCAGAAGCATGGCAGAAATGAGTAGATTTGCAGTTGCGAAGGGAGCTAATCCTATTACTTTTCTTGGATTATCCGGAATGGGCGATCTGATGGCCACATGCACTTCTAAGCTATCTCGTAATTTTCAATTAGGCGAGCTCATTGCAAGAGATATCAGTTTACTTGAAGCCAAAGAGCTGGTGGGTCAAGTAGCAGAAGGCGCTAGAACTCTCGAGGTAGTTTACCAGGAAGCGCAAACAATGCAGGTGAGCATGCCCATGGTTGAATCTCTGTATAACATTCTCTACAAGGGAGTGAAGTCAGAGCAATTACTTGAAGATTTGCTCGATCATCCGAACGAAGTTGATGTAGAATTCACCCAATAGGATTAAATTATGACTAAGATTAAAAAAGATGAACTGTTAGACTTGAAGAAGTGGCAACGCTTTTTCTTCATGTTAATTTATGCCGCAGCCATTTATTTCGTGGTGGGCATTCTATTATTTTTGATCGCTATACAGTTTCTCTTTTATCTCTTTACCTCTAATACTAACGAGCAATTAAAGTCGGCCCATCATTGGCTCCAAGATTTCTTTAATGACGCATTAGATTTTCTGAGCTTCAATACCAACTCCAAACCCTGGCCGTTTAAAGGAAGTGAAGATGGTTCTGACTCAAGTGAGGCAGAGGTTATAGATGCCGAAGAAGTTATGGAAGTAGATGCTGAGGAGTTAGACTCTTCAGATCATCAGACTTAACTAAGAAGCTAGTAGAGCAAGAAACTCAGCTCTTGTAGATGGGTTATTTCTGAACACCCCAACCATTGAAGATGTTTTCATTACAGAATTTTGTTTTTGTACACCTCGCATGACCATACACATATGCTGAGCTTCGACTACCACTGCACAGCCCTTGCACCCAGTAATCTCTGTAATTGCATCAGCCACTTGATGAGTTAATCTTTCTTGGATTTGAAGCCTTCTGGCAAACATATCCACAATTCTGGCTATCTTACTTAAGCCTAAAACTTTACCATCTGGAATGTATGCAACATGGCATCTTCCGTTAAATGGAAGCATGTGATGCTCACACAAAGAATAAAACTCAATGTCTCTTACCAGCACCATATCTTCGATATCAGAATCAAATAAAGCATTATTTACTACTTTGTCCAGACTCATTTTATATCCATGATTTAGAAACTTAAAAGCTGCAGCTGCTCTTTTTGGGGTCTCAAGAAGGCCATCACGAGAAGGATCCTCCCCTATATCTTTGATCATGTGCTCAAAAGATTTTATTAACTCATCTGACGGAGTGACAATTTCATCAAAGTCGTCTGCATTCTCTAGATTGGAAATATTTTCTGCCATTTTATTTGTCCAGGGTTAATGAGTTAATATTTTAGCTTTTATAAGAATTCTTTGTAAGGCAAAGTTGCCTCTAATGAGAATTTTTCTCCAGTTTTTTTATTAATGATTGCCTGATCGTTGAACTCAAAATCAACCATGCCATCAAGGACGCCTTCTCCAAAAAGGTATCTAGATTTAGTGCTGCCTTCAAGAATCATTTTTTTCTCTAATGCTAGAGCTGCCTTAATCCCAGTATTTGCTTGCTCGTATTTTTGCAATTCTTTTTTTGAGTACTTGGCCTGAAGTAAGTTCAGAGTTTTTGGGGGGGAGGCAACCAATGCCGTTCCGTTATTTCCTCCAAAACCTTTGGCATTTAGAATAGCAAAATCAAATGCGCCGTGCTCAAACTCTAAATGGTCCAGTAAATAATTTACATTATCTGAGCTGACATTTTCTGCTAGAGCAGGGGTTGTGGTAATGCCTGGAATCTTGAGATGATTCCAGCTACCTAGAGCATTAATCATCTGATCTCCACCTGCGGCAGCAAGAGAGTGCCCAAGATAGGATTTAATCGCTGTAACTGGAAGAGCACGAATCTTCATGGCCTTGGCTAAACTAGAGATGATGTGTGATTCGCTTTCTCGATTTTGCGGGGTGCTTGTTCCATGAGCATGAATAAATGTTTTGTTCAAAGCGTCTTGGCCAAAGTATTGCTGGACTTGCTTCAGAGCTTTACCCATTGTTAAATAATTACCCGCGCCTGGCCCAGAGATTGATTTCTTAAACCCATCAGCATGAATGTGGCTTGAGAGTGCTGCACCGTGAATTTCTAATCCTAATTCTATAGCAAGCTCATCTGCCATGAGGACAACAAACTGAGCAGATTCCCCAAGACTCATGCCAACATTTTCACCAAAAGGTCTGCAAATTTTTCTGTAATTGGGGGTGCTAGAGTCTTCGCCCAATCTTTCCTGAAGCGCCATCAGGTTGCTATCTTCTGCCAACCCCTTGGTGGCGGCAAAGGCCTCGTAAATTTCTGGCACAATCCCAGATTCTGCTGCCCCAACAACACAAATCAACGCCTCTCCAGATTGAATCATTGAGATCCCAACTTTTAAATTATATTGAAAAGTAGCACAAGCGCCGACAAAGTTTCCCGTGATGCCCATGCTTCCTAGCACATATGCGTGAGCAAAATCTGCACTCATCTCTCCCAATGACATGGCCATGTGTTTGCTTGTCACCCTTGACCCTGAGAGGGCGGACTGGAACATACCGCCCATTCCATATTTATCAGCTTGAGCAACTGCGCAGCCAGAAATGCAACCAATTTTCTCTCTGGGCACCCTTTGAATGATCTCTTCCCATGGCATGCCAAGACTTTTCAGAGCGTCAGATAAACCAAAAACAGTCATGGCCAGACTCCGAGGATGCTGTCTAGCATTATATGTGTCCGCCGGATTAAAGCCTGAGGGCAGTTGCCCACCCGCAGAAGTTGGTAGTATAGGATTCCTAAAATTATTGAGTTTAAAAAAATCTTGATCAATCTCTCTCATTAATGTTTTATTAATAATGGTTTCTTGATCAGAAGTTCCCATTAGATGACCAAGACTGGTCAAGACCTCTTGCTGCTCTAAGAGACCAATCTTTTCAAATAAGATTCTGTTGTATCCCAGATCAAAAATAGAGCGACCAGCTGCATTGATGCCCCCATATCCGACGATCAGCGGTAGACTAGCCACTTGGAATTAATTTTTGTGCTGCTAATAGTGTATTTAGTATTAGAGTATTGATTGTCATTGGCCCAACTCCGCCTGGGACAGGGGTATGTGCAGACGCTAAATTCCCTATTCCGTCCAGCTCAATATCGCCACATTTCTCTGCTGGGTGATAGCCCGCATCTATAACCACAGCGCCATCTTTAATCCATTCTTTTTTGATTAAGCGTGGGACTCCAACGGCTCCCACGACAATATCAGCATTCCGGATATGCAGGTCTAAGTTTTTTGTCCTAGAATGACAGATGGTCACGGTTGCATTTTTATTGAGCAACATCATCGCCATGGGCTTGCCCAGGATGGGACTTCTGCCAATAACCACAGCATGCTTTCCTGAAATATCAATTTGGTAATGCTCTAATATCCTCATGATGCCAGCAGGAGTGCACGATCCATAGGCTGGCTCACCCATTGTCATTTGACCAAACCCAAGGCACGTAACACCATCAACATCTTTATTAATATCAATTGCATCAAAACAAACGCGCTCATCAATTTGCGAAGGGACGGGGTGCTGCAAAAGAATGCCATGGACTTTTGGATCATTGTTGAGCCCATGAATTGTTTTTAATAATTCTTCCGTTGTTATTTCTTTGCCAAGCTCAATAGCTATAGACTCCATGCCCAGACGAGCACATGCACTTTGTTTCATTTTTACGTAAGTTGCTGAAGCAGGATCAAGACCGACTAGAACAGTAGCGAGGGTCGGGACTATGCCCTCTTTTCGAAGCTCGGATACTTGTTTTTGAATCTCTTGTTCAGCAATTTGAGCAAGCACTTTACCGTCTAAAATTTTTGATGACATGGCAGCATTTTCCCATCATTAAATATTTATGCAATGGAGATTGATTATTTAAGGTTAAAACTTTAAGATCACACCCCTCGGGGTATAGCGCAGTCTGGTAGCGCACTCGCTTTGGGAGCGAGTGGTCGTAAGTTCGAATCTTACTACCCCGACCATTGTGCGCCTGTAGCTCAGTTGGATAGAGCAACGGTTTTCTAAACCGTGGGTCAGGAGTTCGAATCTCTTCAGGCGCGCCATTTATTACCTGCAGTCTCATTACCCTTAACAATCTCAAGCCCCAACTATATCAACCATAATTCGCTAAACTATTAAGCTCATAAATTCACGTGAGACTTTCCTTTATAGGTAAGGACTAAACATATAGTAAAATACAAAGATCATGATAAAAAGTAATGCAATTCTATCTTTAGTCTTTTTTCGCATCGACCATGCTCCGAGGCTTTTGAGTTGAATACTTATTAAAAATGAAAAATAGTTTATTTCAAGTAGCAGCTTTTTATAAATTCTCTACTCTTTCAAATTTAGAGCATCTCCAGGAATCTTTTTCTAATTTCCTAGATAACCAAAAAATAAAAGGCACTGTTTTACTCGCCAATGAAGGCATTAATGGAACTGTTGCGGGCAGCCCAGATGCTATCAAAGCTTTTAAACTTTACTTAGACAAGTTAAATTTACTTAGCCTCAAAGATTTTAAAATTTCCGTTTCTACAAAAGCGCCTTTCCCAAGACTGAAAGTTAAAATTAAAAAAGAAATCGTCAGCATGGGCAACAACCTTGCAAATCCACAAGAATTAGTTGGAGAATACATTCAGCCAGAAGACTGGAATCAATTTATTTCTCAAGATGATGTGCTGGTTATTGATACCAGAAATACTTACGAGTGCGCCATCGGAACTTTCAAAAATTCTATTCAACCAGAAACAACAAACTTTAGAGAATTTCCTGCGTGGGTTGATCAGCTAGAAAGCTCAAACATTAACAAAGACCAAAAGATTGCTATGTTCTGTACTGGCGGCATTAGGTGCGAAAAAGCCTCTTCTTTTATGAAGGCCAAAGGCTTCAAAAATATTCATCATCTCCAAGGCGGCATTTTAAGTTACATAGAAAAAATTGATGAATCTGAGTCTCTGTGGCAGGGCGAATGCTTTGTCTTTGATGACAGGGTGGCGCTGAATCATCAGCTACAAGTTGGATCATTCGATATGTGCCATGGCTGCAGAATGCCTATCACTGAAAGCGATCAGCTATCTACTAAATATCAATTGGGCATTAGCTGCCCCAATTGCTTTGATCACAAGACCCCGGAGCAAAAAAAACGCTATGCTGATCGGCAAAAACAGATCGATTTAGCCAAACAAAGAAATGCAAAACCTCAGGGCTCTAAGCGCCAATGATTAAATAATTTATGGTGCCTATACTCTATAGTTTTAGGCGATGCCCTTATGCCATGAGAGCCAGAATGGCAATCATTCTTTGTTCTGTAGAATGTGAGTTGAGAGAAATCTTATTAAGTGACAAGCCCGAAGCTATGCTTGAGATCTCGGCTAAAGGCACAGTTCCAGTTTTGCAATTGCAAGATAGGATTCTAGACGAAAGCATGGAAGTGATTGAGTGGGCTTTACAGCAAGGTTCTTCAAAATTTTATGTTTATTTAGAAGATGAGCAAAACTTATCTGATGATTTAATTGAGCTGTTTGATACTAAGTTTAAGTATCACCTGGATCGATACAAGTATGCCTCGCGATTTGAGGAGACCGCAGATGATCATCGGCTTCAATGTTTGAATCTTCTTATGCATCTTGATGAGGTGATTCAATCAGATCAGTGGATCTTCGGAGGTGAGGTGAGCCTTCTGGATATTTCTATTCTGCCGTTTATCAGGCAATGTAAGATCGCAAATCCAGAGTGGTTCGAGTCTCAGGCATTCACGAAGGTTATTGGCTTGCTAAGGTATTTTGAGTCTTCGGAATTATTTCTTCTTGCAATGGAGAAATTTGAGCTATGGAATCCCTCGGATCCCAAAATAGTTCTTTTTCCAAGGTAAACAATATTTTATAGTCCAATGGAGTCGTAGCTGATAGCTATTCGATCTAGAGCAATTTTATAGGCTGCTGTCCTGAGATCTGGAATAGCATTTTCTATTTTAGCCAATCTCACTTTTTGGTATGCCTCGCAAATCATGTCATCAAGACCTGAGCGAACTAAATCAATTTCATTCACGCCTTCAAGAAATTGCTCTTTAATTTTATCTGGCATCTGCTTCCCTGTCATTGTCTCGATTGCTGTAATCAGGGTATCAAATTGATACGCATTCCTTCGTTTTTCCAGCCTGCCAAAACGAATATGCCGGAGGTTTCGAACCCATTCAAAATAACTCACTGCAACGCCGCCAGCGTTGGCCATAATGTCTGGGATAATTGTAATATTTCTCTTGATGAGAATCTCATCAGCCTCAAAGGTAATAGGGCCGTTTGCGGCCTCCACTATAAGTTTTGCTTGAATGTTTTCAGCATTGGATTCGTCAATCACATTTTCTCTTGCCGCTGGAATTAAAATATCACAATCCATGCACAGAAAACTAGCGCTGTCCTTTGCAAAGGATCCTCCTGGGCAGTTCTCAAACGTGCCTTCTTTCATGTAATAAGCTTTGGCAGCCTCAACATTCACGCCCTCAGGATTTGTTAGAGCACCGTTGTGCTCCATGATGCAAACAATCTTGCAACCATCCTCCTCGTGCAAGAATTTTCCTGCGTGATAGCCTACATTACCAAAACCCTGGATTGCTATTTTTTTGCCTTTTAAGCCTCCTTTAAAACCTGCAGATTCATAGTCTTCTTTGTGCTTAAAAAATTCTCTAATAATGTATTGGACCCCTCGGCCTGTGGCTTCAGAGCGACCAACCAAGCCACCTTTTTGGGGGGGCTTGCCGGTTACGCAAGCAAGCGCATTAATATCTGTAGGAAAAACTCTTCGGTATTCATCTGCAATCCATGACATTTCTTGGGCGCCAGTCCCAACATCTGGAGCTGGAACATTTTGAGCAGGATTAATGAGATCTCTTTTAATCAGCTCCTGAGCAAAGCGACGAGTAATTTTTTCAATTTCAGTTCTAGTCCAGTCCTTGGGATTGATTTTTAATGCCCCTTTTGAACCACCAAAAGGCACCTCAATAATTGCGCACTTATAAGTCATGAGGGCAGCCAAGGCTTCGACCTCTTCCTGTGACGATTCGATATCATATCTAATTCCGCCTTTTGCTGGTTCAAAATGCTCCGAATGAACTGATCTCCAACCTGTAAAGGTATGAATTTCATCTCTGACCTTCACCCCAAAATTGATGGTGTAAGTTGAATTACACATTTTAATTCTCTTGGCTAAACCCGGTGAAATGCTGGTGTATTGGACAGCCTTATCAAACATTTTATTTGTGCTAGTTAAAAAATCTTCTTTTACCAAAATAACCCCCTGAAAAAATATTATTATATGCTTTTTGCATCTATAATGTTTCGTTTCTTGGCGGGCGTAGCTCAGTTGGTTAGAGCGCTGGACTGTGAATCCGGAGGCCGTGGGTTCGAACCCCATCGCTCGCCCCATTTTGGATACTTTGGATACAATAATAATATGGCTAGCAAATTAAAAAAACTGAAAGATTTAGAGCGCCAATTAACTGTTTCAGTGTCAGTTGAGGAGTATGAATCCAAGTACAACACCAAGCTTACTAAAATTAAATCTAGTGCCAAGCTTGATGGCTTCCGCAAAGGAAATGTTCCTAATGATGTTTTAAAGCAACGTTATGGAAACTCTATTCATTACGAGGTTTTAAATGAATTGATTCAAGAAAGTTACCCATTAGAATTGCGAACTCAAGAGTTAAAACCTGCATCTCCTCCAGCAATCAATATAGAAAGCGAAGATCCAACAAAGCCTATCTCATATTCTGCCGTGTTTGAGGTATTCCCAGAAGTGAAGCCAAAACTTTCTAGATGGACTAGCTACGAAAAAACTGAAATCACATTGGATGACTCAGATGTTGATTTGGCAATTACCGATATTACAGAGCGATACTGCCATTGGCACAAAGCTGACAGAGCTGCCCAGGAAAAAGATCAGGTTGTCATCGATTTTGAAGGCAAGATTGAAGGCGAGGGTTTTGAGGGCAATCAATCTAAAGATTTCAAATTGGTGATTGGATCTAAATCTATGATCCCTGGTTTTGAAGATCATTTGCTAGGCAAGTCATCAGGCGATAGCTTCGCATTCAAAACCCATTTTCCAGAAGACTACTTTAAAAAAGATCTAGCAGGCAAAGAAACAGAATTTTTTATCACCTTGCATGCAGTCCAAGAGATGCATAAAGCAGCAATTAACAAAGAATTATTTCAGACTCTTGCAATGGAAGGTGTAGAGGACGAAGCAGGATTTAGAGCAGAGATTCTGAAGCGAATGAAGGGCGAGATTGGGCAGCAGGAAAAATCTCTGACCAAAGAATCACTCTATGAAACTCTTTTAAAGAGCAATGATTTTAAGGTTCCAAAAGCCACTGTGGATGAACAAGCAGACCTTATGCGCAAGGACTCCCTGATGAGAATGGGCCAAACGCCTGAGAATGCTGCGGACGATTTATTTCCGCAAGAGGACTTTTTAGAAAATGCAGAAAAAAGAGTTCGGCTGGACCTGCTCTTTTCCGCGCTCTTACAAAAGTATGAGCTAGAGGTTCAAGAAAGCGACTTAGAGGCATTTATAGAAGAAGAGGCCAGTAAATACAAAGATGCTGAGCAGTTCAAAACATGGATTCAAAGCCAACCACAGCAACTGGATCAGTACAAAATGGTTATTTTAGAAAACTTACTCATTGAAAAACTAGAATCTGACCTCAAATCAAAGGTAAAGGTAATAAAATTTTCGGAACTGGCAAATAAATAACTATGGAAACAATTAACTCAGGCTTAGTACCAATGGTTGTAGAGCAAACTCCAAGAGGGGAGAGAGCTTTTGATATTTATTCTAGACTGCTTAAAGAGAGAATCATTTTTCTAACAGGCCCAATAGATGATTATATTTCCAATCTTGTTGTTGCTCAGTTACTTTTTTTAGAATCAGAGAATCCTGAGAAAGATATCAGTATCTATATTAACTCTCCGGGCGGAGTGATCACCTCTGGACTCGCCATTTATGACACCATGCAATTCATAGCCCCGGAAGTCTCAACCCTATGCATTGGACAAGCTGCAAGCATGGGCTCATTGCTCTTGGCAGGCGGCGCTGAAGGGAAAAGATTCGCTTTGACCAACTCGCGCATCATGATTCATCAACCCCTCGGAGGCTTTCAAGGGCAAGCATCAGATTTTGAAATTCACGCCAAAGAAATGTTGCTTGTGAAACATAAAGTCAATGAAATTTTAGCCAAACATACAGGCAAGACACTTAAAAAAGTCGAGCAAGATACTGATAGAGATAATTTTCTTAATGCTAAAGAGGCGGTGACCTATGGCATAATAGATAAGATCTTAGAAAAGAGACCTCAAACTAATGGAAAATAAAGATAACAAGTTAATTTGCACCTTTTGCGGCAAAGGCCAAGAAGATGTTCGAAAACTCATTGCCGGCCCTAGCGTCTATATTTGCGATGAATGCGTAGACCTCTGCAACGACATCATTGAAGAGGAAGTTAAAACTGATGATGTGGAAGTTTTAGAAGAGCTGCCATCTCCCTTAGAAATTTTTAATCAATTAGATGAGTATGTGATTGGTCAAGAGAAAGCTAAAAAAATACTCGCCGTGGCTGTTTACAATCATTACAAGAGACTACGCTCTAATTCAAAAAAAGATGAGATCGAGCTTCAGAAAAGTAATGTGTTGCTGCTCGGCCCAACCGGTAGCGGAAAAACTCTTTTAGCACAAACGCTTGCGCGAGTCTTAAATGTGCCCTTTACGATCGCTGATGCAACCACCTTGACCGAAGCGGGTTATGTTGGTGAGGATGTTGAAAACATCATTCAAAAACTTCTTCAAAAATGTGACTATGATCCAGATAAAGCGGCCCTAGGCATTGTTTACATTGACGAGATTGACAAGATTGCCCGTAAGTCGGACAACCCCTCGATTACTCGAGATGTTTCTGGTGAAGGCGTGCAACAAGCCCTTTTAAAATTAATTGAAGGGACAGTTGCATCCATTCCGCCTCAGGGTGGGCGAAAGCATCCCCAACAAGAATTTATCCAAATTGATACTTCTAATATTTTATTTATCTGTGGCGGTGCATTTTCAGGCATAGAGGAAGTTATTAAACATAGAACTGATAAATCAGGAATAGGGTTTGGCGCAGCTGTTAAAGATACACAAGCAACAGTGACTTCTATTGTTGCGACCTTAGAGCCTGAGGACTTAGTCAAATTTGGACTCATTCCAGAATTTGTTGGCAGACTTCCAGTGATCTCGACCTTGCATGAACTCGACGAAGAGGCATTGGTTAGAATTCTTCAGGAGCCAAAAAATGCATTGGTAAACCAATATAAGTATCTTTTCGAAATCGATGGGGTTGAATTAGATTTTAGAAAAGAGGCCTTAATTGAGATTGCTAAAAAAGCTCTGAAACGGAAGACAGGTGCTCGAGGATTAAGATCGATTATGGAAGAGCTCTTGATGGATACCATGTTTGAATTACCGAATCCAGATTTAGAAAAAGTGATTGTGGATGAAAATTCAGTCATCCATTCAACAGCTCCCATTAAAGTTTTTAAATCTTCTAAGAAAAAATCTTTATCTGCTGGTTGAATTTAAAGAATTCTCCCTCATTATATTTATATGGCTAACATTAAATATGATCTTCCTTTAATTCCTCTCAGAGATGTTGTTATTTTCCCCGGGGTCGTGTCGACTCTCTTTGTGGGCCGAAACAAATCAATCAATGCCCTAAACGCTGCCATGGCTGGCGAGAAAAAAATTATTCTTGCTGCGCAAAAAGACGGCTCTTTTGACTCACCACTATTCGATGATTTATTTAAAGTGGCAACCATTGCAAATATTCTTCAACTGATCAAGCTCCCAGACGGAACGGTCAAAGTTTTGGTGGAAGGCTCTCACAGGGCTGCAATGGAGTCTTTGGAATCCGACAAGGATTATTCTAAAGTAAGAGTGAGCCTGATTCCCGAGCCTATTTTTGACCAGAAGGACGGACAGAATCTAGCTCGTTTCGTGAAGGCTAAGTTCCATGATTTTATTAAGCTGACAAAAAAAATTGCGCCTGAAGTTCTTGCATCTATAAATGCATTGGATGATTTATCAAGAATCATTGATTCTATTGCTGGTCATCTGCCTATGGATATCAAGCAAAAACAAGAGATTTTAGAAACTGCAGATTTTCAATTAAGAGCAGAGATTCTCATTGCCTTTATTGAGTCCCAATTAGATGTGATGGACATCGATAAAAAAGTTCGCAATAGAGTTAAAGGTCAGATGGAAAAATCGCAGCGAGAGTATTACCTGAATGAGCAGATTAAAGCCGCACAGAAAGAACTGGGCGATATTAACGATGAGGTCGATGAATTATCTCAGCTAGAGAGCGATATTACTAAAGCTGGAATGTCGAAAGAGGCCTTAAAAAAAGCCAACAATGAATTTTCAAAATTTAAACAGATGTCTCCCATGTCTGCAGAGGCTTCGGTTATTAGATCCTATTTAGATTGCTTGATTGACGTGCCATGGAAAAAAAGAAGCAAGGTGAAGTCTGATTTAAAAACTGCTATAGATATTTTAAATGAAGATCATTTTGGTTTAGATGAGGTCAAGGAAAGAATTTTAGAATACCTAGCGGTGCAACAGCGGGTTAAAAAATTAAAAGCTCCTGTGATTTGTTTGGTCGGGCCTCCAGGGGTGGGTAAAACCTCTCTAGGACAATCCATAGCAAGAGCCACCAATAGAAAGTTTGCAAGAATGTCCTTGGGAGGCGTTAGAGATGAATCAGAGATTCGCGGCCATCGACGCACCTACATTGGATCAATGCCAGGAAAGATTATTCAAAAACTCTCGAAGGTAGAATCAAAAAATCCATTATTCTTGCTTGATGAGATCGATAAAATGGGCATGGATCATCGAGGTGACCCAGCATCAGCTTTATTAGAGGTGTTGGATCCAGAGCAAAATAATTCTTTTTCGGATCATTACCTAGAGGTAGATTTTGATTTATCCGAGGTGATGTTCGTGTGTACTGCCAACACCTTAAATATTCCTTCGGCTTTATTGGACCGGATGGAGATCATAAGGATTCCCGGATACATTGAAGATGAAAAATTAAATATTGCTAAGCGGTACCTGATCCCCAAGCAACTAGAAAGAAATGGGCTCGATGCAAGTGAAGTAAAATTAACAGACGCAACTATTTTAGATCTAGTCCGGCATTATACTCGCGAAGCAGGGGTTAGAGGTCTAGAGCGTCAAATTGCAAAAATTTTTAGAAAATCGGTAAAGGAACGAGTCCTGGCTGATCAGACAAAAAAGAACTCTCCCATTACGGTAACGCCAAAAAATCTTGAGAAATATTGTGGTGTGCCTAAATTTACATTTGGGCAGGCGGACATAGAGAATATTGTAGGCAAAGTTTCTGGGCTTGCATGGACCGAGGTTGGCGGCGAATTGTTAACGATTGAGACTTCTTATGTTCCAGGCAAGGGCAGGGTCATTAAGACAGGTTCGCTGGGTGATGTGATGCAAGAATCTATTCAGGCAGCCTTAACCGTAGTTCGCTCTCGCTCAGAGAAGCTGGGAATACCTGCAGATTTTTATGAAAAATTTGACGTTCACATTCATGTGCCTGAAGGGGCGACGCCTAAAGATGGCCCAAGCGCGGGCGTTGGAATGTGCACAGCCATGATCAGTGTATTCACTGGGATCCCAGTTAGATCAGACACAGCCATGACGGGCGAAATTACTCTGCATGGTCAAGTCCTAAAAATTGGAGGGTTAAAAGAAAAGCTTTTAGCTGCCAAAAGAGGGGGCATTAAGCGGGTGATTATTCCCGCAGAAAATGCTGCAGATATCAGGGAAATCCCCTCTCAAATTACTCATGCCTTAGAAATTATTCCTGTGCGATGGATTGACGAGGTCATCTCTCATGCGCTTATTTCAGAGCCCAAGCCCTTGCGAAAAAAACGTGTAACAAAAAATATAATAAAAACTAAGCCCTCAACTTCTCGCTCATCCTCCTCTCATCCCCATTAAGCAGAGGTTGAAAAGCTTGACATTTGCTTTAGATTAGCTTTTCATAGAGGAAGTTACATAATTAATTAGAGGAAAATTAAATGAATAAATCAGATCTAGTAGACGCAGTGGCTTCAGCAGCAGACGTGACTAAAGCTTCAGCAGGCAGAGCTGTTGATGCAGTGTTAGAGTCCATCGGTGACTCTTTGGGCAAAGGCGATTCAGTTTCGCTTGTAGGATTCGGAACTTTTTCAGTCAGACATAGAGCTGCTAGAGAAGGAAGAAACCCTCAAACAGGTGCATCAATGCATATTGCTGCTTCAAAAGTTCCAGGCTTTAAAGCTGGCAAAGGATTAAAAGATAAAGTTAAGAAGTCTTAATTAACTTTAGATTTCATAGTCTTTAAAAAAAGGGTGCATAAGCACCCTTTTTTTATGTATCATTGTTAGCTTTTAAAAGAGTGATTTAGTTATGTTAGAGTCAGTGAGAAACTTTTTGTCAGGAAAAAGAGTAATCGTTATAGCGATACTCCTTGCCATCCCTTTTATATTTTTTGGGTCCACATCTTTTGGTACGACTTTTAGTAGTTACGGCACAGTCAACGGAGAGACTGTGACACAACTAGATATTAACTTAGCAACCAGCCAAGTTTCACAGAGATTGCAATCAATCTATGGCGAAGAGTTTTCTTTGGAAGATCTAGAGGAAGAGGTTTCCGTTAACCTCATCAAAAATGAAGTGATCAACCAAAAGACTTTACTGTCTCAAGCAAAAAAAATGGGGTTAAGCACCTCTGAGAAAAAAGCGAAACAAGAAATTATTAACCTCTCAATGTTCCAGGGCGATCAGGGATTTGATCAAGCCTTGTTTGAATCAACCATTAGAGCCAATGGATTTTCACCAGAAGAATATATCCGTCTTGTTCAAGAAAGCATGTCTCTCGATAGACTTGTCTCAGCCATGGGTGTCGCAGCCTTTCCAATCGAGCAAGATATGTTATCGATGGCCTCAATGCTTGAAACTTCTCGAGACATTAATTTTATTAAGATCGCTAAAGGGGCTCTCACTGACAGCCAAAAAGCTTCGCTAACAGAAGGCCAGGCATTCTATGACGCCAATCCGTTTTTATTTCTTTCTCAAGAGAAAAGAGATTTCTCATACATCGTCCTAACGTTTGATGCTTACAAACAGCAAGTGAATGTTCCGAAAGGCTACATAGAACAAGCCTATGCTGATTACCTAGATGACTTGACTGGGCAACTACAAAATCGCATCTCTCATTTAATGATTGAGAAATCTAATTATGATAATACGACTGAGGCGAAAAATAGAATCGAGCAGATACGGGCTGACATTCAAACAGGGGCAGTAACCTTTGAGGACGCTGTGATTGCTTCAAGTGATGACTTGGCTTCCAAAGACTCCTTCGGCGACCTTGGTCTTTCTGCTGGCGACGCATTTCCTGAGGAGTTTGAGGTAGCAATTGCTAGCATGTCATTAAACGACCTGAGTGACGTGATTGAGCTTGAGGATTCATTCCATGTTTTAAAGCTGACTGAAACACTCAAACCCGAGATTAAAAACTTGGAAGACATGTCAAAACAGCTTCGTGAAGATCTGGTCGAGGCTGAAGCCTTGGCATTGATGCAAGAGGACTTCTTGGAGTTAGAATCATTGGTGCTTGCCGGGGTGACTTTGAGTGAGCTTGCTGACACTGTCGAAAGCCCGATAGCTGTCACTGGATTGCAAAATAGTGAAACCATCGCTTTAGACAATTTTAATAACTACTCATCCACAGATTTATTTAATCCAAAGGTTCTTCCCAACAAGATAGAAATCTTTGAAGGCGACGATAGCTATGCCTTTGTGATGCTGACTCAAAAGCTCGAACCAGCAGTCCAGCCTTTTGTTGACGTGGCAGAGATGGCCATCCAAGAGGTCAGAGCCCAAAAAGCCAATGAGATCATTGCTAGTGTTGCAAGCGATGCAGAAGCCATGCTTGCTGGCGCTATAGCATTGCCTGAGCTCAAAGGCGTGAGCAAAGAAACATTCAAAAATGTTAAACGATTCTCTTCGCTGCTTCCATCCGAGGTGATTAGCAAGACGTTTGAATCCTCTGTGGGCTCGCTGGTAAGCAGCAGCGCTTTTAATGGCGATACTTACTGGGCGCAATCTTCAAATGAAGTGGTTCCTAGTGCAGAGGACCTAGGGGACTCTATCGAGCAATACCAAGGCTTTTATAGTGAAGTTCTAGGTCAGCAATTCTCAGGCTTTATTGACCAGGCATTCAAGAAGAATCAAAAAGTTCGTTTGGAGAACTTTGCCTCGAATTAATCGGCGTATTCTTCTGAAGACATCGCGGCTGTATTAAAGCCGCCATCCACGTAGGTAATTTCACCGGTGACGCCGCTTGCTAGATCTGAGCACAGGAACGCTGCAACATTGCCAACTTCAAGGGTCGTTACAACGCGACGAAGAGGGGCCCTATTTGCATAGTTGGTTAACATTTTTCTAAAGTTTTTTACCCCTGAGGCTGCAAGGGTTTTAATGGGTCCTGCCGAAATAGCATTCACCCTAATGCCATCTGGCCCCATGGCTGCAGCAAGAAATCTTGTATTGGCTTCAAGACTGGCTTTTGCCAGACCCATGACATTATAGTTGGGAAGAGATTGCATAGACCCTAAGTAGGTCAGGGTTAATAAAGCCGAATTAGGATTCAGCATGGGCTTGGCCCCTTTGGCCATAGCGGTAAAACTGTAGGAGCTAATATCATGAGCTATCCTAAACCCCTCGCGTGTCGAGGCATCAACGAAATTTCCCTCTAATTCATTGGCTGGAGCGAAACCAATTGAATGAACAAAACCATCAAAAGTCTTCCAGTGATTTGATAGGTCTTTGTACATAGCATCAATGCTCTCATCCGATGCAACATCACACTCAAACAGCAAGGTAGACCCTAGTTCATTTGCTATTTTTTCTACGTTACCTTTGAGCCTTTCGCTTTGGTAGGTAAACGCAAGTTCAGCGCCTTGCGCGCTCATGGCTTTGGCTATACCGGCAGCAATGGAATGTTTATTTGCAAGACCAGCTATTAGAATTCTTTTATTTTTTAACATCATGGGTGTCAATGAGGTCGGTAAGTTTAATAACTCTTATTATATAACACTAAATATAAGCTTTGATTTAAATAGTGATTAGAAATTTTTTGTTAAGTTTTGTGAACTTTCGTGAAAGTATTGTGTCATTCGTGTAAAAAGGTGATAATATCCTGTTAAATGATTAGCAATGCTACTCGTTTTATATATTTAACCATATGGAGAATCACATGATTTATTTGAATAAATTTTTATTAAGCGCTTTCGCAGTAGTTTCATTGTCCGCACCTATAGCTTTTGCTCAGGATGCTGACTCTGATATTGAGGAAGTTGTTGTAACCGGATCAAGAATTATAGATCCAAATATTATTAGCTCTTCTCAAATCGCAGTTGTCGATGGGCAAGACATTATTGACGCTGGTGTAACCAGAGTTGAGGATTACTTAAATGATATGCCTCAAATCTCACCTGGCCAATCTATAACTAACGCTAATGGTTCTAATGGAACAGCTACAGTTAATCTAAGAAATCTAGGCTGCTCAAGAACCTTGGTTCTTCTTAATGGTAGAAGATTAGTTCCTGGAACAACTGGCGGCGGAAGTTGTGCAGATTTAAATACTATCCCAACATTGCTTTTAGATAGAGTGGAAGTTCTTACAGGTGGTGCATCTTCTGTTTATGGTTCAGATGCTGTTGCCGGTGTGGTTAACTTTGTTTTAGACGACGAGTTTGAAGGCTTTAAAGCCGCTTATTCACATGGTTTCTATAATCATGAAAATGATAATTCTTCTCTAAGAGCTCTTGTGAAGACTTATGACTATGCTCAAGCGCCAAGTGACGTTCAAACTGGTGATACTGGTAAATTCTCCATCGCATTTGGTGGCGACATCAACGATGGAAAAGGTCACGTCACAGCATTTATGGAGCACACTGATACTAAACCAATCCTTCAAGGCGAATTCGACATCAGTGCTTGCGCACTTAGTGGCGGCACATCTAGATGTGGTGGCTCATCCACTATTCCTGCTGGACGTTGGGCAGACTTTGGTGGTTACACAGGCGGTGGATTTGTTAACGTTGACCCTACAGTGAAAGGCGTAGACTGGAAAGTAGTAGGCAATAATTTTGTTAATAGAGCAGGCACAACATACAACTACAACCCAACTAACTTCTTCCAAAGACCCGATGACAGGTTGAACGTTGGATTTTTTGGTAAATATGAAATTAACGATAAAGCAGAAGTCTACTTGGACTTCACTTCCATGAAATCTGAATCAAATGCTCAGATTGCATATTCCGGCACCTTTGGAAACGTTGAATCGCTCCCTTGTTACAATGCACTTCTTTCGGCTCAGCAATATCAAGCTGCTTGTGGTGATTGGACTGGCATGGGTGGATCTCATGCGCCTGACTTTGCAACCGCAGCGGCAGCACTTTCTTATATTAACGGTCTAAAGACTGCTGTTGCTGATAAAACAATCCTTGGTTACAGCGCTCCATTAGTCTCATTGAAAAGAAATGTTGAAGGCAACCCAAGACAAAGTATCTACACTTATAAGAGTTACAACACAACTATGGGTATTAGAGGCGATATCAACGATGACTGGTCATACGATGTTTACTATCAAAATTCAGCAGTTAATTACCAAAACGAATACAGAAATGATCTTTCTGTAATCGCTATTAACCGTGCTGTTGACGTAATCAGCGTAGCTGGCGTCCCAACTTGTGTATCTAAACTGCAAGGTCTTGATGCAAACTGCGTTCCTTACAACCTTTTCCAAGGCGGATTGCCTGGTGACGGGGGTATTCAAGGCGTGATAGATTCTGGGCAAGCGGCTCAAGACTATCTTGCGAAAGGTACATTTATCAATGGTGACGGAAAGCAAAAAATTCTTTCAGGCTTTGTGACAGGTGATACAGGCTTCACTATCCCAGGTGCTCCTAGCTCAGTTTCTTTGGTTGTAGGTTTTGAAACCAAAGAACTGTCAACAGACTTCAGGCCTGATACAGCCACATTGATGGGTGACAGATCTGGCTCTGGTGGCGCAACTCTTCCTATCGGTGGTAAGTATGATGTAGACGAGTTCTTTTTTGAGCTAGGTATTCCTGTCTCAACCAACATCAGTGTTGACGCTGGATTTAGATCGGCTGAATACTCTACTGGCCAAGAAACAGATGCTATGAAAATTGGTACTTACTGGTCTGTAAATGACGATATATCTTTCAGAGCGTCTTACCAAACAGCTCAGCGACACGCGAATATCTCTGAGTTATATTTGGCTGTTAGTGATGGACTGGTTGACCTTGATAACGACCCTTGTTCCATTCAACAAAATGGTAGTGCTGCTACAGCAACTGCTGCTCAGTGTCTAAACACAGGTTTAGCTGCTAATCTATATAACACTGCTTTGAATTCTCCTGCGGATCAATACAACATTAAAGGTGGCGGTAACCCAAATGTTGCTCCAGAAGAATCTGAGTCATTGACGATTGGTGCTGTTATTACACCTGCTTCAGTTCCTGGCCTTTCTCTAACGATTGATTATTTTGATATCACTGTGACAGATGGCATTGGTTCTGTGAGTGCTAAAACTGCATTAGATAACTGTATAGCAACAGGTTCAGCTCAATACTGTAGTTTAATTAACAGAAGAGCGGATAATGGATCATTGTGGCTAACTGGTGGTTACATTTCTGCTCAGCTAACCAACCTTAGCGAAGAATCAACAAGCGGCGTAGATATTATCTTTGATTACTCTTTTGATACTGCTTATGGTTCTGTTGCCTTAGAGGGCGTTACAACTGTATTAGATTCATTTGACATCATTGAGCTTCCAGGTTCTGCTGCTGTACCATGTGCTGGTAACTGGGGTGGTTCATGTGGAAAGAACCCACTACCTGAAGTATCTGGTAAATACAAAGCAACTCTTACTACTGAGTACGACACAAATGTATCGCTTGGCATGAGATACCTTGGTGAAACAGAAGATCAAAATTCAAATAAAATTGATTTTGATGCCACAACCTATTTTGATTTAACTCTTCAGCACACGCCTACAGAAAATATGGTTGTGACTTTTGGTATCAATAATTTGTTTGACGAAGAGCCTGGTTACACTTCTGATGCTGGAACAGCACCAGGAAACGGTAACACTTTCCCAGGTTACTTTGATGCATTCGGTCAGTATATTTTCTTAAACTTGACTGTTTCATACTAAGTAGAAA
>ERZ890510.51-NODE-51-length-95416-cov-7.575686_pt1 | contig 95416 bp, 86 predicted proteins | sample MGYA00521265_ERZ890510 | MGnify/ENA primary metagenome ERZ890510 (study PRJEB32303, sample SAMEA104408624) | aquatic metagenome | biome: Brackish water; feature: Chemocline; material: water | place: Baltic Sea | collected 2014-10-26T21:54:00 | depth 110 m ... | reverse complement strand
TCGACAAATCCGTCGAAGTGAGAAAGGGACCCTAGACAGATGGCGGGGTGCCGACTGACGAATTCGGCGGAATGGCTTTGAAGGCCAGCCCATCTCCGTCATCCGCCGTGTCCACCACAATTTTGGTGCCCTCGGCGACCTCTTCGTCGAGCAGGAATAAGGACAGCGGATCCTGCACCGCGCGCTGAATCGCGCGCTTCAGCGGTCGCGCGCCAAACACAGGGTCATAACCATCCTCCGCCAAGTACTTCCGCGCGGACTCGGTGACCTCAAGGACTACACCCAATTCCTCCGCCAAATTGTTCACTCGATTCAGCTGGAGTTTGACAATCCGCGATAGCTCGTCGGTGCCAAGTGGACGGAAGACCACGATCTCGTCGACCCTGTTCAAGAACTCAGGCCTGAAGTGGTGATTCAGCTGCCCACGAACCGCCGCCTCGATTTCACTCCACTCCCGTCCATCCGCGAGTTCAAGGATATGCTGCCCGCCAATGTTGGACGTCATGATGATGACCACATTGCGGAAGTCGACCGTTCTTCCCTGCGCATCCGTAAGACGCCCGTCATCGAGCATCTGAAGGAGGACATTGAACACGTCAGGGTGCGCCTTCTCGATTTCGTCGAAAAGAATGACCGCGTGGGGTCGGCGCCGCACAGCCTCCGTGAGCTGCCCACCTTCCTCGTATCCGACGTATCCCGGAGGCGCACCAATGAGTCGGGCCACCGCGTGTTTCTCCATGTACTCGGACATGTCGATCCGCACCATCGCACGTTCGTCGTCGAAGATAAACTCCGCCAAAGCCCGTGCCGTCTCGGTCTTCCCTACGCCCGTCGGGCCCAGGAAAATAAACGACCCAACGGGTCGGTCCGGGTCCTGTAACCCAGCCCTGGCCCGGCGAACGGCGTTCGAAACCGCAGTGACTGCCTCGGCCTGCCCAATGACGCGCTCCCCGAGATGGTCCTCGAGTTGCGTCAATCGCTTGCGTTCAGACGCCATGAGGCGGGTTACTGGGATCCCGGTCCATTCCGCTACCACACTCGCGATGTCGTCGGTCTCGACCTCTTCGCGAAGGAATTTCTGGTCCTTCTGCAGGACCACGAGACGCGCCGCGAGGGCGTCGATCGCTGCCTCCGCATCAGGGACCTCACCGTAGGTGATCTCTGCGGCGCGGTTCAGTTCCCCCGTACGCGTTGCCCTGTCAGCCTCAACTCGCAGCTCGTCCACTCGGGAACGTAGCTCTTGGATCTGCTCAATAACGTCCTTCTCGGCCTGCCATCGAGCCTTCATACCCTGAGACTTCTCGATCAACTCGCCCAGCTCTGCCTCGATGACGCGACGTCTCTCCGAAGCTGCGCCGTCCGACTCATCGCGGAGTGCCTGCCGCTCGATCTCGAGCTGAACGATTCGGCGTTCGACCTCGTCGATCTCCTGCGGCAGGGAATCGATCTCGATGCGGAGTCTGCTCGCGGCCTCATCAATTAGGTCGATCGCCTTGTCCGGGAGGAACCGTCCGCCGATGTACCGGTCGGAGAGCTTAACGGCCGCAATAATGGCATCGTCGGTAATGCGGACGCCGTGGTGGACCTCATAGCGCTCCTTGAGTCCCCGGAGAATCGCAACCGCGTCCTCCACGGATGGAGGTGCCACAAAAACGGGTTGGAAACGTCGCTCAAGCGCCGGGTCCTTCTCTATGTGCTTTCGGTACTCATCGAGGGTCGTCGCCCCAACCGCTCGGAGTTCTCCTCGGGCGAGCGCCGGCTTCAGCATGTTGCCAGCATCGACCGCGCCCTCGGCCGCGCCGGCCCCGACAATCGTGTGCATTTCGTCGATGAAGATCACGTAGCGACCATCGGAAGCCATAATCTCCTTGAGTACCGCCTTGAGACGCTCCTCGAACTCGCCGCGGTACTTCGCCCCGGCAAGCATGGAGGCGATATCCAGTTCCAGGAGCTTCTTGTTCGCCAGAGAGCTCGGCACGTCGCCCTCGACCATGCGCTGGGCGAGGCCTTCGACAATCGCTGTCTTCCCAACGCCCGGCTCCCCGATCAGCACTGGGTTGTTCTTTGTGCGCCGGGCGAGGACTCTGATGACCCGGCGGATCTCTTCATCACGCCCGATGACCGGGTCCAACTTCCCTCTGCGCGCCAGCTCCGTGAGGTCCCGGGAATACCGCGCCAGCACCCGGTAGCTGTCTTCTGGAGTGTCATCAGTGACACGATGGGAGCCACGCACCGACTCCACCGCCGCGCGCACCTCTGAGAGCGTCGCCCCCGCATCGCGAAGGATTCGGCCCGCGTCGTTCTTTTCGGACGTCATCCCCAACAGCAAATGTTCGGTCGACACGAACTCATCCTCAAGTTCCCGTGACACCTCTTCGGCGCCAGAGAGTGCGGCTCGGAGATCCCGTGACAAGTTGGGGTCCGACCCGCCATCGACACGCGCCATGCGGTCGAGCGCTTCCTTGGCCCGTGACTGCACGAGTCCGACGGGTACCTCAAGCTTCTGGAGAATGGGGACCACGACCCCCTCTTCTTGGCCCAAAAGGGCGTCCAAGAGATGGACGCCATGGATCTCCGCGTTCCCCCTTTGACGCGCCTCCGCAGCGGCGCTTTGGAGGGCCTCGGCGGCCTTTACTGTAAGTCTATCCGGGCTGAGCATTTGAACCCCCCTGCCTTAATGGCAGATCTAAATTCCCTGCTCTGTTATAATCTCAAGATCCAGGCCAAAGACCAATGAAGGACGACGCGCGTCGCGACCCGGCATTCAGCCTCAGCGTGGACCTCCTGCCCCCCGGGGGGATATCAGTGGGCAACAGAGCCCGGTTAACCGCTAGCCCCACCGACTCAATGAGCAGAACACCCAAGTCGATCGTGATCACTTCCCTACTCACGCTTGCACTCGCTGGCTTCGCCTGCGGAGGCGACAGCGCAGGGTCTCCATCTGCCGACCTACCAGACAGGAACGTATTCGTGGCCACGTACGTGGCACTGCGGGTCGCCGCACTAACTTCTGACGGCGGCACCCTCACCGACGAGGCCCGGGTCCAGACACTCTCCTCTCATGCCGTGACCGAAGAGCAGCTCCTCGCCTTCGTGGAGTACCACGGCGGAGACCTAACTTTCATGCGCGACTTGTGGAACGAAGTGGAACTGAGCTTGGACGCTCAGCGCCCAGGCCTTGAGGACGGGCGATAGGACTCGCCCTGGCTCCTTCAACAGCCTTCTAGTTCCGGGCGCGCTCCCATCCTCGCGGTATCCGTACCCCGATCGCCAAAGCATCACGCCCGCCCAGAGAGGCTCCGAGCCGCACGACCCAGCCCGCGGTGAGCGTCATATCCAGCCCCAGGTCGACCACACCTTCAAGGTCGATCGAGTGTCCAGGCCCGTCCGCGAAGTCCAGCGATACGTGGCCGCCGGCGTAGGGCGAAAAGACGACATCGTCACCTCAGCCGACCGGACACATCGATCCCTCCGGCGACCGACATGTCGCCACCGACGCCAGCTCCCTCGCCGATGCCCAGTCTGTACCCCAGGGCGAGTGACCCGGAAGGTCGGCGCCACGTCAACGTTGCGCCCAAGCAATCTCCTGGATCAGGGTTCACCAAGAACAGCGACAACCCGCTTGGGGCGGCAGGACCGATCAGAGATGGTCCGTCCCACGCGATTTGCGCTGACGCCGACGGCGCCGCCCAACAAAGAACCCCAATCAGTAGCAGAAACGTGCGCACCAAATCACCCCCTGTTGCAACCACGTGAGACGAACAACATCGTGAAGAGCCCTCCCGGGCGACCTACTTTGAACACAGAGGTGCAAGTGTCGTTCCAAAGAGTCTACAGCAGTGCCCCCTGGGAGAAGCGCGTCGGCTACTGCCGGGCGCTTCGCGTCGGTGATCTGGTCTTCGTAACCGGTACCGCGGCCCTGGCAGAGGGTGGCGGCGTCCATGCCCCAGGTGACGCGTACGCCCAGACCCATCGCTGTCTCGAGATTATTGCGGCGGCGCTCTCTGAAGTTGGCGTGGGCGTTGAACACGTCACGCGTACGAGGATGTTCGTAACGGACATCAGCCGCTGGGCAGAGTATGGACAGGCCCACGGCGAGGTCTTCGGCGATCACCCTCCCACGACCAGCATGGTCGAGGTCAGCCGCCTGATCGACCCCGACATGCTCATAGAAATCGAAGCGGACGCGGTAGCGACGTCTGCAGACCCGGATCACTCACAGTGAGGATACCATGACCAAGCGCAGAACCGTTTGTGTGGCGTTGTTGCTCGGGCTCATTCCCGCCGCGGCCCAAGGCCAGGCCCCCCTGCCCATGGGGAGCACGAGCCCGGCAAGTACGGCTTCGGAGTCCGCGGCTGAGTTCAGCGTCACGCTCGAATCCGCGGGCTTCCTCACCGTGATTGTGCGAGCGGCAAAAGGAGTCGAGGAAGACCTGATACTGTCGATCACCGACGACGAGCACCAAACCCTCCCGAACGCCCGCTCCGACCAAGACTTGGATGGCGCCATGGGTTCGGAACAGCTCGTGGCCCGTATCACTTGAGCCGGGCACCTACCGGGTGATCGTGGAGTCACCTTACGGATACGGAGCCGTCGGCTTCGAGGTCGGCGGGACCTTCCTGTCTACGCATTTGGCCTCAGGAACCGCTGACCCCGACGGCCGGTCGAGCCAGGCACTTTCCCTCGGAGTCGGGACAACGCATGAAGACTCGGTCGACCCAGATGCCGGAGACGCTTGGGATTGGTTCAGCTTTACGGCCGAAACCGGTGGTGTCCGCAGGGTTCTCACCCGGGCCACGGACACGACGGCGAAGGCGACCTTAAGCTGGAGGTCTTCCGGGATGGTGACTTCCGCGAACCGTTCAACATCTCTGATTCGGACTCGGGCGGGATCCTCACCAACGAGTCCCTCAACGCCGACGTGATCGCGGGCGAGACGATCTACGTGCGCGTGTCACCGTCATTTGGCGGAGGGCCGCGCGTGAGCTACCGCGTCGCCTCGGGGTTGATTCGGAACTGAGCCAACGCCCCGACGACCTCAGCGGCCCGGGCCCAGGAGGCTGTTCTTCTGGAACAGCCTTCGTGGGTTCAGGCCACTGCTGCCTCTACTCCCACTCGATCGTGGCCGGCGGCTTTGAACTGACGTCGTACGTCACCCGGTTCACGCCCCTCACCTCGTTGATAATGCGGGTTGAGATCCGCCCAAGGACCTCATGCGGAAATGGATACCAGTCCGCGGTCATCCCGTCTCTTGAGGTCACTGCCCGCAGCGCCAGAACGTTTTCGTACGTGCGGGCGTCTCCCATCACACCCACCGACTGAACCGGCAGCAAGACCGCGAATGCCTGCCAAATTTCGTCATACAACCCCGCTTCTCGGATCTCCTCCAAATAGATGGCGTCTGCTTCCCGCAGGACCGCCAGTCGTTCCTCGGTGACATCCCCCAGCACCCGGATCGCGAGGCCCGGCCCCGGAAAAGGATGTCGGCCCACGAAGTCGTCCGGGAGGCCCAATTCACGTCCGACCTGCCGCACCTCATCCTTGAACAGGGCTCGCAGCGGTTCGACTAAGTCGAACGGCATGTCCTCAGGAAGGCCCCCAACGTTGTGGTGGGACTTGATGGTGACCGAGGGCCCTCCAGCCGAAACCGATTCGATCACGTCCGGATAGAGCGTTCCCTGGACCAGAAAGGTCGCCCCAGTGCCTTCTCGCTTCGCGGTCTCATCGAACACTTGAATGAAGCGCTTGCCTATCGCCTTGCGTTTAGCCTCTGGGTCGGTCACTCCTCGCAGATCACCCATGAATAACGCTCGAGAGTCCTCCACCACGAGCTTCATCTCATAGTGGTTGCGGAACATTCTCTCGACCTGATCCCGTTCGTTTTTGCGAAGCAAGCCATGGTCCACAAAAATGCACGTGAGTCGATCGCCGATGGCGCGGTGCACCAACACGGCAGCGACTGACGAATCCACGCCGCCCGACAGCCCGCAGACCGCGGTGGCATCGCCGATTTGGTCGCGGATGCGTTGGACCGTGTCCTCGACGAAGGCGCCAGCAGTCCATGTGGGACGACAGTGGGCGACCTCGAAAAGGAAGTTCGAGATGATCTCATCACCGCGGCGTGTGTGGGCAACCTCGGGGTGGAACTGGACCGCGTGAATGTCTCGATCGATGGCCCGAAAGCCCGCGCATGGAAGAGAGTCTGTGTAGGCGGTCTTCACGTATCCGGGAGGCGGCTCGTCGACATGATCACCATGCGAACACCAGACCTGGCTCCCATCATCCTTCGAGAATCCAGCGAAGAGTCCTTCGGTAGATTCCACCCGCAGTTCGGCGCGCCCGTACTCCCGATGGCCGTGTAGGACCTGAGCCCCCTCGAGATGTGCGATCAATTGCATACCATAACAGATGCCGAGAATCGGAATCCCCTCGGTGAGCAACCCGGCGTCGATCGAAGGCACGTCTTCGTCGTACACAGACGACGGCCCGCCACTCAAGATGATCGCCTTCGGGGCCCACTCACGGATCCACTCGAGGCTGCGCGTCGGCGGGTGGATTTCGCTATACACCCGTTCTTCGCGGACCCGACGCGCGATGAGTTGGGTGAACTGAGATCCGAAGTCCAGAATCAGTACACGATCGTGTTCGTGGGTCATTCTTCCCCTCGGACCAAGTCCTCCAACGTTTCTCTCTTTCGAATCACCGTCACTTCGCTTCCGTTCACCATGACCTCGGCCGGCCTTTGCCGTCCATTGTAGTTCGACGCCATCGCGAACCCATACGCGCCAACGGTGTGCACCGCGAGCAACTCGCCCGGCTCCGGCACCCGCATGATCCGGCCGCGCGCGAGGAAATCCCCCGTCTCGCAAATCGGGCCCACGACGTCGACCTCGACGTCTTCCCCACTGTGTCCGTCAGACACAGCCTCGATCGCATGATAGCCGCCGTAATGACTAGGCCTGATCAGCTCTGTCATGCCTCCGTCCACCACGACAAACACTTTTTTTCTGCTCCGTTTCACGTACTCAACACGCGTGAGCAGAATCCCCGCATCCCCGACAATCGAGCGCCCGGGCTCAAGAATCAGCTTGAGTCCGGCAGCCTTCACCCGCGGCACGACCTCAGCCGCTAGGGCATCCACATCCATGCCCGACTCGACGTCATAGGGAATGCCGAATCCGCCCCCGATATCTAGGTACTCGAGGACGATCCCTTCCCGGCCCAGTTCCGACACAAGCGTCAGTACACGTTCGAGGGCTCGAACGTAGGGCTCGGAGTCGACGATCTGCGACCCGATGTGCATGTCGATGCCCACAGGGTCCAGCGACGACCGATCCCTTGCCCAGCGGTAGAGATCCCGAGTCTCCTCCCACGGCACGCCGAATTTTGTGGTCGCGGTCCCAGTACGTGTGTACTCGTGGGGCGTATCGGCGAAGACGTCCGGATTCACACGAATTCCGAAACGGGCACAGAGTCCTAACTCAGAGGCAACCTCATCAATGCGCTCGAGTTCGCCTGCACTCTCTACGTTGAACGCGTAAATGCCCTCTTCGAGAGCGGCAGCGATCTCAGCCTTCGTCTTTCCGACCCCGGCGAAAACGATCGCCCCGGGAGCGATGCCAGCCCGAAGAGCTCGGAATAGCTCCCCCCGGCTCGTGATATCCGCACCACACCCGGCCGCGCTCAGTCGACGCAAGATCGAGAGGTTGCCGTTGGCCTTTACCGAATAGGCGATGAGATGGTCGATATCGCGGAAGGCAACGTGGAACGCCCTGACCCTCTCTTCCATGCGGCGAACGTCATACACATAGAGGGGGGTCCCGAAGCGCTCGGCGAGGTCCGCTGCCCGTACTCCACCGCAGCAGAGTTCACCGTCCACACGGCTGAAAGGCCTCTTCAGTACGCCCTCGCCCAAACGACCTCCGCTACGGATGCACCCTCACCCGTCACGCACTTTGTGGGCGCCTTATCCGAGCGGAACTCCTCGCTAGGCAGTACCCGAATCGTAGCCTTGGTACGTGCCTTCACTGTCTCCTCGACGGCGGAGGTACCGTTCCAACCGGTGTATACGAATCCTGAGCCGCTTGCCAGCGCCTCCTCGAGTTCGCCCACCGTAGAAACACCACGAATGGAGTTGGACTCGCGACGCGCCTGGGCCGCCACCATGAGCTCAGTCTGGAATGCCTCAAGACGAGCCGGGAGTTCACCAAGCACCTGGGCCTCCGGGAGGAACATCTTTCTCTTTTCACCCACGGGCACAAGACGGCGGGCCAACGCGAGTTGCCCTTGCTCAATGTCCTTTGGGCCGACCTCGATGCGGAACGGCACCCCCTTCCTTTCCCATTCGAAATACTTGGCCCCGGGCGACAGATTGTCTCGGGCGTCGACCTTCGCGCGAATACCGGCGGCCTTGAGCTGCAGGCGTACCTGCTCGGCTTTTTCCAGAATGGGCGTGATGTCGTCCCCTCTCAGGATCGGGACGATCACGACTTGGACCGGCGCGAGCCGCGGGGGAACCACCAGGCCATCATCATCACCGTGGGTCATGACCATGCCGCCGACCAACCGGGTGGAGACGCCCCACGACGTGTTCCACGCAAACTCTTCCTGCCCAGCCTCAGACTGGAATGTCAGCTCGAACTGTTTGGCAAAGTTCTGACCGAGGAAGTGAGACGTGCCAGCCTGCAGGGCCTTGTTGTCCTTCATCAGTGCTTCGCACGAATAACTTCGCACCGCTCCGGCAAACTTCTCGGAGTCGGACTTGAGACCCGTGATGGGCGGCATGCCGATCCACTCTTCCATGAACTTCCGGTAGATGCCCAGAATCAGCAGCGTCTCTTCCTCGGCTTCTTCAGCCGTGGCATGTGCCGTGTGGCCTTCTTGCCAGAGGAACTCCGAGGTTCGCAAAAACAGCCGAGTGCGCAACTCCCAACGCATCACATTCGCCCACTGGTTCATGAGAACAGGAAGATCGCGATAACTCTGTACCCACTTTGCGTACATCGAATAGATGATCGTCTCTGAAGTCGGGCGGATGACGTAGGGCTCATCCAGCTCTTTCCCGCCCGCCCGCGTGACCACCGCCAACTCCGGGGCAAAGCCCTCGATGTGGTCCTTTTCCCGCTCAATGAAGCTCATCGGGATCAGGAGCGGGAAGTACGCGTTCTCGTGCCCCGTCTCCTTGAACTTGTCGTCCAAAGCGCGCTGCATGTTTTCCCAAATTCCGTAGCCCCACGGCCGGATGACCATGCTCCCGCGAACAGGAGAGTGGTCGGCCAGTTCGGACCGCAACACGACTTCGTTATACCAGGCGGAAAAGTCCTCGCCCTGGGGTGTCAGCTTCTTCTCGTCAGCCATCTTGCTTGTTCGTCCGTTTGTCGATCATGAGATGCAGATTTGATTCATCACGGCGTATCTGTAGCAACGAAATGGCAGCGGGAATCACGAAAAGGAACAACGACGCTACCATCCAAGTCGGTCTAAAGCCGAATCCGGATGGCTCGCCCAACAGCCACGCAACGAGGGCGCCTCCAGCGAATGCTAAGAGCATCGCTCCGAGCAGAATCAGCCACTCTAAGAAGCCGAGTCTTCGAATCGCACGTCGCGTCACTACCCGTGCCGCCTCGACGATTTCCTGATCTGCGCGGCTTGACCGGCTCACAACGCATCCACGGCGATATCCCGCTCCTCGCCGGTGGTCATATCTCTGGAGCGCACACAACCGCGCGCCACCTCATCAGGTCCAATGACCAGGACCTCACGCGCGCCTTCCTTCTGTGCAGCCTTCATTTGTTTGCCCACCGACTGCTCCCCCAAACTATAGGCGACCCTTGCGCCGCCTTCGCGGAGGCGGTGGGCGATGCTCAGCGCTTGGGGACGCTGCTCTTCGGACACGACGACGATGTAGTAGTCGAGATCCCGTTTGTATTCGGGCACCAGCCCCCGATCACGCAGCAACTCACCCAACACGACATCACCCATCCCGAAGCCGACGGCAGGCAGCGGTTCACCACCCACAAGTTCGAGAAGGCGGTCGTAACGTCCGCCACCACAAATCGCGCGAAGCTCACCTTTGCGATCGAAGAGCTCGAATACGATGCCCGTGTAATACGCCAGGCCGCGTACGATGCCGAGGTCGACCTCCACGTAGTCACCCAGCCCCATCGCTTCGAGCGCCTTCACATATTCGTGAAGGGGCTCTAACGCAGGTCCGACGTCATCTCTATGCCCAAAGCGCTGGGTGACGGCGGCCAGACCCTTGGCCTCAAACAGATCCAGCGCACCATTCGCAGCGTCGGCGTCGAGGCCGGCCTCCGCCATCAGGCGCTCATGTGATTTGTCTCTGGGCTGACGCTCAAGCTTATCCACCACGGCGAAGGCTGCTGGCAGACGAGTCTCGTCGACGCCGCACGCCCCAAGAACCACAGAGAGGAGGCGGCGGTCCGACACACGAGCGTAGAAATCCGCAGAGGTCAGGCCAAGCGCACGCAATGCGTCGATCCCGACTGCCACAACCTCGGCGTCAGCGTGCACCGACGCTTCACCGACGATATCTACGTTCAGCTGGAAGTGTTCGCGCAGCCGCCCGCGCTGCTGACGCTCGTAGCGAAAGAGCTGTGGGATCGAAAACCAACGGATCGGCTTTGCCATGCCGCGCGATCGGTCACCTAGGATCCGGGCCAGCGAAGGCGTCATTTCCGGCCTGAGCGCCACCGGTCGGTCGCCCTTGTCCACAAAATTATAGAGCTGTCCTACGATCTCTTCACCGCTCTTCTCGACGTAGAGATCGAGCAATTCCAACGGGGGACCATCGTACTCCAAAAACCCGTAGCGCCGAGAGGTCTGGCGCCACGCGTCGAAAATATGAGAACGGAGTGCGAAGTCCTCCGGAGCGAAGTCCCGAAAGCCCGGAAGCCGCGAAAAAGCTGAGGTTGCCATGGTGGGGCAGAATCTAGCGGTGGGAGGGAAGAGTTCAACCACGCGGAGGACTCCCTCGCCCACGCGGCTTACCTTGATCCCAGCGGCTCCAATCCAAGAATCTTGAGCGCTGACCCAACAGTATGCACAGATCCGGTCACGATGATTGTCCCTTGCCCGACCTCGTTCTTGGCCCGGTCGAGCGCGCGCTCAAAGTCGTCTTCTACCACGACGTGCGTGATGGTGCCGACGGCGGCAGCGGCCTCAGCGACTGACCAGCGTCGATCTAGAGGTGCCGAAGGCGGTTGGGTAAGGAAAGCGACGTCCGTACGTGAGAAGAGCGGCGGGAGCATCATTCGCCAGTCCTTGTCACCAAGCACGCCCACAACGGCCACCAAGGGCCGCGGCAAGTCGAGTCGGTCGATCGTATCTACCAGCGAACGCATACCCGCCGTGTTGTGGGCCACATCTAGGAGCCACGTCGCCCCATCGACCAGCACAATTTGATCCCGCCCGTGGTATTCCACGGCCCCAATCCCCTCTCGGATCGCTTCGGCGCTCGGACGCAGCTCCACCGGCAACACATCCAACATTTTCACAGCCAGAGCGGCATTCACCGCCTGGTGGCGTCCGACCAACGGTGTTTGCACGTGCATGCCACCCCAGGTATGGGTGTCCAGCGTGAACGAGGTGTGGTCTGCGGCCACCTCCACCGCCCCCAATGAGGACGGATCTACCACAACCAAGGGCGCCCCAACCCCAGCAGCCACCTCGCGGAACACCGCCAATAGCGCTGGGCTGGTTTCCGCCGTGACAAGCGGAACCCCCGGCTTCGCGATCGCCGCTTTTTCGCGGGCAATCTTCTCCAGCGTGTCGCCAAGGTATTCGGCGTGGTCCATCGCGACGTTGGTCACGGCCGCAACGTCGGGTCTAATCACATTCGTCGCATCGAGGCGGCCTCCAAGCCCTACCTCTAGGACGGCCGCCTCAACTCCAGCTCGAGCAAACGCGTAGAGACCCAGGACCGTGATGGCCTCAAAGAACGTGAGTCCAAACTGCATGACCACGTCGCGCACATCATTCGCACACTGAAGGATTTCCTGTTCAGAAAGCGGCTCACCACCCACCAAGAGCCGCTCACGGAAAGAACACAGGTGCGGAGACGTGAAGCAGGCCGTGCGTGTGCCGGCCGTGTTGAGGACCGACGACAGAGTCGACACCACAGACCCCTTTCCGTTGGTGCCGCCGACGTGGAGGGTGCGGTATGACAGGTGCGGCTTACCCAGAGCCTCTAGGGCGCGCTCGGTCCTCTCAAGGCCCCAATGCACCCCAGTCGCCAGCGGAGGAAACAGCTGCGCGACCAGCGGGTCCGAGAACGGACGATCGAGACGATCCGGCGCGGCGAGGCGCGACCCTGCTAGTCCGTCCAACCGGCGAACTGGTGGCGCAACAGCAGTGCTATGGTCTGTTTCAGTTCGCGGCGATCCACGACTCGGTCCACCATACCATGGTCCAGCAAAAACTCCGCACGCTGGAAGCCCTTGGGCAACTCTTGTTTGATGGTCTCTTCGATCACGCGTGGACCGGCAAACCCGATCAACGCCTCTGGCTCCGCAAGGTTCACATCGCCGAGCATTGAGAATGATGCAGTGACGCCCCCGGTGGTGGGGTGAGTCAGGACCGACACAAAGGGCACGCCCGCCTCGTGAAGCCTAGCGAGGACTGTCGAGGTCTTCGCCATCTGCATGAGAGAGTAGATCCCTTCTTGCATGCGCGCGCCCCCCGAGGCAGACACGATAATCAAGGGAATTCGCCGTTCAAGCGACACATGCGCTGCCCGGGCGATTTTCTCACCGACCACCGAGCCCATCGAGCCGCCGATGAACGCAAAATCCATCACGCCGATGACAACCTCGATCCCGTCGAGCCGTCCCGTCCCACTGCGGAGGGCTTCTGTCTTTCCTTTTGCCTCTGCCGCCGAGAGCCGATCCGGATACGGCTTGAGGTCTATGAACCCAAGCGGATCTGCAGCACGCAGGTTGGCATCGTGCTCTACGAATGTGCCGCCGTCGATCAGAATGCTCAGATAGGCGTCCGCGGAGATGCGCAGGTGATGCCCACACGTCGGGCACACATTGAGATTCTGCGCGATCCGCTCCCGATACAGGATCTCCCCGCATCCCTGGCATTTCTCAAATACATCTGCCGGGAGATCACGCTTGTCTTGCGCCTGAAGGGGCTTCTTGTCCTTGCGGAACCAAGCCATTGAGCACTGCCCGATTGAGTTGGGGTCGAAACGCTATCGCTCGTGGGCGACTCGAACGGCGATCGCGACTGCGACCCAGGACGTCAACAGAAACGTCCCACCGTAGCTCACGAACGGCAGCGGGATGCCGGTGATGGGCACCACACCCACTGTCATCCCGATATTCACGAAGATGTGTACCAGCCAAGTCCCAAAGATACCGAGTAGCACCAGACCGGCAAAGGGATCGGGCGAGTCCACCGCCATGCGGACCAGGCGCGCCAATATGAAGGCGAACCCGGCGATAGCCAGCGTCGTTCCGATGAAGCCGAGTTCCTCACCAACAACGCTAAAAATGAAGTCCGTGTGCTGCTCCGGAAGAAAATCGAAGCGTTTCTGGGAGCCGAGGGTGAAGCCCTGCCCAGTTAGACCTCCGCTGCCGACCGCCACCTTGGACTGGATCACGTGGTAACCGGCGCCGCGAGGGTCCATTTCTGGATCGAGGTAGACCAGAATCCGATTCTGTTGATACGGCTTCAGAGAATTCCACAGCGGGGTGGCGATGGTCCCGGCGGCAAAGTTAGCCAGAACCACGGCCACGGACTCAAACATGAAGAGTCGATAGCGATAGAGGTAAAGGAACCCGATCACACCCACGATATACGCCGACCAGATCGTGCTACTGAACGACAGGATCAAGGCCGCGACGGGGCTCGCGACCAAGAGTAGGAGCGCCACCGGAGTCCCAGCCCAAAACAACATCGCGAAAAGGATTCCGCCAAACGCCATCGCCGTGCCCAGGTCTGGCTGCAGCATCACAAGCGCGAGGGGCAGACCTACGAGGGCGGACGGCACGAGAAGGTCCCGCAGTGAGGTGAGGGGCTCGTCTCGCTGCGACAGCAAGCGAGCAAGAACCAAGACTGTGGCGATCTTCGCGAGTTCGGCGGGCTGGAAACGAATCGGACCAAAGGCGATCCAACTTTTCACTCCGGCCGCGGTGCCGGAGCCGATCCCCACCACAAGCGTCGCGGCAAGAAGAATGATGGCGAGCACGTACGCAGGCACCGCGACCCACTCGACCCACCGCAGGGGGACCCGGGAAATAAAAATGAATGAGACCAGGGCGACGCCGAACCACATGCCCTGGCGAATCCAAGCATCTCTCGTGACCTCGGTCGGCACGAAGACCACGCCCGCCGAGTAGATCATGGCGATACCGAAGAGCGTCATGATGAAGACCGCCAATACCAGCATGGGATCCACTGCCCACTTTTCCAGCATACGGGTCATCGTCCGGACCCAGCTCCCGGAGCATAGCGCGCCCGGTACCAGGGTGTCGGTCTTCCACTCCGGAGATGCTCCCCGTAGGTCTGAATGCTGTCGATCGGAATACCGTGCTTCTTCCGGAGGTAGAAGTCTGCTGCCTTTGCCATGATCGGTGCAGCGACTCCAGAGCCAGTCGCGCCGTTCTCGACGATCACGGCAAGAACAATCTCCGGCGGCCCATCCCAAGGGCCGGCCATACCCGCGAACCAAGCGTGGTTGGCTTCAGTTCCTTGGATGCTCTGCGTGTTTTGAGCCGTCCCGGTCTTTCCCAAAACCTGCCAATATTCCAAAGACGTGCCGATATGCGCCGTACCCCCCTGCGTTGTCACCGCACGCAGACCCTCCTGGATCGAGGCAATATGCTCCGGCGCCAGGCTCAGAGCCCACCCTGGACCCAACTCGGCGTCTTTGGCCAATGCAGGAGGCGGCGCTGATCCGTCCCTCGCGAGCGCCAAATAGAATTGAGCCATTTTGAGGGGCGTCTGGGAGTTCGGCCCCTGCCCAATCGAAAGTGACAGCACCTCGTTGTCCTGTGGCTCATATCCGAAGGTCTCTACCCAGAAGTTACGACCGGCTGGAAACTCTCCCTGGCTCTCCTGAGGCAAGTCGATCCCGCACCGCTGGCTGAAGCCGATTTCCGTGGCTCGCTCAACCAACCGATCGAGCCCGATGAGTTTCCCCAACTGGTAGAAATACACGTTGCACGAGTTGCCGATCGCCTGCGCGAGGTTGTTGTAGCCGTGACCCGCGGGGTTCCAACAGCGGCGGTAGTCGCGCCCGAACGACATCCCCCCGGTACACGGAACGGGCATCGTCTCGTCCGGCGTGACGACGCCTAGATCAAGCCCAATCGCGGCGGTCGCCAACTTCCACGTTGAGGCCGGGGGATAGAGGCCGAGTGTGGCTCGGTTGTAAAGCGGCAACCCGGGGTTCGTATTCAGTTCAGCCCACACCGCATCGTCAATTCCACCCACGAAACTGTTGGGGTCGTAGGCTGGCGCCGAGTACAAGGCCAGAACACCCCCGTCTGCGACGTTGAGGGCGACCACGGCCCCTGACAATGAGTCAGGGAAGATATGGTGAATCCAGTTCTGCAGATCGAGATCGATGTTGAGGTGAAGGTCCGCCCCAGCTTCCCCCGGATCCTGGCGGAACGCGGCGAAGTCACCGACAATGCGGCTGCGGGCGTCGACCTCGACATACTTGAGGCCAGGTCGGCCCTGGAGCAGAGCCTCATACTGCTTTTCGATTCCAGTCTGGCCGACCACCATCCCTTGCTGGTAACGGTCGTCAGCGAACTCCGCGGAACTCAGTTCTTCCGCTGTCACCTCGCCGACGTACCCCAAGAGATGTCCAGCCGCCTCCCCCGTGAGATAACGGCGCCTTGGGCGCATCTCGATGTACACATTTGGGAACTCGATGCGCCTTTCTTCCAACGCGCTCACAACCGTGAAGTCGGCGTCAGCGTCGACGACGAGGGTCTGGCCTCCATACCGTCGCAGAACGCCCAGTAGTCGCTGAATGTGCCCCTCTGAGAGGTCCATATACGCGCCCATGCGGTCCAAAGTCGCTCGAATCGAATCGGGTGGTCCCAGCACTGTGATCGCGTAACCGGGAGCATTGTCTGCGATGATCTGGCCATCGCGGTCATAGATGGTCCCCCGAGGCGCAGCGAGCGGCATTTGGCGGACACGGTTCGATTGCGCCCGCAGTTCCCAAACGTCAGAGCGGAGCACCTGCAGGCGGAAGAAGGAGACGGCCAAGGTGCCCATGACGAGGGCTACAATGAGGTAGGCCCCTTGGGCTCTCCGTCGCTTCTCATGGGGATGGTGGACCTTCACTGTGGCGACTCCTTCCACAGCCCCGTCAGCGCCATCAGCGCGATCCCGACCACCGCCGCGTATAGACCGCCCACGAGCCCCTGGACGAGGACCTGGTCCACGAACGGCTGTCTTAGCCCCTCACCCACCATCACCCAGCGAATGAAATCACCTAACCACTTTCCGATCACAAAGTAGGACACTAAAAATAGAAGCGAATCGCCCACGAATAGGTCGCGGGTGATCGCGCCGAGGGCGCCGACCACCGTCATGGCGACCGTATTCGCCCCAAACGAGAGCACACTGAGCGCGTCTTCCAAGAGTCCAAAAACCAGCCCGAGCCCAGCGGCACGCCCCATCCCGATTTCGCGAGCAGAAAGCAGCATCGCCACAGTCAGGAGATCAGGCGCGGCTGGCCCGATGGCGAACCCGACGTGAAGCAGGAAGTGTCCGAGAAAGAGGGTGACGACGACGACCCAAACGCGGGGATCAGTCTTCAAGGAGTGCGTCCTGCTCCGATGGCTTCTTCCAGCGTGAACAGCGAGTCAGCCGCCCACAATTCGGTCTCGTCCGCCCCAGCACCCCGCGTCGCAACCAAGACGTGGGTCACCGAGCCTGGCTCGACCATGGGGCGAAGCCAGTAACTCTTGAGCCATCGCCCTTGGACCTCCTCCACCCCGTCGATCCTTCCGATGGGAATTCCACGGGGCAGGACCCCACTGAGACCGCTCGTTAACACCACGGTGCCATCGAGGCTGGACTCGTGATACGGCGTCCCATCGAACACGAGGCGATCGGCTTCCCGAAACGCCCCTCGCCGAGCCTGCACCATCCCGAAGGTCGAACCATCCGCCAACATCGCACTGGCTCGAAAATCTGGGTGGGTCGAGTCCATCCCGACCGAGATGGTCTCCCGGACCTCTCGAATGACACCGACCAGCCCGTGACGGCTCACGACCGGCGCCCCTGGGGCGATCCCATCGGCGGTGCCCAACTCCACCCAGAACATGCCCTCTGACCCCGGAGTCCCCGGGCGTAGCACGGTGGCAGGCAAGAACGAGGGAGTCACCCGAGCCGCCAACCCAAGAAGGTCGCGAAGTGTGCGGTTTTCGTCGGCCAGCGCGGCCTGTGTCGTCAAGATCGACGACAACGAGTCGAGTTGAAGGCGCATCTCGCCTACGTCACTCGCGCGCAGGCGCGCGTCCGTCAGCCGTTCTTGGGTTGCGAGGAAGGGCCGCAGCAACGTCACCCGCATCCCCCACGCGATCCGTTGTTGGGCGGCATCAGGGAGGTACGACGTAGCAAGCGCGAGAATCAGGAATGTGACGGCGAGCGTGCCTTGGCGACGCCCCCCCGGGCCTTCCGGCTCAGAAACGTAGGCCGGCACCGCTACCCGCCCGCCTTACTGGACCAAAACGGAGCGGTACTTGTGCAGGTCGTCGAGAATGCGGCCCGCGCCCCGCACAACACACGTTAGCGGCTCTTCGTCCACGTGGATGGGGAGGTTGGTCTCGTGTTGCAGAAGTCGGTCGAGCCCGCGAATGAGCGCGCCTCCACCCGTCATGACGATTCCACGGTCCACGATGTCCGATGAAAGCTCTGGCGGGGTGATCTCCAGGGCTCTCCGAGTTGCCTCGACGATCGCCTGAATCGGTTCCTGAATGCATTCGCGGATCTCCTGCGAGTGCACTGTGACCGTCTTCGGTATACCGGAGACCAGATCACGACCCTTCACACCCATCTCACGCTCTTCGCCAAAGTCGAAGGCAGAGCCGATCTGGATCTTGATCGCCTCAGCGGTCGGCTCCCCGATGAGCAGATTGTAGTTCTTACGCAGGAAGGTCACGATGGCCGAGTCGAGCTCATCCCCACCTACGCGGATGGACGTGTTGGAGACAATGCCCGAGAGCGCGATGACGGCGATCTCGGTGGTCCCGCCACCGATGTCGATCACCATGTTCCCGGTAGGGGTCTCCACCGGCAGACCCACGCCGATTGCTGCGGCCATGGGCTCGTCGACCATGTACACGGCCTTTGCACCCGCAGACATCGCCGATGATCGTACGGCCCGACGCTCCAACTCGGTGATTCCCGAAGGGACCCCCACAATGACTCGGGGTTTGATGCGGAAGATCCGCTTCTGCGTCACCTGCTTCAGGAAGTGTCGAAGCATCATCTCCGTCACATCGACGTCTGCGATGACTCCGTCCTTGAGCGGACGAATCGCCTGGATTCCTTCAGGCGTGCGCCCCAGCATCCGCTTCGCTTCGAGGCCGATACCCTTGATGCGGCGGCTGCCCTTCTCGACTGCCACCACCGAGGGCTCATTAAGGACGATACCCTCGCCCTTGACATATATGAGAGTATTCGCGGTGCCGAGATCGACGGCGATGTCATTGACCGGGACGAGGCGCCCCGAGCTAAGCCAATTACTCAGTGCGGACAAAATCAATTTCTCAAGCGAAGATTTGGGGACCTTAAGGCCCGCTTTCGTGTCTATTTAGGCCAAAGAAGGCCTGACAACATACGTTTGCTACGCGACGGATGCCAGTGCTGTTCGGGCTTTCAGCTAGATCCGGTGCTTCCGAAGCCGCCGTCGCCCCGTGCGGTGTCGGTCAACTCATCGACTTCGACGACCTCGAGCGCCTCAAAACGAGCAAAAACCAGTTGGGCCACCCGCTCACCACGACGGAGGACGACCGGTGCCGTCCCGGTGTTCTGCATGATGATCCTTACCTCCCCACGATAGTCCGGATCGATGGTTCCAGGACTATTCGGAAGCGTGATCCCGTGCTTGAGCGCTAGGCCCGACCTAGGGCGCACTTGGCATTCGATGCCCTCAGGCAACTCCATGATCAAACCGGTGTCGACGAGACGAATCTGGCCAGGCTGCAGAACGACTTCCTTCTCCACAGAGCGGATGTCGTACCCAGCCGCTTGGGGTGTCGCCCGCCCGGGAAGAGGGAGATCTGGATTGCTTGGGAGTCGCCGAAATCGGACGAAGTTCACTGGCGGTCCTACGTAGTGTGTGTTTGCAAAAAGGGCAGAGCCGCTTGGGCTCCGCCCTTCGCTTCAGATTTGGTGTCGTCAGAGGACACTAGGCCAGGAAGTCATCCACGTTGCGGCAATCCATACCGAACGCGTCGGCAACACCCTGATAGGTCACGTGCCCATCCACGACGTTCACCCCAAGCTTGAGCGCGCGATCGTCGCTGCAGGCCGGCTTCCAGCCCTTGCCCGCCAGCGCCATCGCATAAGGCAGCGTAGCGTTGGTGAGCGCGAGCGTGCTCGTGCGCGGCACACCTCCTGGCATGTTGGCCACGGCGTAATGAATCACGCCATCCACCGTGTACACGGGGTCGCGGTGCGTGGTCGGCTTGATCGTCTCTACGCAGCCACCCTGGTCAACGGCGACGTCCACAATCACCGTGCCGGGACGCATCAAACTCAGGTCTTCTCGCGTGATCAAGCTTGGAGCCTTGGCACCCGGGATCAGAACAGCACCCACGATCAAATCTGAATCCTGGATCTGCTTACGAATGGCGTAGCGCGTGCTATAGAGCATGTTCACATTGGCCGGCATCGTATCATCGAGATACCGTAGTCGCTCAAGATTGATGTCCATGATATGGACCCGGGCGCCGAGCCCGGCGGCCATCTTTGCCGCGTGCGTGCCCACCACACCACCGCCAAGAATCAAGACCTTCCCCGGAAGCACGCCCGGCACACCGCCGAGAAGAACACCCAGTCCGCCTTGGGGCTTCTCGAGGTACTTCGCGCCTTCTTGAATCGCCATACGACCGGCGACTTCACTCATCGGGGTCAAGAGCGGGAGTTCACGGCTCGGGAGTTCAACGGTCTCGTACGCGATCGCCGTTGCCCCAGAGGCCACAACCGCCTTCGTAAGCGGCTCGTCAGCGGCGAAATGGAAGTACGTGAACATCAACTGACCCTTCCGCATCCGGGGCCATTCGGGAGCGATGGGCTCCTTGACCTTCATGATCATCTCGGCCTTCGCCCAAACTTCATCGGGAGAATCGACGATGGTCGCTCCAGCCTCAACGTAGAAATCGTCAGTGAAGCCACTGCCGACCCCGGCATTCTTCTCCACCGCAACTTCGTGCCCCGCCTGCGTGAGCATTTCGGCGCCTGCTGGCGTCAGGGCGACCCGATACTCGTCGGGTTTGATTTCCTTCGGTACACCGATAAGCATCTGTATACTCTCTTCTTGTTTGGTTTCCTAGATCATCGTCGGCCAGAAAGCGCCTAAACTTACCCGCGTTTGCGGTCCGTCGGAACGGGCCTCAGGCGGGCTTTTCTGGGCCGAGTCGGAGGATCAAGTGGCGTTGTGGGGCGAAGTACTTTGCCGCCATCCGTCTGGCGTCGTCGGGAGTCACCGCGTCAATCTTCTCGAGTAGTTCGTCGAGGCCCTTAAATGGCTCGGAATGGAGGGCAAAGCCAGCCAGCCGGTACAGCCGGGATCCCGTCGACTCCAGGGACAACATCACCTGCCCTTTGAGCTGACGCTTCGCTGTTTCGAGTTCGTCGTCACTCAGTCCATCTGTTGCCAAGCGATCCAGTTCTTCACTGATCGCCTCCACTGCGTCATCCGCACTCCCGGGTCGGGTACCCACATACACGCCCGAAACCCCGGAGGCACTATAGAACGATTGATAGCTGTACACCGAGTAACACAGTCCCATCTCTTCCCGGATCTTCTGAAAGAGTCGGGAACTCATGCCTCCGCCCAGCGACAACGACAACAATGACAGAGCATATCGATCCGGATCCCCGCGACCTGGGACGTCGGTCCCAAAGACGATATGGGTCTGGGCGGCATCCCGATGCACGGACTCTTCCCCGCATTTCGTGGCTGCCGGCGGGTGGATGATCCCGTGGGCCTCACCTCCCTCTGCCGTCGAAAAGAGCGTCCCAACCGATTCAACGAGCCTTTCATGGTCCACGTTGCCGGCGGCAGCCACAATGAGGTTTTCCCCTCTATAGCGGGCCCCGTGCAACTCGCGCAGCGTCTCCGAGGACATCTCGGCGACGGACTCCTTGCTTCCTAGAATCGAGCTTCCGTAGGGGTGTCCCTCCCACATTCGGCCCGAATGAAGCTCGTACACCATGTCATCAGGCGTATCCTCAACCTGCGCGATCTCCTCCAGCACCACTTCGCGCTCGAGGTCGAGGTCGGCTGCGTCTATTCGGGGCGCGAGTACGATATCCGCCAGCACGTCGAGGGCCTCTCCGAGGTTCTCATCGAGTACCCGCGCCTGATACGAAGTGTGCTCGCGGCTGGTATACGCATCGAGTGATCCGCCTAGGCTCTCCAGGGCCACAGCAATGTCAGCAGCCGACCGTCGCCCGGTGCCCTTGAAAACCATGTGCTCCAACAGATGGCTGGCGCCGTGCTGTCCCGGCGTCTCGTGGGCTCCACCCTGTCGCACCCACACCCCGACGGAAGCGGATCGAACCGACGGAATATGCTCGCTGAGCACCCGCACACCGCTGCCGAGGACTGTCTCTGAGATCGACTCGATTCCGCCCGCTCGGGGCGCCTGTGAAAGCGAAGGGGGCCCGGGCGTACGCCCGTGCCCCCCTGCCATCCTACTTTGTTTGGTCAACGGTCAGCCGTCTGTAGCCTCTGAGCCGGCATCGTCGCCGGCCGCCGCTGCTGCATCCTCGGCTAGAGCCGCTTTCCGAGACAACCGGAGTCGGCCCTTCTCGTCGATGGAAAGAACCTTCACGCGGGTGATGTCGCCCTTCTTGAGCACATCTTCCGTGTTGTCCGTGCGTGCTTCCTGCAGCTCGGAGATGTGGCAAAGGCCTTCGGTCCCCGGCATGATCTCAATGAACGCACCGAAGGTCGTCGTGTTCTTCACGGGCCCCTCGTAGATGCGCCCAATCTCCGGATCGGCCACGATGGCCTCGATCATGGAGCGGGCACGTGCGCCAGCCTCGCCCGAAACAGCAGCGATCTTCACGAGACCAGAATCGTCGATGTCAATCGTAGCGCCGGACTCTTCCTGAATGGCGCGGATCGTCTTGCCCTTGGGCCCGATGATCTCACCGATCTTGGACGGGTTGATCTGAATCGACACGATCCGCGGCGCGTAATCCGACAGATCGGTGCGGCCCTCCGAGAGCGTCTGATCCATAAGATCGAGAATATGCATCCGACCCTTGTGGGCCCGAGCCAGCGCCTCCTCAAGGATGTCGACAGTCAGGCCCGCGATCTTGATGTCCATTTGAATCGAGGTCACACCGACCCGCGTACCCGCGACCTTGAAGTCCATGTCGCCGAGTGCGTCCTCCAGACCAAGGATGTCGGTCAGGATAGCCACGTCATCCCCTTCCTTAATGAGCCCCATCGCGACACCAGCGCAAGCGGACTTCATCGGAACACCGGCATCCATGAGCGCCAGCGACGACCCACAAACCGTCGCCATTGACGACGACCCATTCGACTCCAAGACGTCGGAGACGACCCGGATCGTGTACGGGAAGTCATCGTAGGTCGGCAGCAATGACTGCATCGCACGCTCAGCCAGATTCCCGTGCCCAACCTCGCGACGCGACGTGCCCCGGAAGGGACGCGCCTCGCCCACACAGAAAGGCGGGAAGTTGTAGTGCAGCATGAAGGACTTCTTGATCTCTACGGTCGAATCGATCGAATCGATGCGCTGCTCGTCACGCGAAGTGCCGAGCGTGACGACAGCGAGTGCCTGTGTTTGCCCGCGTGTGAACAGCGCAGAGCCGTGCGTGCGAGGAAGAACACCTACCTCAGACGTGATCGGTCGAACCTCATCAAGGCTACGACCGTCGGCGCGCTCGCCCTTATCGAGGATTTGTCGACGCATGGTCGACTTCTCGATGCCCCTCAGTACCTCGCCAATCTCCTTCGCATGAGCTGCGTAGTCCGGGTCCTCCGCCGTGAGCGTCGCAACCACATCTTCCGTGACCGCAGCCATCGCCTGATTCCGCTCTTGTTTATCGCTTAGGTTGAGCGCCTCGGATACCTTGGCGGACGCCATGGCCTCGACCTTCGCCTTGAGATCAGCGTCCGGTCCGGTAAGCGTCCACTCCATATCAGGGACCCGGTGCCCCTCCAGGAACTCCTCCTGCATGGCACACAGTTCCTTGATACCCTCTTGCGCGATCTTGAGCGCCTCGAGGATTTCGGCCTCTGGCACTTCCAGGGCTCCACCCTCCACCATGGTGATCGCCTCGGCAGAGCCGGAAACGACGATGTCCATGTCCGAGTACTCAAGCTGCTGGAAGGTCGGGTTCAGGACCCAATTGCCCTGAATGCGACCCACGCGCACCGATGCTACCGGTGTGTTGAACGGGATCTTGGACATGTTGAGCGCCACTGAGGCACCCAACAGAGCCAACACGTCCGCATCATTTTCCTGGTCCGCCGATAGGATGAAGCACACGACCTGTGTCTCGTACTGGAATCCTTTCGGGAACAAAGGCCGCAAGGGCCGATCGATCATGCGCGCAGTGAGAATTTCTTTCTCACCGGGTCGACCTTCGCGTTTGAAAAAACCACCCGGGATCTTCCCCGCCGCGTAGGACTTCTCACGATACTCGATCGTAAGCGGGAAGAAGGGGAGGTGTGTGGGTCGGTCCTGCACCGTGGTGGCTACGAGAACGACTGTGTCGCCATACTGAACCAGGCACGAACCCTGCGCGAGTTTGGCCATGCGGCCAGTCTCGATCGAGAGCGTCCTGCCAGCGAACTGGCGCTCCATTCGTTGCATCATCTTGTCTTACTCACTTCGGTTTCGCCGGGGTACATCCCCGACATTGGATTGAATGCCGAAGCGACGTGATGCCGGGAGGAGAGAGCGACCGCCGCACGGGGCACGTTTACACGTGGAGCCCGATTCTGCAGCAGATTGTAGGCCGTCTCCCGACCGAAGCACACGAACGCTTGGCTGAAAAACAGCGGCGGTCGCCGTAGTGGCGACCGCCGCTGGGTGCTAATGCCTCAAGCCGAGGTCTTTAATGATCCCACGATAGCCTTCGAGGCTCGTCTTCTTGTAGTACTCAAGGAGGCGCCGACGACGACCGACCATCTTCAGCAAGCCACGCCGGCTGTGATGGTCCTTCTTGTGAGCATCAAAATGGCTGCGCAAGTCGTTGATACGGGCTGTAAGGACCGCAATCTGGACCGGGGCGCTTCCACGGTCGTTCTCGTGGAGTTGGTACTTCTTAATCGTGTCTTCCTTGACGATCGCCATGGGCGTCGTGCCTCCTCAGGAGTCAGATGCTGCAAGGGAAGCGATATCGGGCGCCACCTCGCGCGGCACCGTCTTCGTTAATACCCTAAAAAGCTAGGCGAATCAGGCCCTCTCGTCTAGAACGTGCCGGGCCATCTCAACATCCTTGATCATTTGCTGCACGAGCGCCTCCGCTCCGTCGAACGGGAGTACAGGTCGCAGATACTCGACGAAGTCCACGCGTACCTCTTCACCGTAGATATCTCGATCGAAGTCGAGCAAATGCAGTTCGACACTCGGTGGGGAACCCTTGAAGGTGGGGCGAGGCCCCAAATGAAGCGCACCCTGGAACGTCCCTGACCGCAGGACGCCGCTCACGGCGTAGATCCCCGCAGGAGGAATCAGCTTCCCTTCCCCAGAAACGACCAAGTTGGCCGTGGCAAACCCGAGCTGCCGTCCCCGACCGTCGCCACGAACAACGATTCCCCGCATGGAATAAGGACGCCCCAAACACTCTCGGGCCTCATCCATCCGTCCGGCCTCTATCGCGGCACGAATTCGGGTGGACGAAATGGGCTCGGCTCCAGCCGCGACCGGCGGCACGACGTCCACGGCGAATCCCAGGTCTCGCCCGATCTCCACCAGGGTCGCAGCATTGCCCGCACGATCTCGTCCGAAACCATGGTCGTACCCAATAACCAACTCCTCGACGCGCAGCCGCGCGACCAAGATTTCCTCCACAAAACGGCGCGGCTCGTATCGACTGAGGCGCTCCGTAAACGACACGAAGACGGCATAGTCCAGCCCACTCTCGGCCAGGATCTCTTTCTTTTCCAAGGGAGTGGTCAGAAGCGGCGGCGCATCCTCCGGCCGCACGATACGCAAGGGATGCGGATCGAACGTGACCAGCACACTCCTGCGGCCCGTAGCGTGCGCACGTTCTCGGATCTCCTGAAGCACCGCCCAATGTCCGCGGTGCACCCCATCGAACGTTCCTACCGTCACGACCGTTCCCCGATCCGACGGAATTCCAGGCGGGTGGGCCCAGCGTACTGCGCCCGTCACGCGATGAACACCTTGGCAGGCCGAAGGAGCCCGTCCTGGATGTTGGCAACGGCCACCAGCTTCCCGTCGTGGACGACCGCCACGGTACCCGACGGGCTCGAAGCTCCGACCTGGACGTCCTGTCCGTGAGCCAAGCGAGTCACGTCCTCGTGGCTCACAACAACCGTCGGCATATGGGCCATCGCTTGAAGGGGCTCGATCGCGGCTCCCTCGATTCGGTGGCTGTCGAACAGATCGTCCGGCGACAGCGCTCCATCCAACGAGAATTTCCCGACGCTCGTCCGCCGGAGCTCCGTCAGGTGGCCGCCAACGCCGAGTGCCTCACCGATGTCACGGGCGAGGGAGCGGACGTAAGTCCCCGACGAGCAGTTAACGCGAAAACGAACAAAGGGGAGATCAACCTTGAGCAGTTCAATTTCATGCACCGTGACGGCCCGCGCTTCCAACACGACGTGTTCTCCCCTTCTGGCCCGGCGATGCATGGCGACACCATCCACTTTTTTCGCCGAATACTGGGGCGGCACTTGGTCGATAGGCCCCGTGAAGCTTTGCATCGCCGCTTGGATGTCGGATTCAGACAACACCTCCCACCCAGCCTGCTCCTGGATGACCTCGCCCTGGCAGTCCTCGGTGTCCGTCGCCTGGCCGAGGCGAGCGACGGCCTCATAACTCTTGTCCAGCCCCGTCAGGTATTCCGCCAGACGCGTGGCTCGCCCCACGCAGAGAAGAAGGAGGCCAGACGCAAATGGATCGAGCGTTCCGGTATGCCCGATTCGGCGTACCTGTAGCGCCCTCCGCGCCGTAGCCACAATGTCGTGCGAGGTCGGTCCGATCGGCTTATCGACCGGTAGAACTAGATCGGCGGCCGTCACTCCTCGAAGTCGGCTCCCGCCTCGTCGTCCTGAGTCCCCACAACATCTACGGCGACGTCTGAGCGGGAAGGGATCACGTCTGAGAGGATCTGCTCGATTCGCCGAGCGTGGTCGAGCGACTGATCGATCCTGAAGCGGAGTTCTGGGACAGTCCGCACTCGCATGACTTGACCGAGCGCGTGGCGCAGGAAGGGCGCAGCGGCTTCGAGCCCGACGAGCGACTCCTTGACCTCCGCCTCATCCCCTAAGACCCGGACGAAGACGCGGGCTGAACCCAGGTCTCCGGCCACCTCAGTCGCGGTGATCGTCACCAGGCCCACGCGAGGATCGCGCACCTGGGTCCGAATCATTTCCGACAGCTCACGCTTGAGCTGTTCGTTAAGTCGCGCGAGTCGTTTGCTGGCCATGATCGTCAGTCTTTCATTAGGAACAATCTGTTCAACTGCCTCAATGAACCTCCCGTCGGACGCCGGTGATCACGGCACCCCCGCGCTCAGCCACAAAGTGATCGAGCTTGTCGAGCATCGATTCTGCCAATCTCCCGTCGGACGCGACCAGCGCAACCGCGATCTGGCCACGAGCATGGAGGTCCTGATAGGCCGGCTCGGCGACAGAAACGCCGAACTTGCCGCGAAGTCTGTCACAGAGAGAACGGATCACCGATCGCTTCTCCTTGAGAGAAGCGCAGCCGGGCAGAGCCAGATCGAACGTCAGCGAAGCCACGACCATACCCGTTAGCTGGTTTCCGACTTCAGGTCGACTGTTCCAAGGTTCGCGCGATCTCTTCGACCGTGTACGCCTCGATCAGGTCGCCGACCTTGATATCGTTGAAGTTGGTGATGCCGATGCCGCACTCGAAGCCCTCGCGCACTTCCTTCGCATCGTCCTTGAACCGCTTGAGCGACGAAATCGCGCCGTCGTAGACGACGATCCCGTCCCTGATAAGGCGACCGTGGCCCTTCCGGTCAATGCGGCCCTCGCTTACGTAACAACCCGCGATGCTACCGATCTTGCTGACCCTGAAGACTTCCCGTACTTCGGCCGTTCCATCTATGGACTCTCGTCGCTCCGGCGACAACATGCCCTCGAGCGCCGCCCTGATCTCATTGACGGCCTCGTAGATGACGTCATACGTCCGCACGTCGACATCTTCGCGATCGGCGTAAAGCCTGGCCGCGGTCTGTGGCCGGACTCCGAGGCCCATAACGACGGCGCCTGCGGTCCTGGCGAGCAGCACGTCAGACTCATTGATCGCACCCACACCGCGATGGACGATCTCCACCCGAACTTCGCTTGTTCCGAGTTCCTCAAGAGCATCCGCCAAGGCCTGTACTGACCCGTCAACGTCACCCTTGATGAGCAGCGGCAAAGTCGAAAGCTTTCCCTTCGCGGCGAGAGCCCCAAAGTCGCCCAACTTCGCGCCTCGCTTGCGAATTCTGAGTTGCTTCTCGCGATCGAGTCGCTGGCGATTCGTCGCGATTTCAGAGGCGCGCACCGCACTCATGCCCTGGAAGATGTCACCGGCCTGAGGCACACCGCCGGAGCCAAGAACCTGAACCGGCGTCGCGGGTCCAACTGACTTCACGGGATTCCCGCGTTCATCGAGCAGCGCACGCACGCGTCCGTCGAAGAGTCCGCAGATGAACGAGTCGCCGACCCTAAGCGTTCCAGCCTGAACCAGAACCGTGACGACAGCTCCCTTTCCGACGTCGAGTTGGGCTTCGACGACCGTCCCGGATGCGTCGCGATTCGGATTGGCCTTGAGCTCCAACATCTCAGACTGGAGCAGGACCTTCTCGAGAAGATCCTCGATCCCTGCACCGGTCTTCGCTGAGATCTCGGCGACCATTACATCGCCGCCGAAGTCTTCGACGTTGACCGAGTGTTGCAGCAGCTGCTGCTTGACTCGCATCGGATCAGCGGCAGGCAGGTCGCACTTGTTGATCGCAATCACCAGAGGCACACCCGCGTTGCGCGCGTGGCTAATCGCCTCAATCGTCTGCGGCATGACAGAGTCATCCGCAGCGACGATCAGGATGACAACGTCGGTAATATCGGCACCGCGGGCGCGCATCGCGGTGAACGCGGCGTGACCCGGAGTATCGAGGAACGCGATGGTGCGCCCGCCCGGCAACTCGACGTGGTACGCACCGATGTGCTGGGTAATACCCCCGGCCTCACCGGCCACCACGTTCGTCGACCGAATGCGGTCGAGCAGCAGGGTCTTACCATGATCGACGTGACCCATGACCGTCACGACTGGTGAACGGGGCACGAGGTCTTCGGGGGCGTCCAGAATGACATCGAGAGCTTCTTCCGCGACGTACGCCTCTTCTCGCACGGCGGTGAAGTTGAACTCGTCGAGGAGCATCTCGATTTGATCGAAATCGAGTCGCTGATTGATCGTGACAAGGAGGCTTAGGTTCTTGAAGGCTGACCCGATGATCTCAGTGGACGACACGTCCACCAGTTCAGCCAATTCAGCCACCGTGAGGAATTCGTTCACCCGAACCGTGGTGCGTTCGCGCTCTTCCTCGACCCTCACAGTTTCTTGCTGTGCCTCAACCTCTTCGGCTGAAAGGCGCCCCTTCTTACGACGCTTCTTCTTGCTACCGCCTTTGATCTCGGCCATTACGCGTTGGATGTTCGACTGAACCTGATTTTGGTCGACACCCTTCTTCTTGCCCTTCTTGCCCGCGTCTTTTTGCTGCCTCTGTCCGTCGGCTGTGTAACCCTGGGCCTGGATTCGGACCTTGCCGCCGGGGCCCGCACTCGCTGCTGGTGCTGGTGCCGGACGGCGGATCGTCCTCACAGGCCCATCCGGAGCTCCCACTCGGACAGGAGCAAGTTTCCCCACGCCTGTTTCAGCCGAGTCCCCCAACTCCGCGACAGCTTCCTTCTCAGCGGCCACAGGAGTACTGTCGGAGTCTGTGGGAGCCTCTTCGGCTACCGCCACAGCATCGGACTCAGGGTCCTGCTGGGCCTGCTCAACTGTACGCTCCGGCTCGGAGACCTCGTCCGTTGCATGCACCGCCTCGACTTCGACCGGTTCAACCTCGGTCGATTCAACTTCGGTCGCCTCGATGGCGGCCACCGGTGGGTCGTCCTTGGCGTCGTCCTCAGAAGAGGCCTCAACGACGGCTACTGGCTCCTCTGTTTCCTCGACGGCCGCGGGCTCCGGCGCAGGTTCTGGCTCCTGTCGACGACGACGGCGACGAGGCGTCGGAGCTGATTCCTCGAGGGCAGCCTGAATGGCAGCCGCCGCGTCTCTGCGTCCTGCCCGCAGCTCACGCTCAAGCTTCGCGACCACCTTGGCCTGTTGGCCATCGGTGATCGACGCATCCGCATCGGTGACGGGAATACCCATCTGGCGGAGCAAGGCAATGAGCGCCTCCGCTTCGACCTTCAGATCCTGCGCTAACTCGTTAACCCGCATGCTCTAGCTATTCCTCTACTTCGCTGGTGGTCACGTTAGATAAGTCCAACAGCAACCTCTTGGCGAACGATTCATCCGTAACCGCTATCGCGGCCGTCGGCCCTTTGCCGATTGCGGCTCCCAACGTGGCAAGATCCCCTAAAACCGCTCGAGGGATCGGCCGTTTTCCGATCGCTTTCCGAACCTTGTCCAACTGAACGCCAGAAGCGTCTCCCGCCATCAAAACCAAGCGGGCCTCGCCCTGACGGATCGCTCGGCGTGTAGCGTCAGTTCCCGGCGCTACTGCACCAGCCCGTCGGGCCAGGCCCAGGAGGCGAAAGGGCTCAGCCCTCCCGCTCACCATCCTTACTTTCCTCCGCGTCGACTACCGCTTCGTCGGAACCCTCGGCGCCCATTTCCGGCACGTCGTCCGAGAGGTCAGCGTCCTCATCACCGGGCTCGCCCTCAACAACCGTCAACTCGTCAATCAGCTTCAAGAGTCGATCGGCGTCAGCCTCTCCGAGGCCCTGAATACCCAGGAAATCCCTACGCTCTAAGTCAATAATCTGAAGAAAGGTATCATACCCGGCCCCAGATAGGGCCGCCAGTGTTGGCAACTCGAGACCGAGCTCTGACAGCGGGAAATCTGCAGTTTCAAATTGATCGTCAGATGTAGACGTGAAAAGCGACATGTCGGCGCTCTTCTCGAGCCACTCCCGCGAGCCGTACAGGTCGAGCTGCCAACCGATCAATTGAGACGCAAGCCGGACGTTCTGCCCGTTTCGCCCAATGGCCAACGACAGCTGGTCCTCGTCAACAATGGCGGTGATGACTTGTCGCTCGAGATCACTGAAAACCTTGGAAACTCGTGCAGGTGCGAGCGCCCGACGGGCAAAGACTTCCGTGTCCGGATGCCAGGGGACAATATCGATACGCTCGCCCCCCAACTCTGCGACAACAGCCTGAACGCGCGACCCCTTGAGCCCGACACACGCGCCCACCGGATCGATCGACTCATCACGGCTGTACACCGCAATCTTCGTGCGTCCACCAACTTCGCGCGCGATTTCCTTGATTTCGACGATCCCTTGGTGGATCTCGGGGACCTCCAAGTTAAAGAGCGCCGCCACGAAGAGAGGGTCGGCCCGGGACAGGATCATCCGAGGTCCCTTCGGCGTTTCCTCTACTTTCTTCAAAACGGCCCGGATGGGATCTCCCTGCCGAAACCGCTCCCGGGGGTTCTGATCTTTCCAGGGGATGATCGCATCAGCGTCGCGGGAGCGGTTGAGCAATACCACAAGCTTGCCGCGCTCCGTTTGCTGCACCTCACCGGAGAGAAGTTCGCCCACCTCACCCGCGAATTCGTCGCGAATGCGTTCGCGCTCGTTCTCACGAACCCGCTGGATGATCCGCTGCTTCACAGCCATCACCGCGTTTCGGCCGAAGTCCGTGAACGCTACAGGGATCTCCATGACGTCGCCGACCTCAAAAGTGGCGTCATCCCAGCGCGCTTCCTCGAGAATGATCTCGCACGCAGGATCTTCCACCTCCTCGACAACACGGCGTAGTACCACGATATCGAACTCGCCGGTGACATCGTCGATGTCGATTTCGGCCTGTACCGTCGCACCATAGATACGCCCAAGGCCGGCCAAGATTCCGTCCTTGACGAGATCTGTCATCTCATCTTCGGACAAGTTCTTGGTCGCTGCGACATCCCTGAAGGCCTCTACGATCTGGGCCGCATTCGCCATATCTACTCCCTCACTTCCAAGTGAAGACTAGGTGAGCCTTCCGGATCTCAGATCTCGGAATCACCACCTCGTCGCCATCTGGCAGGCACAGACGAACTGCCTCTGCTCCGTCCAGCGATTTGTCTAACCCAAGGAGTTCACCCTCCAGCCGAGTGGACCGGGCGAGCAACACTCTTTTCCCAACTACAGCGATCCGCTTGCCCCGGAAACGCTCAAAATCCGTCGATCGCACCAGCGGGCGATCCACGCCCGGTGATGAAACTTCGAGAACGTAGTGCTCTGACAGCCCTCCGTGCTCGTCCAGCCAAGGCTCGAGTTCCCGACTGATGCGTGCACAGTCGTCTACGTTGACGCCTTCTTCAGCGGCCTCCGCAGGTCGGTCGACCCTCAACTGCAAGACTGGGCGCCGGCTGCTGCCCGCCCAACGGAGTTCCACTAGCTCAAAACCCAGGTCCGCGACCTTGATCTCAATGCCTCGCTCGACGTCCGCAACGGCGCGCATTGTATCCACTCCCAATCAACAGGGGTACACCGCCGCAGCGACGTACCCCCAAGTTCACAGCGAACAAAAAAGCGGGGGCGAACAGCTCCCCCACTTCCAATAACGCCACCCGAAGGCGGCACTTCCAGCCACCTAATATAGGGAAGGCCTGAAACGCGCTCAAGGCTCGCGTCTCAGGCCTCCTACATTTACCGACTCGAAGCTGCCAATTATTGCGGCGCGGAATCGCCCTCCGATGGCGCGTCGCTTGCGGCATCTGTTCCGGAATCACCCTCTGGGGTGCCCCCTTCGGTGCCAATGATCCGTGCCTCCATGGCGCTGACCCGCTCGCGGATGCCCTCAACCACTTCCGCGAGGCCATCGAACTCCTTCTGGCTCACGAGATCGAGACGACCTTTGGCCCCCTCTGCCGCAGAGTGAGCCCTTTCGAGTGCGTCCTTCATGACATCTTTGGCCCGTTCAGCGGAGAGATCACCACGCTCCCTCGCCTCATTGATGGTCTCTTCCAGGGCCTCCTTGAAGGCAGACAGCACCCCAATTCCCTGTTTGATACCGTCCGAAACCTTTTCGCGGGGGCCCTTCTTGTCTCCTGCCATATCTTCAGTCATGACAACTCTTTAGCACGGTTTATGTCGAAACGCTCTCACGTCTACCTCTACGGCTTGTGGGCGGGGATGATTCAATCTGCAGCTTCATCGATTCGCTCAATCCGAGCCCCGAGCGCCCCAAGTCGAGTATCGATCGACTCGTATCCTCGTTCGATCTGGCGGATGTTGCGGATACGACTGGTCCCTTCAGCTCCAAGCGCCGCGATCAGGAGAGCCATCCCCGCCCGAATGTCCGGACTCTCAAGAACTCCGGCCTGGAGAGGCGTCGGTCCCACCACCACCGCACGGTGGGGATCGCACAGGATGATCGACGCGCCCATTCCCACCAGTTTGTCGGTGAAATACATGCGCGACTCGAACATCTTCTCGTGGACGAGCACCGTGCCTTTGCACTGTGTGGCTGCCACAATCGCGATCGAAGTGAGGTCTGCCGGGAACGCGGGCCAAGGCCCGTCATCAAGCTTCGGGACGTGGCCGAATGCGTCCTGTCGGATCACGTGGGACTCGGCGCCCTTCACGTGCAGGTCAGTGCCATCAATTTCGCAATGGATGCCCAGGCGGCGGAAGCCGAGCAGCGTAGAGTCCAAGTGCTCCACCGGGGCCCCTTCGACCGTAAGATCACTGCCGGTTACGGCTGCGAGGCCGATGAACGAGCCAGTCTCGATGTGATCGGCACCGATGGTGAACTCAGCACCGTTTAGACGCTTCACCCCTTCGATTTCCAGGATGTGGGTACCGATTCCTTGAATGTTGGCCCCCATCGCGTTAAGGAGGTGACAAAGATCCTGAACATGCGGCTCAGATGCCGTATTCCGGATCCGGGTCAGACCCTCTGCCCGGACCGCCGCCATGATCGCGTTCTCGCTGCCGGTCACCGACGGCTCATCCAGGAACATGTCGGCACCTACGAGCCGATCAGCGGCGATGGTAAAGCCACCGTTCAACGTGACCGTCGCCCCAAGTGCCTCAAACGCGAGGAAATGGGTGTCCATGCGCCGGCGCCCGATCACGTCGCCTCCGGGCGGTGGCAGCCGCACGTGGCCGAAGCGCGCGAGCAGCGGTCCAGCCAGCAACAGCGACGCGCGGATGCGCTCAGCGAGATCCCGGTTAACCTCGTCAGTCGCCACATTAGCGGCATCGACGGTCACGGTGTTCTCTGCGTCCCAGCGGACGTCAGCCCCGAGAGAGGACACAATCTCGAGGAACGTCAGGACGTCCCGGATGCGGGGTATATTATGCAGCGTCACTGGCTCCTCACAGAGCACAGTGGCAGCGAGACACGGAAGCGCTGCATTCTTGTTGCCGGCGGGCCGGATTCGGCCCTGAAGTCGAAGTCCACCTTCGACCGCAAAAGTCCCCATAGAATCCAAAGCGCGAGGTAGTGGGGGTGCGTACTGCGCCAATGGCAACGATGCCGGCGGCGCGGTCGCGAACCCCCGAACATACCGCTGGTCTCCAGTGAGCAGCAACCGACTCATCCTCCCCTCTCTTTTCAGCCGTGTGGCACCGTAGACGGCAACCCAACGAGGCCGTCCGCGGAGGACACCCTCCGCGAGAGCCTCCGAATGCACGATGTGTGCCGCGTTCGCCTCTCAGCCCCTACCTCTGGTCACGAGATCGCGCTCATTTCGGGTATGACTTGGTGATGAACTGGATCGGCCGCTACCGGAACGGTTAGACTTGGTCTATGCGGAACGCACAACTCATCGCCCTTTTCCAGGACCCGTCCCTTACGCGAGACGGCCTCTCTATCGCGGCTGACGTGTCGATGATCGTCGTGGGCGTGTCGATCTTGATCTTGGCCGTCGCGCTCAGCTGGTTCCTTCGCAAGGCGAACCGGACCTTGGACAGCGTCAGGACGGGCGTGAGTCAGAGCCTGGGTCCGGTCTCCGACCGCGCCCGCTCGATCTCGGACAACGTCGAGTTCATCACTCAGGCCCTTCGGACTGACGTCGAGAGGCTCAACGGCTCGGTTCGCGCTCTGACAAACCGGCTTCACCAGGCATCGGATCGCATGGAAGAGCGCATCGAGGAATTCAACGCGCTCATGGAGGTCGTTCAGGAGGAAGCTGAGGACATCTTCATCGACACGGCTGCCGCCGTGCGCGGTGTCCGAGAAAGCGCACTAGTGCTGGGAGGCGCTCGACCTTCCGGGACTCCTAAACCCGCTGGAGAGGGTGTGGACACCCCTGCCCCCGCTCTGGCGCCAACCGCGCCGGAAGCGCTGCTCGCCGAGGAGCCGTCCCAAGAAGCGCCGCTGGCCGGGGACAGCTGAGGCCGTAGCGCCGACCCCAATGGCCGCATTGGTCCTCGTCGTCCTCGCGTGGCTTCTCCTGGTGCCTGAGCCGGTAGCTGCATGGGGGCCGGCCACCCACGTCGCGCTGGGACAGGCGGTGCTCGGCTCGCTCTACTTGCTGCCACCCGCGATCCGGACCCTCCTCGAGAGATATCCTCTGCACTTCCTGTATGGATCCATCGCCGCGGACATCTCGTTCGCCAAGAAGTACGTGCCAGAGGGACGACACTGCCACAACTGGTCGGTGGGAGACGAGATTCACCGGTCCGCTGACAGCGAGCCCCTCCAGGCGGTCGGGTATGGGTACCTGGCTCACCTGGCGGCAGACACGATCGCGCACAATGTCTTCGTGCCTCGACAGCTGCTGCTCACGAGTACCACCCAAGCCATCGGGCACACGTACTGGGAGCACCGCATGGATCTGCACGTCGGGGACGAGTACCTCCGGCAGGCTAAATCGCTGGTGGTCGACAACGATCACTCGGAGGCTGACGCGCTATTCGACGAAGTGCTCAGTCGTACGATCTTCAGCTTCAAGACCAACCGCCGCATTTTTCGCGGGATGATCCGATTTCAGGGACACGAGCGTTGGCAACGCATCTTTGAGCAGGTCTTGGCGAAGTCGCGCTTCAACCTTCCCGCCCCGCTCGTCAACCAGTACTTCGAACTGTCGTACGACTACGTGGTCGACTATCTCGTCAATCGAGAGAACTCGGCGCCACGTCAGCTCGATCCGATTGGGGAACTCAACCTGAAGCTCGCGAAAAAAGTCAGGCGGCGGGCTATGTCAGATCACACTTCGGATCACCCGGAAGTACTTCTCGAAATGGCCAACGCGTTCTTCGCATTCCCTCCGGCCCTCAAGCATGCGCCGGAGGTGGACGGCATGCGAACGGCCGGCGTGTTAAGGCGCAAGCCACCCCAGCAGTAGCTCGTTCACTTTCTTGGGATCCGCCTGCCCTCGAGACCGCCTCATTACCTGTCCCACGAGGAATCCGCCGATCTGGGTCTCTCCGCGCCTAAGCCGCTCCGCCTCCTCAGGGTGGGCTTCGATGACCTCCTCGACCCACCTGCTCAGTTGGGCGTCATCCCGCACCTGAACGAAACCTCGAGCCTCGATGATGTCCGCCGGCTCTCCACCCTCATCCGCGAGAATCCCCAGGACCTTCTTCGCGGAGCTATCGGAAACCGTCCCATCTCGGACCAATCCAATGAGGTCTGAGAGTGCAGCCGGGAGGACCGGACAGGACGCAATATCCACGCCCCGGTGGTTGAGCAGCGCCCGGAGGGGCCCCATGACCCAATTGGACGCGAGCTTCGCGTCGCCCAATCGCTCCGTGACCGCCTCGAAGTAGTCGGCGGTGGCTGCGGACTGGGTGAGGACGTCGGCATCGTACAGGGTGAGTCCGAACACAGCTTGAAAGCGCGCCCGCCTCGGACGAGGAAGTTCCGGAAGCTCTGAGCGCGCTTGTTCAATGGACTCACGGGTCACGCGGAGTGGCGGGAGGTCTGGCTCCGGGAAATACCTATAATCATGCCTACCCTCCTTGCTTCGCATGGGCCGGACCTCATTCCGATGGTCGTCCCACAAGAGGGTCTGTTGTTCGATGACCCCTCCCCCGTCCAAGATCTCGGTCTGACGGGCGATCTCAATGTGGAGGGCCCGCTCGATACCCGAGAACGAGTTGACGTTCTTGATCTCGGTTTTGACTCCCAGAGTCTTCGCGCCCACCGGTCGCATGGAAATGTTGGCGTCGGCTCGGAGGCTACCCTCCTCCATGTTGCAGTCACTGACAGACACATATTCGAGCGTCTGCTTCAGTGCACCGAGAAAGGCCCGCGCGTCTTCCGGGCTCCTCAAGTCTGGCTCGGTCACGATTTCGACGAGCGGAGTCCCGGCGCGATTCAAGTCGACCACGGTGGCGTGCGGCACCCGATCATGCAGCAACTTGCCAGCGTCTTCTTCCATGTGAACGCGACGGATGCGTACCGAGGCATCTCCAGTCGCGGTGTCGAATGCCACCACACCGTCCGTCCCAAGAGGTCGGTCGTACTGGGTGATCTGATATCCCTTGGGCAGGTCCGGATAGAAGTAGTTCTTCCGCGACCAGACGCTCTCTTCGTACACGGTGCAACCGAGCGCGAGCCCGGTCCGCACCGCGAGAGCCACCGCCTCTGGGTTGATCGCAGGCAACGCCCCGGGCAACCCCAAACAGACCGGACATACGTGGACGTTCGGTGCTGAGCCGAACTCGACAGCGTCACCACAAAAGAGCTTTCTTGCAGTACGAAGCTGCACATGCACCTCGATGCCGATCACGGCTTCCCAACTCATGTTCCGCCCTCGCTGAACGAGGACTCCAGCGCCCCCGCAGCCCTCAACATGGTCGACTCCTCCCACCATGGGGCGAGGAACTGCCCTCCGATAGGAAGGCCATCAATACGACCGATCGGCACGGACATTCCGGGAATCCCGGCCAAGTTCGCAGTGACCGTAAACACGTCAGAGAGATACATGGAGACCGGATCCGCGACGCGCTCTCCAATTCGAAACGCCGGAGTAGGCGCCGTCGGTGTGAAGAGGACATCGACGTCGCAGAACGCATGTTCAAAATCCTGCGCGATGAGCGCCCTCGCCCGCTGAGCGGTGCCGTAGTACTGGTCGTAATACCCAGAGGAAAGCGCATAGGTACCCAACATGATGCGGCGTTTTACTTCGGGACCGAATGCTTCTCTCGTGGATTCATACATAGCCCCGATGTCCCCACCGGCTCCCCGCTCTCCAAACCGCACGCCGTCGTATCGGGCCAAATTGCTGGACGCTTCAGCGGGGGCAAGGACGTAATACGCCGGGATCGCGAAACGTGTGTGCGGCAGTGAAACAGACTTCACGGTGGCGCCCAGCCCTCGAAGCCGTTCGAGCGACTCCTCCACGAGTCTTCGGATTCCCGCGTCTAAGGTCTCCGGCACGTACTCGCGGGGCACACCCACAACCATGCCGCTCATACCTCCGTGTACCACGTTGGCAAAATCCGGCACTTCTCGGTCAGCCGAGGTGGCGTCCCGTGGATCGTGACCTGAGATCGCCTGGAGGGCGAGCGCGGCGTCATGAACGGTGCGCCCAAATGTGCCTACTTGGTCCAGGGATGAGGCGAAGGCCACCAACCCGTATCGGCTCACCCGTCCGTAGGTCGGCTTAATTCCAACTACCCCGCAGAATGAGGCTGGCTGGCGCACAGAGCCGCCCGTGTCGGACCCGACCGCGATGGGTACGTACCCCGCGGCGACGGCTGCCGCAGAACCTCCGGAGCTACCACCGGGCACTCGATCGAGCGCGGCCGGGTTACGGGTGGGACCGTAGGCGGAATTTTCCGTGGACGAACCCATCGCAAACTCGTCCATGTTGGTCTTCCCGACCAATACCGCGCCGGCCTCCCTGAGCCGTCGCACCACCGTCGCTTCAAACGGAGATTGATATCCCTCAAGGATCTTGGAGCCGCACGTCGTTGGGAGATCTCGCGTGGCGAGATTGTCCTTCACCGCCACCGGCACGCCCGCCAGGAGGCCGTCTACGCCCCCCTCAAGCAGCTCCTCCGAAGTCAGCGCTAAGAATGCGTTCAGGCCTCCCGGCTGACCCTCCCGCGAGACAATGTCTTCACGCGCTTTCAAGGCCGTGGCGAGCGGGCTGAGCGTTCCGTCTCGAACCGCAGCCGCAATCTCCGAGGCGGTCATCCCTCCGCGCTTTGGGCGAGGCCCGGAGGCGGAGGCACGACGATAAAACCATCCCTGCCGACGGGTGCCATCTCAGCTGGCAAGATCGACAGGAGATCGGGCGACTCTGTCTCCTCATGACGAGTGGACGGTAGCGGTACACGAAGCTGTGGGGTTAGGTCTGAATGTTCCACCAATTCGAGCGTCCGCAGTTCGTCTATGTGGACGAGAATTCCGTGTAGCTCAGAGGTGAATTGATCCACCTCGGCGTCAGACAGCCGCAGGCGGGCGAGGGCTGCCACACGCTCGACTTCTGTCCGTTCCGCGCTCACGGCCAGTCCTTCTCCAGCGACGCGTATCGAATCAAGAGCTTCTTCGTGCCGACCTCATCAAAGTGGACAGTGACCTTGAGGTCTCGACCAAAACCGCTGATCTCGACGACCGCGCCAGAACCGAAAGTCGGGTGAAGCACTCGCTCTCCTTTGACAAAGCGCGGCTGGTCTTGGTTCAGGCTGTCATCCGTATCAGGCTCGAAGTGCTCTTCTTCCACTTCTTCCACGGGTCTCCGATACCCACCCCTATACGACGCGCCTCGGTGTGGGGTCGAGTCCTGGCCACGTGTAAGCCGCTGAGTTCGACGCCGGTCGAGCAAGGCGTCCGGAATGGACTCAACGAAGCTAGACAGCATGCCGTATGTGAACTCACCCGCGCGGCGGCGTTGCCGCGCCCAACAGAGAGACAGCTTGTCCTCGGCCCTCGTGATACCGACGTAGAATAGGCGCCGCTCTTCCTCTAGCTCGTCCGCATCGTCACTCGCCCGCCTCAACGGGAAGAGACCCTCTTCCATGCCCGCGATGAAGACCACAGGGAACTCAAGGCCCTTTGCGTTGTGCAGGGTCATAAGCGTGACGGTCGACGCGTTGGGGTCAAGTCGGTCGACGTCAGCCACAAGCGCGACCTGCTGCAAAAAGAGGTCGAGCTCAGTGAAGGTGTCGACCTCTTCAGGATCCATGATCTGCATCAGGTCGGCATCGAAGTCGAGCGCCCCAGCGATCAGTTCCGCCACGTTGCGCGCGCGGTCCTCCCCATCAGGCCCCTCATCGTAAAGGTGCCGAACAAGGTCCAAGTCCTCAACGAGTTCTTCCAGCAACTCACCAATCTTGGCCTGGATCGCCCGCAAGCTGAAGCGTTGAATCAGGTCTGCAAAGCGCATGAGGCCCTTGGCGCCTGCTGCGCGAAGGTCGGTAATCTCATCGGCTCGGGCCGCTGCTTCTAAGAGCGTGATCCCCTGCTCTTGTGCCCAGCGGACGAGGTGTTCCTGAGACGTGAGCCCGACCCCCCTGCGGGGGTAGTTCGCCACTCTCTCGAAGGCGGTCGCGTCACGCGGGTTCGAAATCAGCCGGAGATAGGCAAGCACATCTTGGATTTCCCGACGCTCGTAAAAGCGCACACCGCCGACCACCTGATAGGGCACCCCCGCCCGGCGGAAGCCATCTTCCAGCGCCCGCGCCTGGGCATTGGTGCGGTAAAGCACCGCACACCCGCTATAGGCCAAACCTAGAGTCTCCCGGAGACGCGCTTCGATCTCAGAGACGATCCAGCGAGCTTCGTCGTTCTCGTCTAGCGTCTCCACTAGCGTGACGAGTTCACCACCATCGCGATGCGCGCGCAACGTCTTCTCTGGACGATTCAGGTTCTCCTCGATGACGGCATTCGCCGCCTCGAGAATACGGGCCTTCGACCGATAGTTGATTTCCAACGCGACCGTACGCGCCCGCGGAAACGCCACCTCGAATTCGAGAATGTTTCGGATGTCGGCGCCACGCCATCCGTAGATCGACTGATCCGGATCTCCGACAACCATCAGATTTTCGTGCTGACTCGCCAGCAATTCCACGAAGCGGAACTGGGCTTTGTTGGTGTCTTGGTACTCATCGACCAAAATGAACGAAAATCGATCGCGATATTGCTCGAGTAATTCAGGATTCTCCTCGAAGAGCTGGACAGGCTTCATTAGAAGATCATCGAAGTCGAAGGCGTTCTGTTTCTTTAGGGCCTGCTGATACTCCGGGAACACCTTGCCTACATTGCGGAGAAACAGGTCGAACGACCCCTCGGTGTCGCGCGCAAATTCGACCCCATCAATGAGCTGGTTCTTCGCATTGCTCATCTCGCTACGGATCGCCTTCGGCTTCCAACGCTTTGGGTCCAATCCGACTGACTCCACGACACTCTTTACCAACCTCAGGGACTGATCCGCATCATAAATGCTGAAGGTGCGATCCCAACCGAGTCGATCGGCGTGTTTGCGCAGGAGGCGCGCCCCGAGCGAGTGAAACGTCCCGACCCACATCCCCTTCGGCTCAGTTCCAAGCAGACTGGAAATGCGCTGACGCATTTCGCCCGCGGCCTTGTTCGTGAAGGTCACGGCAAGAATGCGGTCCAGCGGTACTCCGTGTTGATGGACCAACTGACACACGCGGGCCGTGAGGACGCGTGTTTTCCCCGATCCGGCGCCTGCGAGCACCAGGACAGGGCCCTCAAAGTGAGTCGCCGCCTCAAGTTGTTGGGGATTCAATCCTTCGAGATGCGCTCCTCCGAACAAATCAAGCATCCGCCGCCGGTAGTCGAATCTGGAAAGTGGTGCCCTCGAATCCTTCGAGGAGCTCTATGCGGCCCCGGTGTACACCTTCGACAATACGGCGGGACAACGAGAGCCCCACGCCCCACCCCCCCGACTTCGAGGTCACACCAGGCTCAAAAATCTTATCTCGAACTTCCGGGTCCACTCCGGGGCCGGTATCACGGATGCGAAGAGAAACCCACTTCCCGCCGACCTCTCGAGCGTAGATCGTGATCTTACCGCCTCGCCCGGCAAGGGCATCAAGCGCGTTCTTCACCACGTTCTCCAGGGCCCAAATGAGGAGTACCTCGTTCCCCATCACACGAGGGAGCCCGGAGGGAATATCCACCACAAGCTCTACGCCTTTTCGGCTGAGACGCGGAATTCGTGCAGCCAAGTACCTCTCCAGGTCCCCTACGATCTGGCGAACTGAAAGCGACTCCAATTCAGGATCCCGCCCGATCAGCTCAAAACGATGGCTGATTCGCTCAAGGCGCTCTAAGTCCTCCCCAATGGACTCGGCAATTTCCGCGTCTCTCAAGTCACCCGGCCGCTCGGCTGGGGCAAGTCGTAACACCTCCAACCAGCCGGCCAGAGATGACAAGGGCGTGCCGAGCTGGTGCGCGAGTTCACGGGCCATCGAAGTCCAGGCCTTCTCACTCTCCGCCCGCCGTTGGTAGCGGATCACGGTAAAGCCGACGAACACGGTGAGAAGAAGCCCTCCGGCTTGTAGCCAAGGGATCCACCTCAGATTTTCAACTTCCGGCGTGTCTCCGTAGTGGATGTGCTGTGCCGTGGAGTCGCCGACTGGTGGGTTGCGGAGATCAAGCCGTCGCACGTATGCGCGAATACGTGCTTGCCCCGCATCCGTGTCTGGATCGGCCTCGAAGGGCAAGTTGACCGCGTCCAGGACAATGTCACCCGGCCCCATGAGCACCAAGGGCACCCCCGACCCCGTCACCATAGACTGGAGGTTGACCAAGGCCTGAAGCTGCCTTCCGGAGTCCTCGGTGATGATCCCCTCTTGCACCTCGACGAACATTCGAGAGAGCAGCTGAGAGTTCTGCCGGACCTGGCTTACGATGCTGGCTGTGTAAACCAGATACCAACCGAGAAGCACGACGAACAGGGTCGCCAACGCGACAGGCCACTTGATCCGCATCATGTGGTGAGCGCCTCCGCGCTCGAGCTCAAGACGGCGCCGTGATCCGGTCACACCCTACGTAAGAGTGCAGCACTTCCGGCAGACGCACGCTCCCGTCAGTCTCCTGGTATGTCTCCAGAATGGCTGCGACCACCCTCGGCAATGCCAGACCAGAGCCATTCAACGTATGCACAAAGCGTGGTTTTTCGCTCTGGCTGGATCGGAAACGGATGTTAGCCCGACGCGCCTGGTAGTCGGTGAAGGTCGTGCAGCTCGACACCTCCAGCCAACGTCCCACGCCTGGCGCCCACACCTCCAAATCGTACGTTAGGGCTCCGCTAGCGCCGGTATCACCCGCCGCGAGAAGCAAACGTCGGTAGTGAAGGCCAAGCCGTTCCAAGAGCGACTCTGCGTGTCGGGTGAGCTCCTCCAGCGCCTCCCAGCTTCGATCTGGATGCTCGTAACGTACCATCTCGACCTTGTCGAACTGATGCACGCGCAGGAGCCCCCGCGTGTCCTTGCCGGCTGCACCCGCCTCACGCCGAAAGCAAGGGGAGTATGCCGTATACCGGACCGGAAGCTCCTCGCTAGATAACAACTCGTCCCGATGCATATTGGTGAGCGGCACCTCGGCCGTCGGGATCAACCACAGATCGTCGCGTTCACTGAGGTAAGACTCCTCAGCGAATTTGGGCAGCTGGCCCGTCCCTGTCATCGACTCGGTGGTGACTAGGTAGGGCACCCGGAGTTCCGTGTAGCCATTGTCTCCGGTATGGGTATCCAGGAAGAAATTGATGAGGCCGCGCTGCAATCGCGCACCCGCACCCTTTAACACTGGAAAGCCCGAGCCGCTGAGCTTTGAACCACGCGGCAGGTCGAGGATCTGCAAGTGCTCCGCCACTTCCCAATGCGGCTTCGGCTCGAATGGGAACTCCGCGGGGGAGCCCCACGCTGCAAACACCTCGTTGGCCTCCTCGCCACCACCTGGGACGGCGTCGAGCGGCGTGTTCGGCAGCGCCAGCATGTGTGAGGCGATTTCCTCATCGGCGGCGCGAACGATCTCGTCGAGCTCGGCGATCCGGTTGCCTACCTCACGCATCTCAACAATGAGTGCGTCGGCATCGCCGCCGTCCCGCTTGAGCTCGCCGATCTTCCTCGAAACGTCGTTCCGTTGCGCCTTGAGGTCGTTGACGAGCCCGAGCGCTTCGCGCCGCGTCTCATCGAGTTCGAGGACCCGGTCCACGACGGTGGCCAGTCCCGGATCTCTTTTCGCCAAAGCGTCCTTTACGGCGCTCGGCTCAGCACGAAGCCGACGAATGTCTAACATCAGCCTGGGGGAGTCAGCCTGAGGTCGTTACAGACCGGGCTGGCGTCGAACATAAACGTCAGAGTACCCCCGGCGACGTCGATGTTTACGGGCTCAAGTTTCGCGTAGTAGACACAGGCGGTGCCAAAAGCGCCCTGACTCTGGGCTGTTCTGAACACGTAAATCGTCCCCGCCTGTACGGGCACCGCGTTGACCCCGGTATAAACAGCCGTGTCCTGCGGAGCCTCCCGCACCTCATCAAAGGCCACGCCGGGGAGGGTAGTGATTCGTGCTTTTGACGTCACGCCAAGCGCGCCCGGCGGCAAGAAGACCAGCTGACCGCCCTGAGTGTCGAGCGCGAAATCCCACGTGCCGGTTGCAGTCGCCGCCTCAATACGGGTGGAACGACGCGTGTGGAAATTGAACCCAGACACCAGGTTCAACTCCGGCCGAGCAAGCGAGTACAACAGCACCGTGTCCTGCGACTCCTCCCAGGGAATCGCAAACGGGTCGCTCCCGCACGCGACTCCACCCACGACCAGGAGCGCCGAGACGACCACCGCGGCACGGCGGGAGATGCGCTCTAGGACTGGTTTTTGCTCAGGTAGCAGCGTCACGTGATGATTCCCGCAAAAGGACCGAAGAAGATGCGAAAGGTGCCAGAAGGCAGAGGGGAGTGTCAAGCCCGAAAAGCCCCGTCATTCCTTGACTTTACCCCATGCGCCGGGTAGGTTCCCCGCCGTCGTCTTCGGCCTTTCCAGCCCACCGGCGCCCGCGTAGCCAAGACGCCCATCGAAAGAGGTGCAGCGATGCCCAATCCGTCATCGGCTCCCAGAGGCGGCCGCATCCTCGTCGTCGATGACGAGCCCCACATCCGACGCGTCCTGTCGACGATCCTCACAAGTGCCGGTTTCGATGTTTCCGAAGCGTCCGATGGCACCGAGGGCATGGATGCGGTCAACTCAGACCTAGACTTTCAGTTCGTTCTCTTGGACTTCATGATGCCGGGCGCCACGGGGCTGGAAGTGCTCGCGCGCATTCGCTCTCACCCAGTGCGGGCGGACACACCGGTCATCATCTTGACCGCGAAGGGCCAAGACACCGATCGTCAGGCCGCCCTTGCGGGTGGAGCGAACGATTTTCTGACAAAACCCTTCAGCCCAAAGAAGCTCCTTGCCAGAATCCACGAGATCCTCGACACCCCTTAACGATGTCTGGGCCGTAATCCTCGCGGGAGGGATCGGCTCGCGGTTCTGGCCGGTAAGTACCCGGGAACGGCCAAAGCAGCTGCTGCCCCTGGCCAGCACTCAGCCGCTGATCGTCGACACGGTCGAACGCGCACTGTGGATCGCGCCTGCGTCACGCGTGAGAATCCTGGCCGGCGAACACCTCGCATCCCCCTTTCGGACTGTTCTCCCGGATCTTCCGGACGAGGCATACTGGATAGAACCCGCCGCAAAGGGTACCTGTCCGGTCCTCGCGTGGGCCGCGTGGGAGATCGTCCAAAGGGATCCCGATGGTGTGATGATCTCACTCCACTCCGATCACCAAGTGGCGCCGCTCGACGCTTTCCGAGACACGCTTTGGGCCGCCGCCGCCGTCGCGCGCGATCAAGATCTCCTTTTGTGTATTGGAGCCGAGCCGACCCGGGTCGAAACGGGCTACGGTCATGTCGAGTTGGGGGACCAGATTCCAGGATTCGGCTCCGAGGCATTCCGGGTCGCGGCTTTCCATGAGAAGCCAGACGCAGAGACTGCGGCACGCTACGTCACTGAGGGACAGCTCTGGAACACCGGGATCTTCGTCTGGAAGGCAGCGACCTTCTTGGAAGAGGTGGCGCGTCACGCACCCGAGGTCGCTGAACACTTTCCCCTCCTTGAGCTTGGGCCCGAGGCTTTCTTTAATGCCGTACCCGCGTGCGTCGTGGATAAAGCGGTCATGGAGCGCTCCGATCGAATCGCTACTATGAAGGCGACGTTCTCATGGGACGACGTTGGGAGTTGGGAGGCCCTCTCCCGCACTCGGGTGCCCAATGCCGCTGGCAACGTCATTCATGGAGAGGCCCAAGTCGTAGAGGGGACTGGGAATACTGTTTTTGTGGAGGATGGGCGAGTAGTCCTCTATGGCGTCGACAATTTGGTCGTCGTGCGCACGGGAAAAACCACGCTCGTTTTGCCACGCGAGCGTGCTTCGGACCTGAAGGCGCTCCTCGCCCAAATCGACGGAGACTCCTAGTGTCCTGTCTCACACGTTCGTTCGGCACAGAAAGGACCGGCCACTAATGACGTCAAGACGGCTCTACCTGTTCGACGACGGGCGAGCTAGGCGGTGGGCTCCGTTTTCGCTGACACGCCCTATTGGCGAACTCACATTCGGGTGCCTGACGTTGCGTGCGCGAGCCGAGCGGACGTTCGGAGTGAAGTGTGAGGGACACATCACCCGGACGGCCCTGGTCGGTTTCGACGAGGCCGGTTCTGCCCCCGCCGTCACTCTCGAACACGTGAGACCCGACGCGGTGACCATCCTGCTGTCGAGTCGGGCTGTCCCAGACCTCGCCCCCGCCGCGGTGCCCGACACATTGACCCGCATCACGATCGGGGGCGCTACAGCCGGATGGGTCATCCCTGCTGGAGGTTCTCCCCCGTCCGACCTCTGGCTTCGCGATCCTTCCACCGCCCCAGTCGAGGGAGAGACCTTGGCCCTAGGCGGGCATCTTCTTGCCCACCCCTGGAATTTGGTCGCCGCGAACTCCCAACGAATCGCGTCCGACATTGGGTCACTTTGGGACGTAGGGGATACGCCCGACGGCGCAATCATCATTGGCGACAACGGGGTCTCGCTAGGAGACGGTGCGGTCGTAGAGCCTGGCGTCGTCCTCGACACTCGCGGTGGCCCGATCCGACTTCAACAGGGCGTGCGCGTGGAAGGCCCGGCTCGCCTGGTCGGCCCCCTCTTCGTGGGTGAACACACGACGGTCCTCGGAGGCACGATGGGACGCTCCTCGATCGGCGCGCACTGCAAAGTGCGGGGCGAGGTATCGGAGAGCGTGATCTCGAACTTCGTGAACAAAGCGCATGATGGGCACATCGGGCACGCGATGGTGGGCTCCTGGGTCAACCTTGGGGCCGGCACCATCAACTCCGACCTGAAGAACAACTACGGAACCGTGAAGGTCTGGACTCCGGATGGAGATGTGGACACCCGGCTGGTCAAAATCGGTTGTTTCTTGGGGGACCACGTGAAGACAGGGATAGGGACGCTGCTCAACACCGGTACCGTCGTGGGCGCAGGGAGCAATGTGTTCGGCGGTCTCATGCCGCCGGTCGCAGTTCCCCCATTCAGTTGGGGTTCAGGGTCGGAGCTCACCACGTTTCGGCTCGAAAAATTCATGGAGGTTACCGAGCGAGCGATGGCGCGACGCGGTGTCGCCCTGTCAGCGGGAGTCCGCGGCGTCCTTGAGCGCGCCTGGGCTTCGACGGCTTCGCAGCGTCCAGAATAGTCGTGGGCCCATTCGTCGGTTGAGAGTCTCGGTCCTCGGAAGCGGAAGCTCCGGCAATTCGACCCTCGTGTGGGCGGGAAATACTCGTGTCTTGGTCGACGCGGGGTTCAGCGGAAAGGATCTCGTCCGCCGCCTTCAAGTCCTGGAAGTCGAGCCCGACGATATCCATGGCATCGTCGTCACCCACGAGCACGGCGATCACATACGCGGGATCGGCATATTCGCGCGACGTTACGGCACCCCGCTCTACATGACTGAGCCGACGCGTGACGCCTGCTCAAAGATGCTGAAAGGCACCGAGACGGTGCACATCTACCGACCGGGGCGCCCGTTCAACCTCGGGGATATCCGCGTCGAGCCGTTTCTGACCGTGCATGATGCGGTCGATCCGGTGGGCCTGGCGCTCGTGGACGAATGCACCGGGCTTCGCTTGGGTGTCGCCACGGACCTCGGCCGACCGACCGCCCAAATCCGACACGCCCTGGCCGTATGTGACCTCCTTATTTTGGAGTCGAACCACGATGAAGTGCTTTTGCACACGAGTGATTACCCCCCGTCGGTCAGACGTAGAATCGCTTCGAGTCACGGGCATTTGTCGAATCAGGCTGCTGCACGATTCGCCGTAGAGCTTCTGCATCCCAGACTCGCTGGCGTTGTTCTCGCCCACCTGTCCCGAGAGTGTAACCGACCGGCCCTAGCGGCGGAGGTCGTCGGTGCCGCGCTCAAGCATGCCGGATGGACCGGACATCTAGAGGTCGCCGGCCAAGACAACCCGACGTCCCTGCTCGATGTTGAGGAGCTTCGCTACCTGAGTGGTCCCAACCAGTTGAGTCTTCTCTAGCACACGCGCGAGTAAAAGGGCGCAAACCAAGCTGAGGCGCGGTAGAAATGCTGTGGTCGCGCGCGGGCCACCGTATCTCCTCAACATCCTTCTAGGCGCATCCCCACGACAGTGGATGGAGGCGCCGCCCCGCACGCATCGCTCGCTCGACGAAAGCCCGTGTGTAAACACGAACCTGCATCCCGTCGAAGACCTCTAGAAGGTACAGCTCCGAGGGATCGTACAGATCTAGTTCTGATGCCCCTCCCATCGCCGCGACCTCGTCGATGCACACCGAAATGGTCACCTGTCTTCCCCTCCGGTAGCTACAAAGATTGTCCAGACTCCCCGCGCACATCCGGGCGAACGGCACTACCCCTCGGACGACGTCATACGCGGTGCCCGCTGATGCCACCAGGCGCCTCTGCTCGACGACCCGCATCGACCCGGCGAATAAGCTGCGGCGGCGCGCGAATCGATCGACTAGCACGGTCAAGCCCTCGAGTCGGATCGGGTTGACCGGCAATTTGACGATGACAAAGTCCTCTGGGGCCGACGGGCCAAGGGCCACCTCAATCACGTTGTAGCCGAGTTGCTCCACGGACAATCGGTACCCTCGGGACTCCGGGTAGACAGGCAGTGCGAAGAGCCCGAGCGAATCCGTCATGTACCCGCGGTGGTCTCCCACCTGCATCACGATCGCCCCTTCGAGAGGTGCTTGAGTGACATCGTCGACCACGCGACCTCGCAGCAGGACGCGGCCCTGAGCGCCAACTGGAACCGCCCATGACAACGCCGCAAGCAGCAGCAGCGCCCGAGCGAGTTCCTGGAGGTGACGGTCGTTGGTCATGTCTCCACCGCTCTAGTTTCTCCCACGCCCGTCAACCGCGTCGAACGCGGCATGGCGCTCCCGCAAGGCGGCGCCGCTCAGGGCGAGAGCCCGCTGTGCGGCTCTGTCCAGGGCCCCACATGTCCGAGCCCTGAGCGCCCTCAGTTCCGAGATGAGTTCTTTGGCCATCTCCACCGTGAAGTCCCTGTGGGTGTACTCGTGCTGCTCAATGCGATGTCGGATTTCGTGCCAGCGGAGCCTTTCCACCTCTGGAACGCGCGTCACACCCGGCCACCTCGGGAGAGTAATCGTGATCTCGACGTCGACCTTCACTTCTGAGAGGACGCATTCGCCGTCCCCGCGGTTGAAATGCCAGCTGAGCACAACCTGATAGTAAGTGAGCCCCTGACCTGAGCGGACCCTGCGCCCCCTCAAGACGGCTTTCGTTGAGAATCGCGATGGTCTCACGTAGGTCCTCCGCATCGACGACATAGCGGACCTCTCTGGCCGACACGGTGAGTCCAGGAACGAAGTCACGGGGCAGCCCGACCTGCGCTGTGGCCCCAATAGGAGCCACCGATGCGAAGAGAACAACCAGGGACAGCGTAGGTGATTGGTTCATACGAACACCATACGCCTCAATCCCTAATCGGCTACCGCACTCCTCCGCGGACGGCCCACGAGCGAAGACCCACGCTGTGCGCTGCGGTGTTGTTCCGCGCTACAGGCCCAAGAGACGCATGAAGTCATTCGATAGCGCCCACAGCATGATCGCCACCACGATCAAGAAGCCAACGTTGCTCCATTTCAACTTCTGTTCCAACGTCAGGCCACGCCCCCCGCGAATCGCTTCGATACCCAAGAACACAAGGTGCCCGCCGTCGAGCACCGGGATGGGGAGTAGGTTCAGTATGGCCAAGTTGATGCTGAACATCGCCATGAAGCGGAGGAACGAATCCAAGCCAGCCGCAGCCGCCTGACCAGACGCCTCGCCGATGGTCACGATGCTCCCCACGGAGCGTGGCGAAACGCCGCCGGTCACGAGGTCACCGAGGAATCCTACGATGAGGCCCGCTATAGCCACGGTCTCGCGGTATCCGTATACGACCGACTCTTGAAGCGTTGCCTTCGAATAACGTAGATCGCCCATCGGCGCATAGATCCCGATCTTGCCGACGGACAGCGAGGTGCCGTCGGCCCCCGCCTCTTCTTCCGCGTCCAGCGTAACCGCCCTGATCACCTCACGGTCGTCTCGCATGATCGTGATCTCGACTCGCTCACCGGGCCGCATCGCGATCTGGTCGACGAAATCCCACCACGTTCGGACCTGGACGCCGGACACAGACAAAATCCGGTCCCCCGCCTCAAGGCCTGCCTTGTCAGCAGGAGAGCCAGGATTCACCGCCCCGACGCCAGCTTCAACCCAACTTGCCACCGAACCGAAAAGCTCCCGCCTCTCAGATTCGACCGCCGGAATTCGGATCTCGAACGTGTTCGCCGGCTCTGCAACCTCGATTCGAATCGGTCCTGCAGTGGACGTCAAGAAGCCTGCCCGAACGTCACCCCAATCCTCAACAGCCCGGTCCCCAACACGGACGAAGCGACTCCCTGGAGTCACAGCCGCCAGCGCTTCGGTCCCGGGCGGAAGCGTCTCAGCCATCACGATACCGACCCGTGTCGTGCTTAACTCTGGGAGTCCCCACTTCGCGATGACGAACGTGTACACGCCGAACGCGAACAGCATGTTCATGATGACGCCAGCTGAGATCACGAAGGTGCGAGCCCAGATCGGCTTCGAATCGAAGTCGCGTTCCCCAGCCACTCTGACCGGGTCCTCCGATCCACCCTCGAGGCGATCCATAACCTCGTCGTCCATACCGCCCATCTTCACATAACCACCAAGCGGAATCAGGCTCACGACGTACTCAGTCTCCCCATACTTGAAGCCGAACACCTTCGGCCCCAGTCCGATCGAAAACCGCTGTACCTCGACTCCCACAGCCTTCGCCGCGCCAAAGTGACCAAGCTCGTGCACGAAGATCAGCACGCCCAAAACAATCACAGTCGCCAGTATCGTCATGAATTCGTTCTCATCCTTGCCTCACCGAGTCGACTCGCCGCTTCAGTGGCGATCACCCGTGCCGTCCCGTCGACGGCAATAACGTCATGAATATTTGATAGATCACCCGATCCCGTCCCATCGATGGCCGCGCTGACCACGTCCGCCATTTCCGGGAACCGTATCGCGCCCTGAATGAACGCCTGAACAGCAATCTCGTTCCCTGCGTTGAACGCAGCAGCGGCAGCGCCACCTGCCGCCCCGGCCGCCGTCCCCAGTCCATAGAGCGGGAAGGCGCCTTGATCAATCTCTTCAAACGTGAGCGGCGACGCCTGCACGGGATCAAAGGTTCGGAGGGTCGCATCGCCTATGCGTTCAGGATAACTCAGGGCGTACAAGATAGGCAGTTCCATTGTTGGGAAACCCAATTGCGCCAGCACCGACCCGTCCACAAACTCGACGAATGAGTGGACGATGGACTGAGGATGCACCACGGCCTGGATCCGGTTGTACTCCAAACCATACAAAAAGTGAGCCTCGATGACCTCGAGTGCCTTATTGGCGAGGGTCGCCGAATCGATCGTGATCTTTACGCCCATATCCCACGTCGGGTGCTTGAGCGCTTCGTCGGGCCCTACGTGCCAGAACTCTTCGTGGTTCCGCCCCCGGAACGGTCCACCCGACGCCGTCAAAATCAAGCGCTGCACGGCAGTCGTCGGCTGACCCGCCAAACACTGGAGTATTGCGCTGTGCTCGGAATCAATCGGAACGATCGAGCCGCGGCCTCGGGCCGCTGCATCCAGGACCAACGCCCCGCCAGCGACCAACGATTCCTTGTTCGCCAGGGCAAGTCGATGCCCAGCTTCCAGGCAGGCGATGGTAGGCGCCAAGCCCACCGCGCCCACGAGGGCGTTGACCACCACGTCCACCTCAGGATCGGATGCGAGGTCGATCAACGCCTGCATGCCCGACCGCCATGTCGCCCCGCCCGTGTCTGCGACGCGGCAGGTCTCGTCCGCCAGCACCGCGCGCTTGGGCCGGAAGCGCTGAACCTGCTCCGACAGTAGCTCCACATTCCGATGCGCCGCGAGCGAAACCACCTCGAAGCGCTCAGGATGACGAGTCACGACCTCCAGCGTACTACGTCCAATCGACCCGGTTGACCCCAAGATTGCGATGCGGATCACCCGTAGTGCTCCAACAGCATTAGCAGCGTGTAGGCGAGAGGCAGGGTGATCACCAGGGCATCGAGGCGATCCAGCACGCCACCATGACCTGGAAAAATCGATCCGGAATCCTTCACACCGGCCTCACGCTTCAAGAGAGACTCGATAAAGTCTCCAAGTTGGGCGCCGACCCCGAGCGCAGCACCGAGCGCAGCCGCGGTCCAAAGCCCGTCAACCGGCGATCCAGGAAGGACGGATCCGACAGAGACGTACCAGCCAGCCCCGGCCGCAGCGGCCCCCAAAAGGCCAGTCCACGACCCGACCCAACTCTTGGCGGGGCTAACGCGAGGCAAAACCTTGGATCGGCCCCACTTGGTGCCAGCAAAGAAGGCGGCCGCGTCTCCGATCCATGTGGACGCGAGCGGCAGAGCGACGACCGCGAGTCCAGTCCATGGGTCAGCCATCACCGGGCCCCACGCCCCAACCTCGGGAGCCGAGTGCAGCAGCGACACAAACGCGAGGGGCAACCCCACGTACAACGCCCCAAACACCGTGACAGAAATCGCGACAAGAGGGTGTCCCTTGGGCCAACGCGTCACCATCGACACAACGGCGACGAGCAGAGCCAGGAGCCCGATCGTCGCCAACGCCCAAGGAGAGAAAGACCCGAAGGTCGGAAACGCCGTCGCCTCGATCACGATCGCGGCCGCTGCGGAAGCTCCCAGCAGTCTGAGGGGTCTCGTGCCTCTCTGCTCGGCCAACCTGTAGGTCTCCAGAGCCCCGAGCCCAGCTAGCATGGCGAGCGGGATCCCGAGTGTCCACGAACCCACGTATAGGAGCCCCACAACAACCGGGACACCGACGATGGCGACCGCCCACCGGCGAGTCAGCTCACTGCTTTGGGTCACGGAGCTTCTACGCGACCGAAACGACGCTCCCGCCGTTGATAGTCTAGGACCGCTTCAAATAGGTGTTCGCGACCGAAGTCGGGCCACAAGACTGAGCTGATGTAGAGTTCCGTATACGCCATCTGCCACAACATGAAGTTGCTAATCCGATACTCTCCGGAGGTACGGATCAGGAGATCCGGGTCCGGGAGACCAGCCGTGAACAGAGTATCCGAGAGCATGCCCTCGTCGATGTCGGCTGGGTCGAGATCTCCCTGGGCAACACGTTCTGACAGCAGCCTGGCAGAGCGCACTAGTTCTTCGCGCCCACCGTAGGAGATCATCAGGTTGAGGCGAAGTTCCGTCCCACCAGAGGTACCATCCACAAACATGTCGACCGCTTCGCGCGTTTGCGCATCAATACGGTCGAGTTGGCCTAGAACGTGGACCTCGACTCCTTGCCGCTTCAACTCCGCGCGCTCCTTGCGGGCGTAAAGCTGTAGAATACCCATGAGCGCCGAGACTTCTTGCACCGGGCGATTCCAGTTCTCGGTCGAGAACGCGAAGAGCGTTAGGATCTCGACGCCCGCCTCGATGGCCCCCTCAATGGTCTCCCGGACTGACTTCAATCCCTCGCGATGCCCAAGATGCCTGGGGAGCCCGCGTTGCCGGGCCCAGCGGCCATTGCCGTCCATGATCACAGCCACGTGCCTAGGCACATCGCCGCCCACACGAATCTGATCAAGGCGCTCGGTAGTCATCACAGGTAGGCCCACCTAGAGCGCCATTACCTCTTCTTCCTTGTGTTTGAGCATCTCCTCGACCTTCTCTGCGTACTCGTGTGTGACCTTCTCGAGGGCCTCTTCCCGGCGGCGGCCATCATCCTCGCTAAGCTCGTGATCCTTCACGAGTTGTTGCAGATCCTCTCGGATCGTGCGGCGGGCCTGACGAATCGAGATTCTGCCGTCCTCGGCCATCTTATGGAGGACCTTCGCGAACTGCTTGCGCCGTTCCTCATTGAGCGGAGGGATCGGAATACGAATCACGTTCCCGTCGCTAGAGGGATTCAAGCCCAGGTCGGCCATCATGATGGCCCGTTCAATGTCCGGGAGAATGGACTTGTCGAACGGCTGTACGAGCAGGAGGCTCCCTTCCGGAGTGCTCACCGTCGCCACCTGATTGACTGGCATCTTGGAGCCGTAGGCATCCACGCGAACGGTATCGAGCAGTGCGGGTGTCGCCTTCCCGGTCCGAACAGTGGCGAACTCGCGTCGGAGCGCCTCAAGCGCCGCATCCATCCGCTGTTTTGCGTCCTCGACGGTGGGCATCAGATCCTCCGTTGTCTTTGGGCTACGTCGACTTCGTTACGATACAAGAGTTCCGATCCGCTCACCACGGATCGCGTTCCCAATCGCTCCACGATGTTCAAGATTCAGAACGATGATTGGCAGGCCATTTTCTTTGCAGAGGGCCACCGCGGCGGTATCCATGACGGCCAACTCGCGCGACACGACTTCCTGGAACGAGATAGTCGAGATGAACTCGGCGTCCGGGTCGGTCGCCGGATCTGCAGTGTAGACGCCTTTAACCTTGGTGGCCTTGATCACCACATCGGAGCCCATCTCGATCGCCCGCAGGACCGCAGTGGTGTCGGTCGTGAAATAAGGGTTCCCCGTGCCCCCGGCGAAGATCACGACGCGGCCCTTTTCCAGGTGGCGCATCGCGCGGCGGCGAATATACGGTTCGGCGATTTCCTCCATCCGAATGGCCGTCATGACTCGCGTCTCGACGCCCTTGTGCTCCAGAAGATCCTGCACAGCAAGAGAGTTGATAATCGTGGAGAGCATCCCCATGTAGTCGGCTTGGACGCGGTCCATACCTTCGCGCGCAGCCATCGACCCACGCACGATGTTACCCCCGCCTATGACGAGGCCGAGTGACACCCCCATCTCAACTACTGCTCGAATTTCGTCCGTCAGTCGGTCGACCACCGAGGGCTCGATACCGAACCCTCGATCACCGGCCAATGCTTCACCAGACAGTTTGAGAAGGACCTTCCTGTACTTCACTTCGGGAGCGTTGTCGCTCATACCATCTTCCCTGTGTCCTGCCGGAAACGCCCTCAGAGTGCCTTCAGGCGCTCTCGCCGATCTTCATCCGCGAGAAGCGTGCCACCAGAATCTTTTCACCCGTGCGGGCAGAAATCTCCGTGATCAGCTCCTCGATGGTCTTGTCGGTGTCCTTCACGAACGGCTGGGCCAGAAGCGTGCTCTCCTTGAAGAACTTATTGAGCCGGCCTTCGACGATCTTGGCTGCAATATGCTCCGGCTTTCCCTCTTCCTTTGCCTGCTCCATATAGACGGCCCGCTCGCGATCGATCACGTCCTGCGCGATCTCAGCGCTAGAGATCGCCAACGGTGCCATCGACGCAATGTGAAGCGCGATATCCTTGGCCAGTCCCTTGAACTCATCGGTACTGGCCACGAAGTCCGTCTCGCAATTGAGCTCCACGATGACAGCCGTCCTGCTGTCGAAGTGGACGTAGGACCCGATCGTTCCTTCGTTCGCCGACTTCTCCGCACGCTTGGCTGCCTGTGAGGCACCCTTCGCCCGCAGGAGGTCCACTGCCTTCTCGAGGTCGCCCTCGGTTTCGGTCAGGGCGCGTTTGCAATCCATCATCCCCGCGCCAGTCATGCCACGGAGCTCTTTTACGTCCTTCGCACTAATCATTGTCGCTTCACTCATCATCTTGCCTGTGATCGAACTGGGCTGTAAAAAAGAGGCGGCGCGGAGCCGGGGCGCCGGTTCCTATGCCGCCTCTCGCCGGTCCCGTTACAGCCGGAAACCAGACCGGACGCGAAGGCCCGGCATAAGGAGTAGTACTAACCCTCAGACTTCTCCGCGTCGGCCGACGCCTCGGCTTTGCTATCTTTAGCAGCAGGAGCCTCGGCCTTAACGGCTGGAGCCTTAGCCGCTTCTCCCTCAGCAGCCTCGGCAGCAGCCTCAGCAGCCTCCAAAGCCTCCGTGTCCACCGTCCCATCTTCCTTGGTGTGCAGGGCAATGACCTCAGGACGAGGACGGCGCTTGCGGCGAGGCCTCTTGCGCTGCGGCTCCGTCTTCTCTGTGGTCTCACCGGTCTCGGTGGAGTAGGTGGTGGCTTCCATTTCATCCACCCGACGACGCTCCTCATCGGGGACCTCAAGTCTCGCCGTCGCAATCGTGTCGGCAATCGCCTTGGCGATCAGGCTGACAGATCTGATGGCGTCATCATTGCCCGGGATCGGGAAGTCGACCAAATCGGGATCCGCGTTCGTGTCGGTGATCGCGATGATCGGGATACCGAGCTTCGACGCTTCCTTGATTGCAATCGTTTCGCGCTTGGCATCAACGATAAAGACCGCACCCGGAAGGCGCCCCATATCTTTAACGCCGGCCAAGTACTTGTCGAGCTTGATCCGCTCACGATCAAGCATCAATCGCTCTTTCTTCGTGTAGAACTCATACGCGTCCTCTTCCTGGCCACGCTCGAGTTCCTTGAGTCGACGAATCTGCTTACGGATCGTCTGGAAGTTCGTGAGCATGCCGCCGAGCCAACGCTCGGTGACGTAGAACGCACCTGAACGCTGACCTTCGACCTCGACGATGGAACGGAGCTGCTTCTTCGTGCACACGAAGAGTATCCGGTCCCCTCTCAGCACGACCTCCCGAATTGCCTGCTGCGCAATGATGAGGCGATCGAGCGTTTTGCGGAGGTCGATGATGTGGATGCCGTTGCGTTCCGTGAAGATGAACTGCTTCATCTTCGGATTCCAACGGCTAGTCTGGTGACCGAAGTGTACTCCGGCCTCCAGTAGCTCGTTAAGGCCTACTTCAGACATCTAGCATTCTCTTGTCAATGGAGCCGATTACGCTCCGATCAGGATATCAGGGTGCTGGCGCACCCCGACTACAACGAAATTTTAACGCTTGGAGAACTGGAACCGCTTGCGTGCCTTGGGGCGACCGGGCTTCTTGCGCTCGACCTCGCGGGCGTCGCGAGTGAGCATGCCCTTGCCTCGGAGGATCGGACGCAACTCCTCGTCGTATTCGACGATGGCGCGGGCCAATCCCATGCGAACCGCATCGGACTGACCTGTGAGGCCACCTCCGCGAACGCGGACGCTGACATCAAATTGTCCTTCGAGTTCGGTGGCCTTGAATGGCTCCACCACCCGAATCTGATGCGTAGGACGAGGAAAATAGTCATCCATCGTGCGACCGTTCACCTTCCACTCACCCTTACCGGGACGAAGCTGAATGCGCGCAACGGACGTCTTGCGACGACCAACGGTCTGAATTTGGTTCTTTACGTCGACGGCCATGTAGCTCGAATCTCTCTTCAGATGTCCAGAGGCTGGGGCTGTTGGCCCTGATGGGGATGGTCCCCGCCCGCGTAGACCTTCAATTTCTTTCGCATCGCCCGACCTAGAGCGTTCTTCGGCATCATGCCCTTCACGGCAAGTTCAATCACGCGCTCAGGATGAGACGCAATCACTCGGCGGAAGGGTATATGCTTTTCGTGACCCATGTAGCCGGAGTGACGAAAGTAGGTCTTTTGGTCGGCTTTGTTACCGGTGAGCACGATCTTCTCGGCGTTGATAACCACAATGTGGTCACCCGTGTCGAGATGGGGCGTGTACATCGGTTTATGTTTGCCTCGGAGCACCATTGCGATCTGTGTGGCGAGTCGTCCGAGCGGCCGGTCGGCCGCATCAACGATCCACCAGTGATGCACAATGTCGTCGGCTTTTGGAGTATACGTTCTCATGCCCGCAACTTAAGAAAGGCGCTTCCAAACCAGAGCCAATAAGGATATCCGAGCATCAGGGGAGTGTCAACCGATGACGCCCCCTATTTTTTGTGCCTTTCGGCGAGGCTGCGGACTGCTGAGGCCCAACACTGGCGAAGGACGAAACCGGAGCTCTGCCTCCTACCGGAACGTCTCCAAGAATCGGGCCCGTGAAGCGTGGCGGAGGCGCACCAGCGCCTTCTCTTTAATCTGCCGCACTCGCTCACGGGTGACGCCGAGAATCGTGCCGATCTCTTCGAGGGTCATAGGCTCCTGATCATCCAGACCGAAGTAGAGCCGGAGGATCTTCGCCTCACGCTCCTTCAGGGTCCCCAGGGCCTCTTCTACAGTGTCTTTTAGCGCGTGCTGGAACGTCTCGTCTTCCGGACCTGGCGAGTACTGGTCTGGGAGGTAGTCAAGAAGCCGGTTGTCCTCCCCGGGCGTCATCGGGGCGTCCAGAGACAGGTGCGACTGCGAGATGGCCAGCGTACGCTCGACTTCCTCATGGGTAATGTCGAGGTCCTCTGCGATCTCGTCGACCGTCGGCTCGCGCCCGAGCTCCTGCAGCAAACTGGAACTCCGACGTCCGATACGGTGAAGTGCCCCCGCCCTATTCAGAGGCACCCGCACAATTCGACTCTGTTCCGCGAGCGCCTGTAGAACCGCCTGCCGAATCCACCAGACCGCGTAACTGATGAACTTGATGCCCTTGGTCTCGTCGAACTTATGCGCGGCCCGAATCAAGCCAAGGTTCCCCTCGTTGATCAAGTCAGAGAACGGCACACCCTGATTTTGATATTTCTTCGCAACCGACACCACGAAGCGGAGGTTAGAGCGAACCAGTTTATCTAGGGCGTATTCTTCGCCCTTGCGAATAAGCCGTCCCAGACGGGCCTCCTCCGCCCGATCGATCAGCGGGTACTTGCTGATCTCCTTCAGGTACTGGTCCAAGGACCCTTCTTTGAAGGATCCTTTTCGGAGTGAGAAGGTCATAATCGTGCGCGAGGACTGATCAAAGAGGGGCGGGCTCAATGTAAGGCCACGAAGTTAGAATCGGTGGTGCAAGGGCACTGCGCAACTGGCCGCGCGGATCATTCGTAGGGTGGGGCGCTCGGCTGAGACGGACCGACGCCGGAGTAATAGCAGCGCTATAGCGACCGTGGGCGACGGGGCAGGCCGAGATGGAGTTCCGCCGGACAGCCACGGCACTCATGTTCGGGTGCAATGGACGGATGATGCTGGGGTTCCACTTGCTCCGGCGCTACCGGATGGGCCGCCCGATTCGGCCCCAGCGGATTCCGAGCAGCCACGGTGCTTCCACGGGGTCGCTGGGGTCGAAGGAGTAGTACACGAACCACGGCTTGCCCCGAATCGCGTCGCGACGAACGAACCCCCAATAGCGAGAGTCCTCGCTGTTGTCCCGATTGTCGCCTAAGACAAAGTACCGGTCCTTGGGTACGACGATGGGGCCCCAGTTGTCCCTCGTGGGGTGATACCTCGGAGACGCGGAGGCTATGAGGTGGTTGGACTGCCACTTCATATCGACGTGTTCGGCATCACCTCTCTGATCGACGTATTGAGCATAGGACTCATACACCGGAGAGCCGTTTAAGTAGAGACGCTTGTCGCGCATCTCAAGCGTGTCCGCCGGGACGCCAACCAGTCGCTTGACGTAGTTCTTCTCCGGCTCGTGGGGCGGATTGAAAACCACCACATCGCCGCGGGACGGATCCGCGAAGGCAGGCAACGTGAGGTCGGTCCCGGGTACATTGGCACCAAAGACGGCCTTGTTGACCAAGAGAAAGTCACCGACCAGAAGTGTCCCTTCCATGGATGAGGTCGGGATCTTAAACGCCTCCACCACGAACGATCGGATCACCAGGAACAGCATCACCGCAACGAGGAGGGACTTAGTCCAGTCCCAAAGTCCCGCCGCAGCACCATTCGTCGACTGATCTTCCTCGATCAGAATCGCGGCGACGACCCCGTGGTCTTGATCTGGTCCGTGCACACCGCCCTCTCTTTGGCCCCACGTGGCGAAGGTAGTTCCGTCATGAGTCTCATGATTCTCGACATACACAATGCTTGGCAGGCTCGTTCCCGCTACATCTGGTTTCGGCATCAGCCGCCGCCCCATACAATTGGACGTTGATTGAGTCCCAAGAGATTCGACATGCCTGCTTTCATGGTGCTCCGCTCAGGTCGCGGTTTCAATCCTGTGTCCTTCCTGGCCACGGTCCTCGTGCTGGGGGGCGTCTTCGCCATGCTCCGTGACCGGGTGCCAAGTCAACGGGAGGCCCAGCCCTCTTGGGAAGAGTGCCGGGGGGGCGATACGAATCCGCTTTGTGCCGCGGTGCTTGAGACCGAAGGCGGCGGCGGGGCCGCACGTGGAGCGTCCGGCGGTCAGGCATTGGGCGGAGGCCTAGTAGCTCCAAACTTGTCGGCCAGCGAGGCCTGCTTGAGCGTCGGATACCTTTGTGCGGAGATCAACCAGACTGGCGCGGTCGACATTCACCGTTGGAAGGACCACGAGGGCACGATTGTCGTCCACATCCCCCTGCCCACTGGGGAATCCGCCGGAGACGCCCGCCGACTACAGAGCGCCGCGGCGGCTGGCGTGAGAGCGTGGAACGGTCAGCCCTTCCCGATCTCCGTGGATGAACGGGGCAACAGGGAGTCGGATTTCGCTGTTCAATGGCACCGTTCTCTCAACGGGACGCAGATCCGCGTGGCCCGTACACAGTGGTCGGCTCAGGGGGGGGCTCGAGGTGCTGGGCCTAGAACTGGCCACCCGTAGTCCGTTCCGCCCCGAGCGCGTGATCGACGGCCGCCAGATTCTCCTGACCGCCGCGCACGAAATGGGACACGCTTTGGGACTTCTTATGCACAGGGATAATGAGCGGGACGTCATGTATCCCACGAATACTGCAACGTCTCTCAGCGCTCAGGACTACAAGACCATGGAGGCGCTCTACGCGCTAGGAGACGGGACCCGCATCTCTCGCTAGCGGTTTCCGAACGTCACGGTGCCCCCGAGATAGAGACCTCTCCCTGGTGCGCGGAATCCGAATACTTCCTGAAAGCTCCTGTCGAAGAGGTTCTCAGAACGGGCTGTGAGCGTGAAGCCAGCACGGCCTGGCTTACCTGGTATCAGCGTCCATGAACCACCTAACGAGAGGTTCGTGTAACGATCGAGCGTCACACGCCCAGCTGGGAACGTGGAGAAATCCCGATCTGACCTCGTCCCTACCACAGACACGACCGCAAACACGCCTGCACGGGGTCCCAGGTCGGCGGCCAAGTGGGCCTCAACCTCATGCCGCGGCCGCCGCAGGAGCGACTCACCTTCGACAAACGTGGCACCGAGTTCGGTGTCAAAGCCCGCGTCCGTCACTTTGGTGTCGAGCCAGGTCCACGAAGCACCGCCCTGCAGGGCACCGCTCTCGAACGTGGTCTCGAACTCGAATCCCCGGCTCTTCGCGGAAGCGACATTGAAGAAGTTCGGACCTGCTGGCGTGGGCGGTGAGAAGGTGTATTGGATCAGGTTCGAGAAGGATTGGTCGAACCATGTACCCCTCAGTTGGACCCGGCCCGCAAGAACGACACCGTCGACCCCAGCCTCCCACGACTGACCTGTCTCGGGTTCGAGGTCAGCGTTCCCGCGTGCGAATCCGGTCGCAAAGGTCTCGTAAAATGTGGGTTCCTTGAGCGACCGCCCCGCTGAAGCCCGCAGACGCACATGGGGACTCCCTGGAAGCGCCCAAGCTGCCCCGACCTGCCACGTTCCTGACGTCCCGAACCGCTCATTGTCCTCCATGCGCGCCCCTGCATTGTAGGCCAAGGCGCCTCGACTTCCTGTGAGGTGTCCGTAGTAGGCACGGTTGAGCCGTGAGTACGCGCTGTTCTCGGCCGAAGGACCGTATTCGCTGAGGGACTCGGTGAAGGAGCGCTGGCGTTCGGTCTCGAACTCCCACCCCGCGGTCAATACCGTCAGGCCTGGACTCCAGTGGGCACGCATGTCGACGGTGGCGCGGCGAACATTGTCGAGACTGTTGAACCCAAAAAAACCGAGTGAGTCAGCGACATCGTCAGCGGCATCCTTGAAGCCGCCGTCCGTATCCACGACTCCGAGGTGAGCCTCCCAGTCGAGGTCCGAGGCGACCGACCTAAGGAGGCGGAGTCCTATCAGAGTTTCATCGCCGTAGGTGAACGCATTGCGATCGACGACGTTCCCAGAACCATCGGTCGGAAGGTGGAACTCACTATCTCCGAGACGAAACGAAAGGTCTGCCTGCGTACGCGAGTCTGGAGAGAATCGTGCCCGGCCGTTGAAGACGTTGTTCGAGGTTTGGTTGTTGAAGGCGAGGATGCCGTCTGTGGCGAGCCTCGTGAGCCCCAGGGTGTATCCGGCTCGGTCATCGCCCCCGGACAGTTCAGCCGTCCAATCTCGTCGGCCGAAGGACCCGAAGCGCGATCCGATCGCCCCCCGAGGCGCGCCTACACCAGACTTGGTGATGACATGAATGACGCCGGCAACTGCGTCTGAGCCGTGCAGCGCGCTCGCAGGCCCACGGAGAATCTCGATCCGCTCTACATTCGCGAGCAGAAGCGACGAGAAATCGAACGCGCCGCCCGGCTGATTGACCTGCACACCGTCCACAAGGACCAGGACGTGGTCACTCTCAGCTCCACGCATGAACAGCGACGTTGCCGCGCCGAACGACCCATTCCGAGCCACGGAAAGCCCGGCCCCTCCCCTGAGAGCCTCTGCCACGGTGACAAGACCCCGCCGGCGCAGAATATCGACGTCCAAGACCGTCACATTCGTCGCGACAGAGGTGGCCGCCCGAGGTGTCGGGCTGGCTGTCACGATCAAGCCCTTGAGTGGGTAAGCAGGATCCTGAGCCGACGAGGCCGCGGGCAGCCCAAGAAGAAGTACAAGAGACAGGAGCGTTGAACGCGCCTGCGGGCGCGACGGTACGGCGTGCCATTTCATAGAAAAACCCGTTCCTCATCATGGAAGAACGGGGGGCAGAAACACAACACCCGCCCATTCCCCCACGGAAATGTTGGCTTGGACGGGTGGTCCAGGTCTCCTGGCTCAAGGCCATCTACCCGCCTTCCCAGGACACATGCCCCAGTGGCTTCATGAGCAGACGTTCCGAGGGTTAACTCGGACCTCTTACAGTGGCGGGGCCGCGCCGGAATCACACCGGCTTCCAATATGGCCCACCCGTATCATCAATGTACCCGTAGTATACCGACACCCCGGAAGATGGGCAAAATGGCGGGAATCGAAACTCGGACGGGCGCGGCTCAGCGAACTGCTATGCGTCCCGCACCAGCCCGTACCTCTCGATCTTCTTGTACAGATTCGAACGGGGCATATCAATGCGCCGGGCGGTTTCCGCGACGTTCCAGTCGTTCTCACGGAGCTTGTGCATGATATACGCTTGCTCGGCCCGGTCCTTGAATTCTCCGAATGTCTCGAAAGCCAGCAAGGCGCCAGCGTCGGAGCGTCCTCCAAGTCGCCCGGGGACGAGCAGATCAACGTCCTCAGCCCGAACTTCCTCGCCGCCGCAGAGAATCAGTAGCCGCTCAACGGTGTTTCGAAGCTCCCGCACGTTGCCTGGCCAGGCGAGACTACGAAGGCGATCTACCGCGTCCTTGGTGAAGCTCTTGGGGGCCACGCCGTCCCGCTTGGAGAGCTGGCCCACAAAGTGCCGAACCAACATGGGGACGTCTTCTCGACGCTCACGCAGGGGCGGAATACGAACGGGGACAACGTTCAGTCGATAAAAAAGGTCTTCTCTGAATTCGCCGTCTGCAATCGCCTGGTCGAGATCCTTATTGGTCGCCGCGATCACCCTGACGTCCACGGCGATCGTTCTTACCCCTCCCACCCGCGTGAGCACGCCCTGCTCCAGTACTCGGAGTACCTTCGCCTGGGCGTCGAGCGACATATCCCCAATTTCATCGAGAAAGAGCGTCCCGCCGTCCGCCTGCTCAAACTTGCCAGCGCGATCCGCGACCGCACCGGTGAAGGAGCCCTTCATGTGGCCGAACAGCGCCGACTCGATCAACTCCGTCGGGATCGCCGCACAGTTCACCTCCACGAAGGGGGCGGAAGACCTGGGGGACAGCCGGTGCACGGCCCTGGCCACCAACTCCTTCCCTGTTCCGTTTTCACCCGTGATCAGCACACGAGCTTCCGTGGGGGCCACTTTTTCGATCCGCTCGACGACCTGACGAACCTGATACGAAGAGCCGACGATCTCATGGCGGCTCTCCACCTGACTTCGCAGGTCCGCGATGCTCTCGGTCAGGCCCTTAAGTTCGAGCGCTCGGCGCAGGGTCACGAGCAATCGATCGGTGTCTAGGGGCTTCTCCAGGAAGTCATAGGCACCCTTCCTTGTTGCCTCGATCGCCGTGTCGATGGTGCCATGTCCAGAGATCATGATCACGACGACCCCCGGTGCCTCCGCGGTTAGCCGCGCCAGGACATCTAGCCCATCCATTCCAGGCATCTTTACGTCTAGGAAGATGACGTCAGGGCGGAAGGAGGGCACCGCCAACAGCCCCTCCGGGCCGTCCTCGGCGGCCTGCACAACGTGCCCTTCGTATTCGAACACCTGCACGAGGGCATTGCGGATACCCTTCTCATCATCAACCACCAATAGGCGCGCCATCAGCCGCCTCCCCCTCCCTCTGACCTTGGGCGCGGGGCTTTTGCGAGCAACACAAGGCTGTCGCGCTGCACGAAAACCGACTCCAACCCGTCTGGCATCGGGACCGCGAGCGCATCTGAAGGGAGGCTGGATGGCCCCCGGCGCCCGAGCCCTTCCAAGACCTGAGAGATCAACCGGCTCGGGATCGGGATCTTCGCCGCCTGAATGCGATCCACCAGCAGCGCGAGATTGCCTTGATCTATCGGGACCAAGGATCCACGCATCTCGATGAGGACGGTGTCGGGCAACAGCCCCAAGATTTGGTCCAGACGCGGCAGCCGAGGGAACGCACTCACCGCCACACGAGCCGAGACCCGGACCTGTCCTCCCTCCAGCGACACAACAGGATCTGCCACGCCTTCCGGCACGATCCCGGGCAACGCATACCGCACCAAGGACGAAAGTTCATCGCCTCCGAGAGACAGTCGGTCACCCAGTTCACCGGCACGAAACTGCTCGAAACGGTCGAGCGTTGCCTCTGCCAATTCGGGGCTTGGCCCCCCGCTGGGCGCCTCAATCACCTGCGGTTGGATGCCGAGCGCACCTTCGATAAGCGGAAAGATCATGGGGCCCCAGCGGAAGCCTGAGTAGGCAACGGCGACAAGGACCAGCAGGGTTCCGAACTTCTTGATCACAGAGCCCTCCGCGTCGTCAAGTGGAGAGCCTCGCGCTTGACACGAGAGAGTAACGGGCCCCTGACTTGGAAAGATGGCTGCGCATCAGATCGATCGTCCGGACCCTGAATTCGCCCTTGAAATCCATGCCCGCCATGACCTGGTCGAGGCCTCGGAACTCTCCGGCACCCCGCTCGTCGGCTCGCCCGAGTGTGATGTGCGGATGGAAAGCCCTGGTTTCAGCCTCGAACCCACAATCGCCGAGTGCCCACTCCAAGTCTTGTTTGAGGCACCGGAGTTCGGGGGTTGCATCAATGGCCAGCCAGATCACGCGAGGGCGTCGGATGGTAGGAAACGCCCCGTAGCCTCCGAAATCCGTCCCGAAGGCTGGGGTCGCGCTGGCGACCTTCTCCATGGCGGCCTCGATGGGCGCCACTTGGCTGGGCCGAACGTCGCCCAGGAACTTCAGCGTCAGATGGTAGTTGTCCATGTCGACCCACTGGACCGGCATCTCACCCTCGAGCAGCGGTTTCGTGCCGCGGAGAATCCGTTGGCGCTCTTTCTTGGGGAGATTCACACCGATAAAAAGACGCATGTTGTCTCGTGTCCTGTAACAGAAGTGACGGCGATCTTCGCTTCATTCGCCGGCCGTCCAGTAGACGACCCACGTCGCCGCCCTCCAAGGTATAGAAATACTCGGTGTGCACCGGGAACCCGGACCTTGTCGTTACACCCCACTCCCTATGCAGTCGATCCGCACCAGCGCGCGAAGCTACGGGTCCGCCGTCCCACGAGACAATGGTTGAGCCATCAACGTCTACTCGCCCGCCCGCTTGCTACAACACCACGATTGGGAGCGGCTTCGGTCGTGATGAGCACCACAGCAACCAAAATGACCGCTGCCGCAAACATTGAGCGACCCGTGAGGGGCTCATCAGCAAGCGCCCATCCTAGGACCATCGCTACGACCGGATTGACGTAAGCGTAGGTGGCAATGCGGGCCGGAGCCACAACTCTCAATAGCCAGATGTAAGCACTGTACCCGACGATCGCACCAAAGAATATCAAGTAGAGAAGGGCAAGAACGGATTTCGCTGTGATGGAGGCAATGACGACCTCAGCGGGCTCCCCGAGCGCCACCGACACGATCGCCAAAAGAACCCCACCGGAGAGCATCTGCATGGCCACCCAAACGCCCGCGGGAGGCAAGTCTCTCACGTGTCTGGAATAGATCGATCCTGCGGCCCACGACATCGCGCCGCCCATGACGATCATGCCACCGAACAGTTCTTGGGGGCCCCCAGCCCCAACCCCCGGCGACCCGGCGAGGGTAGCCACACCTGCGAAGCCGACCATGAGCCCTACAATGGCCCTCCCAGAGGGCGCTCTGCGGCTACCAAAAAGGGTATCAAGGAGCACCATCCATAGCGGCACAGAACTCACAAGGAGCGCCGTGAGGCCGGAAGGCACCCACTGCTCCGCGACGACGACCGCGCCGTTGCCGCCTACGATCAGGAGCCCTCCGGCGATGGCAGCGGCCTTCCACTGCCGCAGCGTCCCGAGCGGCGCGCCCCTCAGTCTTTGCCAGGCCAGGAGGAGACCGCCAGCCACGAGGAACCGGACCGCCGCCATAAAGATCGGCGGGATCGACTCTATGGCCCAGAGAATGGCGAGATAGGTCGACCCCCAGACGAGGTAGATGGCCGCGAACGCGACGAGGACGGAGGCTAGCCGCGGCTCATCCTCTGCCCCGGGGCCCCCGGCCCCAGACGGCTGTGCTATAGACATCGGGTAAAGTCACGCCAGCAGCCTTGGGATTCAATCACGCGCGTGTGCGCCCGATCGTCGGTACGGTGAGGCAGAGCGTTATCCCACGAGCCGGTCCAGATATCGATACTGAAGCGCCTCCGCCACGTGCTCCGCGCGGACGTCCTTCTCACCCGCCAAATCCGCCAGAGTCCGCCCAACCTTTAGAACCCGATGGTAAGATCGTGCCGACAACCCCAGGCGGTCGACCGCCTGTTTGAGGAGCGCCGAGACGTCGCGACTTGGGGAGCACCAGCGGCGCAGCTCGCGGGCGCCCATCTGGCCGTTCGCGAAGACCCCGGCCACCTCCTGGAATCGGGCCTCCTGAATACGTCTCGCCGCCGTAACTCGCCCCCGGATGGTGGCACTTGACTCACCCTGGTTGACACGGGAGAGACTGTCAAACGGGACCGGAGGAACCTGTACATGTAGATCGATGCGGTCGATCAGCGGGCCGGACACACGGCCTAGGTAACGGCGCACCTGTCCTGGGTCGCAGACGCAGCGCCCTGATGGGTCGCCCCAATAGCCGCAGGGGCACGGATTCATGGCCGTGACCAGGAGGATCCGGGCAGGAAAGCGCACTGCGCCGCGCGCCCGCGACAGTTGTACGAGGCCCTCCTCCAGAGGCTGCCTCAAGACATCCAGCACGTTTCGACGGAATTCAGCCAGTTCATCGAGAAACAGGACGCCGTGATGGGCCAGACTCACCTCACCCGGCCGGATGGGGGACCCGCCTCCGATCAGTCCGGCGTCAGTCACGGTATGGTGTGGTGCTCGAAACGGTCGACGAATGACCAGCGGGCCCCCGTCCAATAGTCGGCCGGCCACCGAATGGACCTGGGTAACCTCGAGCGCCTCCTCCAACGTCAGTGGAGGGAGAATCCCGCTCAAACGGCGCGCGAGCATTGTCTTTCCGGATCCGGGGGGGCCGACAAACATGGCGTTGTGGGACCCAGCGGCAGCCACCTCCAGAACCCTCCTGGCCACAGCCTGACCCCGCACATCCGCGAGGTCGGGGCCATCGGCGCAAGCGGGTGCGAGCAGCTGAGCCACGTCCAGGGTCATCTGAGACAGGCGGCTTGAACCCGTCAGATGATCCACGACGGCGCGCAAGGTACTCGCACCAAACACAACGAGTCCGTCGACAACCCCCGCCTCCTGGGCGTTGCCAGCGGGAACGATCACCGAGGTCACCCCCTGGTCACGGAATGCCAGGGCCATCGGTAGCACGCCCCGCACCGGACGCAGTGATCCATCTAAGCCCAATTCTCCCACGAATGCGTGACCCGCCAGCCGTGCGAGGTCCAATCGCCCACTCGCAGCAAGCAATCCGATTGCGATCGGAAGATCAAAAGCCGTGCCCTCTTTGCGAACGTCGCCAGGGGCGAGATTGACGGTAATCCTCCGCGGCGGCAGCGGATAGCCTGTGTTTCGCAGCGCGGCCGCGACCCGTTCCCTTCCTTCTCGGACGGCACCCTGAGGAAGTCCGACCACCATAAACGATGGCAAGCCAGAAGCGAGGTTGACCTCGACGTTCACCATGAACGGCTCTACACCGTGGACGGCGGCTGTTCGGACGTTTGCGAGCATCCTCAAGGGTCGCTTCCAATGCGGGGCTTAGCGATGTTCTTACGGGCCTAATCGCTGCGTGCGGTCTTCGCTTGTGCCACCCCACGCGGGCCCGTACCATGGGGGCGCCGCAAGGTCCCCGAGCCGTCTCGAAACCACACGGAGAGCGTGCATGAAGGTCGCTGTTCTTAAGGAAACACGTCCCGACGAATTCAGGGTCGCCCTGGTCCCGATGGGAGTAAAAGCACTCATCAAGAAGGGACTAGAGGTCTCGATTCAGAGCGGGGCGGGTGAGTCCGCCAGTGTCTCAGATGCCGACTTCAAGGAGGCCGGAGCTACCATCACATCCGGTGTGGCTGAGACGCTGGCCGGAGCCGCTATCGTGCTGGCCGTGAACGCGCCTTCCCTGGATGACTTAAAAGGGATGGCGGAGGGCACGATCCTTATGTCATTCCTCAGCCCTTTGACGAGTCCAGACCTCGTGCGTGCGCTCGTGGCTGGCAAACTCACTGGCATCTCCATGGAGATGGTGCCCCGCATCACTCGTGCACAGTCTATGGATGCGCTCTCGTCGCAAGCGACCGTCGCAGGCTACAAGGCGGTCCTGATGGCTGCCAATCAACTTCCGAAGTTCTTGCCGATGTTCACCACAGCAGCGGGGACGATCCGGCCAGGAAGAGCGCTCGTTTTGGGCGCCGGCGTGGCGGGTCTTCAGGCGATCGCCACGGCCCGCCGCCTCGGGGCCATCGTCGAAGCATTCGATGTGCGCCCTGCCGTGAAGGAGCAGGTGGCGAGTCTCGGAGCGACCTTCTTGGAGTCAGCGGAGGAGGTAGTCGCGGAAGGTGAGGGCGGATACGCTAAAGAGCTTTCGGCGGATCAGCATCAGAAGGAACTCGACCTTATCGCGGGATCGATATCGAACGCGGACATCGTGATTACAACGGCTCAGATCCCGGGACGGGACGCGCCCCTTCTGATCACGGAGGACATGGTGCGCTCCATGCGGCCAGGTTCGGTCATTGTCGACTTGGCTTCGGAGAGCGGGGGCAACTGCGCCCTGACGAAGAGCGGCGAGACCATCGTTGCGCACGGCGTTCAGATCCTTGGACCCCTGAATATCGCTGGATCGATTCCTGTGCATGCCAGCCAGATGTACTCCAAGAACATCGTGACGCTGCTGTCAGAGTTCGTTGACGACGAGGGTGCCTTGAACCTCGACTTCGAGAACGATGTCGTGGGCCCGTCCACAGTCACTCATGCTGGCGAAGTCAGCAACGAGCGGGTCCGCGCCAGCCTCGAAAACGCCGGCTGATGGTCCACGTCGGAGAACACATTCCTACCATAGATTTTCGGGAGAACGCATGGGCGAGTTGATGATCGGGCTGTACGTGTTCGTGCTTGCGACCCTTGCCGGTCGTGAAGTCATCACCAAGGTGCCACCGACCCTCCACACACCGCTGATGTCTGGAGCCAATGCGATCTCTGGGATCGCAATCGTGGGTGCGATCGTCGTGGCCGCGCGCGCTGAAGGCGGGGTACAAATGGCCTTGGGGATCGCCGCGATCGCTATGGCGACCTTCAACGTGATCGGTGGTTTTATGGTCACGGATCGCATGCTCGCCATGTTCAGGAAGAGATAGCCGATTATGACTACTGAATTCATGGTCGAACTGGCCTACCTACTCTCGGCATACCTCTTCGTCGTCGGCCTCAAGCGACTTCAATCCCCTGCCACAGCCCGCGTGGGTAACGCACTGGCATCTCTGGCAATGTTCATCGCGATTATCGCGACCATCGTGGACACCGAAATCCTCTCGTGGAGCGGGATTTTGATCGGAATCGCGATCGGCGGGGTTCTCGGAGGGTTGGCGGCCCGTATGGTTGAAATGACCGCGATGCCGCAACTGGTGGGGATCCTGAACGGATCCGGCGGCGGCGCCTCGGCGCTGGTGGCTGTGGCGGAGTTTCTGAACTCGCCAGGTATCGGCGTGGGCACCCCAGGGGTGACGATCCTCCTTGGCACCCTGATCGGTGGAGTGACGCTCTCGGGGTCATTCATCGCCTTCGCAAAGCTCCAAGAGATCATGACCACCGACCCGATCACGTTCCCGGGCCAGAACGCGTTCAACGCGATTCTCGTGGTCGCGATCGTCTCGGTGGGTGCGATGGTGCTAGGGGTATTTGGGGGGCAGGACCCGACCACGATGTTCTACATCTTCGGCGGCCTATCTTTGGCCCTTGGCATTCTGCTTGTGATCCCGATCGGTGGCGCTGACATGCCGGTCGTAATCTCGTTGCTGAATTCCTATTCCGGGCTTGCCGCAAGTGCCGCCGGTTTTGTGATCGGCAACATGGCGCTCATCATCTCGGGCGCCCTTGTCGGGGCTTCCGGTCTGATCCTTACTCAGTTGATGTGTAAGGGCATGAACCGATCGCTCGCCAACGTTGCGTTCGGTGGATTCGGTGGCGGCGCCAAGGTAGACCGGGCCCTCATCGGAAAGCGGCCAGTGAAGCGCGCTGACGCAGAGGCAGTGGCGGCGGAGCTTGGTTATGTGAATTCGGTGGTTGTTGTCCCGGGCTATGGCCTCGCCGTCGCCCAAGCGCAACATGAGCTGCGCAAGATCGGAGACCTGCTCGAGGCCCGCGGCGTGGACGTGAAGTACGCGATCCACCCGGTTGCTGGCCGTATGCCAGGACACATGAACGTGCTTCTGGCCGAGGCCGACGTCAGCTACGACAAGCTGTATGACCTTGAGGACGTCAACGACGATTTCAGCAATGTCGACGCAGTCCTGGTCGTCGGTGCGAATGACGTAGTGAACCCAGCGGCTCGGGACCCGCAGTCGATCATCGCCGGGATGCCCATTCTCAATGTCGACAAAGCCAGACGTGTGATTGTGATGAAGCGATCCTTGTCCCCGGGTTTCGCTGGGATCGACAACGACCTCTTCTACATGGACAACACACTCATGTTCTTCGGAGACGCGAAGGATCAGATGGCGGAACTGGTCCGAGAGGTCAGGGACCTCGCATAGTCCGAGAGGTCAGGGGCCTCGCTTAGTCCGAGAGGTCAGGGGCCTCGCTTAGTCGCCGCTCAGCCAGCCTGGTCGGCGGCCGCGTCTTCGAGAAGAGTCCAGAGGTCGGCAACGTGGTCCATGGTTGTCTTCAGATTGCCGATCGACGCGCGCAACGCGACGCGACCGCTGAGGACCGTGTGAATCACATACGCCGATCCGGTGCTATTGACGGCATGGAGGATGGCCATGTTGCGCGCGTCCTGAGCGGGGCCATCTAACTCTGGGTCGACGTAGCGAAATACGACTGTGGCCAACGGAGTCGGCGCGACCCGTACCCAGCGGGGCGACGCGTCGATCTGTTCTCCGAGCCATGCCGCCATAGCGACGTGCTCCCTGAGACGCGCGATCAACCCTTCCCTCCCGAAGTACCTGAGGACGAACCAGAGCTTGAGCGAACGGAAGCGTCGACCGAGAGAAAGCCCATAGTCCATGAGATTGCGGGTCTCTGATCCGTCTGGTGCGGACAGATACGCAGGGACAATTGAGAACGCACGGGTGAGCGCCTCGGGCCGCCGACAATACAGCAGCGAACAATCGACGGGCGTAAAGAGCCATTTATGCGGATTCACAACAATCGAGTCTGCTCGCTCCCACCCCGCGAGAAGGCTCCGCAATTCAGGCACGATCGCGGCGGGGCCTCCGTAGGCAGCATCAACGTGGAGCCAAAGGCCATGCTCCCGCGCGATGTCCGCAATCTCGGCAACGGGGTCCATTGACGAACTGGAGGTAGTCCCAAGCGTCGCAACAACCGCCACAGGTCGTAGCCCGGCTGCGCGATCCTGTGCGATCGCCGCACTGAGCGCGTCAGGCCGCATGCGGAATTCGCGGTCAGAAGGTATCGGACGATACCCGTCCCGCCCCAGTCCGAGCGTAAGCACGGCCTTCTCAATGGACGAGTGGGTCTGGTCCGACGCGTAAACCCGCCCGGGCTGTTGTCCAAACAGGCCACGCTCGTGCGCGTCCGGATACGCCACTTCTCTCGCAGCAGCCAGAGCATACATCGTAGACGACGACGCGGTGTCGTTGATGACCCCATCAAAGGTCTCGGGGAGTCCGAGAAGTTGACGCAGCCAATCCGCTGTGAGCTCTTCGAGTTCAGTCGCGGCAGGAGAACTCCGCCAGACCATCGCGTTCACGTTGAGCGTCGCCGCAAGCATCTCACCCAAAACACCTGGCCCCGATCCGGTGATCGAGAAGTAGCCAAAGAACGCTGGGTGGTTCCAGTGCGTGATACCCGGCACGATTAACGCCCTGAAGTCAGCCAGAACCACGTCGAGTGGTTCCCCGACCTCGGGCGGATGCTCGGGAAGCGATCTACGAACGTCCCCGGGCGCCACATTGGGAAGCACTGGCAGTTCGCCAACGCCACCGAGGTAATCGGCCATCCAGTCGACGGTCTCCCTCGCATACTTCCTGAATTCCTCAGGAGGGAGGTCCCCGGTGGGCGGTGTCGCTTCCGCGGGCACTAGCGAGCCGCCAACGCCAGCGTGCTAGTGCTCGATGTCACGTGCATCGGACGACCCTGCACCTGGGGCACAGATCGCCTTTACCTCACGTCGAATCACAGCGAGCTGCTCCATCACGCCAAGCGTCACCTCCGGCTCGGAGGAGAGCGTCTCATCAGCGTCGGCATCGAAGAGTTGGAAGAAAAGGGCATCTGTGTGGCCCACGCTTCCGTGTGTGACCACCCTGTCGATCGCCCGGTTGAGCAAGAGAATATCGCGCAAAGACAGCCGCGCCCGCCCAGCCATCGGCGGAGCGCGATAGAGGTCTCGGATGACCAATTCCCTCAGGATCTGGAGCTCTTCGATTACCTCACCAGCTGCAAGTCCCCTGCTCGCGGCGGCCCGCCCGAAGAGTTCAGCAGCGCTCAACCAAAGTGGCTCCACCTCCCGCCTAAAGGGCCCAAGCACGCGCACCAGCAACTCGCACAACACCTCGACAAACGAGTCGACGACTTGATCCCATTCAGAACCACCGACGGCATCACGGGCGCGTATTCGCACTAGCCATTGCATGCGAACGGACGGCAGTCGTTGTTCCAGCCAAGCAGCCAAATCCAGGGGTGCCGAGCCTGACTTCTCGCCGGGCGCGGCCGCCCTTTCACGATGGGGCACAAGATCAGTCGAGTAGTTTGGCATCCGGTCCACGAACGAGGGACGCAACAAGACCCGAGGACGCTTTAGGACCTCGGTGGGGCAGGAAGATGCTGCCTTCCGGAGGCGGAAGCCAGGGCCTACTCGGCCGACCCTCTCCAGGCCCGAACATGCAGCGAGACGACGGTGCCGTGCCCAACACGGCTGGTCACGGTCACGGTTCCACCCCAGGTCGCGACGAGCCGTTGGACGATCGGGAGCCCCAATCCCGCACCTTTGGATCGAGTCGAAAATTGAGGCTCGAAAATGCGAGGCAGCAAGGCGTCAGGAATGCCGCCACCATCGTCGACCACTTCTATGTCCACCCCGCCGTCTTTGGCCACGCTTCCGACGATCCTCACGGCGCCGCCTGTCTCAATCGCAGCACGCGCGTTCTCCAGGAGGTTGATCAAGACCTCCTTCAACTCCGACGGACGCGACGACACCGTCGGAAGCCCGTCCGGGATCTGTTTCTCAAATTTCCATCTGTCAGACAAGGACCCACCATAGAGGGCGATGACGTCTTCCACGACTGACGGAACGGAGACCTCAACCAACGGCGTCTGACCCTGGTCTCCTGGTGCCCCAAAGCGCGAAAAGCTTTGCGCGATTTCCGCGAGTCGGTCGATCTCGGCAAGCATGGCATCGGCATTCTTGACGAGAATTTGGTCGAAATCCGGCCGTCCGTCCTGCCAGGCCCGACGAATGTGTTGGATGCTCAACTTGATCGGCGTGAGCGGGTTCTTCACCTCGTGCGCGACTTGCCGAGCCATCTCACCCCAGGCGAGCACACGCTCCGTGCGGAGTTCATCCGTCACATCGTCAATAGCGATAACAGCGCCACGTCGCGTTCCGATGCCACCAAGTCGCCGTGCACGGACCCGGACCCGACGGTCACCTGATTGAAGCTCGGTGTCGGCTTGTTCGTGGGCGCCGGCGAGGAAACGCTCCAGCCATGGCACCAGAACCTCGGCGACTGGCCCCTGGCTGGGCACCGTACGCCCAACGAACACCTCTGACCCGAGCAGTTCCTCCGCCGAGGGGTTCACCAGGAGCACCCTCCCCATCGAGTCCAGCGCAACCATGCCAACCGCGGCCTCATCCATGATCGCCTGCGTTCGCCGGGACGTCCTGACCAACTGGCGCCGAACGCGGCGCAAACGTCCAACCATCCGGTTGAACGCGCGGAATACAGACCCGAACTCGTCGACCCGCGAACTTGGTAGCCGCAGGGCCAGGTCGCCCGAACCGACGCCCTCCGAGGCCGCCTGCAAGGCCCGGATCGGACTGGTCAATGCTCGTCCAGCCAGCCAGGCTAAGACTAGAGAAAGAGCAGCGCCGACGAGGACGGCAAACCCAAGTAGCTCGATGAGGTCCGTCGTTTGAATGGCGGTCGTGCCAGCCTGAAGGGGTACCTGCGCACCGAGGATGTCACCGTCCGGGAGACGTCGGTACGCGGTGACGTATCTCCAGCGCCCCAGCGAGGTCTCCGTGAATTCGCTGATCCCCTCCCGTCCATCTAGGAGCAGATGTTGTGGCATCGGCATCCAGCCCTCGTACAACCCAAGCTCGACGAGTTCTGCGACCGAGCCTCCGCCCCTCAACTCTCCATCGCGGTACTCGAGGAGTTCGGCCCTGACCTGGCGGGCGAGCCGCTCCATTCTCGTGCCAGGCGGGACATCCAGGGACAAATACCACCCAGCCGCATCCTCGACCACGCGCTCGGCGATCACCCGAGCGGAGCGTGCAGAGGCCTGTGCTAGCGTCCGGTAGGCAAGCGTCCCGAACAAGGCGTTCGCAAGCACAAAAAAGCCAAAAAGAGCAAGCGTGACCCGAGCGCGGAACGAGATTACCAGGCCAGATATGCGCATGTCTTGAGGGACAACATCCCGAAGCAACGCCCTGCCCCCCAACCAAAATCCGAAGAAGATTACTAGGTTCAGGAGCACGAGCAGCGATCCACGAGCGATCGCCAGCAAATACCCAGGGAGATCGATCCGCCGATGGGCGTGGTAGGTCGCATTTTCGAACTCAAGCGCGATTTCGCCCTGCCAGCCCGAGGCCGTACGGACCCATCGCAACGACTCGCGGCCTCGGGGGTCACCCGGGAGCAACTGGATAAGCGTCACGGGCGCCCACGACCCCCCGGTCGCTGCTCCCATGAGCGCGCTGAGGGGAGAGCGGGATGGATCCGGAGCGACCGGTGGCGCGATGACGGTCAACACGCCGCCGGCAGACAACGGGAGCGACAGCACGTAGCGCGCGTCGTCGCGGTTTAGCGGAATCACCCTCAGTCCGCCCGAACCCCGCGCCTGTTCTACTAGATCATCAATGAAACCGGGCTCATCTGGGCCAACGCCGATCCGCAGTTCTTCTCCCTGTTGGCCGTCGTCCCCCCAAATCGTAAGTCGTAGCGCGTAAGCCTCTTCGGAAAGCCCGCTGGCGCGCCAGGCCCCATACATGATGTCAACCTGCGACTTACCGGAGCGCTCAAGCGTGTCCGCGACAGCCCCGAGCCGCATGAGCCCACGTTCAAGGGCGGGGTCCCCCGGGGTTGCAAGGCGCGTGAGCAGGACCTCTCCGTCGTCCACCAAAGCTCCGACTAGGGCCGCCCAGGTCACGGGTATCGCCGCAGAGCTGGCAAGTACCCCGGCGGCCAACCACCCGATAAGGGGACGCTGCCATCCCGGCCAAGCGCCCATGCACGCTGCCATGGCCACCGCCGGAACCGCCCACAAGGCCGGCCACCACACCGGTACGTCCATCGTCATCGACGCCAGTACACCGCCGGCCATGCTTAAAAGAGCGGCCCCCAAAACGCCGAGCACCAACATCGTGCGACGGGAGCCTTCTCGGCTACGAGCGAACGCGAACGCGGAGCCGGCGATCAAGGTGAGTAAGCCAGCCACAGCAGTGTTATAAACGATGAACTCCAGCCGCCCGCCCGCGAGGCCTAGCGGTCGTAGCCCATGCCCTGCCCATGCAGCGGTGACCGGAAAGAGCACCCCAACCATCAATCCGGATCCCCACGCAGGCAGTTCGAATCGCGGTCTGGGCAGCAGCGCCACGGCTGTAAAGCCGGCCAGGATCAGGAGTGCGAATCTTCCGAGCGTGATGGGGAGCGGGCCAGGAAGGACGAAAAGAGACGGATCGAACAGCGGGGCCAGTCGCTCGATATGCTGAAACGGCAGGAAACCCGCTGCGAACAGGAGTCCACCGGCCGCGACGGTCGCGGCAGCTCGACGCGGCGGACCTCCGACGGACAAAAGAAGCCAGGCCAAGAGAACGGCGATCGAGATAAGCGCCTGCCAGCGGCCCATCACCCTCTCGATCCGCACCTCGGCTTCAGGGTGCTCCACTACAACGCTGAGAATCCTCGTTCCGTCCGCAGATTCCAGATCGAACACGCCCTCCGAATACGATGGAGATTCACGACTGACGTGCACCGCCTCTCCCGTCGCCCGGGAGAACTCCGTGGCAAAGTCCCCCAACTCAGCTTCGAGCGCGGGAGACACGTCGGTCCGCAGGAGATGAGCAGCGACCGCGACGCTCCCGTCATCGGCGACCGCGGTTACATACAGGTATCCGAACAACGGAAGATCACGGTACATGTACCGCTCGCTTCCCGACTGCGCCTCCTCCGGGACATGGCCTCGGTGGACCCCGTCCCACACAACCAAGGCTCCGCCCGAGTTGTAGAGGGCCAAGGCCTCGGCGCCGAACTGCTCACGGATGTCTTTGACAGTCGTTTCGTCGGCAGGCTCCGTAAACGACGAAATCGAGGCACGGATTGCTCGGGCGTGGGCCGCGAGTGAGTCGGCGGCCGCCTCGGCGCTTGCCAACCGCTGCTCCAGGGCAGCGTTGAGTCTTATTCCGACCTTCTCCTCCTGCGCCTCCCAGTAGTCATCCCAACGGGTGGAGAGCCCCGCCACCTGGCGTTGGGCGCCGAATCCCGCGAGGATGGCAAAAATGAGGACCACGGAGCCACTTCCCCACGCCGGACCTTGCCGTCTCGGGCCCCACACGGTCGCCGCCGTCAGACCCGCCGCCGCAAGGACGAGAGGGGCGAACCCGGGCGAAGCGGTCCAAAGGGCGAGGGCAGCCAGTCCGATCCACGGGCCTAGCCAGCCGGACGCCCTCCTCACATGCCTGAACCTTCGAAAGGTGGAAGCTCTTGGCGTCATTCGCGCTCGATGCGCTGAGTTGGCCGGAAGTCGGCCGCAACCTGGCACGAGATCCGCGACTGATCTTGGTTGTCGGTGCGTTGGGTCAACACGGTCCTCACCTGCCGTTGGGTGCGAACGTCCGCATCGCCGAACACGTAGCGAAGCGGGTTTCCGAGCGCCTGAGCATACTTCGAGCGCCCACGTTCTCCTACGGTGTTTCGCCCGGCGGAGGTCCCTTCGCCGGAGCAAGCGGCCTTCGGAGGAAGACCCTTCATCGGGCCATAAACGAGTTGCTCGCTGGGTGGGAAGACGACAGCGTCGCCGAGTTCGTAATCATAACCGCCCATCGCTATGAGCCTCACCTGGAGGCGCTGCTGATGGCGCTCACGGGCACTGCGACCAATAGCGTCTACGACCTCTATCAGATAGACGTTCGCGATGTGCTTGAATCGGACCCTGAAATCGAGCACGGAGGAGAACTCGAGACATCTCTCTTGCTTCACCTCGCTCCTCAGTTGGTACGAGTTGGAGAGGCTGAGGACTTCGTGCCCGAACCCAAGACTCTGCGAAGATACACCCGAGGCAGAGTGCCGACACCCTCGCGTGAATCCCGGGGAATCGTGGAATTTCCGAGTCTCGCCACGGAAGAAAAGGGTCGGATTGTCTTTGAGCGCTGCGTTGCCGCTCTGGTCGGGGCTTTGCGCACCCGCAGTGTGTGAGCCTGGGGAAGCGAACGCAGCGGACGTGAGGGTGTAGCATACGCATGGGCAACAAAATATCGAGTCTGTTGATCGTGGCCGCGCTGATTGGCCCCGTGCAGCCGGCCTCGGCGCAAAGCGTCGTCGTAGATCAGGGCACATTCTCTATCGAGATTAACGGGGTCGCGCTCGGGTCAGAAGAATTCTCCATTCGCCGAGCCGGGTTTGGAAACGACGCGGCCTTTATCGCCGACGCGGTGGTGAAACTCCGCGACGAGCGCGGTCAGCGCGAACTGCACCCATTGTTGCGAGCGACCGCCCCGGCGGGAGCCTCAGACGGCTATCAGCTCAAGGTGACCGGCTCGGCCCCAGTGGAAGTCACGATGAACCTGGTCGGACCTCGGTTCGTATCTCGCTTCGAATTACCCGAAGGGCAAGAAGAACGTGAGTTTCGCGCCCGCCGGAACACCCGAATACTCGAGTCGATGGTCGCCCACCACTACTACTTCCTCAGGGATCTGCGGGAAGGTGATCACACCGCCGTCATCACCCCCCTTGAGCGAGTCGAGATCTCTTTGCTGGTGGGCCCTTGGCTCGAAGAAGAACTGAGCCTCGGCCGAAACATTGTGCCCGCACGTCGCGTGTCGTTCTCCTCCGACGGGACCCAACGAACGGTGTGGTTCGACCGGCAGGGCCGGGTCCTCCGCGTCGATATTCCAGCCCTCGGATACGTGGCGGTGCGGGCAGACCTTGTCGGATAGACCGTAATCGGGCTTCTCTCGCCCTTCGGTCCGGTTAGATTTTTGTGGCATGGGAACGGCGTGGAATATGAAGAAACCACGCGATTGCCGCGTAGAGACCCAAGGGGCGATAAACCGCCCATCAATCACTCGAAACCTTCTACGAACACGTGGCGTAGGGACGGTATCGGCCCGATGCTTCACACAGGGGTTTTTTTGAGAATTAGGCACGGCGCACGCGCGCTGCTACTGATATTGGTCGCGACCGAATCGGTCACTCTTGGCGCACAGGAAAATGTGCCCGCTTCTCTGTCGCTCGCAGAGGCGATGGAGATCGCGCAGCGCAATAACCCGACGTATCTGCAGACGCAGAACGACGAGCGGTTGGCTGATTGGGACGTACGCCAAGCTTACGGCGCGCTTCTTCCAACCGCATCCGCCAACTCTGGTGTGTCATGGCAGGGTGCCGGGGCGCAGCAAATTGGAGGGTTGACCCTCGGCGACCTGGGGATCGGCGCCCAGCCCAACTACTATTTTTCCAACTACAGTCTGAACTTCAACTACTCGCTCAACTGGGCCAAGGTGAAGGCGCCGGCACAAGCAAAAGCGCAGCGTGGAGCGACACTCGCACAGATCCGCATCGCTGCGTCGAACCTCGTGTCACAGGTGACCGGAGCCTACGTGGAGGTGCTCCGCCAGCAGGAGGCGGTGCGCCTGGCCCAGCAGCAATTGGAGAATAACCAGTTTAATCTCCGGCTCGCCCAGGGCCAGCTCGAAGTGGGGTCGGTAACCCCCATAGACGTGGGGCTCGCTGAGATTCAAGTAGGGCGTTCTGAGGTGGGCGTCCTCCAGTCCAGCAACTCGTTGGAGACGGCACGCATGCGGCTGCTCCAGCAGATGGGTGTGCGGGTCGATCAACAGGTCGAGCTCGCTACAGGCTTTACGTTGTCCGAGCCGGCCTGGGACCTCGGTGATCTCACCGCCATCGCGTTGGCGCAGAATCCAACACTCGAGGCACGCCGACGCAGTAAGGAATCTGCAGAGATAGGGGTCAGTTCGGCACGCTCGGCCTACTACCCGTCGGTTTCCATCAACACGGGGCTGAGCGGTTTCGCCCGCCAGGCCAGCAGTACGGACTTCCAGGTAGCTCAGGCTCAGGGACAGATCGCGGGCGCCGTGGCTCAGTGCCAGTCAACCAACGATCTATACTCGCGCCTCGCGGATCCCCTCCCTGCGATGGACTGCTCTCGGTTCGTGTTCACCGACGCGCAACGCCAGGCTATCGCGGGTAACAACTCCGCCTTCCCATTCGGATACGAAAGTTCACCCACGAGCGTCTCCCTCTCCCTCAGTATTCCGATCTTCCAGGGGCTAAGCCGTCAACGGAATCTGGAGGCTGCCCGCCTGCAGCGCGACGACCTTGCGCAACAGGTTCGTGAACAGGAGCTCGGCCTCCAGGCCGACCTCTCTATCGGTCTCGCCAACGTGCGCACGGCGTATCAGAGCGCCTTGCTGGAAGAACGAAACCGGATTCTTGCCCAGCAACAGCTCCTCCTGGCTCGCGAGCGTTACCAGCTCGGCGCGATCACCTTTGTCGAACTCATCGACGCTCAGACGCTTTTCGCTCAGGCCGATCGGGATCAGATCATCGCGGTATTCGCATACCACGACACCGTAAACAGCTTGGAGGCGCTCGTTGGCGCCCCCCTCCGAAACTAAGAGACCGTCCGACCTATGCAGACTCGAACTAAAGTCATCATCGGCATCGTCCTCGTGGTTATTCTCGCCTCCGCAGCAGCTCTTTCTGCCAAGCGCGGAAACGACCGAGGTGTAGAGGTCCGAGTCGAGGCTGTCCAAACGCGTGATCTCGTAGAAGTTGTTACCGCGAGTGGCAATATCCGGGCGCGGAGGACCGTCGACGTCAGCTCGGACGTCTCGGCGAAAGTCGCGGAACTTCTGATCCGCGAGGGTGATGACGTGGTCCACGGACAAGTTCTCTTGCGTTTGGTCCAAGACCAGTACCGGGCAGCGCTCGCGCGTTCGCAGGCATCCTTTGCGCAGGCCCAAGCCCAGCAGGCGCAGCAAAACGCCAACCTGATTCGTTCCCAGCGGGATCTGGATCGTCTACTCAACTTGCGCGCCCGGGACTCGGTCCTCGTAAGCGGACAACAGGTCGACGACGCGCGGACGAATGTCGACGTCGCCGAGGCGACGCTTTCGTCGGCAACGCACGGTGTCTCCCAGGCGCAGGCCGGGGTAGATGAGGCAGAGGAGCAGCTGTCGAAGACTGTCTTCATTGCTCCTATGGATGGGAGGGTCACGCGCCTCAACGTTGAAGAGGGCGAGACCGTCATCATCGGGACCATGAACAATCCGGGCAGTCTTGTGCTGACGATCTCCGACCTCTCTGTGATCGAAGTGGTCGTACAGGTCGATGAAACCGACGTCTCTGACATCTCCTTGGGTGACAGCGCCACGATCCGCATTGACGCGTTCGCGGACGGAGAATTCACAGGACGCGTGACCGAGATTGGCAACTCGGCAATTAACCCTCCATCCGCACAGGCGGCCGGGCAGCAGGCCGCAATCGACTTCGAGGTCGTGATCACGATCGACCAGATGGATGTGAATCTGAGGCCGGACCTGTCCGCGACCGCCGATATCGTCACCGAGAAACGCGAAGGCGTACTGACGGTCCCCATCATCGCGCTCACCGTTCGTGAGGAGACCGACTCCACATCTACCGCAAACGACGAAGCGGGCTCAGGCTCGACGAAACCGACGGACGCCGAGGGTGTCTTCGTCGTCAAGGACGGCGTAGTGGCGTTCACTAAGGTCACTCGGGGAATCGCGGGTCAGGAGTACTTTGAAATCCTGACCGGACTGAATGTCGGGGACTCCATCGTGGCGGGACCCTACCAGCGTATCCGACAGTTGCGCGAAGGCGACGCCGTGAAGCCCACCACGGATCCCGCGGCGAACTAGTGCCAATCGGTATCAGCAGCGTGGCACCGGATCGCGACCGGGAGAGAACCGCGCTTTGAACATCTGGGAGGGCGTCGCCCTCGCGATGAACCAGCTTCGCAGTGAGAAGCTGAAGAGCTTCTTCAGTCTCCTGGGCGTAATCCTCGGGGTGATGTTCTTAATCGTCGTCGTGACCATCGTCGAAGGTCTGGATCGCTACGTCCGCGAAGAGGTTACGTCCCAACTCTTCGGCATCAACACGGTGACGGTTCGCCGATGGCCGAACATCAGCATCAATACGGACCGGGAGGAGTGGCGGCAGCGGCTACGCTCCCCACGTCTGAACTATGATGACGTGGAAGCGATCCGAAACGGACTAACAATCCCTGTTCGGGTTGCCGTCGAGAGCAGCACTTCGTCCGATGCGGTCGCGGAAAACGGGCGCACCGCCACAGGTGTGCGGGTCACCGGCGCCAGCGCCGAGATCTTTGAAATTCGTGCCCTAACGGTTGAAAAGGGTCGTGCCTTCAGCCCCCAGGAAGCGGACGCAGGCGTGCCTGTGGTTGTTCTTGGAACAGAGACCGCGGAGGTCCTCTTCGAGGACGTCGACCCGATCGGTCGCATCGTGCGATTACGTGGCTTCCCCTATCGCGTCATTGGGGTGCTCGAAGAACGCGGGTCGCTCTTCGGTGAGTCGTTGGACAACTTCGCGATCGCTCCGGCTCTGTCGCCAATCAAATCTGTGACGGCCCCCCGGGGAGTCGTTTCGCAGATCATTATACAGACCATAGATCCAGATGCCCTCCGCGAGGCTCAGGGCCAGATAGAGGGTATCATGCGCTCTCGTCGCTTGCTCCCTCCTGGCGACCCAAATAATTTCTCCGCTGAAACGGCAGAAGATGCCATCAGCTTCTGGGACAACATCTCTAGGATCCTCTTCACTGCCCTTCCGGGGCTAGTCGCAATCTCGCTCGTGGTGGGCGGAATCGTGATCATGAACATCATGCTCGTGTCGGTCATGGAGAGGACTCGGGAGATCGGGATCCGAAAGGCCCTGGGTGCCCGCAGGCGTGACATTTTGACACAGGTGTTGATCGAATCGGCGACACTTTCAACCGTGGGGGCGATATTCGGCGTTACTGTGGGCATCGGCATCGCCCTGCTGGTCGCCGCACTCTCGCCGATGCCCGCCGGGGTGAGCGCCAAGTGGATCACGGTCGGAGTGATCCTGGGGACGTCGGTTGGGATCATCTCGGGGGTATATCCGGCCCTACAGGCCTCGAAGCTCGACCCGGTGGACGCGCTTCGATATGAGTAACCAGCCAGGGAGTCGCGGCGCGTCGGGATTGACGTCCCTTCGCGAGGGATTGCTCATCGCCTTCGATGCGATGCGTGCGAACATGCTCCGTTCGGGGCTAACAATTCTTGGCGTCGCGGTTGGCGTCGCGGTTGTTGTTGCGCTGGCTGCGTTGATCACGGGGATCCGCAGCAGCGTGATGGAGGCATTCGAGTCGGCCGGCCCGAACAACTTCATTGTGATGAGGTTCGACTTCACCGCCGCGCGTAGCTCAGACGACGGAAACAACCGCCCTCCGTGGTGGAACAAGCCAGAGATTACACCCGAGGAGGCCAGGCGCATCGAGGAGCTTCCGACCGTCGAGAACGCGCTCTTCAATTTCGGTGGATTCTCAGTCGACATGGACTTTGAAGGGCATAGCGTCCGTGATGTAAACTCGTCAGCTACGCAGGCTGGGTGGCCAGCATACCAAACGGGTGACTTCATTGCCGGGCGTGACTTTACTCCGGCCGAGGTCGAGCAAAACCGCGCGGTGGTGGTCATCTCTTCGGAGCTCGCCACTGAATTGTTTGGTCAGAGGGATCCCCTTGGCCGCCGTGTGCGGGCGTTGTCCGGGCGTGGCACGCAGGAGCCGTTCACAGTCATCGGGGTCTTCCAGCCGGAGGACAACGTCTTCACTGCGGCGATAAAACACTTTGCGATCTTCCCCTGGACCGCAGCGAACCGGCGCCTTCGTCAGTCGCTTTGGCAGGCTACGATTCAGGTGGTCCCCGCCGAGTCGGTGACCCTGGGGCGGGCTCAGGATGACGTGATCGCGACGCTGCGTGGATTGAGAGGCCTTGGGCCTCGAGAAGAGAACAACTTCGCGTTGCTGGCGAGCGCACAAATCCTTAATCTGTTCAATCAGCTCACGGCGGTATTCTTCCTAGTGATGCTCGCGCTCTCGTCTGCGGGCCTCTTAGTGGGCGGCGTGGGTGTCATCGGGATCATGCTGATTAGTGTTACCGAGCGCACCCGCGAGATCGGTGTGCGAAAGGCCCTCGGTGCGACGCGTCGAGAGATCTTGTGGCAGTTCCTCGTGGAAGCCTCCGCGATGACCGCTGTTGGCGCTGCGGTCGGGATGCTGATCGGCTGGGGGATCGCATCCGGCGTCGCAGCGCTGACGCCTTTGCCGGCCCGAATTCCGATTTGGGCCGTCGGAGCAGCGCTGGCCATGGCGACCTTCACCGGCATGATCTTCGGGCTCCTCCCCGCCATGCGGGCGAGTCGCCTAGACCCGGTCGACGCGCTGAGGCACGAATGACCGAACCGCTCGACCTACTGGCCATCATGGCCCACCCCGACGACGCTGAGCTTCTCTGCGGGGGGGCCCTGATCAAGAGCGCCGCAGCGGGGCGCCGAGTCGGCGTCCTCGACCTCACCGCCGGTGAGATGGGCAGCACTGGCTCACCGGAGGTACGCGCCCTCGAAGCCGCGCGAGCTGCAGAAATCATGGGCCTCGCCGAGCGCCGCTGCGCACACCTCCCTGACTCAGCGCTGGAGAACGACAACGAGACGCGGCATGTGGTCGCCGAGCACCTCAGGGCACTGAGGCCACGGGTTGTCATCACGCATTGGAAGGTCGGCCGCCACCGCGACCATCGACTCACGTCAGAGATCGTCCGTGACGCCTGCTTCCTAAGCGGGCTCAAGAAGCTCGACGGGCCCGGCGAGCCATTCCGCCCGACCAAACTGGTCTACGCCACGGCATTCCGTGAGGACGTATCGCCCGACTTCGTCGTGGATATCAGCCCACACATTGAGGCACGCATCCAGGCGATCGAGGCCTATCAGTCACAGTTCGACGGCGCGGTCCAGGCTGGCGAAGTTTTTCCCGGTGGAGAGCGTCCATTGGCGGACCAGATCCGGGCTCAGCTGGCGCACTACGGGTCGCTGATCCGAGTTGCTTATGGGGAGCCGTACTGTGTGGACGAGGTGCTGGAAGTTGGGGATCTCGCGGACCTCGGTGTGAGCAGCTTTTAGTTCATGGGGGCGGTCGGGGTATGTGCCCTCGGCTAGGGCGCTGCCTCGGTCCCGGGTTGTCTCGTCCCGTTGTTACTTACTCCAGTCCTCCTTTCTTTCGTCGCGTTCGCTCCGAGGCATAGCCTCGCGCCTAGCCGTGGGCACATACCCCGACCGCCCCCACGACGGGTGGGGCACACCGGGACACCATTCATTGGGTCACAACTGCATTGGACGGCTGTCGCCGGTTCTTTTGATCCCCTGCACCGCCCGCTCGCCACCCGACGGACAAGCCAAGGGCGGCCACGCACCTCCGCCGCCCCACCTGCCCGCCCCCGTGCCCACAAGAGAGGAGATGTGTGTGTGTCTCCCGCTCGGTAGGGAGCCCGCATCGCGCTCCCTACCGCGCGAGGCTCGGGGCTCTGCCCCGGAGCGAGCGAACGAAAAACGTGAAGAAAAAACGAAGTAAAAGGGAACCAGGACATACCCCGCCTCCCGCTGCCCAGGCCCCGTCCCGGTCGCCCGCACGGGGTTGGCGCAACATCCGGTCACTCGCCCCGCATCGACGTATCTCTCTCAGGATCGTAGGTTGGGCCGAACACCCCTAGTGGAACGCACCAACCCGGAGTCACACGATGTCAGCTTCGCGACACCTACTCCTGCTGACGCTACTGTTTGCCCCCCTTCCCGTGATCGCGCAAAGCACTGACACCGAGCGAGTCTCCGGTGTGGTCCGCGACGTCGAGAGCGGTACCGCCCTTCAGGGTGTCACTGTGGGAGTCCAGGGGTCTGACAATCAGGTGTCGACCGACCGGCAAGGCCGTTTCTTTCTGCGCGACGTACCTGCCGGGATATGGACACTCGAAGTCGAGTTCGCTGGGTACGGAGCCCGCACATACGCCATGGATATCGAGCCCGGCGGCTTCGCCGAGGTCGAGATCAATCTGTCGGCGGAGGCTGAGGCTGAGGCCGAGGCGGCGCTCGCCAACCCTTCGAGCACGGATCCCGCGCGGAATCTGGGGCAGGTCGCGGAGGCAGAGCAGATCGCCCGCCTGATCGGCTCGGTCCGCAGCCTCGGTGAGCTCATTCAGCGCTCCGCGCCGGCGTTGCGCTCCCGGGACGCCGCTGGCTTCGTTGGCTTCGGCCTCTGTCTCGAATTCAGGAGCTCCGGCGTGCGCTCCGGCAACTCGCTCATCGTCGGTACCGGCGAAGAGGACTTCGGTTGTCTCCATCCGCGCATCTTCCTCGATGGCATTCAGGCCCAGGACCCTTCCGCGATCTATGAGCTGAGCGCGCTCGGCGACATCCGACGGATCCAGGCCATTCCCTCGAGTGAGGCCGGGGCACGCTTCGGCTCCGCACCCCACGGAGTGATCCTGGTCGAGACCCGGTTCATGGCCGATCGCCCGACCCCCGTGGACATCGGCATTGGCAACACCATCTCGGCCGCGGGCCGTCCGTACGTGTCACGCAACCGCGCGTCGTTCGACTGGAGTCAGGACCCGGCGGGGCACCCGTTCGCCCGCACGATGGTGGGCTCGCTAATTGGAAACGCCATCGGCCTCGCAGCTGGCGTGTCGCTGGGCAGAAAGTGTGTCTTCATTGAGGACCGGACGCTCGATATCGCCTTCTCGTGCGGAAACGCGGGGGTGGCCGGCGTGAGCGCGGCTGCCATCGCGCTCCCTGCGTTGGGAAGCGCCGTGGGCGCACATTTCGCAGGAAGAACAGACATGTCCGTCGGGAAGCTCGTTCCCGCGTTGGTCGGGGCGGGCATGGGCGTGCTGCCTGGCTATATCTTCTCCCTGTCTACGGTGGGAGACGGAGTCCAGACGATGAACGCGGTCGGGAAAGTGTTCCTGGTCGTAGGGACCCCGCTTCTCACATCGCTCGCAGACAAAATGTTCCGCGCGCTTCGATAGCGCCGAAGCCGGATTCTCCAGGGACGATTCGGGGATCGGACACCTCTGTGCGCGTCCGGCGTATTCATAGGCAAGCTACCCGGAGTCGAGGGTACGGTGATGCCGGAGGCAGTGAATTTGGGCCCAACACCCCCATCATTGGCGATCGTCCGAGCCGCAGCAGTCTTCCTGGCGGCTGCAGGGACTACGCTCGCGGTACACGACCTGAGCGCTCAGGTCACGAGCGATGTTTCCGGTATTGTGATCGATGTCGATACCCAGACCGGGATCCCCGACGTGATCCTGCGTGTCCTCGGTACCGACGTGTCCGCGGCGACCGACGCAGAAGGACACTTCGTCATTCGCGGGGTGCCATCTGGTGAGTGGATGCTCCGGGTCGACCACCTGGGCTACGGTGCCTTCGAGCACTCGATCACGGTGGCGACCGACGTCACGGTTTCGCTCGAAGTACGCCTCGCTCCGCAGGCGATCGAGATCGAGGCGCTCATCGTCGAGGGAGAGACCACGGTCCAACGGGAGCAACGTACGACGGGCGCGGGCGTCTGGGAGGTGACGCGCGAAGAGATCGAGCGTTCGGTGGGAACGAGCCGACATATGGGTGACCTCATCCGCCAGACGGTACCCGGTATAAGGATGCGACAGTCGAACCAGTTCGCGGGTCAGGATGTCTGCCTGGAATTCCGAGCGGCAGCAAGCATTTCCATCGTGAACGCCAAAGCCTGTGCGCACCCAATGGTCTTCGTCGACGGAGTACAGGTCTCCGACCCGAACTTTCTCTACGGCTCGATCGGCCTGGCGAACCTCCATCGCATCGAGGTCATTCCACCGGGATCTGCAGGCGCGCGCTACGGCACGGGTTCGCTCTATGGAGTGATTCTGATCGAGACAGCACGGCCCGGGCGTATCAGAGCGGACCCGGGCCGAACGGTTTCCGCCTTCTCGGGTCGCCAGAGGCTGACCTTCGACTGGGATCAAGACCCGGCCGGCCACCGTACCGGACGGGCCATTGTGGGTGCGGTCCTCGGTAATGCCGCGGGCTTGGCGTTGGGCCTCACGCTCGCCCGGCAGTGCATCTCGATTCAGAGCGAAGAGATCCAGACGACCTGCGCCGGCGGAGCCAACTTCGCTGCGGGAGCCGCGGCCTTCGCCCTGCCGGCGATGGGGAGCGCCTGGGGCGTTCGTCTCGGTGGCGGGACCGAAAGTTCGGTCGGGCGCATCCTCCCGGCCCTGATGGGCGCCGGGATGATGCTTTTCCCAGGTTACGCGTTTTCCATGTCCACAGCTGGCGGAGACGTCCGGCTCGTGAATGACATCGGTTACGGCTTCATCGTTCTCGGAGTGCCGCTCGCCGTCACCATCGCCGACAAGTTGTTCAGAGCACTCCGGTAGCGTAGATCAGAAGACGATCGAGGTGAACGAGAACACGTAGCGCAAGGTTCCCCCCAGTGACATCGTGGCGCTCTGGTCATAGGGAGCCTGACCACTGTCCAAGTCGACACGGAGCCGGACCTGAGCCGCCACCGTATCGAAGTTCGTCAGCGCCACGACAACGCTTCCCAACTTCGTGAGCGCGATGGTGGCATCGTAGGGAAGATCGATGAAAAATGTGTCGGCCTGCTCGATCACCTGAAGGGGCTCGAATGTGATGTCGTCCGGGATCTCGTAGAAGTCCGTGGAAACCACGAGCTGGAGCGGAACCGGCGCCGTCCCCTCGACCCTCACACGTACGGAGGTCGGCTTCACATCGGGTTGCGTTCCCGTCGAACACGCAGACAACCCGACCAGTCCAATTGCCAGCAATATCAGTGTCCCCATACCGACAGAGTCTCTCTTCATGACTACTCGTCCTCGTTGGTTCGTTCGTTTCAAGATGCCAACCCTTTCGGCGGCATCGACTATGATCCTGCTCTCACCCGGCTGCACAACCCCGCAACTAAATACGCCGCCCGTATTCGCGGATGTCGGCGAGCCCCTGCCGTTTCTCACGGACGACGAACTCGTCCGCTTCGAGGCCGGAAAGGCCCTGTTTGTTCGTCCCTTCGCACCCTCGGAGGGATTGGGCCCGCGCTTCAACGAAAATGCGTGCAGCGCGTGCCATACCTTCCCGGCCGACGGCGGAACCGGTGAGACCTCCGTCACCAAGGCGACGCGTTTCTCGGACGACGGGCGGTGTGATCTCCTGGTACCCCAAGGAGGAGAAAATATCCGCATCCAGGTAACCCCTCTCACCCGCAGTCTGGGAGGGTTCCCGGAACGATCCGTTGCGGGCGCGACGCACACGGCTCGCTTCACGATCCCCTTCGTGTTCGGACTTGGCCTCGTGGACGCGATTCCCGTGGAGACCCTCGAGGCTCGGGCGGACCCCGACGATCGCGACGGCGACGGGATTTCCGGTCGCCTCGGAACAGACGGGAGCGGCCAACCCGCCCGTTTCGGGCGCAAAGCAGACGTCGCGACGCTCGCGGATTTCGCTGCGGGGGCCTTCGGACTCGAGATGGGTCTGACCACACCGGTCCACCCCGACGAAAGCCGAACTGGCAGCCTGCCCGCGGTCCCGGAGGGAAGCGATCCTGCTGCGGACCCCGAGGTCGATGCCGAGACCCTCGGCCGAGTCGTCGACTTCATGCGCTTTCTCGCGCCACCCGCCCCCGCCGAACTCGACGGCGATCCCCAGGTCGCTCAGGGGCGTGAACAATTCGAATCCCTCGGGTGTGTGCGTTGCCATGTCCCGGAAATGAGAGCGGGTCACCACGCGAGCACCGCACTCTCCGATCAGTCGATCGCGCTCTTCTCCGATCTGCTTCTCCACGACATGGGTGCGGCCTTGACCGGCACCTGCGCGCCGGGCGCGAGCCCAACGGAATACCGCACCGAACCCCTCATGGGCCTGCGCTACCGTCAGCTCTATCTCCATGACGGTCGCACCAGCCGCGTAATGGATGCCATCCTGCTTCACGGCGGTGAGGCGCAGAAGGCCCGCGATGCCTTCGCGGCGTTGGATCGGCTCACGCAAGAGACCCTCCTTCGCTTTCTCAACACGCTGTAGCACGGTATTTGCCCGAAAAAGGAAGGCGGGTGCAGCGCTTTCGCGCTGCACCCGCCGACCGGCCTTGAGGTGCCTCACGGACCCTGCCTGAATCCGCGAGCCAGTCCCCACTTCTCTACATAGCTACCCGGGCAAGTTGATGTTCGGGTTGCCCTCGTACTCCTCCAACGGCAGCGGGAAGCACGTTGCCGTGCCGTAGTCCCCCCACTGCGCGTTGACGTGTGTACCCGACGGGAACAGATCCTGCCCGCCCCGCAGCCAACGGCGGAGGTCGCCGAGACGGTAGCCGGCCAGGAACAGGTCCTTTCCGCGCTGATCCCGCAACTCGTCGATCAACGCAGCGCCACTGACACCCACGAGCGCCGTCTGATTTCCGACAGCGCGCCGCGTGTTGACGAACGCCAACGTCGCCGGATCGTCACCGAGAGCTTCGTACCGATTGTGAAGCGCCTCGAGCTGAGACGCGAACGCGATACTCGACCCGCGCTCGATCCGCGCAGGAGAACCACCGCTGGCGATGTCCTGGCCGTTGTAGTTGCTCATCATCAGACTCGCATACGGCGTATAGAGCGGCGTGAGCTGGTTATGCCCGAGACGCCATTTCGGATTGTGCTGGATCCGCGGATCCGTGAGGACCGCATCCAGATTCTGCGTCCCGAAGACGCCGCCCGCCACGAACTTCGGGTGCACTCCGAGGGAGTGATTCACCCCGACCGTGCGGCTCTCCAGCACGTTGTATACCGACGGATTCTCCGACGTGTAATCCGCGAAGTACTGGAAGTTCCCGGTCACCTGATCCGCAATGGTGATGACCTCCGCCATGTTACCGAGGTTCAGATGGGCTCGCGTAAGGCCGACACGCACCAAATCGACGAGATCGTCATCGTTTGCCGCCGTCGCTACTGTGAGCGCCTCGGTGAACCGGTCCACCGCAAACTGATACAGCTGCAGCGGCTGATAGATCTCTGAGCCTACTGCGACCGTGGCCTCACACATTGCGTCGGCCATGAGAATGTAGGAGTAACCCGCGTACGCCAACGTTCTGGCGAAACGCGCGTCCGTGTTCGGACTAGCGAGCAACGTCCGAAGCCGACCCGCGACCGAGTCGCCCTGCTGAAGAGCCGCGCTGAGTTCGGTGAACATCAGGTCGGCGTCACCCTCGTCGTACTGCACGATCCGCTGGTTCAGACGTGCGGTCTGCTCCCAGTTGATCCCGGTGAGGCTCTCGTCGGTGAACATGCTGCCGCGCCAGATGAAGGGGTCATCGAATGCCTCGTCGAAGTCACCCTTCACCGACGACACCAACACATCGATGAGCGCTTCGTCCTGCAGAAGATCTTCGTTCAACTCATCGGGATTCCTCACTTCCAAGATGTCACTGAAAGCGCAGGCGCCAAGGCCCGCCAGAGCCAATCCCATCACGGTCATTCGAAGCGACCGCGAAGACAGTTTCTTAATCATCGTTATATCTCCTGGTGGCTAGAATGTGAACCGGAAGCTGGCGGAGAACGTCCGCAGCATCGGGATGGAAGCATAGTCAGACCGGTTGAAGCCGCCGCCGGCCGTCGAGCTGAAGTTCACCTCAGGATCAGGTGAACCGAGCCCCGTTCCGTCCTCCTCGAACTTGTACTTGGTCCACATCCACAGATTCCGGCCGGAAATCGTCACGCTGGCGCTGCTGACGCCGAGCCGATCGATCGCCGAAGAAGGCATCTGATAGCTCAGGGAGACTTCGCGGAGCTTCAAGAAGTCCGCCTCCTTGAGCCAGCGCCTCGTCTGGAGGCTCTTGACCACCGCCACATCGGTAGCGTCGGCATCCGGACGATTGATCGTGTACGTGTTCTGATCGACGCGGCTCCGAATCGAGCAGATGGCGCACCACTGAAAGTTTCCACCCTTGTAGTCAAGATTCGAGAAGATCCGGAAGTTGTCGAACAGCGTGATCGAATTGGTGAAACCGATCTCCCGCGTCGGAGCAGACGGTCCGAGGTATTCGTCCTCGGCAACCGTAACCCCGCCACTCGTGGTGAGGATCGGTGCACCGCCAGCATCCCGCTCCACGTCCTTGGGCCAGTAACCACCCATCGGGTAACCCGGGATGTGCTTCTGGACCGTCGCGAACTCACCGAAGGAGATCTCCGTCAGCGGAGCGTCACCCCAGGAAACGAGTTCGTTCTTGTTCGTGGTCAACGAGATCGTCGCGTCCCACTGTAGCTTGCGGGTGTAGATCGGCGTACCCGTCAGCAGAATCTCGAAGCCCGTGTTGTTGATCTCACCCACGTTCGTCAGGTGGGATCCGCTGAACCCGCTCGACGGAGGATCGGGAACGGCGATGAGGGCGTCCTTCGTGCTCTGGTTGTACCACGTGACGTCGACTCCCAAGCGACCGGCGAATAGCGACGCATCGAACCCGAGCTCTATCTCGGAACCCGTCTCGGCCTTGAGGTCCGGATTTCCGTACGACTGGGGGCGCAGGATGTTCACGATCTGGCCGTCGTCGTATGCGACGTTCGGCGCGTAGGTGCGATCGGCCGAGAACGGGTTCGGCGGGTTACCCGCCTGGCCCCACGCGGCGCGTAACTTCAGCTGCTCGATCGCACCGACGTTGAAGAAGTCCTCATCGCTGACGACGTAGGACACCTGTGCCTTCGGATAGACGACCAGCGAGAAGTCCTTACCGAACGCCGAGTTATCGTCGACGCGGACGGCTGCCGTAGCAAACAGGCGGTTGTTGTAGCCGACCACTTCCTGGACGTAGAAGCCCAGGGAGTTTTGCTCCGTGAATTGTTGATCCGCACGGGTCGTAGCGGCCGAACCGACGAGGTTCAGATTGCCGCTGACGAGGCCCTCACCAATCGCGCGAAACGACTCGCCTCTCGTCCTGTTGAGCTGCACACCCGCGCTGAAGGCAGAGTTGTACGTCTCGTTGATGTCGGTCGTGACCGTTCCTGAATAGTCGACCGTCCAGATGTGACCCACTGGTGACCGCACCGATTTGTACCCGATTCCCCGAGGTGCAGAAGACACGGACGCTGTCAGTGAGCCCGGATCGGTGTAGTCCGTCTCACGACGGTTGGATTGATCCAGTCCGACCACCAAGCGGTTCTGGAACCACGAGGTCGGGTTGTAGTTGATCGTCGCACCGAGCGTGTAACGCTCCGTCTGGGTCTGGACGTCCCACTCGTTGGCGAGCGTGGGACCGTAACCACGGTAGCCCGGCTCAAACTGGTATATCGCACTCGCCCGACCACGCATCCCGTTACGCAAGATGGAATTGGACGAATTGTTGGACAGCGGCATGCGCACATGGTTACGCGCATACCCCACGTTGACGTTGAAGCTCAAATCCTGGCTGGGCGTAAAGCCGAAGTTCGCCCGGCCACCCTGGCGGTTCGAGAAGTTGTTCTCGTACACGCCTTCCTCGTCATTCTGCTCGGCAGAGATGAAGAAGTTGAACAGGTCACCACCGCCCCGCGCCGACAGGTTCCTGCCGTACGTACGAGCACCGTTCGTGTCGGTCGGAAGCACATCCGGGTAGAGGGCCGTGTTCGCGCCGTTGCCACGAAGCGCGTTGGGGTGTGCAGTCAGCGGGTCGAAGGTCAGCATGCCCTCGGACGTACAGCCCCGATACGAGCTGCTGGTAACGTTGGCCGCCGAGCAATTCCAGTACGTGATCGGACGCTGCTCTGCCCACTCGGACTGCCCACCGTCGAAGCCGGCGGTCCAGGAGATGCCCTGCTGACCGGAGCGCCCCTTCTTCGTGATGATCTGAATCACACCGGACGCCGCTTCGGCGCCATACAGTGTCGCCGCTGCGGGGCCCTTGATGATCTCGACCGACTCGATGTCGTTCGGGTTCAGGAAGTCGAGCGCGTCCGTGCAGTGGGTCACGGAGCCGCACCCGCTGTCGAAATTCGCGGTGCCACCGCTGACCCGGACGCCGTCCACATAGACGACAGGCTCGGAACGACCCGAGAGCGAACCTGCGCCACGGAGACGGATCTGAGATCCGTCACCCGCCGCACCACCGTCCGCGAGGATGGTGAGGCCCGGCGTGCGGCCCTGCAGGAGTTCCTGCACGGACCCGACCGGTACCGCGTCGGTAACGCTTGCGGCCTCGAACCTCGAGACCGAGTTACCGATGGCCCGAAGCTGCGTCTGGCCCGGCGTACCCGTGACCACGATCGCATCGAGCTCCAGAGCTGCCTGGCTCAGGCGCAACTCGACCTGGGCCACCTGCTGGGCGGAAACACTGACCTCTTGCTCTATGGTTGCATAGCCGATGAGGTCGACCCGAACGGTCTGACTCCCGGTCGTGACATTTAAAATGAGGAACTGGCCCCTCTGGTTCGCGAGCGCACCTGTTCCCGTGCCCAAAACGGACACCTGAGCACCCGACAGCGGGCGCAAAGTGACTGCGTCCACTACCTGGCCGCGAATGGTTCCGGTCGCCTGTGCCTGCGACTCGACCGGGGACACCACGAGAGCAAAGCTCAGCACGGAGAACACGGCGAGGCGGGCAGTGACGGTGCGAAAAAGACTCATGCTCATGTGTCTTAACCCCTCATGTCTCTGAGAAGAAGAATCGATGCAGCCCCCCGTGGGCTGTGCGCGGACCATCCTCGTAGCGGTCAACCGGCGCCTACCAGGCTCGGTTGGCCGCTACGAGGGTGGAGGGCATTATGGCCAATCTTCCGGTTTAGGGAAAGTCTCTAGGTGTGGTGGCTCC
>ERZ890510.49-NODE-49-length-99000-cov-21.540957_pt1 | contig 99000 bp, 85 predicted proteins | sample MGYA00521265_ERZ890510 | MGnify/ENA primary metagenome ERZ890510 (study PRJEB32303, sample SAMEA104408624) | aquatic metagenome | biome: Brackish water; feature: Chemocline; material: water | place: Baltic Sea | collected 2014-10-26T21:54:00 | depth 110 m ... | reverse complement strand
GCACGAGAGAAGGCTCGCACACTTAGAACAAATCGTTCTCAAGCGATCAGGGTCGAAAATGAAGGTCCACACATTCATATCACCAACAACGCGAAAAAGCAGGGTCGGGTACACGGACTTAACGAAAAACACCGCCTGAGTAAATGCACTCAGGCGGTGTTGTCTACTTACGTAATCGGGATTAGGTTGCTTACGAAACAGGCAGTGGTCGCAGAACGACTACGACTGTAGCGACTTAGCGACAGCTTCCAGAGTCTGGGCTATGTCCGCATCAGAATGCGCAGTCGAAAGGAACCATGCCTCGAACTGCGACGGTGGTAGGTACACGCCGTTATCGACCATACCGTGGAAGAACGTGCCAAACGACTCTCTGTCGGTCGCAGAGGCGCTTGCCATGTCAGTCACATCGTTACCGGTGAAGAACACGGTCATAAGCCCGCAGGCACGATTCACAACCGCAGTGATCCCAGCCTTGCCGAACGCGTCCAGGACGCCATCGGCAAGTTTGTCTGTAGAAGCCTGAAGCCCCTCGTACACACCGGGCTTAGAAAGCTCATCCAGTGTTGCAATGCCCGCAGCCATAGCTACTGGGTTCCCCGAAAGAGTTCCGGCTTGATACATCGGGCCAAGCGGTGAAACTTCGCTCATAATCTCCGCGCTAGCTCCATAAGCTCCAACTGGGAATCCGCCACCTACGATCTTGCCGAGACAGGTGATATCAGGAGTAACGCCGTATACGGACTGTGCGCCACCAAGTGCAACTCGGAATCCTGTAATTACTTCATCGAAGATAAGCAACGAACCGTGCTCTGTAGTCAGTGCCCGTAATCCCTCAAGGAATCCTGGCATTGGAGGTACAACCCCCATGTTGCCGCCAATCGGCTCGACAATAACAGCGGCGACTTCGCCCTTGTTTGCTTCAAGTAGTACTCGAACCGATTCGACATCGTTGAAATCAGCCACAAGAGTCGCAGCAGCGTAATCAGGATGAACACCAGCAGAAGAAGCAATTCCTTGATTAGCGAGACCCGAGCCCGCCTCTACCAATAGCGCGTCCTCATGGCCGTGGTAGCCACCATTGAACTTGAGTATTTTGTTGCGCCCAGTTTTAGCCCGAGCCAACCGTAGAGCCGACATCGTGGCTTCAGTGCCCGAACTCACGAATCGCACAACCTCGATAGAAGGAACAGCATCGACGACGCGTCGAGCCATCTCCACTTCTAACTCGGTCGGTGCGCCAAACGAGGTTCCCGACTTCGCAGTCTCGACAGCAGCATCAATCACTGCGGGATGAGCGTGTCCGAGGATCATTGGACCCCAAGAACAAACGTAGTCGATCAGTTCGTTGTCGTCTGCATCCCAAATCCGTGAACCAAACGCCTTCTTGAAGAAGATAGGGTCACCGCCAACCGATCCCCAGGCACGCGCTGGACTATTAACTCCACCGGGAATTAGTGCTTTGGCGTCGCTGAACAGCTGTGCTGACTTTGCGCGGGACAATATAGGCCTCCGGATTAGTAACCGAACATACTCAAAAATAAGACCCACGTATTTTGACGCGAAAAGGGACGCTGTAAACCGTGTCCGTTGGTCAGAATCGAGCTAATCTCGCAATTAAGTCGAAATTACTCGAGTTCGTTATCGTCGTGCTCGGTGAGGGCAAATACCTTCTGCACAGCCTCGGCTGCACTATCCTCTTCGCTTCTCAAGAAGCTGATCGGGTCTGCAAGAATCCGTCGTACAAGCGAACGAGTCATCTTCTCAACAGATATGGCCTGCTTTTCGGTGAGACCATCGAGGCGAGCGAGAGTCTGCTCAACTTCCTCACGCCTCATCTGCTCGACACGAGCACCAAGCGTTCGGATTACTGGCTCGCTATCGATCCCAGTCAAGCGCTCTTTGAAACGACGAACGCCATCGTCGATCAAACCTTGAGCCTCCGCAGCAGCCTCCGCACGAAGCTCCCAGCTCTCAGCCGATCTCGCCTGGAGTTCGGTAAGGCTAATCAGATTCACATTCGCAACATCACCTGATGTCGACTCAACGTCACGCGGCATACCTAGATCGAGAATGCTTAAATGTCGGTCTGGGCGGGCCGACATCGCATCGGCAACAACATCAGCGGTAATCACCGATCCAGTTGCAGCTGTACATGTAATCAAAACATCAGCTTCGATCATCGCCTGTGAAATATCTTCAAATGCAACCTGCGGAGCACCTAGCTCTTCAGCAAGAATCCTGCCATGGTTCATCGACCGGCTGGAAACGACGATATCGTCTGCACCGTATCGGGTCAGCGCACGTGCAGTGAGCTTGCCCATCTCGCCGGCACCTACCAAAAGAACTCGAAGCCCCTTCATATCACCAAGCGTGTCCTGTAGTTCTTGAACTCCGAGAGAAGAAACCGAAGTTCGATTACGACCGAGATCGGTTTCCTTACGAATCTTTCGACTAGTTCTTATAGCAGCGTGGAAAAGTCGTGAAAGAATCGGGTCGATGGTTCCAGCTTCACCGGCCGCCTGCATCGCCCGAGTGACTTGCCCAAGAATCTGAGATTCACCAAGTGCTACCGACTGAAGACCCGCCGTAACACCAAACAAATGCTCAGCTACTTCATCACCAGTCTTGGTGTAAATGTAATCACTGATGCCAGTAACACCAGCATGTTCAGGAACAGCGTCGATGTATTCGCGAAGCTGGCGCACACCAACTTCAACATCTTCAGCCACCGAGTAGATCTCGGTACGGTTGCAGGTAGAAAGAATTACTCCTCCGCCAGCATGTGTTGCGAGTCGCTCAAGGTGTTCCTTGAGGGAGTGAGTCGGAACCGCTACGCATTCCAGTATTTCTACTGGTGCTCGGTCGATATTTAGCCCTGCGAGTATGAAATTCAAATTATAAAACCTGACAATTAATGCCCCAACGAGCAGATTCAATCACATGAATTCCAGCCCCTGACACAAACGGCAGGTTAGTTCTTTCGTTCGTTCGTCTGTAAAACTTATCACGCACTGTTGCAGCTTCTGCCTACTAACGTGAAGAGTTCATGATGCTTGGTGATAGCATCAGCCAACCAATTAAAGATATCAACCAATCGAAAGATTTTCACCCCTTCTTATGGCTATTCCATCAATTATCCCACCTGCTGATCGCGGATACACAATGCCAGAAATCTTTGTTACCACCGATTGGCTCGCTAAACACATAGATGACCCAAATGTGAGACTCGTCGATACCGATGTACCCGAAGAGTACGAACAAGGGCATATCCCGAACTCAGTCAACCCTGTCGATCACTACTACAAAACTTCAATTGAAGAACGAACTCACATCCAAAGCCCCGAGCAGTTCGAACAAACTATGTCCGACCTCGGAATCGACGACGACACGACAGTAGTCGGATACAACCGTGGCGGAGGCGTCTACTCGTTCCGCCTCATGTGGGCTCTCCACTACTATGGCCACACCAACGTAAAAATCCTTGACGGCGGACTTGAAAAGTGGATCGCCGAAGACCGAGAGACCACTAAAGAATCATTTTCAGCAGCAGGAACAGCAGGATTGTTTACGGCGAAGGCCAACCCGGAGATTTTCGCTTCACGAGAGCGTGTGCTCGACTCTATCGATGACAACGAAACGATCATCCTCGACGTTCGCTCCGACGATGAATGGACAGGTGCAAACAAACGCGGTGGGCCACGAGGCGGCCACGTTCCTGGCGCGGTTCACTTGGAGTGGACGAACTTCATGACTGAAGGCGATATTCCCGTTCTGAAGACCGCACAAGAAATTCGCAAACTGCTCTCGGAAGTAGGAGTGACGCCAGATAAAAACGTTATCACCTACTGACAGGGCGGTATCCGTGCGGCGCACGGATTTTGGACTCTCAAACTAGCCGGATTCGACAAGGTTCGTGACTACGACGGCTCGTGGCGAGAATGGGCAGAAGTACCATCTTGCCCAATAGAAGGTCTTACATAGTTGAAGGCCAAGATTCAGGCTCGTATCGGAAAGCTGATTACTACATCACCTATTCGGTTCGAGCCTGAACAACGATTTTTAGCCCCGTCGCTGTTTTAATCATAAATTCGAACAAACCCTAAATCCGAAATCGTAATGGCTACCGTATATATATATATGACGGCTCGACCATATCGGCACAACTCGCGTCTAACTTTCAACCACCGTGCCTCATGGCTCCCGCCAACTCCGCATGAAGAACTACAAAACTCTCCTACTATGGTCAGCACTCGCTGCGATCATCTCTATTGCAGCGGTTGCTTGTGGCGGCGATCTCGATCCGGCGAATGCGCCAACTCAAGTCGTGGTTCGACCCAACTCAACTGTTGGGCCAGACGTTCCGCCAGCTACCTTAGTACCGGTTCCCACAGCGACCCGGCCTCTCCCGCTACCAACTTACCCAGATGGCGTGCTAGAAGTTCACGGCGGCAACGGATGGCTCAATTCCGAGCCGTTCAAAATTGCTGATCAAACTGCCGATAACAAAGTCGTGCTCGTCGATTTCTGGACCTACACGTGCGTCAACTGCCTACGAACCCTTCCGTTCCTTAAAGAATGGCATGCAAAGTACGCTGACAATGGACTCGTCATTCTCGGAGTACACACCCCTGAGTTCGAGTTCGAAGAGTGGATCGAAAATGTCGAGGCAGCTATCGCCCGTGAAGGAATCGAGTGGCCTGTCGTTCTCGACAACGAGTCCGACACCTGGCGATCCTTCGGCAACCGATACTGGCCGGCTAAATATCTCATCGGCATCGACGGACAGCTCACCTACCGACATTTCGGTGAAGGTTCTTACGTCGAAACCGAAAACGCCATTCGCGAAGCCCTGACTGAAGCAGGATGGGATGTTTCGGGTATACCGATCGGCGACACCAACTCGTCCGACCGCGACCCAGTCGCCAATCGAGTCACACGTGAACTATACGGCGGCTACGAACGCAACTACACACAGTCCGGACTGTACGCTGGCCAAGAGCAGTACTACATCGAACCCGACTCCACTAGAGAGTACGTTGACGACGAAAACTACACTCCCCAGCAGTGGTATCTACAGGGTTTGTGGAGGAATGGTCCAGAATCTATCACCCACGCCCGTTCAACCAGCAATCTCGAAGATTACATAGCGTTCGAGTTCGTCGGCCGAAGTGCGAACGTAGTGGTGAACCCGCCGGGGAGCGAATCATTCGACGTATACATCGAAATCGATGACCGCCCGCTCAATCCAGACGAGGCCGGAATGGACGTGATATTTGACGAAGACGGACGTTCGTACTTCACAGTCACGGAACCTCGGTTATACGCATTCCTCGAAACACCTGAGTTTGGTGAGCACATCGTCAAGCTCGCCTCCGACTCCGATGATTTCGCAATATTCGCGTTCACCTTCGGCATCAACGACGGTGGAATTTAATGCCAACATCGAACCTACGTACATTTCGATGGCTCACACTCGCAAGCTTGGCGGGACTCGCCATTGTGGCTTGCGGTTCGTCCGTAGATCCTGAAATTGCCTCCCCCAACCTTACGCAAACGTCCGTCCAAGAATCAGGACTACCTAGTCAACTATCGTCTTTCGCCGAACCAGAGCCAGGCTGGACAGTCATCTCCGAAGAAATCGATCTCGAACTCGCTACTCCCGATCTCGGAGTAGGAGTCCAACGATTCGGTGTCGTACTCAGCGATGATTTCGGTCTCATAAAATTCCCAATCGTAAATTTCACAGCGAATCACTTCCCGAACGGCTATGACGCCGCACCCAACGCCGAAATCGAGACCTCTGCGTTAGCTCGATTCTTCCTGTTCCCGTTCGGCACGCGCGGAATTCACTCGACCGATCTCGAATTCGACCGCTCTGGTCTTTGGTCAGTCTCCGCAGACATTCCTCGGCCCGACGGATCAACCGCACACGTCGAAGTTCGATTCCCAGTCGCCGAAAAAGCCCACTCAGTAACAGTCGGGCAACCTGCACCTGCAAGTGAAAGTCGAACAATTTCAAGCACTGGAGATATCGCAACCCTCACAACCGGCAGCCACCGAGATCCCGACCTGTACCAGCACTCGATAGCAGAAGCGCTCGAACGTGACCGCCCACTATTGATCGTGTTCGCCAGCCCCGCGTTTTGCACAAACGCTGTGTGCGGGCCGCAAGTCGAAATAGCCAGTGAATTACAGGACCTCTATGGAGACGAAATCGATTTCGTACACGTCGATCTCTACGAAAACCCACGCGAAATCCAGGGCGACCTCAGCAAAGCTCGCCTCACACCGATACTCGACGAATGGGGACTTTCCTCTCAGGAATGGACGTTCATTGTCGGCGCAGACGGCATCGTCACTCACAGATTCGAAAACTTCGCACCCAAACCCGAGCTCATCGATGCTCTCGACCAAATTGTCGTAATTGGCTAACTACTGATACCAAAGTAGATTAGGCGTCCCACAGTCGAGCGTCTGCACCTACAATCCGTGCATCTGAATTACCTGCATGGACTGGACTCAAAATTGACTGACTGGCTCGAACTCGCCAAATCGAAAAAACCGAGCTATTTGATCTGATCGAGCAACTCGTAATGATCGAAACCCCAACAAGCGATAAAGCTGCAAACGACCGAATATCGATCTTTGCCGCTGATCTCCTTAAGGCAATTGGCGGGGAAGTAACGATTCACCATCAGGATGAATTTGGTGATCACATAACCGCCGATTGGTCAGCCAATTCGAACAACGCAGCTACCCAGCACGCTCTAGTCGTCGGTCACCTCGACACCGTATGGCCGCTCGGAACACTCGAGCGAATGGGCTATACAGAAAAAGACGGTCGACTCTACGGACCCGGCGTGCTCGATATGAAGGCAGGCATTGCCACAACCATCATCGGACTTCGTACTCTTCGGGAACAAGGTCTCTGGCCGAATCGACCAATAAAAGTCCTGTTCAATACCGATGAAGAAGTCGGAAGCCCATCTTCACGACCGCTCGTTGAAGAATCAGCCAAAGGCGCCGAGTACGCGCTAGTCATGGAACCGGGTCAAGCCGGCGCTGGAGCATTAAAAACTCAGCGCAAGGGCTTAGGCGAGTTCCGGCTTTTAGTCGAAGGTAAAGCCAGCCATGCTGGGGCATTTCCAGAGCGCGGAGCTTCAGCCATTCACGAACTCTCCCACAGGATCATCGAACTCCAAACAATGAACGACTGGCCAAACGGAATAACAGTCAACACAGGCATCATTTCAGGCGGATCCGCACGCAACACGATTCCAGCTAAAGCCGAAGCTGTAATCGATGTTCGAGTCCGAACGAACGAGCAGGCTGGAGAGATCGAGTCGAAAATCAGAGCACTATCTCCAACCATCGAAGGCACAACTCTGACAATAACTGGAAGTTTCCACCGACCTCCGATGGAACGCACGCCCGAACTCGCTAAACTCGCAGGCAAGCTGATCGGATGGTCCAATGATTTCGGATTTGAACTCACGGAAGAATCCACCGGTGGCGGAAGTGACGCCAATCTCACCGCGGCTATGGGCGTACCGTCTGCGGACGGTATGGGTTCTAAAGGCCTGAATCCTCATGCCGAGGGTGAAAACATCCAAATCGGCGAACAAGTCAATCGTCTTGCATTGTTCATGAAAGCGATAAACTCGCTGTAATAGAGCAACGATGATTCAACATACAGATTCGACTTCACGGACTCAAAATGAGATCCGGCGCCTTGCCGTCGGTCGTGGAGTCGCGTTAAATCTCGATCGAATCCTCGTTCCGTTGAACGGCTATCGACGATCAGAACAAATCTTGCCATTCTCGTCGATGCTCGCCGAGTGGTTCGAGGGTGAAACCACTCTATTCCACACACTGCCACCTACTCACCCAGCTCGTGGCGCACGTCCGGGTCAAGTTCAATATCCCGATGCGCCACATGACCGAGGAGCGTCGCTCGCCTCGGCCTATCTTGAAGAAGTCGTCAGCCGACTCGGTCCACACGGCGTGAAATCTCGATGGGGCATCGCAACTGGCGATCCAGCTCCGATGATCTCGTCACGATCAGCAACAAGCTCGTTTGGAATGGTGGCGATTGCAGCCACTGCCCGCTCACGACCGCACCGATTCTTTTCGCCCGGTTTACTCGATCATTTGTGGCGAACCACTTCAGTACCGCTACTCATCGTCAACCCACTCCACGCCACGCTAAATGGCGAACCGCCCCAGCCACCGAAAACAATCATCGTGCCGTGCACCCGCAGCGCAGTTGATTCAGCGCTGCCATTCGTAAGCGCAATCGCTGGAGCAAGCAGGTCGACAGTCAGAGTTGTGCTAACAAAATCGGCGTCTTCTGGAGAGATGGAAGACGAGTTGATAAACAAGTTCACCAACGACGAGGTTCACGTCGAAATCCAACATGTTGCCGATAACCTCGTGCAACAGGTACTCGGACTTCAGTCAGAGAATACGGGGTCTTGGATTGTTTCTGGCTCTAGAATGCGATCAGGGCTAACTAGATCGATGTTCGGAAGCTTTGCCGACTCCATCGCCCGCGACGCCACAGGTCCAGTGGTTGTGGTGCCAGATGCGAAGGTAATGCGGCAGCGAGAACGCGCCGCTCACGAGCTGACTCGTGATCTTCCATCTTCGCTATAACCGATTTACGCCCATACGGTTATCTCTCTGATTCTTCTTCCTGATTTCGGCGAATGTAGTACCCGCCCATTGCGCCTACAGTAGCGCCGAACCAGGTGTACGGAATGAAAATCAGAACAATAATCATTACCCATGTGGTGGGAATGGTCAGAATTTCTTCCACACCGACCACAAATTTCAGTATTGACACTGCAACTACTGGGATGAACATCAAAAGAGCAACCAGCGCTCCAAATTTGATAATTCCATCCTGATCGATCTTTGCCACTCCACTGCCAATAAACCCTGCGATAAACGGACTCAAAGGAGCGGCAACGTAGTGAACGACCGGGATTACGAGAGATGTCAGCATTATTCCGAACCCGACCAGAACACCGTTGAGCATTTAGATTCCCCTATAAAAATCGATATCTACCGCGAATTATCGCTGCTCAATTTAGAGTACGGCGATCAACCCGTCTCGCAAATAGCCACTCCCATCGAACCGAAGCTAACTGGCATGACGCGTAGTCTCGTTAAACACATCAGTGCCTGCGAGAGTTTTGCGCACCGGACAGCGGGTCGAGATATCCGACAATCGATCGATCTGAGTTTGGTCTAGATCGCCGTGTAAAACCAGATCTATCGTAAAATGTTCGGCCACCCCACCAGCACTCTCAACGTTCGCCGCATCATCAGCGTGAATTCTATCGTGTTGAATATCCACTTCCACTCGTGCGAGCGACCACCGCTTGCGTCGTGAATACAGCAGCAAAGTCATAGTCATGCACGAACCTAGCGCCCCCAACAGTAAATCGTAAGGACCTGGCCCAGTTCCATCACCAACACCAGGCGGCTCGTCAGCTATCCAGATGTGCCCCTCGGCTTCAACCCTAACCTGAACATTCTTCACACTCTCGACCGACACTCTCGCCATCGATAGCCTCCTCAACCGCGCTCGTGTCGAATCAACCGACACAATCGGCTATGTTCAACATCGCTAGTATCTTCCAATCTGGTGCGGCAACCCGTACGGTAAACACCATCCTTAAATTCAACTTTTCGTGCACTTAAGCGGCGCACTTGCATTTAGCCACTCGATTCAATGCCCAACCAAGACGGCTCTCTCACCAATTCCGACAAGATAACGTTTACACAGCTGCTCAACAGAGTCGTTCCGGTCGACGACCCCAAATTTGGAGCCGCTGCATTAGGTCTACGAAACCTAGTCGAAGAGCGATCTAAAGCCAACCCGTCATCTAACTCGGCGCTGCTCAGGATAATCGATGCATTGTCCCTCGACATGATGGCACACGCCGTCGGCGGATTCGCGGCATTGACCGTCGACGAACAGATTTCTGCAATTCACAATGTCGAAACCACTCTTCCTGAAGAGTTCAACATCATCCTTGGAATTACTCGAGACGTCTACTACGAAGACGAGCGAAATCCGAAACGCCCAACGAACTTCGATGGCGATAACGAAATTTTCGGTAAGGTCGTAATAGATATTGAACGCCCAAAACCAAAGCAATCCCGTCGAAAATTACGAGCCTAGCAATTGAGCAACGACGCGATAAAAGTTCTTTTCGACACGGATATCGGCTCCGACATCGACGACGCTGTAGCGCTCGCCTATCTCGTAGCTCAGCCTCGATGCGAGTTGGTTGGAATAACCACGGTCTCCGGTCAACCGATCGAACGTGCCAAGCTTGCCAGCGCAATCTGTAAAACTGCCGGGGCCGATATACCGATCATCCCAGGACACGAACGGCGACTCGACGGGGCAACTCGCCAACCCGACGTACCTCAAATGTCGGTGCTGCCCAACTGGGAGCATGACACGCACTTCAGCGATGAAGGCGCAGTAGCTTTCATGGCTGAAACCATCCGTAAGAATCCGAACGAGGTAACCCTGCTCGCAGTTGGGCCAATGACGAACGTTGCGAGACTGTTCAACGAACATCCCGATACAGCCGAGCTTCTAAGATCTCTTCACATGATGATCGGCAGATTTTCCACCAGCGAACATCTTCCGGTCTCAGAGTGGAACGCCCACTGCGACCCTGCGGCAGCCGATGTCGCCTACTCGACCGCCGCACCCGGTCACACCTCGATAGGACTCGATGTAACTCATCAGGTTGTGATGGACTCGAAGCAAGTCAAAAAGCATTTCCAGCATCCTGTTCTAAAACCCGTCTACGAAATGTCAGAAGTATGGTTTTCAGCAAGGCCCGAACTGAAATTTCACGACCCACTCGCAGCCGTCACGCTCTTCGACGAATCTGTCTGCGAATACGAACAGGGCACAGCCACTGTGAAACGCACCGACGATCGTGCCGATGGCGAAACAATTTGGTCGCCTGACGCGAAAGGACCGCATCGTGTCGGAAAGACAGTAGATGCGGTCCGTTTCTTCGATTCTTATTTCAGTGTGTTCGACTAAGCCAGATCGAAAGTAATCTCAAACTCTGCGCAAATGTCACGGAACCACTCGACAACTTCAGGGTGCAAAGGAACGCCGTTCTCGCGTCGTTCGATTCTCACTTCGTGCTCAGGCAATCCAGCGTAGTAAACCCGCTCTTCGCCCGGCATAGGCTTAGTGGCGGCTAAGCCCTTCAACATGCCGTCCATGTTCTCTTTGAACTCGTCAACATCGCCAAACGCATCAACCGAGTACGCCGCAACAAAGTGCGCACGTCGAGTGCGTGCCAGCGTTCCAAATCCTGGTGCAAATGAAAGTTGCCCACATAGGATGTCGACCATCACTCCAAGCCCATAGCCCTTATGCGAGCCTAGCTCTCGGGTCGAACCCAAAGGCAACTGCATCCGCATCGAATTGGCTGCGAAATCAGCGACCGCTCCGCCTTCCATATCTGGGGTACCGTCATCCTCAGCTACCCAACCCGGCGACATTCCCTTACCCATTCGATTCGCAAGACCAATCTTGTTTCCTGCAATGGAAGTCATCGCGGCATCGAACATAAATGTAGGTTCGTTGTTTCCGGGTGCAGCGAAAGCGATCGGGTTTGTTCCGAGTTGAGCTTCCGCTCCAAACGTAGGAACCATCGACTTACCGCCAGCTGTCATGCACCAGCCGATCATGTCGTTCTCGGCTGCCATCATTGCGTGATACCCGGCAGCACCCAGGTGTCCTGAGTTACGAACTGCAACGACGCCCGTTCCAACCGCTTTGGCTTTCGCTATGGCGATCTCCATGGCCTTAGGAGCAATCATCAAACCAAGCCCGCCATCACCATCGATAGTCGCTGTTGAAGGCGTCTCTTTGATGATCTTAATTTCGGGCGTAGCGTTCAACGCGTCCGAGGTGTACCCAGCTACGTACGACCGCAGCATGTTCGATACACCGTGGGTGTCGATACCACTCTCATCAGCAAAAATAAGAACGTCAGCACCCAGTTTGGCTTCCGACTCTGGAACGCCACATTTCATGAACACCTGCTCTGTAGCATAACGTAGTTTGTCTACGTCCACTCGAACAGCAATGTCATCAGGCACCTGAAAGTGCTTTAGCAACTCGAACCTCGCAATACGATTAATAGCGCGCTATGGGAATCTTCCCGCCACAGAACTCTGTGAGACACATCGTTCCTACAATTCGGCGGAATACTAGCATCAAATTCGCCTCATAATCACGACTGAAGCACAAATCGGTGAGACTTAACAATGTCGATTTGCTAATCTGACGCCGTTCCATATTCGCCAAGTCGTACTGTCAAAGACAGCATTCACCCGATGGTTTGAGATATCGGGGCTGTAGCTCAGCTGGTAGAGCGCGTCGTTCGCAATGACGAGGTCCGGGGTTCGATTCCCCGCAGCTCCACCAGTTAAATAAAAACGCCGACCCATCGCTGAGTCGGCGTTTTTTGTTTCCACTTTACGAGTGATCGTCGGAATCTCTAGAAGTGAATCCAGCTGTCACCAACGAAATGACTTCGCCATCCAAGCTCACCATTGATTTTCGCAACTACTGCATCGATTGAAATCGATCCTGCAACTTCTGAATCACGTTCCACAGAAAATGGTTCCGTAATCACAAAGATGGATTTTTTTTACGAGCACTTTATTCATACGTCGACCCTCACACAAAATCACTGTTGGCGAGCAATACTTAAAACGAACTCACGATCGGTGATCGACTCCCTGAGATTTGTGCACCCCGTATCCGTGTCGATTGACACAGAACATTTTCAGAAGAAAAGTAAAACTATGAGCTTAATTCGTAATCAAAATCGAGTGAACGGAGTCCGGTACATCAAGTACTACCACGAGAGTATGTGGTGCTGTTCACAATGCGACGAACGGGTGCGGAACCGGACCCATGAAATGGGCGAGCACGCTGATCGATGTGTGGCACCAAAAGGTTCGGAAACGGTTCACGTTTCTGGTCGAGAGATCAGTGATGATTTGATTGAAGAGTCAAATCGAATGAATACCGAATTTAAGGCCGTTGCTGACGACTCTGAACACAACTAACCAAAAAGTAAAAACATGAGCGATCCAGAATTTCTGTTCCGTCACGAAATCCTTAGAGAATGGAACTATCGGTGTAATTTGTGCGTGATGCGAATGAGGGTATTGAAAAATTTGTCTGGCCATAGAACTCGGCATCATCCGGATATAGAGGTGCCGCTTCTGCCAGATGCACAAGAGATCAAAAGGTAGAATCATGAAATTCAAAATTGGCGATCAAGTCCGCATCAAAAAGTTCGAAGTATCCCCAGATCGATTCTTAGGGCAATCCGGAATGATCAGCCTTGTCACATCAGCGCCTGGCGTCAATATGGCGATTCTCGGCGATGAACTCGAATTCCAGTACACGATGGATCTATGGTGGCCGCACGATCCTGATCGAGTCGAGTCCGAATCATTCCCTGAGTCTTACTTAGAACTCCGCAGCGAATAAACTCGTTACAAAACGCTTCTAGTGCTTTGTAAAAAAAACGAGTACCGGTTTCGTGCTACCTTCGATGAATGGACACATACAACCAACGACGATACACCGAATCGAAACGCCATTGCGGAGTGAAGAACCCATACGCTACCTAGGCGCTCACACCTGACGAGTGGCGATAAAGCCTGATCGAATATGTCAAAAAAAACGAGTCACCCTGTACGCGAGGGTCTCGACGAAGGAGGGAGATTTCGCTGCAAGGCGCGTCCCCACCCCAGATCCCTCGGCTTCGATGACTTCGCTCGGAAAATCGGGTGTTGGCGGTTGCAATAATTGGTGAGGGTTGAATGTTTCACCATCACACTTCGACTTTCTCAGCATATGCCCTAGCCCTCTCCCACCGGAGAGTGAATTTAGCAGCGGACGGCTATAGCCCGGCCACCCTTGGGGCGATTCCGTCGGCGAGGTATTCGGGGACTTCGTCGGAGGCGAAGTTGAAGTGTTGTAATTGGACTTCTTCTAGGCCCATTGAGGCGAACTTGCCTAGTTTGTCGACAACCTCGTTAGTGAGTCCGACTATCCAGTTGCCTTTAGTGGCTTTGGCTTTCCGGTAGGCAGCCGGTGAGCCGGTTGCGCCCATTTGGTTCACGTGGAATTTTGTGAAACGGTCGAGAGTTTGTTCGTCATCCGCAACAAGTCCGAACGCCATCATCGATTGGTGCACCGTCGAAATGTCTCTGCCCAGATCGTTACAGGGATCTGTCAGCACGTTCAGCTTGTGCTGATACGTTTCAGGCTGCATGTTCACGCAGTTCCACTCGTCGGCGTACTTCGCAACCAATCCGAGAGTTCGCTTTTAGCCTGAACCACCGATAATAATCGGCGTATCGGCCCCGAAAACCGGCTTGGGCAAGCAATCAACATCTTTCACACTGAAGTGCTTACCTTCGTACGAAGCTGGACCCGGCCCTCACACGTCTTGATTACGTTTATCGCTTCTTCGAGCCGTTCAGCCCGCACTCGTTCGGAGTAGAACGGTATGCCGTAAGCATCGTGCTCTGGCTTGTGCCAACCTGCGCCGATTCCGAGCATCAGACGTCCGTTGCTGAGCTGGTTGATTTGCGCCGACATGCGTTCAACGTCGACTGGCGACCGAAACGTCATCGGGCTAACTAACGATCCAAACCGAATGTTCTCGGTTTCTCGGGCTGCCACAACGAACGACAAGAACAGGTCGATCGAACTATGGTATTCGCCAATCACGTAGTGATCGGATCGAAACACTGATGGAAAACCGAGTCGTTCGGCCGTGTGCAGAATATGAATCCAGCGTTCCCAACTGAGTCCGGCCTGTCCCTCGACAATTAGTCCGATTTTCTTGTTTTGTCTTCCTGCAATCTAATGAGTGTTCAATGGCGACAGATTACACGACTCGATCGGACGTGCTGAACGGTGACTGTACTGCTCGACTTCGCATCTGAAGCAGATAGACGTGGAGGGGGAGCGTTCGATGTCGACTACGATTGATGCAGCTGGCGTCAACCGTAGTAAGTAGTTCTGGGTTGTACGTTATTTGCTGCGACACTCGAACGTGCCAATTGACCCTGCTCATACAGATGACTCGGCCGCGCCACAGTCTCCTCCTCTAACTCCCCCGATCCGTGGGAGGACCATTGGTTACGTTTTATTTTCGTGAGTAGACCTGCGGCTCAGGTATGAATTCAACGCCTTCGTCTAGTGGGAACATTGGGCGTGCGCAGATTTTGTGGCCTAGTGAGGGGAGGTCGGCTGATGTGGAGCCGGGGGCATCGACATTTAGATTGATTTGGCACCAGTCGTCGAAGAATTCGGGTTCGCAGAAGGGCGATTTCACGATGATCGAGTGGAACTCCTTCGGATCGAGTCCGTTCTCGTAGAACGGCGCACGGTCGACGAGGTTGATAGGTCGAGAGAACACCACGAATGTGATCTTGCCAACTTCCAAAACAACAGTTGGACCTGCGTGCTCGATAGACGGCCACTTCTCAAGAGGGAACGTGCCGTCGGATGCGGATATAACTGTGGCTTTCACTTCGATAGGAGTGAATCGTCGGTCGAGGCTTCCTCCGAGCTTAGCGGTAATTCTTCCGCCGATACCCTTTTCAACAGCTCGTACTACTGCCGAGGCATCGACGATTGGCACAAGTACGGTGTGCGGGTAATCCTGACGAATCATCTCGGCGACAATAGCGTTGCTGTCGCCCGATGCGCCCGAGCTTGGAGCGTCGGCGGCGTCGGTGAACATCACGGGGCCTTTGAGCTTGGCGGCTTTAGCTATAGATTCTTCCAGCGGGACGAGATCGGCATGCATCTCGAATCGATTGTCCCAGAACTCGTTGGCTGCTTTTAGCGCAACTTCTCTGCCGAACGCCTCGTCGTTGTCTGTCACGACAATCACTTGGCTGCAAAGCTCTGGGACGTCGGTGAACGGATTTCCGATCTGGAATCCTGCATTCAGGATTCGAGGATCGTCGTGCAGGTCCTTTAGATAGCTGACTTGGTTGCCAAACAATCCACCCTCAGTAATCAACTGCTCACCACGTACCAATGCCGGGATCGGCACGCGAACCGTTACTGGCTTAGCGCCTTCATTGAGCATTCGTAACAACTGGCGAGCTGCCCTTGCTCCGGTGTCGGCGAAATCGATGTGAGGGTAGGTGTGATAAACGGCGACGCCGTCGGCGTGCTTCAACATCTTCGCTGTCGTAACGCCGTGAATGTCTTGGGTGTATACGATTGGAATTTCTTCGCCCAGAATCTTTCGGGACTCCTCAAGCAGATAGCCTTCCGGGTCAAGTTCGTTCTCAGCGCTCATCGATCCGTGCATGACGAAAACTGCGCCGGCTATCTCGCCAGCGAATGGTTTGAGCGCTTCGAGGAATTCGCTGGCGATTCGTTCCCAAGAAGCCTGATCGAGCGGACCTGCGCTCGTAGCTCCCGCTAAATACGACGAAACGATTTCTACATCGTTGTCACCACGAAGTATCTCGACCGCTCCGGCAATTTCCGAGTTCTTGCCGGTGCTTTGTTCGACGATGTCGTCGCCGAACACAACGGTGAAATCTTCGTATGTGCTGAACACGGGGTTAAAGGTCGAAACTTCTTGTGCGCATCCGGTGATCAATATTCGCTTCGTCAACTTTGTTTCTCCGTTACTTTTTCTTAGTGAAATCAAAACGGGCGATGGAACTAATCCCATCGCCCGTTTTTGTTTGTTCTATTTGAACGCTAGCGAACTACTTGCCGTTGAAGGCGGCGGCCTGCTTGCTCATTCGAGCGCCGTGGTCGTCAGCGAATCGCTTCACTGCGGTGAAGATCGAATCCTTGTCGAGGTGAGCTTCCTTGATAACGTCGTCCTCAGTACCACCGCTCAACCACTGGTTGTCCCAGTCGGAAGTCAGCGAGTACTCGTCAGTCAACGGGCCAACACCAGTTACAGGCCATACTCGGCGAGTTCCTGTGGTTACGACCATCAAGTTGAACTTCTCGGCATCTGAAATAACGCTCTGCTTGTACTCTTCCGACTGTCGATCGAACAGTTCTTCACTGATCGCAGCAACAACCTTCACGTTGGCTCCGGCTTTTTCGAGCTTGTCCAAAGAGTCAACCAAGTTCACAGTCGAACTTGATCCCTGGGACAGTACAACACCGTGCTTAGGCTTGCTCTCATCGTAATCACGGATCACGTAGAAGCCCTTTGCCGCAGCGTTAATGTCGGTGTCAGCAAATTTTGAACGGTCTGCAACAGCGAAATCAGGTCGTGCAACTTCCATGACGATCACGCCGACCTTCGGGTCGCGTGCAGCAATTTCGGCAGCAGCGAAGTAGCCCGGAGCAACGTCGTTGTAATCCCAGAAGTTAAGAACGATTACCTGACCCTTAGGGAACAGCTTCCACACCTGAGGCGAGAAGATTCCAAAGTGAGTTCGTGCATCGGCGGCAGTCTCAGGACCAGAGTGCCCGGCAAGAATGTGTGCAACACCCATGCGGAACGGTGAATCCTGGTTCTGCTGGCTCCAAACACGAAGCGGCAGGTACATGAGAGGTGTGAAAGCACCGTACGTACCTGAAATCGACCAGACTCCGTTGAACTTCTTAGGGTCCTTCGAAAGTGACTGGCTAGTAAATCCAACAGCGGTAAGAGCGTTGCCGGCTTCCTGAATCGGAGCCTTCAAACGAGTACCAGCCTGGTTGGTGACCGGATCGTAGTGTCCCCACAACGACCCAGCGTTCACGTTGATCGATTCAGCAAGGTCGGCTGCAACAATCACGAAACGGTTTTCCGTGACGTAGTTCATCCACTTGATGATTTCAGAAATCGCTCGACGAGTTCCCTTGACCTGCCCAGGCTGTTCGTAGAGCTTGATAGCAACGTCTTTGGTCTCACCAGTAACGTGATTCTTAGCAGTAACCGTAGTTGGATCGATCGGCAGATTTTTTACGCGAAGTCGATCGTCTTGGAAAGGATCAACATCTTTCTTCACGCTAAGCGGCATGTCGTCGTTGACTTTGTCACCAAGCTCAACGAGCTTGTCGGCGAGCCAATCACCAAGGCCTGAGTTGTCGAGAACAGACATCGCAATATCGATGTTCGTCTTCAACTGAAGGAGTCGTTCTTTATCGTCAGAAACAGCACCATCACGGATGCCTTCGAACGTAACTCCGAATTTTCGTTCAAATGTAGTTGCCAGACCCTGGAAGTAATCGCCGTTCATTGGCATACCGTAGGCGTGGCTCGAGTGGTCTTTTACCTGAGGAATGCCACCGGGAAGGTCTTCTCCATCTGGAGCACCAGGCCAGTAACCCTTGACTGTCTTACCGATAACGATGATCGGTCGACGGTCCGACTCGTCAGCGTCTTCCATCGTCTTCAAGGCAGCAACAACCTGATCGTAATCCGTTGCATTGTCGACTCGAATCACCTTCCATCCGTACGACGACCATTGGTTCTCGATGTCGTAGGTGTCTTCCTTCACAACGCTACCGATGAGTTCGTCATCGATACCAGCATTGTTGTAGGACATCAGCACACGTAGACGCTTGCCAACTCGGTTAGCAACTGCCTGAGTCTTGAACTCCTGCGAGTGACCTGATGTAAGAGCGAATTCACCTTCGAGCGCAAATATCTTCAGCGAGGGGTCGGCGCCCATCATGTCCCAGAACGCAGCCTTACCAGCAGAGGTAGCAATACCAATTCCGGAAGGACCACCGTTCACGTCGTTCGTGAGATCGGTAGATTCTGAGTGACCCGATAGTGCGCGAATGCCGCGGATTTTTGCCTGTGCAAATGCAGGGTGATCGACGAGTCCGTTTTCTTCGAGGATTGTCTTGAGAGCACCAGCACCTCGACGGAAGCCAAGAGCGTCGATTGCAAGCATCGAAGCCTCTGCGTCAGCCTTGTACTTATCGTCACCTGTTGCCTTGTGCTTGCGATCGAGCGCTTCGCCCATCAGCATCCACATTGCGTAAGTAACAGGAGCGTTGTGCCCACCAGCAAGCATGAACTTGTCGGAGAAAGGGTGCTTCGGCCGACGGTAGTCGAACGTCATTCCACCGTTTTGAGGTCCGGCGAGGTGAGTAGAAATCACGTAAGGCGTATAAGCCGTTCCACCACCGAAGTGACCCGTCTGATGATAGTTGCACATCAAAACGAAAGTCATGTTGGTCAGGAAGCCAAGCTGTTCCAGACGTTCCTTGTCGTAATCAGGAACCTGAACCGCATTATCGGTTATGACCTGATCAGTTGACGAGGTGTGAATCGTGACGGTTGAACTACCGCTAGCTGACATACGTTCAATTACTCCAATAAAAATTCAAATCTAGGCAAAAACTGCGCGCAATGCCTTACAGGCGTGCGCGAAATATTCACGGCGTCAGAGTATCTGCGAATCGGCTAGTACGCCAGTCCGAAAGAGGTATATACGGTTACTATCGCACCGAGATATTTGCAAATATTTCTCAGGGTCAGAATCGACAGCCAAGTTATCGAACACCTATTGTTCGGGTAGATACCACAATCATGACCGAAAAATCAGCTAGTGTTCGGCGGACTCGGATCGCCAGGAACGGGTCAGTGTGAACAAGGAACCGAATGCTTCGAGTTCTACAGCGAAACGGTAACCGTATACATCGACCACTCGGCGGGAGCCAAGGAGCGGTCGATGTTTATTAGGAAGCAGTGAGAAATAGCACTCCCTCTCCCAGCAGGAGAGGCTTATGGTGAGGGAGATACCGTCAAGACTCGTGGATCTCTCCACTCCGCTATCGCTTCGGTCGAGTCGAGGTAGCTGGCACGGTCCACCCATCACAAAACTCCCCATCTCCCGCTTAAGCCCTAAGTTGCACCTCATAGTTCAACGCTCCCACAATAAGCGGTTGTTCTGGGTTGGTATTCGTGCTGTGGCGAACGTTTGCGTCGTACTAAGCGCGAAGAAAATCTAACCATCTAGCAGCGAACGGGCCAAACGCCCAAAGGCACGGCGGCGAATCAAAGCGCCACCAACGACAATCGGAATGACCAGCCAACTAGCACATTGACTCGACGCACCAATGCCGAAAAAGCCCACCAGCTTCATGCCCTTCGATGAAATACGCACCAACGTCATCTCCGGAATCGTCGTTGGAATAGTCGCACTCCCACTCGCAATCGCCCTCGCAATTGCAGTCGGAGCTCCGCCCATTGCCGGACTCTATACATCAGCCTTTGCTGGTGGATTCGCATCTCTATTCGGTGGTTCGCGCTACACCATCACCGGTCCTACGGCAGCACTCGTTCCGCTTCTGACCGTCGTAGTTTTCAAATTCGGAGTCGAAGCCTTACCGGTCGTTGGTGTGATGTCGGGAATACTGCTCTTCGTTATGTCGGCGTTCAAACTCGGACGACTCATGAAGTTCATGCCCGGCCTCGTGATAATCGGCTTCACCGCAGGCATCGGACTCTCAATAGCGTTCGGCCAGATCGCCAGTTTCTTGAACGTAACAGGAACCGACCCTGCACATGAGCATTTTCATGAACGAATGTGGGATCTGATCCGTCACCTCAACACGGTCGGCTGGACTACACCACTCATCGGTCTACTAGCGATCGTCCTAATGATGCTTTGGCCGTTCTTTCAAGGTCGAACTAGCAAGCTAAAGTCGATTCCGCCAACCTTCATCGCATTGATCGCGGTTTCAGCAATTGTTTTTTATGTCGATATCGACACTCCAACAGTCGCTACCCGCTACGGCGATTTGCCCGGATCGTTCCCGCAACCAAGATTCGACTGGTTCGACATTGATCTCATCATCCAGCTGATCCCATCATCAATCGCAATATCGATCCTGATGGGAGTTGAAACACTCCTCACAGCGGTTATGGCCGACAACCTCGCTGGAACTTCACGACACTACAAACCCACCCAGGAGCTGTTCGGGCAGGGTATGGCGAACGTTATCGGCCCGATCTTCGGCGGAATTCCAGCAACAGCTGCCATCGCACGGACCGGAGCCGGAATACAGAACGGTGCAACGTCTCGTTTGTCCGGGATCACACACGCCATATTCGTTCTCACTGCAACGATCGCATTAGGAAGTCTTGTCGGGCATATTCCTATGACTGTGCTAGCCGCGATTCTGATCGTAGTGGCGTGGCGGATAATGAGTGTCCATGAACTAATCAAGATGGCGAGAACAGCTCCACGACAAGATCACCTCGTGCTGTTTTCAACGCTAATCATCACCGTTACAGTCGATCTCACCTACGCTATTGCCGCAGGGGTCTTCCTGTCGCTAATACTCCTGCTCAGGCAGCTCACATCAATCGAAAGCGCAAGCGAACTTCAGCCTGACGAAACCGGCCATATCCGCCAAGTATCAGCCGAGTTGAGCAGCCTGATGCAGCAGCGCAAAGACATCATCTTCTTCAACGCTCAGGGCCTTATTTCTTTCCACTCAGCATTCGAGTTCGAACGAACGCTTCTCGAACACGATATTCGACCGTTGATTTTGCGGATGAAAGATGTGAAGTACATCGACACGACCGGAATGATGACGCTCGTATCGATCATAAAATCCCGCCGCAAACGTGGAGCGCCGGTCATGCTTTCAGCAATTCAGCCGATGGTACATACCAGCCTGCAGAAATTCGGTGTGCTCGAATTGGTTGGTGAAGAAAACGTGTTCGACGGCACCGCGTTGGCGATTTCAAGTGTGCCAATTGATCGTAGAAATTCCGACAGCACTGATGACACGACGCCCGCTTCAGAAAACCAGTTCACTTAACTACCTGAACTTCTGTTTTTTGGTGATAACTATTAGAGATTTAGCGTTAACCCTTAACAGCCAATCAACCATTGAAGCAGGGCGAGGTGTACAAAAGAAGGCTGTTTGAAAAATATTTAACAGCCAGTTAGTTACCCATGCAAGAGCTTTCCATTCCCGCCCGAATTCGAGTAGAAACACTCGCAGGAATAACAGTCTCTCTTGCGCTAGTCCCGGAAGCCGTAGCCTTCGCCTTCGTGGCGGGAGTCGACCCACTCGTCGGCCTCTACGCAGCGTTCATCGTCGGACTCGTCACCTCAGTAACCGGCGGACGCCCCGGAATGATTTCGGGAGCAACAGGCGCACTCGCGGTCGTCATGGTCGTTCTAGTGAAGGAACACGGTGTCGAATATCTGTTCCTCACGGTGATTCTCATGGGAATCATCCAAATGGCCGCCGGAGCCTTCAAGCAGGGCCGACTCATCAAGATGGTTCCGTATCCGGTCATGCTCGGATTCGTAAACGGACTGGCCATCGTCATCTTCCTTGCGCAGCTCGAAAGCTTCAAAGTCACTGGCCCTGACGGACACGAGTCGTGGATCGCTAACAACGACCTAATGATTATGCTCGGTCTGATCGCAGTCACGATGGCCGTTATATATCTCATTCCAAAACTCACAACGAAGTTCCCATCAGCCCTCGCAGGAATTCTTGTCGTCTCGGGAATAGTGATCTTCGGTGGAGTCAACACAACGACCGTTGGTGACCTGTCCAACATTTCGGGAAGCCTGCCAACATTCAGCGTGCCAGACGTTCCGCTCAATCTCGAAACTCTGTGGATCATCCTGCCGCACGCGTTCATTCTTGCAGCGATTGGCCTGATCGAATCTCTACTCACCGTTTCGCTTATCGACGGTATTACAGATACAAAGGGTCAAAACAACCGAGAATGCATGTCGCAGGGCGCAGCAAACATCATCACCGGCTTCTTCGGTGGGATGGGCGGCTGTGCAATGATCGGCCAGAGCATGATCAACATGAAGTCCGGCGCTCGATGGCGACTCTCGGGCGCAATCGCCGCCATCCTTCTGCTCGTCTACATCTTGGTCGGATCTTCACTTATTGAAAGAATTCCCATAGCCGCACTCGTCGGTGTCATGTTCGTCGTGGTAATCGGCACATTCTCTTGGTCAAGCCTTCGTATCATCCGGAAGGTTCCAATATCTGACGCCTTCGTGATGATCCTCGTATCTGCGGTAACCGTCGCAACCGACCTCGCTATCGCCGTGATCGTTGGAGTTATCGTCTCTGCGCTAGTGTTCGCATGGAACACCGCACGATCGATTTACGTCGAGGAAAGCGCCGATAGCACCCCCGACCGCAAGGTTTACACTCTTCACGGTCAGCTGTTCTTCGCTTCGATCACGTCGTTCCGAGATCTGTTCCACCCGCCACACGATCCTGAAGAAGTCGTAATCGACTTCCAACACTCAAGGGTTTGGGACCACTCGGGAATAGAAGCTATTGTTGATCTGGCACGCCGATACGAAGCAACCGATCGCAAACTTCACTTGCTGCAACTTAGCGAGAACTGCCAGCGCATTCTAAGCAAGGCAAATGTAATCATCGATAGTGACCCCGAAGTCGATCCTTCGTACCGAGTAACAGTTTCAGGCCTTGGCAGCGGTGACGACGGCCACTAAGGCTAAGCCCGTCTCGGCTGGATTCGAATCGTCAACTCAAATTCGACTCGCCCCAAACGAACTTCAATAGCTGGTCGGGGTGGCACGTTGTCTAGCACCACGTCGAAAATCTCGGTTAAACCAAAAGAGCGATGAAATAAATGCCTACCGCTCTTTCTAATCTTCTCATCGGGTCAGACGAGCCAGCTATCTAACTGGTTATCACTTTGGTGTGTTGCCGTCGCTACGCATCTGTGTGGCAGCGATTTCCGGCTTGAGTGGCTAGGTCGATTGCCAGCTCGGTGATCCCTTTTGAGTGCCGCTGTCAGCTATCCACCGCAGCGGCGTTATAAGCCGATGTGCATTACCCATCTGGGCCTGTAAATCATTTTTGTTACACCTCCATCAATCACGAATCAGGGTGGTCATTACCTTGAGTTGATATTAACCAATCGATGACAGTAGAAGTGTGTTTCGACGTGAAGGATTTGTGAATTTTTCGGCAGCGGTGTGCGATACTCCAGCCCGCAGACCACTACTCAACAGGATCAGCATGAATTCGAACAAACGCACCTTTATTACGTTTCTCGCCCTCGTCATCGCCATAACGCTTCCTGCCTGCGGATCTACCGAACCGGCAGACCAATCGATCGTCGATGACGATTCAACAGCTCCTGTTGTCGTCCTTGCCGACCAAAACTTCACTCCGGAGTCGTTCATAAACGCTGGATGGAAGAAGTCGAAAGAGTACGACACCGCAACCGTCCCTGAATCGACCGAGATTTGGTACGGATTCTTCCAACAAAAAGACATCGAAATTCGATTCTACGCATCACATGAAGCAGCAATCGAGCATGGCGTTCCGTCAGCTGAAGAATCGATCGAGGGTGCAGTAAAACGGTCCAAAGGAGGCGAGCTACTCGACGTCAGTGGTGGATCGTTCACCGGCTACGCCGATTTCCTCGTAGCAGGAAACGCTGTCCTCCTCTGCGAATTCGACCGAACAAAATGCGATGCGCTAGTTTCAACATTGAAATAAACAGTACTCACAGCGAAGCTTGCGAGAGTTTCAAAAAACACTTCCTTTTGCACTTCAAATTTTAGATTCATGCTGATCGAGCGAATTGGAAATGTACCAGCTAATCCAGCACTGTGAATTACAAGCGGTGCAACCCACAGTGCCCAAAAGTGTTCACAAATTGTTAGCTGGATACGACCTTGAAGCAGCCATGTGCCAGAAATTGAACTTAGAATAGAACGCATGCCCCTGTAGCTCAGTGGATAGAGCAATGGTTTCCTAAACCATGTGCCGCGTGTTCGATTCACGCCAGGGGTACCATTTCGAACTTCCAAAACGTCCCGATTTCGTCGGGGCGTTTTTTTATTGGCGAAAGCGTTAATGGTTCGATCGTACTCGTTGGACTAATACGGTCGAAGCTGTCAGACGATCCCTCCTGCAGTCCAAACTGAATTCATTGGCAATTGGCGTAGTAGATATCTGCGGTGATTCGGATGGATAGTTCCTATAATCCGATCAAACAGTCGGCAGTTACGCAGTCGTTGCCGTCCTTACGAAGTACCACGAGAAATCTATAGCATCGCCGCGTCTTAGAACGTGAAAATGAAAGGCGGTAGCGAACACGTAACGATGTGCGTGTACGGTTTGATCACATGACATCAGATACACCGAATAACGATTCCACTCAGAACGGTGACCAGATCGACGAGCGGTCTGAAGAATCTCCTGCGGTTCAAGCTGACCCGCGCCAGAACTGGCTAAAAGGGCGAATCAACCAGTGGCGTGAATCTGGTCTTATTTCTGACGACCAATCCGAAGCTATTATCAACTTCGAATCGATGCCTGAAGCACCGTTCCGACTCGGTCTACGATTCAGCCGACTTATCATTGTTCTTTCCACTCTCGGCGCAGTCCTCATCGGGGCTGGAATAATTTCGTTTGTCGCCGCCAACTGGCAGGGTATTCCAGCCATCGCAAAGCTAGCTCTGCTAATCGGTGGACAGACGGCTGCTTACTGGGTTGCCTACCAGCTGCAATTCGTTAGAGGCTTCCCGAAAGTCGGTGGAGCAATAATGTTCGCCGCAGCGGCCTGGTTCGGAGCCAACGTGTTCTTGGTAGCCCAAAGCTACCACTTAGGCACCGAAAACCCAGATCTCTTGATCTTGTGGTTCGCTGGTGTGCTCCCACTCGCATACATCACGCGCTCCAAGGCAATCACCGTGATGGCAGTAGGAATCTTCCTTATAGGTATTTCATGGAAAGCAGCTGCACAAACCGAAGATGCTGAAAGCGGATTACAGGTGATGGCAATTCTCTTGCTTGGAGGATCGTCGATCTACTCAATAGGTCTAGTCCACTTGAGTCATGCAGTCACAAAGTTCTTTGCAGCGCCGTACTTGGTCGGAGGAACGCTACTGACCATATTTGTCACTTTCATGCTGACTTTCGAGGATATCTTCAATGATCTCACCCGCAGTCCAGCTAGGGAATCGCTCGAACTCTCAGGCGGTTACGTCGGCATCGCAGTGGTGGTGTCATCAATAACCGTGGCCTCACTAATCGCCGGGTACAGGCAGGCCATGCGGGTCGAGCGGTTCTCAGTACAAAAGCTGTCGAAACCGGCTGTGCTGGTGCTAATTGTTGTAGCCGCATGGCTCCTCGCGTTCCACCCTTTCACTTCGTCAGCACCCTACGTTGTCGTTTTCAATCTACTCTTGATCCTTTTGATCTTTGGACTGATCACCCTCGGAATCGTGAACAAGCGTGAAGCATTCGTAAACGTGGGAATCGTATTCTTCGTGATTGATCTTTCGACTCGCTATATAGAACTCACTGTCGACATGCTCGACACGTCTCTGGCGTTCATCATCGGCGGTCTGTTACTGCTCGGTGTTGGTTACGGCATGGAACGAGCACGGCGAAAATTGCTACAACAGTTCGGGATGATGGAGGTTACGCAATGAGCTCTAAACTCAAGCGCCTGTTCATCACCGTAATCATCATCCAGATTGTTTTTCTGCTGGGATTAGTCGGATATCGAGAAACGATTCTTGCCCTTGGTCGAACTGCAGTTCTGCAAACCGTCCCAGTCGATCCACGTGACTTATTCAAGGGCGAATACGTAATACTGCGTTACGAGATAAGTACGATTGGTGATGGAAGCAATAATACTGGCACCAAGCCGTACATCAGGGGCGAAATTATCGAGGGTAACATCGTGTATGTCGGCATACCCGACTCCGATACTAATGAATTTGATCGCAGCCAGTTCGCACAGGCTGGCAACCCTTCTGAAGAGATGGATCTGTTCATAAAAGGCCGAGTCACAAGCAGCAAAGACAACATCATCACCGTCGAATACGGCATCGAGCAGTACTTCGTCCCCGAAGGACGTGGACTCGAGATCGAACAGGCAGACGACGTGAAAGTCAGAGTTAAAATCAACCGCTCTGGCACTGCTGCAATCGAAGAACTAATCGTCGACGGAGAAGTCTGGCGACCTTAGTCGGATACCCAAGCCTCATTAATAAAAAAAGACCCGCTGGATATATCCAGCGGGTCTTTCATCAGACTAAGTTCAACAAATCAGCCACTCGATGCCACTTATTTGCCGTTGGCTTTCTTCCACTCTTCGTACTCAGGTCGTGCCTCGTCCGAAAGAGGGTAGTAGAGACGTAGATCTCCGCCAGCTTCAAGTTTTTGCCTGCTGAATTCTTCCCACTCAGCATGAACCTGCCCCATCTCAGCTAGCTGCTCGGCAAGGTGAATGGGAACGACAACCACACCGTCATCATCAGCGATGATGATGTCGCCAGGTGCAACGTATGTGCCACCGACAGCAATCGGGACATTCACAGCATAAGGGAATATCTCAGTCTGAGTGTGGAAGTTCGGCGTTACACCCTTCAACCACAGTCCCAATCCTTCAGGAGCTTCTGGGAAGTCACGAATGCAGCCATCGATAACTACACCAATTCCGCCAGCTCCTTTGAAGTAAGTCAGCATCATGTTGCCAAATACACCACTCGTCATGCTTCCTCGAGCATCGACAACGATAACGTCGCCATCCTTTGTGCCATATAGAGCGTGACGGTGAAGCTGTAGTTCGGGGTCTGTGTACTCGCCATCGACGTACACATCCTCACGCTTTGGCATGAACTGAAGCGTTGCAGCCGGGCCAACAATCTTCTTACCCGGTGTGTAAGGAGTAGGCCCTGGGATGAAGCAGCGGGAAACGCCGAGTTTGTTCAAGTCACCAGCAGCAGTCGCAGTGCTTACGTGTTCGTAAAGCCTTGCGATCAACTCTTTTGAAGGTCGCTTGAAGTCTTGGATGTCTTTGGGATCTTGCATCTAAAAAATAGTTCCTTGTTCTTGGTAAAACACCAAGTGAATTCGATTCCGTCGTAACTTTCAGATTCGATTGGCAAGACGCCAGGCGATGCTGGAAGAACTAGACCATTTATACATAAAGAAAGTTCGACGACAGAACCCTAAACACCGATCCGCCTCACCGCAAGCGCGATCAGAAAATTCGTGCACGCTCGTCTAATAATGAGATTAAATAAAGAGTCCGCTATCGGGGCGGAGAGCGGACTCTTTATTAGAAGACTTGGAATTCCGGGCCAGATATTGGATTGGGGTAAAATTCTAAACAGGTTTCAAGTCGGACTAGCTGTAATTACTTCAGATCCATAATGGCATCAAGCCGAGCCGGAAGTGTTCGCTCAACGTTCAACGTCGCACCGTCTGGCGGGCTCAATGTGATAGAGAACTTGTCGGTCTTATCGAGGATAGTACCTGTCGAAAGAATTCCATTCGCACCTTTTGAATCTGCTGTCCAATAGCTGGTTGCCGTGCCTGATGTGATCGCCCGGGCAGTGTCGCTAATCAGTAACCAAACGCTTATCTCAGCTTTCTCACCATCTTCGAGCAGACTGTCAGAGTTGTCGCTACCGAGCCAACTAACCGTCCAAGGAACGTCGCTCAAGAACTGGTTTGAATCATTGTAAGAAACAACAGTCTTGTACTCGGCACCGCTTGAGATATAAGGATCTGTGGCCGATCCATCCGCAGTGTACGTAGGAGTCAAGTCAACCGGTTCGCCACCTACAGTGTTCGAAATGATGAACGACAGCTTGTAAATAGTGTCGGTGCTCCGCGGTCGGCCTTGTAAGCAACAACGGCACGACGCGGCTCCAGAGAACTCTTAGTCTCCTGAATACCTGCGAAGATCGTCTATTTCGATCTCTCGGAAGCGAAGATACCGGTTGAAAGCACAGTGAATGCAAACACCGAAGCAACAACAACGAACGCAATCAGAATGATCGCCGTCTCTAGCCCAGTAATACCGCGCTCTGACGATTGTCCTAAACATATGGTCTGGCTCCTCAACTATTCCCGGGCTCTCCATATCGATAAACCCTGGGTTGCGTGTAAATCATGTAGCCAATCAACCATCGTTGCCTTCACAAGCAGTCCAGTTCGACGGGCCATGTATCAATGATTCCCCCCCGCCCAACCCACCTATTGCCCTTATGGAATCGCCCGGCAGCACCTATGGGTTCACTGCCAATGTGGGCAATCACGCGAACTCGTCTGGCGGGGCTGCCGCGGGCAACCATGCCATTGAGATTGCTCCACACCATTCCCTTACCATTCGCTAACGGATGAGGGTCACATTAATGAGCCGCTATCTCAGTGACCCGGTTCGAATTTTGGATCGCCCCGAGAATTACCAGCCGGGTTCGACCTCGCAGCCAAGCTGAAGAATCCTCAACGCATTTCGATACGACATCGCCTGGTCACGACCACAGAGCGTCACCACACCCTTGCCAGTGTTGTGTGCTTCGAGCATTACTAGCGACGCTTCAGCAGTCGACATGTCAGGAATTGTTTTCAACAACGCCCAGATCACATAATCCATTGAATGATGATCGTCATCTAGCAACACGACAGCCCAACGATCCGATCTACCCGACGACGTTTCGTAAACCTCTGCCGGAGTAGTTCTTTCACTCGTTTCACGTTCGGCACTCACGCTCGGTTGGTCAATGCTTCGACCTACTACAAACCGAACCCTCTTGACACCGACCGCCAACGAGAACAATCTTTTGCAGCAATAAACATTTCTTAAATAATTTTGCCCTCGACAAAAAGGCTCTTCATCAATGCGAATTACCGACGTCAAACCGTTCCCAGTATGGGTTGGTACACGAAACCAAATGTTGGTCAAAGTGGAAACAGATGAAGGCATATACGGTTGGGGGGAGTCAGGGCTCTCTAGTAGAGAAATGGGCGTTAAAGGAATCGTCGAGCACTACCGAGAGTTCTTAATCGGAAAAGACCCGATGGCACGTGGAGCTCTTTGGCAAGAAATGTATCGTAGCCAGTACTTTGAAGGCGGTCGAACGCTAACGGCCGCAATTTCTGCAATTGATATCGCTCTTTACGATATCGTCGGCAAGAAGCTCGGCGTTCCGGTTTACGAACTGCTTGGCGGTAAACACCGTGACTATGTTCCGACATTCGCTACTGGCGGCGGCAATTCACCTGAAGAAATGGTCGACATCGCTCAGAAGATGATCGCAGAAGGCTTTGATTGCTTCCGACTTCACCGAGGTTACGAAACTGAATCTGAAGGAATCTTTGAACCTCGTGAAGCAATTGCCAATGCGGCCGAGGGATTAATCAAAGCACGCGAAGTTCTCGGCCTCCGACCTGTTATTGGCTACGACTTCCACCACCGGCTCTCCGTCGCTGAAACAGCTTCGTTCTGCCAGATGATGCCCGATCACACTCTCGATTTTCTCGAAGAGCCGATTCGTGATGAATCCCCCGAAGCCTACGAATCCCTACGAACGATGACCAACATGCCGTTCGCTCTCGGTGAAGAGTTCGCTTCAAAATGGCAGTTCCTTCCCTACATCGAAAAGGGACTAGCCAACTACATTCGAGTCGACATCTGTAACGTCGGCGGAATAACCGAGGCAATGAAAGTCGTCGGATGGTCGGAAGCTCACTACATCGATCTCATGCCGCACAACCCGCTCGGACCAATCTGTGTCGCCGCTACCGCTCACATGAGCATGGCAGCTGCGAACTTCTCATGGCTCGAAATCCGAGAGTCTGCCGGCGAAGACAACGGGTTCTACTCGAAAGAAGTATTCCCTGTTCAACCCGAGATAGTTCCGGGTAAAGTAACCGTTCTCGACAAACCCGGACTCGGTGTCGAAGTAGACGAAGAATCTCTCACTGAGCCGTTCCGATATTCAGAAATGCCTCACCTAAAACGAAACGACGGATCACACACCAACTGGTAAGAGCTAATATTCACGAATCTCACTAATTAGTCCCCCTTCCTTCGGGAAGGGTTAGGAAAAGAGTAGGTTGCGACGCAGAGCCGAGCAACAAGGTTACGAACGTGAGCATAAAGTTCACTCCGAAGCCTCGATATCTCAATTCAGCCAGCAGTAACCAACCTCTCAGAAAATAAGGAAAGCCTTTGAAAATTACAGATGTAAAACCATTCGCAGTCTGGGTCGGCACACGAAACCAGATGCTAGTCAAGATCGAGACCGACGAAGGCATATACGGTTGGGGTGAATCGGGCTTCTCTGGCAGAGAACTCGGTGTAAAAGGGATCATGGAACACTACCGTGAATTCCTGATCGGTAAAGACCCCATGAGCCGAGGCGGGCTATGGCAAGAGATGTACCGAAGCCAATACTTCGAAGGTGGGCGAACTCTCACAGCAGCCATCTCGGCCATCGATATCGCACTCCACGACATCGTCGGCAAAAAGCTCGGCGTGCCTGTGTACGAACTCCTCGGAGGCAAGCACCGCCACACCGTTCCTGTGTTCGCCACCACGGCTGGTCCTTACGGCCCTGATATGATCGAACAGGCGAAAGAGTTCATGGGCAGAGGAATAAATGCATTCCGCCTGTCGTACGACAACATGGACATACAAAGCGGCGGACTCTTCGAGCCTCGTGAGTCGATTGCCAACTCGGCCGAATGGCTCATCAAGACTCGTGAAGCGCTCGGAAATCAGGCGATTCTCGGTGTCGACTACCATCACCGATTATCACCAGCTGAAACTGCTTCGTTCTGCCAGATGATGCCTTCGCACACTCTCGATTTCCTCGAAGAGCCAATTCGTGACGAATCGCCAGAAGCATACGAAGCACTTCGCAAGCTAACCGACGTTCCGTTCGCCATCGGTGAAGAATTTGCCTCTAAGTGGCAGTTCCTCCCTTACATCGAACGAGGCATTACTCAGTACGCACGAGTCGACATCTGCAACGTAGGTGGATTCACAGAGTCGATGAAGGTCGCCGGGTGGGCAGAAGCTCACTACATCGATCTCATGCCGCACAACCCGCTAGGACCGATCTGCACAGCAGCATCTGTTCACATGGCAGCCGCGGTTCCGAACTTCGCGTGGCTCGAAGTGAACATGGCACGTGCCGAAGATCCCGACCGAAGCGTCTTTACGGAGCAGGTCGAATTCAACGGGAGCGGCTATGTCGTCAACGACCGACCGGGTCTTGGTGTCGACGTCGACGAAAGCAAACTCACAGAACCGTTCAAGTTCTGGGAAGCTCCACACCCACACCGCGCCGATGGATCACACACCAACTGGTAAGAGCTCACTGCCCGCCCGCGTCCCGACCAAAGCGGAGGTATCCGGGGAGGGGCGGTGAAAGCCTTCTTAGTTGGCACCATTGCACTATCGGGAGGATTCATTCTCCATTACGTGGTTCTCTGCTCCCTCGTCTCGTTCAATCCGGTTCACCGTTCACGCCTACTTCTGGCGAACGTGCCACGCAGCCGCCCCTCACCAGATCCCGCGGCTGCCACTCGGGACGCGGGAATAGCCGATCGAACGCGATTCTAAATCAAGTTCAGAATGACAATGAATCAATCGCCAGCCTTTTTGTCGCCTGTTACATTTGGTTCATCCAAATTGACCGGCTAGTTTTGTGAGCGGAAGGCGAAGAAGCAACAATGGCAGTATCGATCGATCTCAAAGGCAAACGTGGTGTCATATGGGGCGTTGCCAATCAGCGCAGCATCGCATGGGCCATCTCTGAGCGACTCGCAGAAGCAGGTGCTGAACTTGCCTTCACCTATCTAAACGAGCGACTAAAAGAGCCGGTCGAAAAAGCCACCGCAAGCCTAGGTAACCCGATTCTTATCGAATGCGATGCTACCGATGATGCCCAAGTTCAGTCGGTGTACGATCGAATTAAGAGCGAATGGGGCGAGATCGACTTCGTAGTCCACTGCATTGCCTTCGCTGATCGAGACGACCTGGGCGGAAACTTTTCCGACACCAACCTCCAAGGATTCCGAACAGCTCTCGAAACCAGCGCGTACACACTCATGCCGGTCGTCGGTAAGGCAGCACCGTTGTTTGGCGAATCGGGTGGCTCGGCTATCACGCTCACATTCGATGCATCGCAGCGGGTGTACCCCGGATACAACATTATGGGCACCGCTAAAGCTGCCCTTGAAAACGAAGTTCGCCAGCTCGCTGCTGAGTTCGGGCCTAAAAACATTCGAGTAAACGCTATTTCAGCAGGCCCTCTGCCAACGCTCGCAGCGCGCAGCATCCCAGGGTTCCGTGACATGACTAAAGCCCACCGAGAGCGATCTCCGCTGGGACGCAACATCAATCACAAAGAAGTCGCAGACACTGCTTTGTTCTTGTTGAGCGACATGTCTACAGGCATCACCGGAGCGATCATTCCAGTCGACGCCGGCTACGGCATCATCGCTCTTTAGCCAGCACTGGTTTGGCGAAATCATGCCTTCGAATCAATATGGACTCGAACTAGGGCTCTCGGCTACAAGATCACTGGTAGTCGAGGGCAGCCATCTCTACAGCCCCACCGGTAAAGCTGAACACTCCGTTCTCTCAAGCCCCGCGATGATTATGGAGATGGAGATCGCTTGCGTTGAAGCAGTCGAAGGCGTCGTTAAAGCATCCGTGGGGTTCCATGTCGACGTGAAACACATAGCGCCAACTCCGGCTGGTGAATCAGTCGAAACCACGGCAACCCTCATCGATATAGACGGCAATAAACTGCGTTTCAAAGTCGAAACGAAGTACGGCGAAACCCTCGTAGGCACCGGAACGCACCGCCGTGCAATCGTCGATCTTTAGCCGCTCGAACAAAGCACACCGCTCAATTCCTACTCAGCCGTAGTTGCGGAAAACTCGTACAAAATCTTCTGGCAAGTGAAATACCGGTTACGTGTACGGTGAACTAGTCGCACGCCATATAACTGAGGCAAATATATTCAACCGACAGAGAGAATCCGTTTTTAGTTGTGAGCAGTAGCCAGCAACACACAACGAATCAGCCGCCAAACGCAAACGGTGCAGATTCATTAGACTCTGTCACCGTTGCCGACGGCATCTCAGATCGAAATGGCAGTTCGACCGCTTCGTCTGAAGACAGGCTGGCACCCCGCAACTCTCTCACTGTTGCCGAACTCTCAACTCTCGCGTCATCGAACAACTCGGTGCGGAGTGTTCCAGCAGAACGCATCGCGAACACTCCGCACCGAGCTAAATACTGACGCCGTCCTCATCATCGACTACGTCGACGCTTTCGGTGGCAAATTGGTACGTGCAATTTCTGGAATCGAATCGGCTGTGCTCGATGCCGGACTCTGGCTACCGGATTGGATATCGCCTGTCGATGCAAATTCGCCTGTCAAGATCGTTGATGCCGACCAGTCCCAGTTCAACTCGCTATCGGCAGTGGGCGCACAAGAGTTGTACCGATCAGCAATCGCCCTCGCCATCCCTGGCAAAACAGGTGCTGCTGGAATGCTCCTTGCTCTTTCGATTCGCCCTATCGAATTTGACGATGCGCAGATCGACGCGGCGAAAACCATTGCCCGTCTGCTCAGCCTGTCAACATGACGTTCGAACGCAATCGCCATCACCGAACGTGACGAATCGCAATTAGCGGCTGCACGACTCATCACACGCTCAACGAGCAGCGATTCTGCCGATTCCAACGTCTCCGGCGAGCCAAAATCACTTCTTGCCAAGATATCCGATCTGCTCAAACCATTTTTTGACTACGACGTTGTCACTCTCCGGGTTGGGTTCGAAGATTCATTCACAACATATGAACTAATCAGTGCCGACCCGGGCCAACAGTTCGTTGTACCACGAACCGAAGCAACTGCCGACTAGGCAACCCACAAACGATCAATCGAATCTCGAGCCATTGAATCCTCACTGGCACTAACGAACAGTCCTCAGAATGCTTATTCGCCTGAAAAAAGGAACTCCACCGAGACGGCATGGAAATCCGCTGGCATCGAATCAGTGTTGGCGATCCCGGTTATCGACTCAACCCAAACCGTAGTAGTTTTAGGTTCTACTCGATTCGCCGCTTATACGCCCGAGTCAGTATCGATTGCTAACCGCTTCGTTCCTGCGATCACCGCTGCGTTTGCGGGAGACAACTCCGATACGATCGAATCAATCATCCGACACGAACACGCGTCGGCGGCGCCAGAATATTTAGAATCAATCTCCACTGCTACCGAGCTCGCTTCGGCGTGTGGAGTAATCGCCACTCAGATCACGAAACTCGCCGGTGCCACTCGTGTGCAGATCGGTTTCATTGAAGACGAATCCGGCAGGACGTTACTAGGGTTCGACACCGAGCAATCCGATGATGTGCTTGATCTGACTTGGTCTTCGCCCGACGAAATCTAACAGATCACAAAGATCCTCGAAGCTGAAAACCACGAAGGGTCTGATACCGAATAACAAAGATTCAGTCGGGTTCGCACCGCAATCAAGGTCCTCGACCGCACCATCGGTTTCGTAGAGGCGACCCAAAATGATTCGGGCTTCGATCTTTCGGAAATATCGCAGATCAAGGGAATAACCCTCGCGTGCTCACCGGGGGTTGCAACGCTTTGACAACTCGAACAATATGAAACGACACTAAACAAGCTCGAAATGCTTCGACAAGTCACTGATCAGATCCGGTCAGAGCGGTCGATCAATCCTGTGAACAGCCCCTATATCGCATCATTGATCCGCAACTTATTCGATGCCGATTGGATCTACTTCGGCAGCGTCGATCATGAAGAAGATCACTCAACTACAGAAATTACCGACGGACTAAACGTTCCCGAACTAGCACCGGGCGTCCGAGTGTCAAGACGGTCACTGTTGATCCCTTCCACACTTGCTGTGTCTAGCCCGGTAACAATCGATCTTGAATCCGCTGCCCCCGGACAACGAGCCGCAGGCAGATGCATGTACCGAGCCGGCTTGTGGTCCGCCTATGCGCTCCGCTTCGCTTGGGCGGTGTGGTAACCACCATGTTCATGTGTGCGTCTCGCAAGCCGACGGGCTTTGGGGCGCTCGAAAAGAAAATGGTCTCTTCAATAATTTCAGATCTTGAGATTTCGATCGAACGATTAGGTCAACCTATCACAATTGGTTCGAACGAGAGCAAGGAATCTGTCCAGAATGTTCTCGAGCAACTCGGACCCAACCTCGAAGTCATCCTCAACAACGCTTCAGCACTAGTGCTCACTGTCGACAAAGATGGCATCGTGACCGATGTCGCAAGTCGCGGTATCGAGGGTTTAAAGCTAGTACCTGAGCGTTTACTCGGTCGCTACTTCATCGCCTACTCTCGCAATATCGACGGACTCGGCGACGCCCTAAATCGAGCGTTGAAGGGCCATTCGGGACGACTCGAAATTGAAATTTTCGGCACCGTTCTCGACGCATGGGTAGAACCGAATCTTGTGCCTGGCGAACAACCTACATCTGCGACAGTAGTCGTATCAGATGTCACAGATCGAGTAACCGCTTATCGAGCTGAAACTCAACTGGTCAACCTGAGAGAAGATCAAGATCGCACATCGAAATTCATCGTCTCGCTTTCGCATGAGATGAAATCTCCGCTGACCACCGTCGTGGCACTAGCCGACCTACTTGGTATGAACGATCGCGGAAATCTTCACCCTGATCAAGTCGAGCGAATTTCGGTAGTTCAGCAAAACGCCGACCGACTCATATTGCTCGTAAACGACTTCCTCAGCATTTCGAAAATGCGAACCGGAACATTCGAAAGTAATCCGTCGAAATTCCAGATTTCTGAACTTGCGCACGATCTCGAATCCTCTTTTAAGCCGATCGCCACAGGTCTAGACCACAAAATTGAAGTCACAGCACCTGACGAACATCAATTCGCCACTGACGACCGTGAATTGCTACGACAAGTGATCATGAATCTACTCACGAACGCCAGCAAATACTCACCTGCCAATACGACCATTTCGCTCGATATCTGTGTCGACGAACAAGACCTGCGAATCACGGTGACCAACGAAGGCCCCGGGATACCTCACAACGAGTGTGACCGAGTGTTCGAGCCGTACAGCCAGCTCAATAACCCTGACGTCTCCGGAACTGGAATGGGGCTCGCCATCGTCAGGCAAATAGTCGAACTACACCACGGTAAAGTCTGGGTTGAAGACGGTGTAGGCGGCGGCACATCGTTCGCTATTTGGCTTCCCGAAGCCGTTTCAAACAGCTAAATCGACCTGCTAAACCGATGTTCCTGTATCTGTCGGATCAAATCTTTCGACTGTGGCCCGAAGCTCCAATAGCGCCCGAACAATGTCTTCACGCGTAACAATGCCAACCACGTAATCGCTTTCCATTACGACCAACTGATTTACGCGGTGACGATCCATTGATCCAAGCGCTTCTCGAACTGATTCGTCTTTAGAAATTACCCGCAGGCTATCCGGGTTCAGCAGCTCACCTATAGAAGTTTCACCTTGGCGTTCGAGCAGGACAGAATCAATATCCTGTCGAACTACGAATCCAACTAGTTCTCCCTGTTTCGCCACCGGTACTGAGGCTAGCGGACTCCCTGGCAACCCTTGATGCATAACCTGCTCAACCGACCAACTGCCTTCCAACATTGGAGGCATTGGACGAGTCGCCATACCCACCGTGAAATCTAATCCTTCAACCGAGCCAGCTTCTTTGGCAGACTGCCTAGCCCGATTAGCATGCTCGCCATCGACTTCGCTTCGACCCGATGACATCAAGAACCAGCCGATCATGCCGATCCATATTCCGCCAAAGACGTCACCGGATATGACCAGCCAAACACCCCAACCGATCAATAAGAAGAAGACTCCTCTACCAACCAGGAAGGCAACTCTGGTCGCTCGCGCTGTATCGCCAGTTAAGCTCCACACGGCTGAACGTAGAACCCGTCCACCGTCCATCGGGTAGCCGGGCAGCATGTTGAATCCGGCGACCATGATGTTCATCCAGCCTGTGAAGAAAATGACTCCTTTGAACAAAGTCACATCTCGTTCGTACACAGGCCCGAACATCACCCACCATCCGACCAGCGTAATGCCAATAACAAGTGAAACCGCTGGACCAGCGAACGCTATGAGGAACTCGTTCCGCGGCCGACTTGCGTCGCCTTGAATTCTGGAAACCCCGCCGAACAGCAGCAGCGTGATGCTACGCACTTTGAGCCCCTGAGATAACGCCACCAGCGAGTGCCCCAACTCATGCGCCAACACTGATGTGAACAGCAACAGAGTTGTGAGCAACCCGGCAATCCAATACTGGGTAGTCGACCAAAAGCTGAAGAACGAAGGATAGGCAGCGGTTGCCAACGACCAAGTGATAATTGCGACCGCGATTAACCAGGTCGGATTAATTTCGACCGGAATTCCAAAAATCGTGAATAGTTTTACTGAACCACGCAATAGCTCGAAGATGTCCTCGTAATAAAAACTAGAAGCTCTAGTTGCTCAAACCTTAAGCCTATACGCACACGTCAAATTCGGTCGAACGCTGCGATACAACTTACGAGAAAAACTACAGTTCGGTCGTTATTCATTCCGCAGTACCCCGGGACGGGACTATCATGCACGAGTCCTCCACTATCGAGAAAATAATCTGAACGCCCGAATGTCCTTTCAACCCACCGATATTGAACCAGCACGATGAAATCGTTCAAACAACCTTTTTACGGATGGTGGATCGTCGGAGCCGGTGGAATAGTCCAGTGGTACACATCTGCCATCTTCTGGCGTGGCTTTCAAGCGTTCGTCCCACCAATATTAGAAACGTTCGGGTGGAGTAGAGGCGTGATGGGAGCGGCAATATCGCTTCAGCGTGGTGAGAGCGGGATGATTTCACCGTTTGTCGGCGTAATTCTCGATAAATACGGCCCACGTAAAGCGATGGCGTTCGGCGTACTCCTCACCGGTGGTGGCTTCGTATATATGAGCCAAATGCAATCTCTTTGGCAGTTCTACCTAGCCATTGGGTTGCTCACTCTCGGGATGTCGTTCGGGACGTTCATCGTATTCGTAGTTACAGTCGCCAACTGGTTCGTACGAAAGCGTGCTCGAGCTCTAGCCACCTTGATGTCGTTCTCGGCAGTTGGAGGAATCACCCTTCCGATCCTCGTCGCATCGATCGACACCTTCGGGTGGCGCGAAGTGTTGCTGGCATGCGGAATCGGATTCTGGTTGATTGGATTCCCAGCGACGCTTGTGATGCGGAAACGACCAGAAGACTATGGCATGGTCCCCGACGGCGGACCAGATGATGACCTAGTCAACGGCAAAGCAAATCGGGCGGGCCGAATCCGAGAGCAAGCCATCACGATGCGACAAGCCATCAAGCTACGTTTCTTCTGGCAACTCGCAATTGTCACTAGCCTCGGTCAACTCGTAAGTTCAACCAATCTATTCCACTTCGCTGCTCTCTTGGACTACGGCATGACTGCCGCTCTGGCCGCCGCAGCAGCGGGTGCAGTCGCTATCGGCGATCTAAGTGGGCGAGCCGGTATCGCCGTGATTGGTGACCGCTTCGACAAACGCAAAATGCTCACCACTGCGATGATTATGCAAACCATCGGAGTCGCCGGGCTCGCCGGGATCAACGCCGAAGTATTCGGAGTTAACCTAGGACTCTGGCCGCTGCCGCTATTCGTCGTGTTCTTCGGACTAGGATTCGGATCATCTATCCCGCTTAGACTCTCGATCCTTGGAGATTACTTCGGCAGAACAAGCTACGGGTCGATCGTAGGGCTAACCAGTTCTGTAAACGCTCTGTTTGGTGCAGCGGGGCCCGCTCTAGTCGGCTTCATATACGACGGAACCGACAGTTACCGATTAGGCTTCACAACGCTCGCGGTGATGCTAGTCATATCTATTCCGCTGGCACTTGGGTTAGAGCCAGCAGGAAGGGTGGCAGCGAAAGCTCGACAGTTAACGCGACGAAACTATCGTGAAAGAAATCGTTTCGAATCGTCCAAATAGCAATGTTGACTGCATCTCAATTGATGAACCAGCGTTTATAGGTGACTAGTTCTAACGTCCCGACTTACTGATCAAGCGAGCGACGAACGATCCATCTGGCCTACTGATCAGCACAACCACAACAACTGCGCCTACTTCGGCGGTATCGCCGCGGTACAGTGTCGCCCGATTCACTGTAAATACTCGACCGTTGATTACCCAAATATCGCCATCAATCGCCTCTATCACCCCAGACACGCTCAGTTCAACAGTACCCTGCTGCTCAGAGTTAGTGCCTGACGATTCGCCTTCAAACTTGACCTGGAAGTTGATCGAAATAATCACACCCAAATTCGAATCGACAGAGTCTCTGATAAACAGCACTTCAGAAACCAATGTACTTATTTCGGTACCACGCTCTCGGGCGTCCGCAATCAATTCAGTTAATGGCCTGAGCGACTGAATCTGGTGACCGTTCGACTGAATAGAAGTTTCACGCCCTATCCAAAGATCGAACTCCCTACCGTCCACCAATTTCACAACAACGTATCGAGCGCTGTCTGGAATGCTCACAAGAGTTCCGCGGGATTGAATGAAGTTATCCGAAACAACCGAAAGCTTCTGAACAATCCCAGAATCGAGCACGTAGAAAACTATATCGACGCGATCACCGCGCTCCATATTCAACAGCGACCTTATAGGCACGCCGTTTTTGATCAGGTTTTCACCGAGCGGAGTTTCGGGCATCTGAAGTTCGATCAACTTCGTTTCGGTTGATTTACCAGAAAGAACTGTCAGTTTGCCTTCGTTGAAATTCACACTAGTGATGATTCCGGACGCCTTGCCAACCTTCGGAGACTCAATCGAAACAATCGTTCCAACGTTGTAGAACGTCCCTGCACGCCCAGTCACTGAATACACCCCGCTAACGATGTTCATTCCGGCGACCACCGAGCTAAATTTCACTCGGCGCTCGTCAACAATCACCCAAGTTTCGTCTGTAATCAAAACAATCAGCGACTGTCCGTTAACACCCGTCACCTGAAATCGATCAGGCTCACGACCGATACCCGTGACAGTTCCGGAGAACTTCACGTTCTTACGCGATACCACTACTAGTCTCGTGAGATCGCTTGATTCGGTATCGAGCCGAGTGGCATCAATAACCAGATCGCCAATCTTCACATCAGCGATCACCGCAGCACTGCCATTACGAACAATCTGTGCGTCGTCCCAAACCGTGAGTCGAACAAGTGCTCCATCAGTCGGTCGAATCGTTATGACGGCAGCATCAAGGTCTAGCGATTCGACTATCCCTGAAATATGATCCTCACCCGACGGCGCACTCGAACGTGCACGAATTGCCAGTGCGCGAAGCGTGACGTCAGATCCAGTAATGTCTGAAATTGAGTCAGCGCTCGAAGATTCGAACTGAATATCTACAGATTGGCCCGCATCAAGCGCTGAAATTCCAGACGAATGACCGTCGAGAGTAATCTCAGTCTCACCAGTAACCTTCGCAGCGACTTTCATACCCTGTTTCTCGTTCGTTGCAATCACGATGCCAAGCGCATCTTCAAGTGACACATCGATTTCTACGAGAGTGATCACGCCAGTGAATGCTCTACGTGATTCGTGTTCTAGAATCGCCTCCAACTCACTCAAAAGTCGCGGCTCACGCACGTTGATCGAAACGGCGGTACGCACTTCGCCTTCGATCAAGTACTTCACTTCGAGCTCGCTAGCAGGGTCTATAAACCGTCGAACGTCGGACAAAAGCTGAGGATTAGACGCAGTGCCGGAAATTTTATCGAGAAGATTTTTAGGCAAATCGACAGTCGTCTTTTCTCTGTCGTAACTGAACTTGACTGAGAAAGGATTCACGCCCTGCACTCCGGTCGGAACTATCGTGAACGATCCGAATCCAATGTCATCAACCAGACCACCAGATATTTTCAACAGTGGTTGAACTTCGCCGCGTGTTTGTGCAGTTGCCTTATAGATTCTTTGGAGCTCTTCGAAACGACGTTGAATCTCTTGGTACTGGGCAGCTATTTTATCTAGGACATCTTGATCTTCTCGATCGGAGTCAAGAACACGCTTTAGAGCTCTCGCAGCATCGTCCAAAGAAGAAAGATGTTGAGTTCTGGCATCGATAGCGATCTGGGCCAACCGAGCAGACTCCGCCTTGTCGGAAGCTTTATCCTGGGCTTTTTGAATCCGCTCGACAGTTGCACTTGTTAGTTCGAAACCAATCGCTGTCAAAATTCCACTAGAACGATCCAAACGAGCGACCATCGTTATGCCGTCACCGACCAAAGGAGCGTCGATTCCCGCTGGGATAAGCACATTTACAACACCGCTGTTACGAGTCTGAATCGACAGGTGGTCGTCAGTAGCGCTGCTAACAACACCGACAACGTGCTTTGTGGTCGGCTGAGTGTTGGCGACACGAACGAGAGTTCTGAGTGCTACAAGATCATTATCAGCATTTCTCGTTGCAGTCGAAATAACTCGGTCACCTTCAGCTATCTCCTCGACGAGCGCCCTGTTCGAACCGATTCTTAATTCAGACTCAGAGTCGAACGTGAGAGTGACCAGACCTGAATTAGAAGCGATCACAATGGCACTTGGCGGTCGAACCTCAACAGCCAGTCCGAAAATAGCCTCAATATCGGCAGGCCTCACTTCAGCTTTGACGCCTTGGCTACCAAATGCGAACAAAACGGCAACAAACGCGAGCAAAAACACCACCTGCGGACGAATGGTGCGAACGATCATACTTTTAGTCGACGTAAACATTGTTAGAAATTGCTGAACGGCTTCAGTCGGCCCCCAGCTCAATAATTCTGAAGCAAACGCAATTACGCTTTTGTTACTTCTGAATGCAATAGGAATCACTCTGAGCGGCTCGTCTGGCTGAGTCGTCATGGCACATCCTCCGGTGGAATGGAAATAATCGCCAAGGATGAGCTGTGGAAACTACCATCCAAATTACTTGCAAGAACGTCAACAAAATTCGGACCAGGCGCCAAAACGATCGTTAGCTCGAACGTACCATCAGCCTGAATTTCAACGATCACATCGTTCACGCTCACGATCGCATCAGCTGATGTGATTCCACGAAGCAATACCGTGTCGCTTCGCACGATACTTTCATCTCCGATGCCCTCAAAATCCAAAGCCAGATTAAATGTGCCTGAAGAGGCCGTCGGAACTGCCGACGGAGTCGGAACTGCCGACGGAGTCGGAATCACCGTAGGAACGGCAATCGGCGTAGCAGTTGGTTCTGGAGTAGCGGTAGGAACCGAAGTCGGTGTCGGCGGAACCATCGTTGCAGTCGGCAATGGAATCGGTGTCGAGGTAGGAGTCGCTGGCACGGGCGTGTATCGTGCGCGACTCTCCACGCACCCGGTGATGGCAAGCGACAGCAAACCAACGAGCACAAAGGACAACCTAGCCACGTGTGCAGATCGCCGCGTATAGCGCCCTAGCGTAACGAACATCATCGCTTTAATGGTCGGTTGTCGAGAGGCAACGACAGTGTGAACGTAGTCGAATGCGCGTCCGACTGACTACCGTTCAATGCTTGTGATTCGACCACCAATTGACCACCGCATCGCTCGGTAAGTGAACTGGCGATAAATAATCCCAATCCAGAACTTTGCTTTTCGCTGCGGGCCGAAAGCTCAGGGGTCCAACCGCGGTCGAACACGTGAGCGAGATACGATTCAGCAATTCCTGCGCCGTCGTCCCACACCCTCACCAAAAACTCCGATTCCGTTCGAGTCATTCGTATTTCAACATGCCCCTCAGCGAATTTGGCAGCGTTATCGACAAGGTTCGTGATGACGTGATCTAGTGCCGACCCATCGCCATAAATGAGACCAAACTCACTCGGCTCGCACCACCACACAAGCTCAAGACCACGCTCGCGGGCGATCGGTGTATACCGATCCGAAACATTTCGAACAATCGCCGCAGCATCCACCGGTTCAATTACGGGAGACGCCGTGTCATCTTCAAGATCGACCAACACACGTACGTTTTCGATCATTAATCGGAAATTCGGTGCCTGATTCTCGATCTCGTTCAGAAGTTCGACGACCATGTGCGGAGTGACTTCGCCGGTTTCATTCAGCAGGGCACGGGCCTCACGCTGCTTTCCAAGAATTCGCCGAAGCGGGCGTCCCATGTCGTGAGCGAACGTATCGAAATAATCCTGCGTTACCTGGCTCCACGTTCGAGTTCGATCGCCAGTAAGGGCTTTCGTGCGTCGAGCGATAATCTGAAAACCAATGACCGCCACGACTGACCCCAGCACGAATACGCCGGCGCCGATGTAAGCGACAGGTTCGATCCACCAGAGCGATCCTGGAGTTAGCGATTCGCCAATAAATGGCGAAAGCAGTATTAACAACAGCCCAATTCCGGCAATTGCTAACCCAATTAATTTCAATATTTTGAGCGACTGATCGTTCAAACAGCCCAGTTCCTAATATTCAACTACCGTAGTTTTCGTCAATCCCTAGGGTTTACCAATCGGTACCCACGGTTTCGCACGTTGATAATCAACTCATTAGCGCCGAATTCTCTTGATACGGCCCTACCAAGTGAAACTTTCAGTTCACGAATTCGAACTCTAAGCGAGGCACGCGAATCCTCACCATCGGAAAATCGTTCTAGCCGTGAGAACGGGACCAGCTCGCCTTCAGATCGATACATTGCCGAGGCAAGCTCGCTCAATATCTCCAGTTTCATGCCCTGAATCTCGCGAATCAAATCACGTCTTTCGTTTTCGATTACGTAAACAGCGGCATTCGCTGCATCAATCTCAAAAAGGGTTCCGATCTTGATTGTTTCAGGAGCTCTGCCAATCAAACGTCGTAATCTGAGCACGACTTCTTCAGGGCTCGCCAGCTTGTCGATAAAATCGACCGAAACGCTTACGCTCAGGCTCGCGTTCACAGCGGTGTCACGGTACGGACCCTGAGTGTACTGAGTGAACATCAAGACCGGCATACTGCTATCTCGTTCAACGATTTTTTTAAGGATCGATAAGCCTTTGAATCGATCTGAATCGTATTCGCCAAACCTAACGTCTAACAATACCGCCGACGGTCGCTCTGTTTCAAGAGCGAACAACGCCTGAGTCTCATAATCTTCACCCGTCAGATGCGGGCCTTCTGGCGCAACAACGATCGGTCTAAATCCGTCAGTCTCCAAACGCCGCAAAACTGAACGCATAAGATCTGACATGTGCTCGTCGTCTACAACGAGAATTTTCTGGCCGCCACCAGCACTTTTTGAAGTCAAAACATTCCTCTGCGGTTGCCTACCGAAATTCGTGTGAACCTACGGATGAAACTGCCACAAGAATCGATCTCAATCGACTCTATCATTCACCCGGCCATTACTTCTCCTCATGCAATCCGCATGATGTGAGCAATACGTTCCATTTTCCCTGAGCAGCGTTCCCAAATAGTTACGCCGACATCGACGATAAGGTTTCACTCCAAAATGCACTAATCTCTACCGGCAAAACCCTTAATAGGCTCGACTCATAGTTGAGGGAACGCTATCCTCGCTAGACCACACTTTTCCACCCTCCATTCCTGAGAAATATCTGCCTGTGACCGACCAGTTCGTCCACCTCCACAACCACTCCGAGTTCTCGTTACTCGACGGGTTCAGCAGGTTGGACGACATGGTTAACAGGGCGGTGGAATTAGATCAGCCAGCAATCGCGCTCACCGATCACGGCAATCTGCACGGTGCGATCGATATCTATCAGTCGGCGAAAAAAGCCGGTATCAAGCCGATCATCGGTGTTGAAGGCTACGTAGCCGACGGTGCACGTGACGAACGCAACCCCCAGAAGCGGTCTCCGTTCCACATGACTCTGCTTGCGCAGAATCGAGTCGGCTACCAGAACCTCCTCAAACTGGTCACAGCGTCACACATCGAAGGGTTCTACTATCGCCCACGTATGGACCGAGAGATTCTCGAAAAATACTCCGAAGGTCTAATCGTCCTTTCCGGCTGTCCCTCAGGCGAACTGGCGAGGTACATCAAAAACGGCGACATGGATGCCGCTCACGAAACTCTCGAGTGGTACGGAAACGTTTTCCAAGATCGCTACTACCTCGAAATGATGATGCACGAGCATGTGCCTGATCAGGCTGAGATCAACCAAGCTCTCATCCAGCTAAGCAACAATACCGGCTTGCCGATGGTTGTGACGAACGACTCTCACTACGTCAGACGCGAAGATTCCGAAGCGCAAGACATCCTCACCTGCATCCAGACCAACTCAAATATTAAAGATCCCAAACGGCTTCACATGGAGGACACGACTTACTATCTGCGCAGCGCAGCGGAGATGCAGGCGGAATGGTCGCATCTACCCGAGGCTCTCGCAAACACAGTAAAGATCGCCGAATCGTGCGAACTCGAGCTCGAATTCGGACAGACATTCGTACCTCGTTATGCAACTCCTCACAACAAGCCTTCGATGGATTACCTCAAAGAGCTTTGCCACGAGGGTATGAAGAAACGATTCGACAATAATCCGAGCGAAGAAGTTCTCACACGACTTGAGCACGAACTTGGAATCATAGAAGAAACTAAATTCGCCGACTACTTCCTCGTTTGCTGGGACATCTTCAACTTCGTCAACGAAAAGGGAATTCTCTCTGCCGTCCGTGGTTCTGCCGCTGCAAGCCTGGTTCTCTACTGTCTAGAAGTTACTCAGATCGACCCTATCGAGGCTGATCTGTTCTTTGAGCGGTTCCTCAACGTCGAACGTCGTGAGATGCCAGATATCGACATGGACTTCGCCGACGATCGCCGGGAAGAAGTAATCAAGTACTGTATCGATCACTACGGGCGTGAGCACGTCGCCCAGATCATCACTTTCGGTACACTCGGTGCGAAGGCAGCGATTCGTGACACGGCACGAGCACTCGCACTCCCGCTCGAACTCAGCGACAAACTCGCCAAGATGGTTCCGCTAACTCTCAACATCAAGTTGAAAGACGCAATCGCAGAGTCCTCAGAACTGCGAACCGAAATCAGCCGCAACCGAGACGCACGTGAACTTATCGAAATGGCGCAGCGGGTCGAGGGATCAGTTCGCCACGCCAGTACCCATGCCGCAGCCGTTGTTATTTCAGAAAAGCCGCTAACTGATTACGTTCCCCTGCAACGCTCGACCAGCAAAAAAGAGGATGCAAGCCCAACAACCCAGTACTCGATGAAACCCGTCGCCGACGTCGGGTTACTCAAGATGGACTTTTTGGGGCTCGCAAACCTCTCAATTCTCGATCAGTGCGTGAAGCTAATCGCCGAAACCACCGGTGAGCACATGGGCGTTTACGACGTGCCGATCGACGATGCCAAGGCATTCCAAATACTTGGTGAAGGCGACACGTTTGGCGTGTTCCAGCTCGAATCCGAGGGAATGCGAAAAAACGTTAAGCTGCTAAAACCGACGACGATCAATGACCTTGCTGCCATGATCGCGTTGTACCGCCCGGGCCCGATGGAACACATCGGAACATTTATCGAGGCGAAGCACGGCCGAGCTGAAATTTCATACCCGCACGAAGATCTTCGAGAACTTCTCGAACCGACTTACGGCGTCCTCGTTTATCAGGACCAAGTAATGCTCATTGCTCAGGCGTTCGGCGGATACACACTCGGTGAAGCCGACATCCTCCGCAAGGCAATGGGTAAGAAAAATGTCGCGGTGATGAAGGCCGAGCACGAAAAATTCTCCAAAGGTGCGCTCGAAAAAGGCTACACCCAGGACCAAGCCGACACTGTTTTCAAGCTAATGGAGCCGTTCGCTGGTTATGGGTTCAATAAAGCCCACGCAGTCTCCTACGCATACATCGCGTACTGGACCGCCTACTTCAAAGCTAACTACTCAACCGAGTACATAGCAGCTGTCCTCGACTCAGCGTCTGGCAATCCCGAGAAGGTTGGCATGGCGATACGAGAGGCGGGCCGACTGAACATCGCCGTTAAGCCACCAAGCATCAACTACTCCGGATCTGGATTTACTATCGAGCGTGACGCCGAAGGCAACGACGCAATTCGGTTTGGAATGGCAGCTGTCAAAAACGTCGGAGCAGCAGCGGTTGACCTCATGGTCGAAGTACGTGAAGCTGCGGGTACGTTCAAAGACATCGAAGACATTTGCCGCAGGGTCGACTCCAAATCTCTGAACCGTCGAACTCTCGAAAGTTTGATAAGAGTCGGAGCATTCGACGAGTTTGGCGGACGAGGAAATCTGCTCGAATCGGTCGAACGAATAATCGCAGCGATACAACGACAAACGAAGCTTCGCGAGTCTGGTCAAACATCGATGTTCGACATGCTGGGCGAATCTGTCCCGGCCCCGATGGTCGAGATCGAAATATCAGGATCGGACGACACAACAGATCAAGAACGTGTGATCTGGGAGCGCGACCTACTCGGTGTCGAACTGACTCAGAGCCCATTCACTCGAGAAATGCGGCAACAACCAGAGAACATCATCGTCTTCGCAGCTGATATCACAGCTGATTTATCCGGACAGAAACGTGCCGCTCTCGGGCAGATCAACAATATTCGAGAACTAACCACCAAGCGTGGCGACAAGTTCATATCGCTAAATCTCACGCTACTCGATGGCGATATAGAAATGGTCGTTTGGCCAAATATCCTTGAACAGAACCCGCCCCTGTGGGAGAACGGAAATTTTGTATCTGTATCCGGCGAGGTTCGCGAACGATTTGGAAGAGTCTCGCTGTCGGTTGAGACAGCTACTGAATATCAACTCAAATCTGAAGGACAGACCGAAGCCGAGGCGGAAACAGCCAAAAACGAACCTGCTCCTGTGGTAAGAGCCGGATTCAACGAAGCAAGCCAACCTCGCCCGGTGCTGAACGATCCGGTCCAGCACACTCCGCCACCAAGTAAGCCAGTCGCTGTTGCACCGCAGGTCAACGAAGCGCCATCTACCAACTACAACAACTCGGCTCCGCCCATCGCAGAGCCTACGCCAACAACTACTGAGGAAACTACGCTGACAACCGAATCCGCTGCCCCTAATGATCTCAACCATATCGACAACGGTATGAATGTTGGCCCGGTGCTTGTGCGAGTAAAAGAAACTGGCGACGCGGCCCACGATCGCTACCGCGTCGAAGACATCATGAGGTTGTTCGCTGAATTTTCGGGTTCTGACCCAGCGATACTTGAGATCGAAACAGGCGTAAAAGTAGTTCGCCTTGAGATGCCGTTTACAGTCCAATCAGGACCACTACTTACAGACCGTCTTCACGAACTGCTCGGCAGTGGTTCGGTTCGAACTGCAGTCGTATAACTTTCGTGATCTAACTCTCACGGCCGCCATTCATATCGAAAAGCCGAGAGCCACACACTCACACCGATTGTTGGAGCTTGACGATGAACTGGGAAGTGCTCACCACAGCCCCCGATCAACTCATCGGTGAATCGTGGTGCTGTCTCATTCGAGCAGCGGGTGTAGATTGCAAGCTTCAGCCTGGCGACGCAGTGGGCTTTATGGGCGTTTCAGTATTTCCGGTTCGACTTATGGTGCGGGCGGGAGAAGTCGAACTGGCACAGTCAATCCTCGATCGATACTTGGCGGACGACGAAGAACCGCCTGAAAACTATCGCGAAGAATCTGAAGAGACCACCGATACGCTCGACTAGCGATCACTCTCAGATCGCCACCCAGACTCCATAGCCAACAATCTAGATTTCAGTGGCAATCCAGCGCCACCAAATCCGCCCAATGCTCCGCTCGAACTAATCACCCGATGACACGGCACTAACATCGCCAATTTATTGCGAGCCATCGCCTGTCCAGCTCCGCGAGCAGCCTTCAAATTACCCGCCTGCTCGGCTAGCCAGCCATAACTACGAGTTTCGCCGGCAGGTATCGATCTGCAAGCGTCCAACGCAGCCCTGAAGAACGGTGTAGATGAACGAGTGTCGATCGGAATATCCGTAAGGTCAATCGGCTCACCAGCGCAATACGCCATAATCAGAGCACGAGTATCGGCATGCTTCTCAGGATCGTGAACCGCTGAAATCACTTCTGGTTGAACGTGATCAAGGGCTAACTCTGGCGAATCCTCGGTCAGGCTCGCCCGAACGATCCCGCAGTGGGAAGCGACAATCGCAACCCATCCCATATCGGTATCGAACACATCGTAGGTTAGATCTTCTTCGATTCGACTCTTCGCCACTCTAAACGCTCCGTCCCTCGCTGAGTTCTGGACCCATTCCGCCCAACTGTCGAATACGGTGGGCGATCAATGCACGGGCAACCTTGCGCCACGCACTATTGAGATTCTTTCTCCGTTCATCGTCATCTTCAGTTCCTTGCGAAGGCCCTGCATAAACCTGTCGCTGGAACTCGATAGCAATGAACGTCGCATGCTCTTTAGCAGCAACCGTCTTCTCGCCCAATTCAGTAGCGAACTCCAACGCAGTCTGAGTCGGTCGGCGCTTCATTCCGAGTAATGACGAAAGCCGCCCCATACGGGCATACGCTCTCGTCGGTCCGTCCATTCCTCGCAGGCTCAACCACCAAGCGAACATCACGAGCCCGATTACAGCGACTACACCACCAGCCCATGCAAACATCCCCCACGGGATGACTATGCCTTCTTCAATTGATGCATCGTCTTGAACAGGCAACTCGCCGTCCGATTGACGAGATTCACGTGCTAGCCGTTCGAGATCGGCAATATCTAGCAAGTAGTCAGCGTCGTCTTCTGCGGAACCGATTCTGCCAGCCGCAAACGGATCGCCCCCGCCAACTGCCGGTGCCAAACGGCCACGGGCAAGCGACGATCGTCCTGGGGTCACTTCATAGTCGATCCAGCCGTACTCGGGGAAGAACACCTGTGTCCATCCATGACGATCTTTATCACGAACTAGGAATAATCCAGCGTCCGACACGTATTCACCAGCAGCCCAACCAGCAACAAATCGTGCTGGAACGCCGACCGACCTCAACAGCACAGCTGCCGACGATCCAAAGTACTGGCTGTAGCCCTTTGCCTTTGACGGGTCGCAGTTTGGATCGACGCTTGCGCATGGTTCGTCTTTAGTCTGGAACAAGAAGTAGTAAATTCCGTCGACACCAAACTCAGGACCCGAAATCTCCAGCGAATACTCCTGCTGTTTCAGGAACGCCTTCACCGCTTCGGCTTTCTCGAACGGAGTGACAGCCCCGGCATCACGGATAATCTGTGAAGCCAGTAACCCGACGTCCACGGGTAGTGATTGAGGCAATTGCAGATATCTGTCGGATACCCAAGTCGGATAGTTTGTTCCCGCTTCATTTAGCTGATCGTCGGTCGCCAGCGAAACGAACGTCTGTATGGAGAACGTGTCTTCTTTAGAAATCTCGCTAGAAAGCTGAACTCCGACCTGCTCGATAGGCGAATTACGTTCGATACTTAGCCGCCGCGCCAGACCCGTTTCATTATCGGTATCTACAGTCACATTGATCTGCCCCCAGTCGACTGATTGGACAACGGTGCTGAACGGGATCACAACTGTTTCGAACTTCTCTTCATCACCATCTTCATCAACAACGGTTCGGGTAATAACCTGCTCCTCACCCGTAGTGTCGGCGATCTGAAGCGCTTCCAATACTTCTTCGACAAGTTCAGGTTCGGTGAGACTCTGGGCATTCAGTTGTGTCTGCCTGAACGACTCGGCTGGCACTAAATCGCTCAACGCTAATCTGACTGCGAAGGAAATATCTCGCAGATCCGCCGGAAGCTGGCTAATCCTCGCCACCGAACCTGTCAGCGGCACGTCCCATCGCATCGGATTCAATATTTGAACTGTGGATTTCCTGTCGACCGAGAAGACACCACCTGCAGGCACAACCGTCTTAGTATCCACAAGCGGAACGTAAACCTGCGAAACCCGCTCCCTCTCAAGTTCATTCGGAGCCAAGGTTAATGCGGAACGAGGCGGTGCTTCAACCTCAGTGCTCGCGTCAGTCAACCAGCCCTCAGAGCTGTATCGCTGATACACACGTCCGGCGTACGGCACCACGTACTTTGATCGCACCCACATCAACGGCTCATCGGTCAATTCGAGTGATCCGCCGAACGCCATCGTCTGAGAGGGCGTCGAAAATAATGCTTTGCTGCCCGGGCCATCTACGCCCGCCAGCAATCGATTCGCCGGCTCTTGCAAAGCGTAAAACGGTGCTCTGAAAATGTCCCATGCATCATGAACTTGCTCAGACCGTGGTTCCCAAATCGGAAGTAATGCACTAATCAGCACAATGGGCAACGCAAACAGTAACCCGTCCTGCACAGTCGCCCAAGCCAATTTCTTCGAATAGGTAATACCTTGTGCCCGCCACCGTTCAATCCGACGCACGGTAGTCAGGTGGGCGAATAACGTAATTCCACCAACTAGGAACAAGAAGAACGTGTGTTCATGTTCACCGTGTCGATAACTAAGATTCGTCAGGATCACCAGCGACAGCAATATCGTAGGAAGCCATGGCGAACGGAACCTGAACGTGAGAGCCGTCACCCCGTATCCAACAATCCACGATGCCGCCATGAACATCAGAGCAAATGGCACGGTATCGGTACTGATTCCACCCGATTGAGCAGTCGTAATCCAAGCAGAGAATCGTGCGAACCCATCTATCGACCTCGCTATCGGCTCGGTGCCTGCAGCCTCTACAGTTCCTTGCCACATGACCACAAAAAATCCGAGACCAACGACGTAGACAATGTTGATATACCAGTTGAAATTCAGTTTCGAAACAACAAACGCTGCAACCGTTCCCATCAACAGAGTCGGGATCACCGAGGGAAGATCGCCCCAGCCAGCCAGCTGTACTGACCAACCGACGTTGGCCATCATATAAATTAGTATTCCAAGAGCTACCCAATCTTGGACCGGCGCAAATCTAGTTATCGAATCGGTGAAAGTTGTAAGTCGACCTTCAGATGTGCTGAGCTCCTCGAACTTAGGTGGACCCGGCACGTCATTCAGGAAGTCAGTGGCGGCGACGATTCTCATTCGTCACCGTCCTTATCGTCTATGTTGTCCGTGGCACCACTACTACTCCCAGTCGCATCCGAAGATACCGAAGTTGTTTTTAAAATATCCGAATGAGCCCTGACCGACGCTTGTCTTAGGCCTTCTTGATCTCCACCTAAGCGACTCAACAACGCGCTGGCTATCGAGTCGCCACGTGCCACCGGGTAAGTTGAAACACCCATTGCCGTCAGGTGATCCAACGCATTCCTATTCGACTCGCCACCATATGACCCTCGATCGATCAACACAGCGCTCACTCGAACACCACGTCGTGCAAGTCCGCCTAATGCTTCGACCCACGGACCATCACTCGTGGAAGTAATCACAACGAGTGATGTATTTTGACCAAGATCCCGCTCTAACTCAGCAAGCGATTCGAGAAGTGTCACGTCACCAACGGGCTTACTCGCAGCTATGTGACGCATGATTTGCTCACGCTGATGAGCCGATCGTTCTGGCGCCGCCACAAGCGACTGACTGCCGTGGGCGGCGTATCCAACCGGCAAAAATCCCTGGTTGTACTTATCGATAACCGACGCAGCAACCGTGGCGCCCATCTCATCTGTTGTGTCATCACCAATCGCGGCAAATGAATCTGCGTGCTGATCAAATAGCACCCACATGTCGCTCGATGAACCCTGATCGAACTGCTTCACCATCAGTTCGCCTGTTCGAGCGGTCGACAGCCAGTGAATCCTGCCTAACGAATCGCCCGGTTCATATTCACGAACCGAAGCTACATCCGTGCTCAACACCCGAGCGCGTTGGCGGCGAGAGTTATCTCCTACCAAATGAATCGAAGGAGAAGCGAAGTCTGGAATATCTACGATTTTTGGATATACGAGAACTGTCTCGTGTCCACCAAATTGAATTTCCTGCGGAAACATGCTGAACGGATCGGAAGTCCGTGCCACCAGAGGGCCAACAGAGTATTCACCACGACGGCTCACAGTTCCCGACATTTCAAGGCGATCAAACGCCACCATCAAACCAAGACTCGCTACCTGTTTGAACTGGACACCCGGTAAATCTGTCTCGTCCTCGACTTCAACCCACGCCTTCGGTGTTCCACCGCTGCTTCGTAGAATTACGGTCTCTGATATCGAATCGCCAACGGTATACGGACCTTTGGGTCGTTGAACTTCCGCAGTCATCTGTTCGGAACTGCTTTTCGCCCAAAGCCAACCAGCCAGCAACAAAATAGCGAGGGCATAGTATAGCCGTACTGAGAGATCGAATCCAGTCGCCATTCCGGTTAGGAACTCGACGATCATCACCACGATAATTCCGTACAGAATTGGATTTCGCTTCAAACGTCGTCCAGCGCTGCTCGACCGCCGTTCAGAACCAACTGGCGTTGGTCTGTCGTTTTGATTTTGTGTTGACCTGAAAGAGCGAACCATAAAATTCGATACTAGGAACCGAATGAACGGTTCACACCGACGTAGCAGCTAAAACGGGTTGAAAACTAAGATTTTCTAACGCTGGCACCAGGCACATAAACCTGATTAAGCACATCGTTGATGACTGTTTCTTGAGTAACCTCTCGCATTCTTGCCGATGGAGTCAGGAGCACTCGATGAGCGAGAGTTGGAATCGCAATCGCCTTGATATCGTCGGGAACTACATAGTCGCGGTCGTGAAGCATCGCATACGCTTTGCCGCCCTTCATCAGGTTGATCGATGCTCGAGGAGAAACTCCCAGAGCCGCCTCAGGGTGCAGCCTGGTGGCATTCGCTAATTCCACAATGTACTGCTTCACAAGCGCGTCAATAAACACTTCTTCGGCCGCGAGCTGAAGCTTGCTGATATCGTCGGGAGTACAAACTGCTTTGAGCGAATCGATCGGATCACCGTGCTCACGTCGATCCATAATCGCCACTTCTTGCTGGGCATCTGGGTAACCAAGAGAAATCCGCATGAAGAATCGGTCAAGCTGCGCTTCAGGCAGCGGGAACGTGCCTTCGTACTCGATCGGGTTCTGCGTCGCCAGCACCATGAACGGACTCGGTAGCTTCCTTGTCACACCCTCAACCGTAACTTGTTGTTCACCCATTGCCTCAAGCAATGCAGATTGAGTCTTCGGGGTAGCGCGGTTGATCTCGTCGGCGAGAACAATCTGCGCCATTATCGGGCCCGGTCGGAAATTGAATTCACCGGTCTGTTGATTAAATATTGAAGCGCCTGTCACATCGCTCGGCAGCAAGTCTGGGGTGAATTGCATACGTCGATAATCGCAGCCCGTCGATGTGGCGATCGATCTCACCAGCATCGTTTTACCGACGCCCGGTACATCTTCAATAAGAACGTGCCCGTTGCTTATAAGCGCAACTAGCACAAGCTCCACGGTATCGCTTTTGCCAACAATCACGTTGCTGACATTTTCTATCAGCGTGTTGACGAGCGTTTTCGAATCAGCCGTAAGAGTCAATTACATCTCCCCTGTTTGCCGTTTTCAACCTGATCAAGGTCCGACCAGCCTGAGCGTGTCTTGGTTCATTGAACTTAACACGTACATTGTTACAGCTGTCGTTTTGGACTACCGAAGAAGTTTGGTGGGCGATGTAGGATTCGAACCTACGACCCCTTGCTTGTAAGGCAAGTGCTCTAACCAACTGAGCTAATCGCCCAAACATGCTGATAAACGAACCATCTTCCCGCCCTTAGCTACGTGAGTAACGTTCCGGCGGTTGCAAATGCCCTGTTAGGAGCCGTCGTAAACCAGTTCTTCAATTGTCGAAATATGACCTTCATCTGTCGCAAGCGCCGATTCTACACAGCGTTAGCGCAAAACGATCAGTCATATTGTCCGGCGATGCCCCGGCGGCGCAGACACAAAATGACTGAAATGCCTCAGGCATCAATAGCGCCACGATCAGATCGGAGCGCCATGGGAGAATATGGCGCGCTTGGCGGGATTTGAACCCACGACCTCAGCCTTCGCAGGGCTGCGCTCTATCCAGCTGAGCTACAAGCGCACAAATGTGGACGAATCCACGTATTGAATTTTACTTCAATAAACACAAATATGGTGCCGAGAGCGAGAGTCGAACTCGCACGCCCTTGCGGGCACTACGCCCTGAACGTAGCGCGTCTGCCATTTCGCCACCTCGGCACGAGGCAACAGGCCGTTTGTAAAGCCTGAGTGGTGGGCGATGTAGGATTCGAACCTACGACCCCCTGCTTGTAAGGCAGGTGCTCTAACCAACTGAGCTAATCGCCCGAACAGCCAATTGTACTCGTCATATTCAGGAAACCCGACGAGCGCTCAGCCATTTTTTGCTGAGCAATTGCGAATGTGAATGGTAGCGATGGTGGGACTTGAACCTACGACCTCGCGCTTATGAAGCGCGCGCTCTAACCGGCTGAGCTACATCGCCATGCCATTCGACGCGATTAGTAACCGAAATCAATAACCGCAGTCATTTATGGTAGCCACGGTACAAACGTCGGTCAACGAAATTGGAAGGCACTACGCAGGTAATTGGCCAATCGACTGCCGGGATTCTAATCAGCATGACTTTCGCACTCATCGACATTCTCAATTGAAAACGCCGCTTGCGACCCTACTCCGCTACGTAGTCACCGCTCTTGCCGCCACTCTTGCTGAGCAGGCGCAGTCGGTCTACCCGCATGGCACGATCAACCGCTTTACACATGTCGTAAACAGTCAGAGCCGCGATGCTCGCGGCAGTAAGCGCTTCCATTTCGACGCCGGTTTTACCAGAGGTGCGAGCGGTGCTGGTAATAGAAAGCCCAACCCCGTTGGCGAGATCGCCAAAGTCGATTGTTATCTGGTTGAGTGCCAACGGGTGGCACAGCGGAATTAAATCAGATGTTTTCTTTCCGCCCATCACACCAGCAATTCGAGCAACGCCGAGAACATCGCCCTTATCGAATCCGCCTGAACGGATCAGATCGAGAGTCGACTGTTGCATGTGAATTTCACAGCCAGCGGTAGCCACACGTTCAGTCACTTCTTTCGAGCCAACATCAACCATCCGAGCCTTGCCCGACGCATCGATGTGGCTCAGGCCGTTAGAAGCTTCAGTTGATTCCGACATATTCGTATCTACCCGTTCAACTTCACAAATTCTTCGTCAACGATCTGACCCGAGGCAGGACCACGAGCAGCATCGTTCGCAAGCGTGTCACATCGTTCGTTTTCCACGTGACCAGTATGCCCTCTAATCCACTCAAAACTTACATCATGCTTGTCGCACGCATCAAGAAGTCGTTGCCACATATCAGGATTAAGAGCGCTCTCTTTTTTGTTGCGCATCCAACCGTTAGCCTGCCACTTCTTCGCCCAGCCCTTCTCAATACCGTTGATAACGTATTGGGAATCGGTGGTAATAACGACGCGCTGCCGCCCTTTAAGAGAGTCGAGAGCAGTTATCGCCCCAAGCAATTCCATACGATTATTGGTCGTGTGTTTGAAGCCCTGGCTGAACTCTTTGACGTTATCGCCGTACTTGAGAACTGTGCCGTAGCCGCCGGGACCCGGGTTGCCGATAGCTGAACCATCGGAGAAGGCGTAAACGGTGTTGTGATTATTGTTGGTCATCGCAACCCATTGAAACAAACATTCGCTTCAGCCACAATCTGCACAGACTCGAAAATCTTTCAGATACCTACTGAAAAGCCGAACGCATGCCTACCGAAAAAATAGTAACTCTCGAAACACCAACGCTATCTGCTGGTGAATCTATCGTGCTCAAACCCGCCGATCTCGATGACGCCGAGCAGTATCTCAAAATGGTGGAAGACAACTACAAACAACTGACCCAATGGATACGCGCTCCGAAACCACCGACAACCGTCGAAGATCGTCGTAAAGCGCAAGCCGCCGATATCGCCCATGGTGCCCCAACGGAAAAGGCTACTGGTGGCTTATTGAGTTCGAGGGCGAACTGGTGGGAACAATCGCACTCCACAGTGTCGAGGCAACTGAAAAATGGGCATTAGTCGGCTACTGGCTCGATAAGAGTTTCACAGGCAAAGGCATCATGACCCGAAGCCTGAAAGCCGTCATCGACTGGTCGTTTGCCGATCTCGGACTCAACAGAGTCGAAATTCAGGCGTCGCTGAACAACAGGGCAAGCGCGTCCATTCCTGAACGACTCGGCATCAGGCGTGAATCGATCCGCCGACAGTCCGAAGTGAACAACGGTGTCTCACTCGATATGGCAATCTACTCAGCCTTCGCCGATAACTGGCCGCCGAAGCCGCCTGCGCGAGCGCTGCCGGCCAACGAACTAAGTAGACAACGAAATTCTTCTAGGCCAGCACACCGGTAGCGACTACGAAGCTATGTGGAAGGCATTCGAGGCAGGTCGTGATTATCTCGGCAAGTACCTGCCATGGATGGCGGTTTACAAAACCGAGGACGATTACGAACGTCTGTACACGGCACGCCGATTAGAAGGTGACAACTTCGACGGCTCACGCGACTACATCGTCCAATACAAAGGCGAACTCGCCGGGACAGTCGGATTCGGAATACCCAATCGCGACAACGTTATCGAAGTCGGCTACTGGCTGCGGCAAGACCTTCAGGGTCGAGGGATCATGACCCGTTCTGTCGAAGCAGTAATCACGATGCTGTTCGTCGAAGTCGGCATGCACCGAGTACCTTGACCTCGAAATCTACTCGATGCTAGATCACGAATGGCTCGCCCGCTCGACCAACGCGTGGACATTAGCCCGGAACGCCTCGAACCAGCATCAGACCAATCACCGCGACCAGAAACAGCTATCAGCAAGTTCAGACGCGCGAGCATGATTAGGCGCTTACGAGCTGAAACCACAGAAACTGGCGGCTGTTGCCCTCGAGGAACCAACTGCATCGCAGCTGCAAGTCGTGGACCCAAAATGAAATCGTGAACTCCGCTTATCACAAGAAGAATTCCAACCAGAACGATCTTCACCCCGAGCGCAGTTCCAATCTCCGTCGACCAGAATCCGTCTTCCGTAAATCGATCAAACCCGATTCCACGGCTTTCAAGGGCGGCCGCTCCTGACACCACCAACAAAGTCAGCAGAACCCAGGCGATTCCCCTGAACCGCAAGGCGGCTTTACGCGGGAACATCAAACCCATTCCGGGCGGTTCCATGCCACGAGCTACGGGCACCATGACGAGTGCTAGGAATATCGCTCCGCCGATCCAAATAATCGCGGAGAATACGTGAACGACTACGACGATAAATTGCCAGATTGGCACGAAATACTCCGTTTCAGTAAACCAGCCCAGATAACAACAGAAAGAAAATTAGCCGCCGATGTAGTACATCTCGACTTTGTCGCCATCTTCCGAAGAACCAGCCTTGAACTCGGTGTCTTTCGAACGAAGAGCCGAATAGCGATCGTCTCGCCCAGTCCAAACCTTGGCGATAATTTCGGCAATATCACCATCACTAGCGTCCGAACGTAACGCCGACTTCAGGTCGGTTCCGCCAGTAGCAAATAGGCAGGTCACAAGCTTGCCGTCTGTCGACAAACGAGCACGAGAGCAGCTTCCACAGAAAGGCTCGCTCACGGACGAAATAACGCCTATCTCGCCTTCGCCATCGAGATACCGGTATCGACTGGCAACTTCGCCAGCGTAGTTCGCATCAACCGGCTCAAGCGGGAACTCGGCGCCGATCATATCGACAACCTCTTTCGAGGTAACGACCTGAGACAGCTCCCAGCCGTTCTTCGTTCCGACGTCCATAAACTCGATGAAACGAACGATAGCTCCGGTACCTTTGAAGTACCGAGCAGTGTCGACCAGTGTGTGATCGTTCACACCGCGCTGGACAACTACATTGATCTTGATCGGATCGAACCCAAGTTCACTAGCGACCTTGATGCCTTCGAGAGTGTTCTTCGGACCTTGCGGACGCCCCGACATCTTCTTGAAGATGTCCTCGTCAATCGAATCAAGTGAGATAGTCAGGCGATTCAGCCCGGCGTCTTTCAACTCCTGAGCGTACTTTGCCAGCAGGTAACCGTTAGTGGTCATCGCTATGTCGTCGATGCCATCGATTGCCGAAAGACTCGATATCAACTCGGGAAGATTGGCGCGAACGAGTGGTTCGCCACCTGTTATCCGCAGTTTAGAAACACCTGCCTGAGCAAATATTTTCGCCAGTCGCTCAATCTCTTCGAATGAAAGAATGTGCGGTCGAGGCAAAAATTCGTACTTCTCACCAAAAATTTCCGCTGGCATGCAGTACGTGCAGCGGAAATTACAACGATCCGTAACCGAGATGCGCAAATCTCGCACCGGACGGTTTAGCTTGTCGGTGATTCCTTTAAGGAATGGGAATTCAGATGTTTTTGACATGGGATTAGAAGTGCAGGTTCAAATACGTCGATACTTGATGTAGTTGCAATCAGTTAATAGTACCGCTGTAAATGCTAGTTACTGGCAGCACATCGAAAGAATCTAACCGCATCGTTTCTCTAGGCCAACGACTCCAACGTAGGGGTCAACCCTCGCAAGGCAGCCCCACGGTGACTGATTACATCTTTCTCTTCGCCAGTCAACTGCGCAGTGGTTTTAGCGTGCGATGCCAGCCAGAAAACCGGATCGTACCCGAATCCGTTCTCGCCAATAGGTTCGTGCATGATCGCACCTTCCATTACACCCTTGCTCGTTACAACGCCGTCCGTAACCTCATCGCCAACGAGAGCCAGCACAGCAACGAACCGGGCGGTGCGCTCCCAACCGGGCAAATGCTTCATCTTGTCGAGTACCAACTGCACCCGACCTTCGTCATCGAGACCTTCTCCGCCGTACCGTGCTGAGAGAACCCCTGGCTCGCCGTTTAGTGAATCAACTTCTAATCCAGAATCGTCTGCAAGCGTAAGTTCGCCCGACTCTCGTGCGTATGCGCGTGCCTTTAAAACAGCATTTTCTTCAAAAGTTGAACCCGTCTCTTCGACCTCCAACGTGATGCCCAAGTCATCCAGTCCCACCACCTCAAAAGGCATTTCGGAAAGCATTCGTGAGAACTCACGTACCTTGCCGGAGTTCCGTGTCGCGACGAGCAATTTCTTAGTCATAAACACAAACGTAACCCCAAAGACTAAGAGCGGGGTAATCAAAGCCAACGAAAAAGGTTCGTTATTCGGGATTTGTTGACCGTTGCGGGCATAAATACCGAGTGTTACGATTTCCAAGCTTTTAACGTTAGATCGCCGATTTTAATTGTCGGTGATTTTTTTGTGTTAATTCAATTACAACACCCCCGCAAGTCACGTATAGCTCCCAGATGCACCGAGTCTTAAAGCTTTCTTTCCCACTTCGTCCAGCACTTCTACTCTTAGTACCACTGGCGATTGCCCTCCTGGCAGCATGTACTCCCGACAACAATCAGTCGACGTTCGGCACCGCCGGACCCATCGCTGAAGACCAAGCTGACTTATTCAAGTTCATCTTCTGGATCGCGGCGGTGGTATTTGTTCTGGTTGAAGGAGCAATTATCTACATCGCCATTCGGTACCGAAGGCGCTCCAACGACGACAAGCTTCCGCACCAGACGCACGGTAACACCCGACTCGAAATCGCTTGGACAATTCTTCCAGTTCTGATTCTTGTGGTTATTGCCGTACCGACTCTCACCGATATTTGGGCTCAACAGAATACTGTTCCTCAAGATCTGGGTGAAGTGCTCAACGTAGAGGCCATCGGACACCAATGGTGGTTCGAATTCCGATATCCAGACCAAGAAGTCGTTACTTCAAACGAGCTTCACATTCCAGTCAACCGCCCTGTCGCATTCAAGCTCGAATCGCAGGACGTTATTCACAGCTTCTGGGTTCCAAAGATCGCCGGTAAGGTCGATATGGTTCCCCTGAACGACAACTTCATCTGGTTGATTGGTGACGAGGTAGGCGAATATTACGGTCAATGTGCTGAGTTCTGTGGAATCGCACACGCACACATGCGTTTCCGCGTAATTGTTCACGAAGAAGCCGATTTCCAAGCATGGCTCAAGGGTATGCACACAGCTGCCGACACTCCTGTAGCTGGTTCTACTGAAGCTTCAGGAAAGAATCTTTTCGCAGCAAACTGTTCTTCTTGCCACACGAACGACTCGACCACACCAGGCTCGTACGCCCGTGAAATCAGCTCACAGCAAGCTCGTTGGAACGGCTGGATCTCAGACATTGAGAACTCAGGAATCGTTTCTGCTCCAAACCTGACTCACTTCGGAACCCGCAACACGATCGGTGCGGGGCTGAAGGATTTGACTCGGGGGTCGCTTGAAAACTGGATCACCGATCCTTCTTCGATAAAGATCGGCACTCGCATGCAGAAGCACGCAGCCGTCTACGACACCGCTGATGGAAAGGCGAAACTCACGCCTGCTGAAGTATCTGACATTGCCACCTACCTCCTGTCACTCAAGCCTGGCACTGCACCCGCAGGCGCCGTTATTGAAACCGATGGGGCAGATGGTGCCAACATTTTTGCTACAAACTGCACAAGCTGTCACTCGACCGGCGACAACAAAGTTGTTGGCCCTGGTCTTGCTGGCATCGGTGACCGAGCTGGTTCACAAGTAGCTGGCATGAGCGCTGATGACTACATTGAGCAATCCATAAGGGAGCCAGCAGCCTTCTTGGTTGACGGCTACCCTGCTGTAATGCCCGAATGGTCTCAACTTGGCGACGATTCGATTGACGCACTCGTCGACTATCTAAAGACATTGAACTAACGGAAATCACCTGTACAGGCGCAACTAACGTCTAGCAGCGGAGCTCACACCTAGTGACAACAAAATCACTGAGAATGCCACAACTGTTCCCACGACCTAAATCGTCGACGGGAATTTGGAGCTGGATCGGAACTGTCGATCACAAGAGGATCGGTACCCTTTACGGTATTACTTCGTTCATATGGTTCATCGTTGGTGGCCTAGAAGCGCTGATGATCCGCGGTCAGTTGGCATCTGCCGAAAACGACCTGATCGGCCCTGAAACGTACAACCAACTGTTCACCATGCACGGAACCACAATGGTGTTCCTGGTGATCATGCCGCTCTCTGCAGCGTTCTTCAACTGGCTTATACCGCTTCAGATCGGTGCCCGAGATGTAGCATTCCCGAGATTAAACGCTCTAAGCTTCTGGGTTTTCTTGTTCGGTTCACTGCTCATCAATTTTAGTTGGATAACTGGAAACGCCCCCAACGGCGGTTGGTTTGGATATGCCCCTCTCTCGGGTGCGACATTCAACCCCGGATTGGGAATGACCTACTGGGTGGTTGGCTTGAACGTTCTTGGTCTGGCTTCGATCGCCGCAGGTTTGAACTTCATCGTCACCATTTTGAACATGCGTGCTCCTGGCATGAGCATGTTCAAAATACCTATTTTCACTTGGATGACTCTGATCACTTCGGTTCTGATTGTTCTTGCAATGCCGGTTCTGGCGGTTGCAGGTATTCAGCTTATGACCGACCGTGTTTACGGCACTCACTTCTTCAACTCGCTCGGTGGTGGCGATCCAGTAATGTGGCAGCACATTTTCTGGCTGTTTGGTCACCCTGAGGTCTACATCCTGATTCTGCCTGCGATGGGTATCGTTTCTGAAGTGCTTCCGACATTCGCTCGGAAACCACTTTTCGGCTATCCCTTCGTAGTATTCGCTGGTGCGGCTATCGCTTTCATGGGTTGGTTCGTTTGGAGCCACCACATGTTCACCGTCGGACTCGGGCCTGCAGCAAATACTGCGTTCTCGATATCGACGATGCTTATCGCTGTTCCAACCGGTGTGAAAATCTTCAACTGGCTCGGCACACTCTGGGGCGGAAATATCCGGCTCAACACGCCGATGCTGTTCTCGATTTCGTTCATTGCTATGTTCACGATCGGTGGCTTGAGTGGTGTCATACACGCCTCGCCTCCGACGGACGCGCAGCAGCAAGACACTTACTTCGTTGTTGCTCACTTCCACTACGTACTCGTTGGTGGAGCGCTTCTGGGTATCTTCAGTGGAATCTACTACTGGTGGCCTAAGTTCACCGGATACTTCCTCAACGAGAAACTCGGTATCGCCAACTGGGCACTGATGATGATCGGTTTCAACCTGCAGTTCGCTCCGATGCACTGGCTCGGAATGGACGGCATGCCACGTCGTATCTACACGTACGCCGATAACATGGGGTGGGAAACTTCAAACATGGCCGCCTCGATCGGTGGGGCGATTCTCGGATTAGGAATACTTGTGTTCATCATTAACGTCTTCTACTCGAAGATGAACAAAGTAATGGCCGGAAATGACCCATGGGACGGTCGTACCCTCGAATGGTCTACATCTTCACCCCCACCAGTACACGACTTTGACGAAATTCCTCAGGTCAAGTACCGTGATGATTTCTGGTTCCAGAAATACCCAGAAACCATTGCTGAGTACCACCACGACGAACACGATCAGGCTGTTCCTTCGGGAGCACAGATTGATGAAGTTGAAGAAGCTTTACCAGTTGTTTCTGGTGGTTCCGACGGACACGGGGACGGCCATAGCGCCATTCACCTTCCTGATATGTCGTACTACCCTTTCATTCTGGCTCTCGGTATCGCCGGGCTTGGTGCCGGGTTCCTCTCCAACAACGTAGTTATCGCAGTTGGTGCGGTAATCCTTGTTTGGGGTCTCATTGGATGGGCGATGGAACCCGTCAACGACCCTGAATAAGCAACGCTAATTATTTAGTTCACTTCCAACGTCAAGGAAAATACGAACGTGACACAGGCCGCAGCAACAGAACACCACGAGCCAGTAGAAAATACTTCTACCGGTTTGAACAGCAGGAAGCTCATGATGTGGGCCTTCTTGGCTTCCGACGTGATGTTCTTCGGAGTATTCATCGCAACCTACCTCGTTTACCGAGGTAAGAGCCTAGTCGGACCATATCCGTCTGAGATTCTCGACATCCCGCTCACGTCTGTTTCGACGTTCGTGCTGCTGATGAGTTCTCTTGCAATGGTTCTTGCTCTTCACTACGTAAAAGCAGGCGAGAAGAACAAGGGCACTCTTTGGATCTTACTTGTAGTGGTTCTGGGTGCCATATTTATGGGATTCCAGTTCTATGAATTCCGTGAGTTTGCTCACGAAGGTCTAACACCACGTACGAACATCTTTGGAACCACGTTCTTCATACTCACCGGTATTCACGGTGCTCACGTAACCATCGGTGTTATTTGGATGGCATTCTTGGCTTACGGATCGCACGTAGGATCGCTCCGATCAGATAACTCACTCGACCTAGAAATCGCCGGTCTATACTGGCACTTCGTCGACATCGTGTGGATCGTGATCTTCACGGTTATCTACCTGATATCAGCTGCTGACGGGCCACCGGCCGGCGTCGGTCCAACAATCATTCACGGTTAGCCCGAGGGATAGCAAACATGGCCAATCTCTGGCAAAAACTTACGCAGCACGACGGCAATGGTTGGTGGAACCTTCCACACGGCCCTAGCAACGAATTGAACCCTCCTTACGAAGGTCCAATCGGTGGTGCATGGTTCGGTAATCTCTGGCGAACGCTAACGCACGGAAACGTGTCGCACGCCGGTGTTGGCTTTTACTGGCTCGTCGGACTCGTCTTGGCGATAATCACACTTCTTGAAGTGTGGCTATTCACTGTCGAAGGACTTGGTGGATGGTTCATCCCAATTCTGCTGTTTCTTTCAGTAATCAAGTTCGTTGGGGTCGTCGCTTACTTCATGCATCTCAGGTTCGATAACTTGATGTTTACGTACTTCTTCGCGTCGGCAATGATTATTGGGATACTAATCTTCTCGCTTCTTCTAGTCATCATGAAATATGGCAACCAGCCGGTTCTGTTCTAAGACAGCCCGGCTAACCTACGAAGAAACGAACGCCCAAAAGGACGGCACGATAACCCGGGTCTGACGCTGAGTCGGCCCGTACAACCTTGATTTCGATCACCGGAATCAAACTACTCAACTGGGATGATTTGACGCCATGAACGGCGCTTCAGAACCGAACCTCATCGACAGCTTTGGCGAATTCATATTCGCTTGGGAGTTCTCGTCCCCCCCGGCAGTTTTATTGCTGCTGCTCGCAACTGCTTACACAATTGGCACCATTCGCCTAGCTGTGCGTTCCGATACAAACGGCAGCTTTTGGTCGAAGGTCGGCACCAGTTACTTCGCATTCGCCCTATTGGCTTTCGCCTTGGCCGGACCGCTCGACTACTTCTCTGGCGATCTTTTCGCAATGCACATGTCTCAGCACCTCGTCATTGCAATGTTCGCAGCGCCGTTGCTACTTGTCGGGTGCCCGATGCCTGCGTACATCTGGGCATTGCCTCGACCGCTTAGGATTGGCGCAGGATCGGCTCTGACAGGCTCAGGAATTATAGTCAAAGTCTTGACGCTGCTCACTCTCCCCAAAGTGGCGCTGCCGCTGTTCATTGGCACACTATACGGCTGGCACATTCCAGCCGCGTACAACGGCTCTCTTGAGAACGAATGGGTGCATCTCATCATGCACTTCACGATGTTTTCGACTGCCGTGCTGTTCTGGTGGCCCATAGTTGGTCCTCCACCGATCCGCACACAGCTCAACTATCCACAACGCATCGTTTACCTGCTACTCGCAGTTACACCCACCGCTTTGCTCGCAGCGATCATCACTCTAACCAAGTCAGTGCTTTACGACTTCTATCTAATTGCACCCGGACATTTCCACTGGTCGACTACCGAAGATCAGCGAGTAGGCGGTCTACTGATGTGGATCCCGGGCAACTTCGTATACCTCGCAACGATGACAGTTCTATTCTTCAAATGGTTTGCAGAAGAAGAACGTAAAACGTCTCTCCCTCGCAAGCGTAATCCGCCAGCGAAGTAGCGAGACCCGGCGTCCACGTCGCTAACAAATCAGCCAATTGCGGCTCACTGTCATTGCGAGGAATCCAATGACGTGGCAATCAGTAGGTCAAGCAATGCTATTTCCGACTTTGCCTACCATCGTCCACCCCAGCTCCTAGATCCGAGTCTTTCAGTCGAACGTCAACTGCCTAGCTTCGACTCTTAGCGTTGCGAATGAACTCTGATTGCCACGTCGTCGAACTCCTCGCAATGACATTTGCACGTTGAGTCCAGCAGCAACACAAAAAAGCCCCTGCCGAAACGACAGGGGCTTTTCATATTCTCTAAGAAAGAAAGTTACGAGGCACTTCGGCTGCGTCGACGTCGGATAATCGCACGCTTGATGAAGTAGTCGTTCTCTTGATCCAACATTCGTCGTAGAACATCGTCAGAAAGATTCTTCAAGTAAATCACGCTCGCCCAAGCCGTTGTCAGGCCCGACTGAATTTCATCGAGTGTCATCGCCTTGTTTGTGTTCGCAAGTAGAAGCTTGAAAACAGCCTCAGTGATAGGGGTACCCGGTAGAAGGAAGTCTGGCTCCTTCGAGCAAATGTTAGCCATCACCTTCATGTACTCAGCAGGTTGACCGAAGCCGCCAACAACCTTGCCATCGTCGATAACGGCTTTACCGCTCTTCGAAAGCCTCGAGTAGATAGCAAATTCAAATGATCGTCCGGAAGTCTCGAAAGCCTTCGTGTCGATCTGGTATTTCGGCTCTTCCTGTGGCTCCAGTTCTGGAGTTACAGGTGGCTCTGGGGTCTGCTCTGTTTGTTCTGTCTGGTTTGTCATGTCTTAATTGTGCGTGAAGCGGCGCGTGAACACACTGTCAAAAATGTTTAGAAAATATCGTCTGGCCAGTCGAGCATTTCGACTTTCGCAATTTCGCCAGCATCAATCATACCAATGTCATCGGGGCAGATGGCTAATCCGTTCGCAAGTGACATAGAACTCAGAACGCCTGAACTCTGATTTCCTGTCGATTTAGCCCTATAAGCACCCGATTCGTCCTTATATACCTGAACTCTTGCGTACACACGGCGACCATCGTGATTACGAATCGGATCGTCCATGATCGCCTCGACACTAGGCTTTTCGACCTCAGGTTTACCCATCATAAGTCTAATTGCTGATCGCCCAAACTGCTCGAACGCCACCATCGCACTTACCGGATTACCCGGGAGACCCAAATGAGGAACCTTCGTTCCGTCTTTTCGGTCGAGCACTCCGAACGCCAGCGGCTTCGCAGGGCGCATTCGTACCGACCACAACGCAATCTCGCCTTTGGAAGAAAGCACATCTTTCACAACGTCGTAATCGCCCTTAGAAACGCCAGCAGAGGTCACGACCAAATCGGCGTCCAGCGCCTCTTCAAGAGCAGCCGTAAGCGATTCGATGGTGTCCTTAGCGATACCCAATATCTTCGGCACACCGCCGTAGCGTTTGACCATAGCAGCAATGCTAAAAGCGTTCGAGTTAAATATCTTGCCGGGCTCGGGTTCATCTCCAGGCTGAAGCAATTCATCGCCTGTCGAAACAATTGCCACGACCGGCCGACGAATCACCTTCGCCGTCGAATGACCTAGAGAAGCGATCACACCAATCTCTCCAGCTCGCAAAATTTGGCCGCTCTCCAACACAGTTTCACCAGATTCGATATCTTCGCCGGCGCCCCGTACATTGCCGTGTGGCTCAGCATGAAGATGAATCGCAATCGCTTCTGAAGAACCACCTGAAGCTCTGCGTTCCAGCTCATCGGTGTCTTCGAACGGAACTACGGCGTCTGCGTTTTCTGGCACCGGAGCGCCGGTCATGATCCTAATCGCGGTTCCCGGTTCAAGCGGGTGGTCTGGAAGCTGTCCTGCAGCCACTACGCCCGTGACGACCAGTTCAACCGGAGCGTCTGTTGAAGCACCTCGAGTATCGGAGGCCAGCACAGCGTAGCCGTCCATAGCCGAATTCGCCAGTGGTGGAATGTCGAAAGATGCGACCATGTCCTCTGCCAGAACCTGACCCAGCGAATCGACTAAATCGGTCGACTCAACAGGCAGCACTTCGAAGTACGACAGTATTCGCTCGCGCGCCTCTTCAACGCTAAGCATCTCGGCATCGTAGTGGTGCCGATGAGGTCGATCGTGGTGTTCGTGAGATTTCTTCGCCAATACTAAGCCCGCAACTCCGCACCAAGTTCTTTGGAGAGTTGATTCAGAATCTGCTGTTCAATCTTTCCGATTTGATCGGCAGTAAGAGTTTTGTTTGGTGACTGATAAACGAGTCGAACTGCCACAGCCATTTTTCCGTCGGGAACACCCTTGCCTTCGAACACATCAAACACGGTAGCTGAAGTCACGATTCGGTTTCGGCTTGAGATATCAACGATCTGACCCGCCGTTACGTCAGTATCGACAATCAGCGACAGATCACGGTGGGAAGCGGGAAGTCGTGTGAACTCTTCGAACTTGCCTGAATCAACGCCGTTTGGACTTTCGATTACTTTCAAAATCGCGGCGAGATCGAGTTCGAACATCGAGACCGTCTCAACTTCGGCATCGAACTTTGAAAATATTTCAGAGGCGACTTCGCCAACAACGCCGATTACAGCATTGTTAGCAGTTGCCACCTTGATGACCGCCGTTCTACCGGCGGCAAAAGTAGCGTCTTCGGCAGGTTCGAAAGTAGCTTGGATTCCAAGATCTTCCAGTACCGCCTCAGCCGCGCCTTTGGCATCGTAGAAATCTGATGGTGCGGTCGAAGCGTCCCAATGAAGTTCGTTTCGTGGACCCGCAAACGCACCCGTAGCCATCTGACGCTCTTCTGGCAGACCTTCGCCATAGTCGAGAAACACACGACCTGCCTCGAATAGTGCGATCGGACCTCGCCAAGTTCGCGAGTTGCGAGCCACCGTTTCGAGAATCGCCTCTCGAAGCGTTCGACGCATCACTGCGTAGTCGGCAGTAATCGGATTCCGCAGCTTGATAGCTGAAGCAGTGTCGGCAGGAAGCGCAACACGATCTTCACCCTCGCTTGTCGTGGCGGCGTAAGAAATAATCTCCCGCATACCTGCCTGAGCCAAAGCATCGGTTACCCGAGTTCGAATATCCATTTCAGGCTGCGGCTGCCACTGAGGTGGCCGGCCTGCCAACGTGGTCGTAGGAATATTGTCGTAACCAACGATTCGGGCAATCTCTTCAATCAGATCTTCAGGGATAGAAATATCAGGTCGCCAGTACGGAATACCAACGTCCCATCCGTCGGCATCTGCATTAAGAGTGAATCCAAGATTGCTAAGTGTCGATTCAACATCTGATTTGTCGAATTCGACTCCGAGCACCCGAGAGATGTGCGTTCGATTAAGACGCACATGTTCCTGCTCTTTGCCCTTGCTCGGGTACACATCGATGATCCCTGAAGCGACAGTTCCGCCAGCGATCTCCTGGATCAGCTTGGTAGCCCGGCGAAGTCCAACTTCACTTAGACCAGTGCGCAAACTCTTCTCGAATCGCAGTGTCGCCTGACTTGCGAGCTCAAGCGATCTAGCTGTTCGTCGGTTGTTCACGCCTTCAAATGTAGCCGACTCAAGAATCACGTTTGTCGTCGAATCTGAAATCTCAGAATTCGCACCACCCATGACACCTGCAATACCAATACCTCGTTCGGGATCGGCGATGAGAAGCATCTCGGTGTCGAGCTTGCGTTCCTTGTCATCGAGCGTAGTTAGCTTTTCGCCCAACTTCGCTCGTCGAACGATAATTTTGTGATCAACGACCTTGTCGTAATCGAACGCGTGCAGCGGCTGCCCAAGTTCAAACATAACGAAGTTCGTTATGTCGACCAAGTTATTTATAGGCCGCTCACCAATCGCAATAAGTCGATCCTGCAACCACTTTGGTGAAGGAACAATCTTCACACCCTGAATAACTGTCGCCGTGTACCGCAGGCACAAATCTGGATCTGAAATTTCGACTGAAGCCAGAGTATTCACATCAGGCCCGGTCGCTTCAAACTCAATGTCAGGCTGCTTTAGCGGCTTGCCAGTAATCGCAGATACATCTCGAGCCACACCAACCACGCCGAGGCAGTCGGGACGGTTGGGCGTGAGTTCAATGTCAATGACCGACTCGCCCAGAACATCTCCGATCGGCGTTCCGATCGCAAGGTCGTCGTCCAAAACGAGAATACCGTCATGATCATCGCCAATTCCGAGTTCACGTACCGAACAAACCATGCCTTCGGACACAATTCCGCGAATTTTCGATCGCTTGAGCTTCTTCGTCTTACCGGGTTCATCCGCATGCGCGTCCTGAAGCACCGCACCGATAGAGGCGTATGCAATCTTCTGGCCTTCGGCCACGTTAGGAGCCCCGCACACGACCTCAGCTTCGCCATCGCCATGGTCGACGGTTACGAGCCTCAGGTGGTCGGCATCGGGGTGCTGAGCGATATTTTTGACGTGCCCAACTACAACGTTGTCGATCCAACCGGTGCGTTCAATATCTTCAACTTCGTTACCAGCCATCGTTAGACGATGCGCCAGATCATCGAGGTTCATCTCGATATCTACGTATTCTTTCAGCCAGGAAACAGGGACCTTCATGCGTTTTTCTCAGTTACTTATCGAATTACAAGTTGATTGAAATGTGACGAATCACTTTGGTGGAGTCGGCGTGTTCGCCGCTCCTAAAACTGAGTCAGGAACCGAAGGTCGTTCGAGAAGAAGTGCCGAATGTCGGTAATTTCATTTCGCAACATCGAAATCCGCTCCGGACCCATTCCAAATGCAAAACCCGTGTATTTGGTCGAGTCGTAACCCGCGTTTTCCAACACCTTAGGGTGAACCATTCCAGCACCTAAAATTTCGATCCAGTTGCCGTTCCATTCGATCGACATATCCACCCCGGGTTCAACGAACGGGAAGAAGTCGCAACGAAACCTAACTTTTCGTTGAGGTCCAAATATTCGACGTGCGAATTCGTAAAGCGTGCCTTTCAGGTCGGCAAACGTAATACCTTCGTCCACTGCCAGACCTTCAACCTGGTTGAAGTGCCATTCGTGCGTAGCGTCGGTCGATTCATATCGGTAGCACTTGCCGGGGACTACGACTCGAATCGGAGGATCGTTAGCCTCCATCGTTCGTGCCTGCATGGGCGAAGTGTGCGTCCGCAGCAGCACATCATTGTGGGTATCGGAATCGACCCAAATAGTGTCCCATTGATCTCGTGCAGGGTGATTGGCAGGAATGTTAAGCATGTCGAAGTTGTACTTCTCAAGCTCAACCTCAGGACCTTCAATGGTCTGGAATCCCATTTCGTTGAACGCCTGAGTAATCTCTCGGATCATCTGCGTCGAAGGATGTAGACCGCCCAAAGCAGGTCGTCGACCTGGCAACGAAATATCGATTGACCCAACAGGCGCCTGAGAAGATCTCGACTGATTAGCGCGATCTTCGTAAAGTGCTTCAAGCTGACCACGAAGCATGTTCGCCGCAGCACCAACCACCTTGCGCTCGTCGATATCGAGTGAACCAAGACCACGTAGCAGCCCTGTCAGTCGACCTTTTCGACCAAGGAAGCCAACTCGCCACGCTTCGAGTTGCTCGCTAGATTCCGACGAATCTAAGGCGATAATAGCGGCAGCTTTCAGTTCCTCGACCGACTCACCGGCCTGAGTTGCTTGAACACCCTGATCTTTTGGCAACGACACTTACCTGACATAAATACTTGTAAACCGAAGACGAACAACCAACGAATTGGTCTGTCGACGGAGGTTTGCGACTCGAAATTATAGTGGATTATGAGCGTACCGCTTACTCTTGCCGTAATCTCAATAAATACAGGGAAACAGCCGAACTCGCTTCAAACAACGATTATTGGGTAAATCTATGTGTTATTTTCGCGAATTGAATAAATAGCTTATTAGCAACATGATTCTGAGTTTATTTTACGATAATCGTAATAATCTACACTTTAGTCATTACGACTCCATCATGTGCGCCTGTTGACGTGAACGGCGGGAACAGCCACTACACTCAGAGTTGCCCTTTCGAACTAGCGACAAGTTCAAAAAGTTGTAGTAGGGTCGAACAACGATCAGCCGCAGTACACACGATGTGTACATCGAGATGTGGTGCAATCAATATTCGAATTAACGGGGGATCCAATATGGAAGCCTATTGCATGAAGTGCAAGACAAAACGTGAAATGCAGAACCCAGAGCAGATCACTATGAAAAACGGTCGACCTGCGACTCAGGGCACATGCCCAGTCTCCGGTACCAAGATGTTCAAGATCGGTAAAGCTTCGTAAGCTTTCTGCTACTGAATGAATTGACCCGTGCTTAGGCACGGGTCTTTTTTTGTCGAATTTCAAGCGACATTTCGGTCAACACCCGTCAACCGATAGTAAGATTCGGTCTCTCACACCACTATCTTCCGAGAAACCATTCATATGCAAACAGTTCCGTTCGGAAAAACAGGATTCAACGTCAGTCGCCTCGGAGTCGGTCTTTCAGAAATTGGATCACAGCTTTCTGTCTCTGATCAAGATCAAGCCACCACTATGATGAACACCGCTCTCGATAGCGGCATCAACTTTCTCGACACATCAGCCTGCTACGGCATATCTGAAATGATGGTCGGCAAGGGCGTGGCAGATCGACGCGACGACTATTTCCTCGCTACCAAAGCCGGACACATCGCACTAGGCGCCGCTGGAGAAGAATGGACATACCAAACTGTCGTCGATTCGATCGAACGCAGCTTGCGATTGCTCCAGACCGATCATGTAGACCTAGTTCAACTCCACTCGTGCGGGATCGATGTCTTAGAGCGCGGAGACGTAATTCGTGCGCTTCAGGAAGCTCAGGATGCTGGGAAGACTCGATTCTTCGGCTACTCGGGCGATAACGAAGCCGCTCATTGGGCAGTCGATTCAGGATTGTTCGCCACTCTCCAAACCAGCTACAACCTTGTCGAACAGCGAGCGCGAACATCTGGCCTCCTGGAAAAAGCAACAGCGCAGGGCATGGGTACGATCATCAAGCGACCTATTGCTGGTGGTGTATGGGGCAAGTCACGTCCTGAAGCCGGAATCGACGACGCAGGTCGATACAACACTCCTTATCTCCTACGTGCCAAAGATATGCGATCGCTCGGCCCAATTGAAAATGAGCCTGAAGACGGAATTCTCACAGCACTTGGCTACACACTCGGCGATCCAAACGCCAACGTGGCGATTGTTGGAACCACCAATCCATCTCACATGGCTACCAACATCAAACAAATCGACAATGATCTACCGATTTCTGAATCAGTCATTGAAGAACTGAAGTCCCGATTCGAGAAGCTCGACAAAGACTGGGTGCAACGCACATAGAACGAGTGGTTCATTTTCTATTCGCCTACTCCAGCGATGACCATCCATTCCGTTAGAAAGTTCGTTATTCGACAATGAAGATAGCCCGCATCGAAGTCCGATTCGTTGAAGCCGAACTCGATCAGCCATTCGGCTGGTCGCAACGGTGGACCAACACCCGCAGCGTCGTCGTTCTAAAGGTATTTACCGACGACGGTGTGATTGGCTGGGGTGAAACATACGGATCTTCGGAAACAGTAACGGTTATCGCTTCTATCGCACGATTGGCGATCGGAGAAAATCCGGAAAACATCTCGCAAATATGGCACAAGATCCACCGAGCTACGTTCCAGAGCCACATGTACACCGGCGCAGCCGTAATGGCAGCCAGTGCGATAGACACCGCCCTGCACGACATCGTTGGGAAATCGACAGGTAAGCCCGTTGCTGAAGTGATGGGAGGCAGGCTGCACGATTCAATATCGGTCTACGCAACCGGTCTTTACTACGTCGACAACTACGCACTAAAACCTCATCTCGAAGAAGCCGCTGGATACGTCGAGCAGGGCTTCACAGGAATGAAGATGAAAGTCGGGGCACTGACATTAAAAGAAGATGCAGCACGAGTCAGAGCGACACGTGAGGCGATTGGCGCTGACGTGCGACTGATGTTCGATGCAAACGAATCGTACGATCCGTCGAGCGCACTAACCTTCGCCAACATGGTTGCCGATCAGGACATCACTTGGTTCGAGGAGCCGTGCGCATCGAGAGATTTCGTTGCCAACAAGATGGTTCAAGAAAAGTCGCCAATTCCTATTTCAGGCGGTGAAAGCCTGTCGACTCGCTGGGAGTTCGCTCCTCGACTCGCCGAGCGGACGTTCGACATCATCCAACCCGACATTTGCGGAGTTGGTGGTCCTTCGGAAATGCACCGAGTCGGACTTATGGCACAGGCGTTCGGTATTAAATTCAACCCACACTTCTGGGGCACCGGAATTAGCTTTGCGGCCGCACTCCATTCGCTAGCGCTTCAGCCGATTGGGCAGATCGGTCAAACGAACATTCCTTATCAGAACGAATCAGTATTGGAGTTCGACCAAACGCCTCATCCGGTCCGAGAAAATCTAACAACCCCGTTCTTCACTCAATCGAACAGCCGAGTCGAAGTGCCAACCGCACCCGGACTAGGAATAGACGTAGACGAAGACGTACTCGAACGCTTCACCAATGGCGAAATATTTATCGTTGATACCGCGGTAAATTCACAGCCATTCTTCTAAACGAAAAATAATCAGTAAGTTCTCTACAACAACCCCTCTTCATTCAGGCCAAAGGTCGAAGGCACGGGCTTGAAACCGATATCGAAGTCGATTCAGATGGCAACGTTCACGCCTTCAACAAGCCCTGACTCTGCGCCGATATAGATTTCGCACTTATCGAACGTAACAAGATCGCCATTCTCTCCTAACCGCCAAACCATGACTTCACCCGATCAAACAGATTCGACAACGAACACCTCAGCAGACGCAGTTAGCCTGCCGAATGCCGGGCGCTATCAACGCGTAAAACTGACCATGTCGATCGTTTCGATGACATTGAACGTCGTGATCCCGCTGGTGTTCTTACTTTCCGGTGGATCCGAAGCGATCCGCAACTTGGTCGAAGGTTGGACCACTTCTTCAGCCCTAATAGTCGTTATGTATCTGCTGGTCACGGGCGTGGGCTTCCAACTGATCGAATTCCCGTTCGAGGTGTACTCCGGATTCATTGTCGAAAAGCAGTTCGGTCTCAGCAAAGTTTCCATCGGCAGCTGGCTTTATGACTGGCTCAAAGGCACGCTGCTTCAGTCGGTGCTTTTGGTCGTATTGATATCGGGTATGTACTGGTTACTCCGATCTCAACCCGACCTCTGGTGGCTGTGGGCAGCGATCGGGGCGACTATCCTCGTCATCATTCTTATGGCGCTGGTTCCGGTGCTGCTGCTGCCACTGTTCTACAAATTCGAACCAATTCCAGAAGGCGAACTCAAAGACCGTCTATTCGCCCTTGCCGACCAAATTGGCACCCACGTTCAAGGCATCTACGTTTGGCATCTTGGCGATAAAACTTCTAAAGCCAACGCCGCTGTAACTGGTTGGGGGCGGACACGTCGGATCATCATCTCCGACACGTTGATAGATTCGAACACCATCGAAGAAATCGAAGTCGTTATGGCGCACGAACTGGGTCATCACGTTCGGTGGGACGTGTGGAAAATGCTCGCCGTATCGACCGCCTTAATATTCATCAGCTTCTTCGTTATCGATCTCGCACTCACAGCATGGATCGATACGCTCGGACTACGCGAAATAGACGATATTGCCGGACTTCCGCTCGTTCTCATCGTCGGAGCAGGCGTCTCGTTAGTTGCCCTCCCTGTCTCCAACTGGCTATCGCGTAAGGCCGAAACTGCCGCCGACTTCTACGCACTAAACCTCACAGGTATGCGCGATGAATTCATCTCGGCAATGAACAAACTCGGCGATCAAAATCTCTCACAGAAGAGTCCGAACGCAGTGGTCGAATTCTTGTTTCACTCTCATCCGTCGATACAACACCGAATCGATCGAGCAAACGCCTGGACGCCAGTGCCACGCGACCGATAAGGACCCAAAACTCTCAATGCCAGATTCTCCCAAATTCACGCCTAAAACATCGATCATTATTGATGGCGAAAACTTTCTGATCAACGGTATACCGACTCAGCAGGGCCGAACGTTCCGCGGCACATCTATCGAAGGTCTTCTCATGAACAGCCGCATGGCGAATGCCATGTGGGACGATGAGAACGAGTTCACCAAGCATCTATGGTCATACCCGGATAACGACCGATGGCAAGCTGATCGAAATACGAACGAGCTGATCGATATGCTGCCGATTTACTATGAAAAGGGTCTGACCTGCATCGATATCAACTTGCAGTGAGCTTCGCCTCTCGGCTACTACCGTTCCGACGAAGAAGGCCTCGCAGATCTTCGCCAGCGGATTCACGCTGTACATCCCGATGCCACCGACGACCAAATCTGGGCAGGAGTACCAAATGTTGAATCGCAGCCATGGATATCTGGCGCTTTCACCGAATCTGGCGACCTCAAATCAGCATTCATGGATCGCACTGCACTAATCATCGAAGCCTGTGACGCACTCGGTATGGCAGTGTGCCTTGGCTATTTTTACTTCGGACAGGACGAACGACTAAAAGACGAAGACGCAGTTAAAGCCGCTGTAGATAACGCCACGAAATGGGTTCTCGAAAAAGGCTATACAAACGTCATAATCGAGATCAATAACGAAGCCGACGTCCCACGCTACGAGCACGAAATCCTCTGTCCACCTCGTATTCACGAACTGATCGAGCGAGCCGCCAAAATAGAACACAACGGCAATCGGCTGCTCATCAGCACAAGCTTCACACGTCGAATGGTTCCAACCGACGCAGTGATCGCTGCGTCTGACTACATTCTCCTCCACGGCAATGGAATGCACGACACAGCCCAACTCACCACACAAGTGGTCGATACACGGGCTTCAAGTGTCTATCGAGGACAACCAATAGTTTTCAACGAGGACGATCACTTCGATTTTGAAAACAACGACAACAACTTCGCGGCGGCGTTAGAACAACGCGCAGGTTCGGGCTACTTCGACCCGGGTCCGGGAGCCGGTGGTGCGGCTGCATATGGCGACTACGAAGTTGGCTACCAGAATCCGCCTATCAATTGGACCATCAACACCCAGCGAAAAGAAAGCTTTTTCTGGTTTCTCTCAGAAGTCAACGAAAGCAACTAGCCAAACCCGGCATGCTCACGACCTCCTGAATAAACACTATTCAGGAAGTGCGTACGCAACAAAGTAATCACCCGGTTGCGTACCAAGGCTGCCGTGACCACCTGCAGCGATTACAACGTACTGCTTACCGTCGACTTCATAGCTCATCGGCGTCGCCTGCCCGCCAGCAGGAAGCTTGCCCCTCCATAGTTCGTCTCCACTCTCAACGTCGTATGCCCTGAGATACCCGTCTACAGATGCGGCTGCAAACACCAAGCCACCGGCGGTCGTAATTGGACCACCCCAAAACTTGGTGCCTTTGATCAGATCTGGATACTCTCGAGATGTTTGTGTTTCGCCCAGCGGCACTCGCCACTCGATATCGCCTGAATCAAGACTCACACCAATAAGTTCGCCCCAAGGAGGAGCAATACACGGCATACCCGCTTCACCAGAAATAACTCCGCCTTCGGATGTGTAAGGAGTTCCGAGCATATTTCCTTCATCATCGGATTTGCGAGGAATCAGCTTCATCACGGCGGGCAATCGCTTGATGGCTGTTACGAGCAAGCTTCTCTCAGGATCGTAACTGGCACCACCCCAATTGATTCCGCCTCCCCACCACGGGAAGAATATCGAACCTTCAAAACTTGGTGGAGTAAATACACCTTCGTTCCTTGCACCAGCGATCAAATCCCGGCACTTCGCTTCCGATTCCTCGGTGAGGGCCCAAGCGTCATCCGGACTAATCTTCGCCTCAAGCAAAGGCGGCGGTAGAACCGGGAATGGCTGCGTAGGCGAGGCTACTTCACCGGGAACGTCACTCGCTGGAACTGGGCGCTCTTCTATTGGGAACAACGGTTCTCCGGTATCGCGATCAAGCACATAGATGAACCCCATTTTGGTTACTACCGCAACGGCATCTACTTGTTCACCATCTCTTGGAACAGTCACGAGCGATGGCTGAGAACCAACGTCATAGTCGAATATGTCGTGATGAACTGTTTGGAAGTGCCAAACGATTTCACCCGTCGATGCCTTCAACGCTACTACCGAACTTGAATACAGATTGTCGCCGACGCGTTCTCCGCCGTAGAAGTCGGGAGATGCACTTCCGGTCGGCACGAACACCATGTCTCTTTCGGCATCGCCCGAAAGCGGCGCCCAAGCATTCGCCGCACCGGTTTTCTCGGCCGCTTCAGGAGTCCACGTCTCGTACCCGGCAATTTCGGGAGATCGAGGAATCGGATCCCAAGCCCACAGTTCATCTCCAGTCCGAACGTTAAATCCTCGAACCGTTCCGTATGGATCTTCGACCTGATGATTGTCCCTGATCGACGATCCCGTAATCACAACATCACCAACAATCGCCGGGGGCGACGTCATTGCGTACATACCTTCGACAACCGGACCCACCCCGCGATCCAAACGTACTACGCCTTCCTCACCGAAGTCTTCGCAAAGCAATCCGGTACGAGCATCGATCGCAAGCAATGTAGCGTCAAGCGTTCCAAACAAAACACGATAGTGACACGCTTTGCTTTCATCCCCAGTCGACTCTTCCCAAAACGCCACACCTCGCGAAACCCATCCCTGTGTGCGCTGTATATTTCGAGGAAGCTCAGGATCGTAACGCCAAACCTCCTCACCAGTTGTAGGACTTATGGCTATCACGGCGTTCAACGGAGTCGAAATAAACAGCAGTCCAGCGTTCAGAATCGGCGTGTTTTCAAATTTGAACCAGCCAATGTCGATACCTTCACCAGTCTGATAAACCCACGCCTCTTCCAGCTGCGAAACGTTGTCTCTGGTTATCTCATCGGATACCGAATGACCCGAACCACCTCGGTCACCCCCATAGGCTGGCCAATCGGTAGTCGCGTCTCCATCGAACGGCGATACCACCGTGGCTACCGGAACCGTTGGAGTCTCTTCGGCAACCGTCGAGGAAGAATCAGGTTCCGTATCGTTTTTCTCGCTGCTGCAAGCAATAGCTGCAAATACGAAAAGTACTAGAACAAACAATAGGCAATATTTGGCGGTGGAAATCGAACTACTCCCAATGGTCGAGGGCATGTGAATGAATCATAGCCTATGTGAAAAAGTGGGTGCTGATGTACTGACTCAACAAAAACTATTTAGCGCAATCCAGCCGCTATCTAGCCCCCAAACATAACCGCTGTTTCGATTGGTTCATCTGGAATAATCGTGAGCAATCCGCCCGACACATGAACTATGTCCGATATCCGTCAGCTAGTTAGCCAGTCATGAAAAGCAGAAAATGCGAGCTAAACACATCGACCTGACCCGCTGACTCAGACATAATCCGCACATTCTCGTTTCCCGTATCAGCAAAGAATCATCAACATGACCTACCCAAACCCAAACATCTCGCTCAAAGGCAAAGTCGCCTTCATCAGCGGCGCATCCAAAGGCATCGGCGTATCGATCGCTGAACTATTCGCTGCGGCCGGTTGCGATCTTGCACTCACTGCACGTAACGAACAAGAACTCAAGCAAACAGCTGATAACGCTCGCAACACAGGTGTTAAGGTTTGGACTCAAACTGCTGAAATGGCTGATGCCGACGAGGTGAAAGCCGTTGGTAATGCGGCTCTTGCCGAGTTCGGGCACATCGACATTCTCGTGAACAATGCCGGGGTTACGATTCCTCAACCAATCCTTGAAACCACGCTCGAAAACTTCCACACCATCATCAATGTGAACGTTCTCGCCCCTTTCTTGCTAACTCAAATTTTCGCACCAAGCATGATTGCGAAAAAGAAAGGCAAGATCGTCAATGTGACGTCACGAGCAGCGATCAGGGCGTTCCCAACCGGCAGTGTTTACAGTGCGTCTAAAGGCGCACTTCAGCTGCTTACGCAATCGATGGCTGTCGAATTCGGACCTCACAATATTCAGACCAACAGCGTAGCGCCGACTGTCACGATGACTCCGATGGGCGACAACGCATGGCCACCAAGCCCTCGACGTGACGCCAAGCTCGCCAAGATTCCTACGGGACGATTCGCCGAGCCAGAAGAAGTTGCCGACGCTGTGCTTTACCTCGCATCGGAAAACTCCAATTTCATCAACGGAGTAGAACTACCAATCGACGGCGGCGAAGGCGCAGGGTAGTTCTTGCGGGTTGCAGGATCTATCGGAACAGATTTCTACGCCCGTGAGCCGCCGACCCATTTACTCAGACTGTTGCCACTGTACTTCACAGCTGAAATAGCTATATGCCCCGCTGCTTTGGCATCTTCTAGCGCGTCGTGATGTTCAAATTCGTAATCAAGCTGATCGCACAACTGGTTTAGCTTGTAGCCTCGGTTCGCGTGCTCGGGCCATGTTCGCTTTGCGACAACTATTGAATCGACCCATTTTGCCCGAGGTGGGCGAACCCCGTACCGAACGGCCGATTTTGTGATTGCCTGTTGATCGAATGGCGAATGGCTCACAACAATCGAATCATCGAGAAACGTGTACAGCTTGTCGACTACATCTGAATAGATTGGCGACCCTGCAACTGTTGAAGCTTGAATACCGTGGACCCGAACTTGCCAGATCCCGAACTCTCCCTCAGGATCGATGTATGAGACCCACTCGTCCGTGAGCACCCCGTCGGCGTATCGTGCCACACCTATCTGACAGATCGATGCTCTTGCTGAGTTTGCCGTTTCTACATCGATAGCAACGAAATCCATGGTTCTCTTTCACTACGATAGTTTTGAACTACGGGCATTTCACTAAATATTCCTAGACTCAACACATACCGAAAACTAACTACCTGAAATCGACTATTTCCCTAATATCCGATCTTGATCTGCATGAACTGCTCGGCTAGTTCTACGTCGTACTTCTTGCCAGTTTCGGCTAGTCGTTTCCGCGAACGCTCGTCGCTTTCGTCGCTGCGTTCGCCGACTTGGCTCACATGTGAGTGAAGTGCGTTTTGACGAGTTTCGAAATGTTCGGTTACATCGACGTGAATGTTCGGCTGCTCCGGCCTAAATAGCCAAACTTCTTCGACCTTGTGCGGCTCGATGCCTTCTTCAAGGTGCTCTGGATACGCAACGTGGTCTCGGGCGTAAGGGAACACTGCGTCCAATGCGACTCGACCCGTCATCGAATGATCTCGATGTCGTATGTATGGTCGATTCGGATCAATAGTTAGCAGCAATCGAGGCTTGTGAATACGGATCTGGCGAACGAGCTTCTCTCGAAACTCATCGTTGTCTTCAAGACCCTGATCTTTCATTCGCAGAAACACGACATCGGCAAGTCCATATGCCTTCGCGGCGTTCAAAGTTTCAACTTCGCGAGTTGCAGCGAGATCAGCCGGTTTTACCGAACGATCGCTGGTCCCTTTGTCACCGTTGGTACAAACGACCAATACGACCTTCTTTCCCTCAGCACACCACTTCGCAATCGTTCCACCAGAAGCCGACTCCGAATCGTCGGGGTGCGGCGTAATTACGAGTATTGAATCTGGTTTGTTCGTTTCTTCTGACAATATTTTTCCTTGTGTATCCCATCGAAACAATTTCGATGGGATACCCGTTTCAACGCAGCCTAAAGCGCCGATTCATTCTCGATTTCCACCGCCGGTAGCTCACCAGCTGGAGAGAATCCCATCACTCGACCATAAAAGTACAGCTCCCCCTCAAGAGAAGCCTTGATATTTTTCGACTGCCGGAACCCGTGTTGTTCCCCTTCGAACATCATGAGTGAGAACGGAATGCCTTTTTCACGAAGCGCACCCGCCATAATCTCGGCCTGAGACGGCGGGACAATCTTGTCTTCGAGTCCCTGCAAAATAATCATCGGACATGAAAGCTGGTCGGTGAAATTAATCGCTGAGCGATCGTGATAAAGCTGCTTCGCTTCTGGATATGGACCAATCAGGCTATCCAGATAGCGTGACTCGTACTTGTGGGTATCGCCGATGAACACGCTCAGGTCAGCAATTCCGTAGTACGTTGCGCCAACCGCAAACCGATCCTCGAATGTAAGCGCATTGATCGTCGTGTAACCACCAGCAGAACCGCCCTTGATCGCAAGCCGATTCGTGTCGGCAAGTCCCTTAGAAACAAGATAGTCAGCAGCAGCAATACAGTCGTCGGTGTCGTAGATGCCCCAATTGCCCTTCAACGCATCACGGAACGCTTTTCCGTACCCAGTTGAACCTCGATAGTTAACATCGACGACAGCAAATCCACGGCTCGTCCAAAACTGAATTGGCAGGCTCAAAGCCGAGCTAGTCGCGCTGGTCGGGCCACCATGACTAATCACCAACATCGGTGGTGTCTCAATACCGTCAGATTCGAAATCAGGATTGGAAGGAGGGTAGTAGAAGGCGTGTGCCTCGCCATCGTCGGTCGATGGGAACGTAATCGCTTCGGGAATCGATAGATAGGCGTCGTCGAGCTCAATATCGCTCGATGATTTCAGAGTAGTCGCCGACCCGCTACTCAAGGAAGCACGGACCACCTCAGCTGCCGACGTCGGCGATGCCCCGATATACGCAACTTCATCGCCAATAACGTTCACTTCAGCGATCGAAGTGTGCGCTACTGCCGTTTCGGCAACTTCTCTACCGTTCAGCATCACCATTCTCAGCAGACCCTTGCCGTTTTTGGTGCCTTTCAGCAATATCGCCCCGTCTTCCAAAAACGAATATGTGCTGAACCCGAACGCCCAGGCAGGGCCGCCGTGATCCTTTTCTTCAGTAAGAATTGGCGTGACTTTGCCACCCGACCACTTCGTAAGATTCCACCAGCCTGATTCGTCAGTGATGAAAACGAGCGTGCCGTCTGGAGCCCACTCTGGCTGAACAATGCTGGTGTCGATTCCGCCGGTTACTTTCTTTTCGTTCTTAACTGAACCTGATGATGAATCAAAATCAGCGATCCACAGTTCGCATCCGTCCCACGGCATGTTTGGATGATCCCAAGACAGCCAGCAGATCTGGTCGCCCGCAGCGTTCTGGCGTGGCGATGAATAGAAATTGTGACCACTTGCCAGCAGCCGTACCTCCCCCGATCCGTCGGTCGGAACAGCGACTATCGAGTTGTCAGCTTCACGATCTTCATGGTGCGTTTCGTTCACCGCCAAAATCCAATTGGAATCGTTCGTTAGCCTTAGATCGGCGAATCGAACTCCGCGCTCAATCACAGGCGCATCAGTAATCGCTTCGGGCTCACCAGAGGTCGATGCCTTATAAATTCGCTGGTCATCCCAGTTCGAAAAGTACACATTGCCATCTCGAACGGCGTAAGCGCTACCACCGTATTCATGCACAGCGTTTCGGGAATTGAACGGTGCGTGGTTCACATCGGCAGTCGAACCGTCGGCAGATCGCTTCACGATCACGTATCGACCCGCCTCTTCCGGTCGGCCCTCATGCCAGTACACGTCATCACCATCAACCCGAACTTCACCAAGACGCAAACCGCCCTGAGTGATCAGATCAGCCGAAATCGGAGATTCCCACGATCCATATGGAGATGTTTGCTTTGTTGGCATTGAGTGATCTTTTCCTCGTAGTGAAGCGTTCAACATGTTGCTGAAGCTCGAATGCGCAGAAGGCTCGCAGAAGAACGCCAACAAGGCAACAGCGTCATACGGCAAATTCTCAACCAACGCGAAACGCCCCACTTACCGTATCCACCGGGCGCAGCGGATAAGCAAGTGGGGCGATTCGTTTTGGCAGTTGCCTGCCGAAACATCAGTTCCCAAGAACTAAGCGGTTAGCCGCCAATAAAGGTCCCCTGTCGTTCGACGTTGACGATCACGTCGTACTCGACACCAGCTTCGAAATCGGAACCAATGTTGATCGACTGATCGTCATAGATGATCGCCAGCGTGCAAGGCACAGGAGCCGTTGGAACCTGAGTCAACACTTCGATGTGAACCTCACGACCTTCCACAACCTTGGTAATCGACTTGAACGTCTCGCAGCTTCCGCCGAGAGCAATCGTCACGCCAATCATGTGCTGCGCAGGAATAGATCGTGTTGAAGCAATGCTTACGTTCTCAATCGTCGCCAAGCGAGCAATGAATTCACTATTGATGCCATCTTCACCACCACTTGCAGTCTCGTATTCGCCACCAGCGAACTGATCGCCGATAGAACCGAGCAAAGCACCCATTTCAGCATCGACACCGATGTACAGGATGATTGCGTTACCGAACAAGTAGAAGTGAGGCGGCTCGATCCACATGACCGACATCGCAACGCCATCACCCTCGAACGAAGAACCATCACTCGAAACCGTCTCGGAAGCCTTCTCGGCTGAAGTACCAGGAGCAAAGCTGTAAACCAATACTCGCTGACCGTTTACCTTCAACTCGGTTGGGTACAGTCCAAACTGCTTCGAAAAATCACTGTGTCCGCCGTACGAAACATCCGCACCCAACGACCTTAGTGTCAGCTCTAGAGCTTGGCTATCGGCGATGAGGCTTCCGCCACCACCCGGAACTGTGGTTGGAGTAGCTAGATCAGGGTCGGCACAACGAACGTTTGGAGCAATCGCTTGGAATGTCTCTGTTTTGTCACCAGCGTGCACTGTGTACACGGCGCAAGAAACTAGCTCTTCACCCACAGCTCCGAACGTTACTTCGACACCCTCTAGGCGGTAATCGTCTGTGCACATGACATCACCCGTTGGCACTTTGACCACTAGGAAGACCTCAAACACCGATCGACTCGTCATAACGACGTTTGGATCTACTGCCTCGTTGCAACCGCTAGTAAGTCCGATTATTACGTTTGCGTAGTAGGTAACTGGCCCACGACTGTCTTCACCGATTATGATCTCGATAGCTTCAACCGGAGCCGGGACAATTTCAAATCCTGGGTCGGCATAAGCTGGATCGACCTGTATCGGTGACGAACCAGTCTCGAACGTCACTGCCGGCTGATCGTTCACGTAAACCGAGTAAACGGTGCCGCTGTCGAAATCGCTGCCGAGAGAAACGTTCTCTTCGTGAATGCCGTAAATGGCGATGCATGACATTACTGCGAGCTGTTCAGGTGCAGGAACCGAGTTGTACACAGAAATGTGAATGTCGGTTCCTTCATGAGTCACTTCAGAGTGACTGAATGAAGCACATCCACTAGGCATGCCCGAAATAACCTGAACAACGAACTGCTCTGGGTAAGATTCGAGAACCATGATTTGAACGCTCTCGATTGGAGCGAGCTCGTCAACAACTTCGTAACCGAGGTCATTTGGTAGCTTGTCGCCATCAGCAGTTTCGGTCGGCTGTGCGCCAACTCCACCGTCGTTTGAAACAAGCTTGGTCTCATCTGTACCACAGGCAATAACGAACGCTGCGACGGCTGCAATAGCCACCAGTACGAGCCACTTATTTTTAATTCCGCTAAACATTTTTCTATTGCCGTTTGTGTGGCCCAAAATGTTTTCACGGGCCTTCTAATTTGACTTGATCAGACGCCTGATTAGGTCGCCTGTTATAGCTAAGACGCTACCGTGTTCCGATTTGTTCCATCGAATTTCGAAGAATTCAATTTTCTGCTTTGCCCAGCTAGTTGATCGAGTGTTCGTCGCGGAGCTCACGCGGTGCCCAAACAATTCGATTGCGCCCCTCACTCACGAACGTCCTCCCGCGGCGAATCCGAACCAAATTTGACTCGACGCCCCTTTAGGGGCTAGTGTTGAAGACAGTTAGAATTTCATATTGGCGTTGATCGGGACTAGTAAGTTTCGTTACGGATCAAAGAGAGTCGGGGCAGCTGGAAGCCCGATATCACGACCGGAACCGAATGGACCCGTGAGCTTCGGAGCAAAAGCTTAGGCAAGTAGCCTCCGACGGAGTGGGCACCGTTATCAGAGCCCGGGACCTACGATCTTAGACAGCCTTGGTCGTGTGTCCGACAGAGATACTGTTCCGACGATTCGGGACGGTGAACTAGGGTGGCACCGCGGGATACATACCTCGCCCCTTGAAAATTATTTCATTTGGGAGTGAGGTTTTTTTATGCCCGATTTTCGGGCGATAAAAACCTCGACGAAGTTCTAGCGAACACCGCTAGTAAACAAATCGAGAATCGACCGACATCATGGCAGCGGTATCTAGTAAAAATACTAAAAAGCGAATCCTTACCGGTATCCGACCCACCGGAGCCCTTCATCTGGGTCACTACGTGGGTGCGCTCCACAACTGGATCGAACTACAAGACCAGTACGACTGTTACTTTCTGATCGCCGACTACCAAGCGCTCGGCGACCACTTCCACGATATCGATCTCATTCGTGACTCCGTATTGCAGGTCACTCTCGACTGGTTGTCAGTCGGTCTCGATCCGAAAAAATCGTCATTTGTCATTCAAAGCTACGTGCCTGAGTTCGCAGAACTCACGATGTTGCTCAGCTTCATCACGCCTCTCGGAATGCTCGAACGTAACCCAACGCTCAAAGGCGAGTTGAACGATCTCGATGTCGAACGACGCACCGTAGGCTTCTACAGCTACCCAATGAGCCAAGTAGCCGACATTCTGCTGCCACAGGCGCATCTGGTCCCAGTTGGAGATGATCAGCTTCCGCACATAGAAATGACGCGTGAGGTTGCCCGTAAATTCAACCGAATGTTCAAGCCTGTGTTCCCTGAAGCCGAATCACTAGTCGGCAGGGTCCCGCGGCTTTCTGGAACTGACGGACAAGGCAAGATGAGCAAGTCGAAGGGCAACGTAATCATGCTGTCAGATGATGAAAAGACCGTTACCAAGAAGGTGAAGAGCATGTTCACTGATCCCAACCGAATCCGAGCCGACACTCCCGGCAAGGTCGAAGGCAATCCGGTATTCCAATACCACGATGCCTTCAACCCAAACACGGAACAGGTTGACGAGTTCAAAGCTCGCTACCGAAAAGGAACGATTGGTGACGTAGAGGTAAAGATGGCTCTTGCCGAAGCTATCAATACTTTCCTAGACCCGATTCGTGAGAAGCGCGCCTACTACGAAGCGAACATGAACCTCGTAGAAGAGGCGATCATGGACGGCGTTGGGCGAATGCGAATAGTCGCCGCCGAAACGATGGAACAAGTCCGAGACGCTATGAGAATTTCGAGCTACACAAAGAACTGGAAGTAAGTAACGAGTTACGTTTTTTTTGAACCGATCAGACAAATGACCATTCGTAGCAACATTAATATTTGTTATTCCTGGCGAAGTTGAAGCCTCAATCAAGAAAAAAATCAACTTCAGTCCACCAGGAAATATTCGTCATGCCAAACTACACACCCGATCTTTCGACATTCAAAAACCTCGCTTCAGATCACAATCTGATTCCGGTCTATCGCGAAATAAGCGCCGACCTCGAAACACCCGTATCCGCCTACCTAAAAACAGCGACCGGCAAGCACTCGTTCCTCTTTGAATCAGTCGAAGGTGGCGAGAATTTAGCGCGCTACAGCATGCTAGGCACCGAGCCATCGGAAATACTCACGACCGGAGTCGGAACCGAGTACGGCGAGGTCGACCCACTTGAACTTATTCGAGATCGAATGTCGAAAATCAAGTACGCAACTGTCGACGGGCTCCCGAAATTCCACGGTGGCGCAGTCGGCTACATCGCCTATGACACGATCCGATATTTCGAGCCGTCGGTTCCGCCGATCTCAGACGAAAAGTCTGGTCTCGATGTCCCTGAATCCGTGTTCATGCTCACCGATTCGATCCTCATTTTCGACCACGTCAAGCACACTATATTCGTGGTCGCACACGCGGCCGTAAACGGCGATGTCGAAGCGACCTACGATCGAGCAACCGCGAAGATCGAAGAAGTCATCGCACGACTCGATAAGCCGGTACCAGCAAGTGGAGCACGACGAAACTTCCTGCCAACATCTGGATTCACATCACGCGATCCCAATCTCGACTACGGCTCGGTTGGTCATCCCGATCAATCACCGCTCGAACATGGCAAGATCACAGGGCAGCCCTACGTGCCGAACATGACCCGTGAGTACTACGGCGAAGCAATCGCCAAGTGCAAACAGGCGATTCAAGACGGTGAAGTCATTCAGGTCGTCTTCTCACAACGTCTTTCAAGACGGACACCAGTAAAACCGTTCGATATGTACCGTTCGCTCCGAGCCATCAACCCATCGCCTTACATGTTCTTTCTCGAACTCGATGGTTTCGAAATCGTTGGCGCATCACCAGAACTTCTAACCCAAGTGATCGACGGCAAAATGGCGGTTCACCCCATCGCCGGTACTCGCCCTCGGGGCACAACTCCTGAACACGATGATGAACTCGAAAAAGAGCTAATCAGCGATGAAAAAGAGGTTGCAGAACATGTCATGCTCCTCGACCTCGGACGTAACGACGTCGGACGTGTTTCAAACCCCGGAAGCGTCAACGTTGAACAAAGTTTCGAGATCGAAAAATACTCACACGTGATGCACATCGTGTCGCACGTAACGGGCGATCTATCGGACAAGTACGACATGTTCGATGCTATGAAGGCAGCGTTCCCGGCAGGAACCGTTTCAGGCGCGGCTAAAGTACGCGCCATGCAACTAATCGCCGAACTCGAACCTGACAAGCGTGGCCCTTACTCAGGAGCCGTCGGCTACTTCAGCTTTACTGGAAATATGGACACCGCAATTTCTCTTAGAACAATGATTATAAAAGACGGAGTTGCGTACCTTCAGGCTGGCGGCGGAATCGTTGCCGACAGCGACACGCAGACAGAGTACGAAGAAACCCTCCACAAGATGGGTGCACTAATGCGAGCCATCGACCACGCTGAGGAGTCGGCCGGTGTCTAGCCCAATCTTCACCACAACAAGTGAAGAGTTCGCTCACGCATCGATGAAATTCGATGTTGTGCCGGTTCAAGCTGTGATCGATTCCCCTCGTATCAGTCCATTAGACGCGCTTAGGAAACTACGAACCGAAGGTGAGCCTTCGTTCATTTCCGAATCGGTCTCTCCAGAAATCGGCGCATCCCGATACTCGTACGTATGCGCTTCGATAGAGAATGTCATTCGCACCGGAAAATCAGAACTTCTTGGCGACATAAATCCTCTTTCTAATCTTCGGTCACAGTTTGCGAATCGCAACGTTGCACCGGTAGCCGAACTACCAGCGTTAGTAAGGGGTGCTTTCGGGTTCGTGTCATACGAAGCGGTTCAGCACTTCGAGCCGTCTGTGGGTGACCTGCCCGCCGATCCGACGGAATCGCCAGTTTCTGCAATGGCAATCCCGAGCGAACTCCTAGTTTTCGATAACGCCCTTAATCAGCTGCACATCATCGTATTTGCAGCAAAGTCACAATCGTTTGAAACTGCACACACTCGAATATCTCAAATCGCTAAATCGTTAGAAGAATCAACACCAAGCGAAATATCAAACGATACGTCACGTAGCCCACAATTCGAAACAGCACCCGAACCGTTCTCCACAAAGCGTACGCAGTACCCTGAAATGGTTCGTAAGGCACGTGAAGCGATCATCGATGGTGAACTAATTCAGGTGGTTCTCGGTCAGCGCCTAACGATTGAAACCAATGCAGATGCAATCGACATCTACGAACAACTCTCGTCGATGAATCCATCGCCATACATGTACATGCTTGATCTCGTTGACATGCAGTTGATCGGCGCTTCTCCCGAGCTGCTTCTACGCTCAACGAACGGCACGGCAGCAATTCACCCGATCGCCGGAACTCGACCACGTGGCGCAACGGCAGAAGAAGATCTTCAAAACGAAGTCGACCTACTATCGAACGAGAAAGAATCTGCTGAGCACGTGATGCTGGTCGATCTCTCCCGCAACGATCTCGGCAGAGTTTCCAAGCCCGGAACCGTGAACGTCACATCTCTGAAGCACGTCGAACGTTACTCCCACGTGATGCACCTTGTTTCACGAGTGGAAGGTGAGCTTACCGACGACAAAGACGGCATAGATGCGTTCGAATCAGGGTTCCCGATTGGAACTCTCTCCGGGGCTCCCAAGATTCGATCAATACAGCTAATCGCCGAACTTGAACCTGAGGGTCGCGGACCCTACTGCGGAGGCATCGGCTGGTTCGCACCGAACGGCGATGTCGATACAGGAACGATCATTCGATCGATCATTTTACGCAACGGAACGGCACATGTTCAAGGCGGAGCTGGCATCGTGTTCGACTCCGACCCTGAAGCCGAAAATCTCGAATCAATCCAGAAGGCAAAAGCGCCTTTATTGGCGATAAAACGCGCCGAAGCAATTCAAGAAAAACGCTGGCGTAACGACGAACAAATTTCACCCGACATTTCTCATCATGCGATAATGCAGCTCGTTAGCGACTAATTCAAATGCTTCTACTAATCGATAATTACGACAGCTTCACATACAACCTCTTCCAGTACCTTTCCGAACTTGGAGCCGAGGTCGAAGTGGTGCGCAACGACAAAGCGACCATCAAAGAACTCGCCGCCATGAACCCGGAAAGGGTGGTCGTTTCACCCGGGCCTTCAACGCCCGACAATGCCGGTATTTCGATCGATGTCATCAAGCATTTCGCTGGAAAAGTTCCTGTTCTGGGAGTTTGCCTCGGTCACCAGTGCATCGCCCAAGCGTTTGGCGGCGTAGTAAAGGGTGCCGGAGAAATTCGACATGGAAAGACATCCCCCATCAATCACACGGGACAAGGTGTTTTCGCCGGACTCCCTCAGCCATTCGAAGCTGTTCGATATCACTCGTTGGCGATTGAACAGGAGACTGTTCCTGATGTATTTGAAGTTACTGCAAGCACCGAGAACGGCATCATCATGGGAATTCGACATAAGGAACTAGACGTCGAAGGCGTGCAGTTCCATCCTGAGTCGATAATGACTGAAGCGGGCAAAGACCTGCTCCAGAACTTCCTCGACAAACCATCACCGGTAAACAGCTGATCACCAGATCCCGCAAAGCCCACAACCCAACTCCCAACAACGAACAATTCAGGCCAACAAGAACCAAGCTGAAGTTAAAACAATGAATATTCAACAGGCGATACAAGCAGCGGTCGAAGGTACTGATCTTGAGCAAGATCAGGCAGCCGACGCCATGCGCGAAATCATGACCGGTGAAGCGACCCCTGCACAGTTCGGTGCGTTCCTCACAGCCATGCGAATGAAGGGCGAAACCCCGTACGAAATCGCTGGCATGGCTGGCGTTATGCGCGACGTTTCACTCCATGTCGATACTGATGTCGATATGATCGACACGTGCGGAACAGGCGGCAGCGGTCTCAACTGGTTCAACATCTCAACGGCCTCCGCATTTGTAGTCGCAGGAGCAGGTGTTCCGGTCGCAAAGCATGGCAACCGAGCGATGTCGGGATCGTCAGGCAGTGCTGATGTGCTTGAAGCACTGGGAGTGAACATCACTCTGGGTCCTGAAGGAGTCAAAAACTGCTTCACTGAGGCTGGGGTTGGATTCATGTTCGCCCAGGCGTTTCACCCTGCAATGAAATTCGCAGGTCCGCTTCGACCGCAGTTAGGCATCAGAACGATATTCAATTTTTTAGGCCCTCTGACGAACCCTGCCGGAGTAAAGCGACAGGTGATCGGCGTTTCCGACGCTGCATTCGCCGAGAAAATAGCCAAAGCACTTGAAATTCTCGGCACTGACTATGCATTCGTGGTGAATGCCGAATCAGGAGCTGACGAAATCGATATCGAAGGACACACGCTGCTTTATCAGGTGAACAAAGACGGACTAAAACGTCGGCGCACCCGGCCTGCAGATTTCGGACTTCAAGAAGGTTTACGAGAGCATCTTGTGGTCGAATATACAGAAGAATCAGCGCAGATCATCAAAGACATCTTCGCTGGAGCAGGAAGCGGTCACAATCCTCCCGTTGCTCCAGAAACCTCACGTCGAAACGTAGTTGTGCTCAACTCGGCCGCTGCCTTGATGGCTGCTGGCAAAGCAGTCGCGTTCCAAGAAGCAGCTGCAATGGCCCAAGATTCAATCGACTCCGGAGCCGCTCAAGAAAAACTAACTTCGTTAGTCAAAGTAAGTCAGGAACAATCTTGATCGAAATACCAGGCATCCTCGGTGAGATCGTCGAAAAGCGACTTGTCACCATCGAACAAGCCAAGAAAAAACGCCCTGAGTCGGAACTGCGACTAATTGCCGAAAATGCGAGCGTTCCACTCTCGCTGCAGCGAAGCATCGCTTCGAAGAGCGGAATATCTCTAATCGCTGAAATGAAAAGATCCTCACCATCGGCAGGATCGCTCGATCCCGACCTCGACCCAGCTCATCGAGCCGGACTCTACAGCAACGCTGGTGCCGCTGCGATCTCAGTTCTCACTGAACCCGATTACTTCTCAGGTTCTATCGAGGATCTGGCAGCTGTCTCGATAATCGCCCGCGCCTCTCGTGTGCCTGTGTTGAGAAAAGACTTCATCGTCGACGAATACCAAATTCACGAAGCAAGAGCCGCCGGAGCCGACTGTATCCTCCTAATAATCGCCTGCCTCGATCCAAAGCAGTACGTCGATCTATTCGACATTTCGACAGCGATGGGAATGGACGTATTAGTAGAAGTATTCGACGAACCCGAACTCGATATCGCGCTAACTGAAGTCGAACCGCACATCGTCGGAATCAACAATCGCAATCTAAAAACACTGAAAACCTCCCTCTCAGTGTTCGAAACTCTTGCCAGGAAAATACCCGACGACCGAATTCGAGTCGCTGAAAGCGGAATGAAGAATTCCAGCGACGTGGAACGCATGGGCTACGCCGGTGCGAAAGCCGTTCTGGTTGGCGAGTCGTTGATGAAGGCAGGAGCCGACGTAAGCGAACTAGCCGGGGCGATGGCCGCCGTGGAAGTCGGGTAAGGCTGTGTCGATCTCAACGAAAATCAAGATTTGTGGCCTACGAAGTGCAGAAGCCTCGATCGTGGCATCTGATGCCGGAGCTAACTACCTAGGATTCAACTTTGTTGAGGGCGTGCGTCGCCAGATTCAACTCACCGCCGCTGCGCAAATACTGACCGATTACCGAGAAGGCATAAATACACCGAACCGGCCCGGTTTGGTGGGTCTGTTCAGGGATCAGGACGTCGACCAAGTAAACGAAACCGCACGTAATTTAGCGCTCGACTATCTCCAACTGTGCGGCGATGAAGACGCCGAGTACATTTCAAAAGTTGAACTCCCCGTATTCAAGCAATTGTTTGTCAGAGAAGGAAGAACGCCGTCAGACGTCGATGAAATGGTCTCGCCTTTTCTTTCCAATGGTCATGGGATCGTCCTCGACAGTTTCACCAAAGGTGCGCTTGGCGGCTCAGGAAAATCGTTCGACTGGACCAGTGCTGAAGGCGTAGCCAATCGCGAAAAAGTTTTCCTAGCAGGGGGCCTAAACCCTGAAAACGTCGAAAGTGCAATCAAACAGCTCTCACCATGGGGTGTCGACGTTGCGAGCGGTGTCGAAACCGACGGTGTGAAAGACCCCGACCGCATTCGAGCTTTCATTGAAGCGGCTCGGAATGCCTAAACTCGTGAACCCATCGAAACGACCGGATTCGACTGGCTAATTTCTATCTGCCCGGCGTAAACTGCGGCGGCATTTGAACTCTCACGCCCGATCACACACACGTCGGGCAAAATCAAAACTTTGGAGTAACGATCTAAATGGCCGACAAACTGCGAATGGCTCAGTACGGAACCAAGCACGGACACGCTGAAGGCGTTTTGCAGGTGATGCTCGACCACCCCGAAGTCGAGGTTGCAAGCGTTTTCGAGCCAGACGAAGCACGACGAGCCCAAGTCGAAAACAGCAGCGGCGCATTTGGCAAGGTTGAGTTCGTAGACGATCCATATGAGTTCCTAGACGACCCATCTGTCGTGTGCGTAACTTCCGAAGGAACGAACAAGGAAAGCCTCGGATTCACCGAAGAAATCGTCTCAGCCGGCAAGCACGTCTTCTACGACAAACCTGCTGGCAACGACTACAACCGATTCGAAAATATCGTTGAAATCGCCCGTTCTCAAGACACGATGCTCCAAATGGGCTACATGTTCCGAAAGCACGATGGTTTCGAGCGTATCGCTAACTGGGCACGCTCAGGCTTTCTCGGTCACATATTCCAAGTCAGAGCCCACATGTCGACCTCGCTTCCTGAGAAGAACCCTGAAGGAATTCAAACCGGCAAAGAAGGCGTATCCCATTTCAAAGCCGGAGTAATGTACGACCTCGGCGGGCATATGCTCGACCAAGTCGTGTGGATACTAGGCCGACCCAATAAAGTCTCTCGATTCTTCCAGAATTCCGCCTCAGAAACACGCGATATGATGGACAACACACTCGGTGTATTCGAGTACAGCAACGCTATCGCAACAGTCGATATCGCTGCGATCGAAGTAAAACCAATGGCACGTCGATTCGAGGTTTACGGAACAAAAGGCACCGCAATCATGGAGCCGTTCGAACCTGCCGATACGATCAAGCTCACTCTCGAAGAAGATCAGGGCGAGTACAAAAAGGGCATCAACGTCATCAAGATCGAAGATCGTGAACGCTACGTCGATACGTTCGCCGAGCTAGTACGAAACATCAAAGGCGAATCTGACCCGCTCCGCACCCTCGACCATGAGTTATTGGTCCAAGAGACCCTAATGCGGGCCACCGGCGGCTTAGCAGGCTAGACGCCCGCTACCCGTGGGCGCGAACGTCAACACCTTCAGGCCAAGCAACTTTGAAAATGGCGGCCGTTTTGAAGATCGCACCTTCAATCGTCGCCTCGCGAAGAACGCATCGGTACATGTTTGCTCCTGATAGATCGGCGTTCGAAATATCGGCCCCGGTGCAGTTCGTCCGATAGAGCGTCGCTTTCTTCATCGAGGCGCCAGAAAGATTAGCTCTTCGGAGACTAGCCTCCGAAAACACTGCCTCGTCGAGATTTGCACCTGAAAAATTAGTTCGTTCCAAAAGTGCCCGTGAAAAATTCCTCCCTCGCAGATCACGTCCCGACAGATCAGCACCTCTCAAATCCAGTTGCTCTGGAGAGTTCGCAAGATGCCATGCGCTTAGATCTTCGGTAGATCCATTAAGCAGATCATAATGTTCCTGATTCATCTGACGATTATGTGGGCATACTCGCTTTGAGTCGAATCTCACCGTGAAGATTTCATCGTTTTTCTGATGACGCGCTCAATGTGCGAGATTTTGAAACACCATTGAAACACGTTTAGGCTAATTTATATTGTGGTCGTTTGGCTTGAGGCTATGCCTACGCTATCCGACAACGCAGTTCGCACGTAAAATGCTCGCTGCGCTAACGAACGACTGATTGTCAGAATCAACGAATCTGACCATCACGGTGCCAGCAAGAAAAAATGCACGAGGAAGTAATAAATGCCTTACATAGCCGAATATATTTGGATTGATGGCACCGAGCCGACCGCTAAGTTGCGATCAAAGGCACAGGTGCTTGCAGATGATAAAGAACCTGGAATCTGGGGATTCGATGGATCATCGACCAACCAGGCAGCAGGCGACCAGTCTGACGTAGTTCTGAACCCAGTGCTCGTCATCAATGACCCAATTCGTGGTGGCGGCAACAAGCTTGTCATGTGCGAAACACTTCTCACCGACATGACGCCGCACCCAACCAACACCCGAGCAAAGTGTGCAGCTTCTGCTGAACAGTACGCCGATCTCGACACTTGGTTTGGTCTTGAGCAGGAATACACTTTCTTCGAAGGCAATGCTCCTCTCGGATGGCCCGACAACGGCTTCCCTGCGCCTCAGGGCGGATACTACTGCGGCGTTGGCTCCGACGAAATCTTCGGTCGTGAAGTTGTAAACGCTCACCTTCAGGCTTGCCTCGACGCAGGACTCCACATTTCAGGAATCAATGCTGAAGTTATGCCCGGACAGTGGGAGTTCCAGATCGGCCCAATCACCGCTCCTGGTATTGGTGACGAAATGTGGCTCGCTCGATGGTTGCTCTACCGAATAGCTGAAGATTACCTCGGTCCTAAGGGAATCCCGATTTCTGCAACGCTCGATCCTAAGCCTGTTGCAGGTGACTGGAATGGTGCAGGTTGCCATACCAACTTCTCGACAAACGAGATGCGTGAATCTTTCGACAAATGTGTAGAAGCTGCCGAATCACTCGGCGCTCCTGGCAAGCCAGAACTTCACATCGCAAACTACGGTCACGGCGTTGAGCTTCGACTCACCGGTGCTCACGAGACACAGCGTTTCGACCAGTTCTCATTCGGCGTATCCGACCGTGGCGCTTCGGTTCGAATTCCTTGGCAGGTTGAAAAGGCCGGCAAGGGTTACATCGAAGACCGACGACCAAACGCCAACGTTGACCCATACGTGGTTACCCAGTTGATCATCGACACTGTCTGCTCAGCAGCAAAGTCGTGATCGACTAATCGCAAAAGCGAATTACAAAAAAATGGGATGGCTTCGGCCATCCCATTTTTTTTGTTGCTTCTCTCCGTACGTAACATCGACTTCCCGAGTGCAGCCGAGGGATCTGGCATGGTTGCCCGGGTTCGACCATAAGGCTAAACAACCGATCCCGGGCACACCCACACCGGGGGGGGATCAGATACCCTTTTCTACCATCTGATCTGCCATTTTAATTAGTGCCACCCACTTATCCGGTAATCGAAATAATCTCCAAAATTCGCAATATTCACTACGGCTGGATAGTCGTTCTCGGCACAGCGCTCATGCTCTTCGGTGGAGCCGGATCGCGATTCTCGTTCGGCGTGTTTCTAAAGCCCATCACTGAAGAATTCGACTGGAGCCGAGGATCACTCGCAGGTGCGCTAGCAATCGCAGGATTGGCGACAGGTGGGTTACGGCCCGTAGCGGGAATGCTCGCCGATAAATACGACCCAAAGTACGTCGCCGCAATCGGCGTGCTAATCGGCGGACTAGCTCTCGCAGCAATGTCACAGGTTCAAGAACTTTGGCAGGTCTACCTCACGTTCATCATCATGGGAATCGGGTTCACCCTCGCATCACCCGGAGCCGTGGCGAAAATCATCGGAGCGTGGTTCACCAAACGACGTGGACTCGCCATGTCGCTTGCCGGAACCGGCTCTGCTGCTGGTGAAACGGCTCTCGTGCCAATTGCAGCAGTAGCAGTCGCCTACATCGGCTGGCGAGAGGGTTACATGATCCTCGGCGCAATTCTGCTCGTGGTGATACTGCCTCTCGTATTCGTGCTACTCAAGAGCAAACCCGCACCCGGTCAGCACGCCGACGGCTACGTCGAAGGCGAAGTTACCGATGTCGCAGATTTCAGCAAAGGATCTGCCGACCCCAACGCGGGAATGTCGTTCGGTCAGGCGTGCCGCACGGGGCTGTTCTGGCGGCTTACGATTGGCTTCTTCATATGAGGCTACACAATGGGCTTCGTGAATGCCCACTTCATCGCTTTCGCTACTGACTTCGGCGCAACAGCTGTGCAGGGAGCGGGCGCGCTTGCAACAGTCGGAATCGCCGGACTAACAGGCGGCCTAAGCTTCGGATTTCTTGCCGATAGGTTCGGACGTCGACCGCTACTCACTATCTCGTACGCAATGCGAGCACTCGGATACGCAGTACTTATGATGGCAGGCAGTCTTCCGATGGCGATTCTTGGAGTCGTGATAATCGGAACCTCGTGGACATCGGTAATTTCACTTACAGGCACGGTTACTTCAGATGAATTCGGACTACGAAAGCTAGGAACTATCTACGGCACGATGTTCATGGTCATGCCGTTCGGAGCTTCCAGCGCAGTCTGGCTAGCAGGCAAGATTTACGACACGCACGGCAACTACGATCTCGCCATGTGGATCAGCCTAGGCATGGGCCTAATCGCTGCCACGGCAGTAGGAATGCCCAGCACCGGCCTATCGAAAAGGCTCTGGCCGCAAACGCCACAACCTGAATAGCATATTACAAACTAGCGACTGCACGGTGTGATTGGTGGAGTTCGAGGAGG